>ENA-ORXT01001820-ORXT01001820.1-marine-metagenome-genome-assembly--contig:-NODE-1820-length-27311-cov-34.882647_pt1 | contig 27311 bp, 29 predicted proteins | sample MGYA00237868_ERZ511482 | MGnify/ENA metagenome assembly ERZ511482
GATGAGTATTTTTAACGCAGAGATTGACTAATTCTATTATAATATAACCGACATTCTAATATTTAAATGGTATTAAAGGATCTATTGAAAGAGAACTACATAATTCAAAAAAATAAGGAGGAATATAGATTTCAAAATAAAGAAAGGTTGTATGAAGAATTAAAAACGGCCCAAGTAAAATACCTGAGCCGTTTTTTTATTTTCATAAGTCGTGTGCTATTAACTAGCTGCTGACTTTTCTTTTCTCTTTCTAAGATTATGATCTAGATGTATCTTTCTAAGTCTTATGTTTTCTGGAGTAACCTCTATGCACTCGTCTTCAGCAATATACTCCATATACTCTTCAAGTGTAAACTGTACTTTTGGTTGCACTTTTACAATACCATCAGAACTACTTGTTCTCATGTTAGTCAGTTTCTTGCCTTCTACTACGTTGACTACAATATCGTCAGACTTAGAGTTCTCACCTAATATCTGTCCAGCATATACTTCCACACCTGGATCGATGAAGAACTTACCTCTATCCTGAAGCTTATCTATAGAGTAAGGAGTTGCAGTCCCGTTATCTTTAGCGATGAGGACACCATTATTTCTACCAGGGATGACTCCTTTCCATGGCTTATATTCATGGAATCTGTGTGCCATAATCGCATTACCAGCAGTAGAAGTAAGCATAACTGATCTTAAACCTATAAGTCCTCTCGATGGAATCTCAAATTCTAAGTGCTGCATTGTACCCTTAGATTCCATGATAAGCATATCGCCTTTCTTTTGTGTAACGAGATTAATAACCTTACCACTGTATTCTTCTGGCACATCGACTACAAGAATCTCATACGGCTCGTGCTTTTTGCCATCTATCATCTTAGTGATAACCTGCGGTTGTCCCACTGTAAGCTCATAACCTTCTCTACGCATCGTCTCCACAAGAACACCCAAGTGCATTATACCTCTACCGAATACGAGGAATGTATCACCACTTGCGGTAGGTTCTACTTTAAGTGCAAGGTTCTTCTCAAGCTCAGAATCTAATCTATCTCTTAGGTGACGACTGGTAACGAACTTACCTTCCTTACCGAAGAAAGGAGAGTTATTAATGCCGAATGTCATATTCATTGTAGGCTCATCGATATCGATAAGCGGAAGCGGATTAGGATGTTCTGCATCACAGATTGTCTCACCGATCTGGAATCCTTCGACACCGACGACAGCACAAATATCTCCTGCATGGACTTCTTCTACTCTCTTCTTACCCATCCCCTCAAAGATGTATAATTCTTTTACTCTATGTTTTTCTATAGCGCCATCTCTCTTGCAGAGGACGACTTGTTGCTTTTCTTTAATGCTACCTGCTTTGATCTTACCTACAGATATTCTACCTAAGAAACTCGAGTAATCTAATGATGTCACCTGCATCTGCAGTGGTCCATTATCTACTTTAGGTGGAGGTACTATTTCTAAGATACCATCCATAAGAGGGAGTATATCTTCTCTCGGTACATTCTCTTCGGCAAACCAGCCATTCTTTCCAGAGCCGTAGAATGTCTTAAAATCCAATTGCTCTTCAGAAGCATCAAGTTGAAAAAATAATTCGAATACTGCTTCATGGACCTCATCAGGTCTGCAGTTTTCTTTATCTACTTTATTTATAACAACAATAGGTCTTAGTCCTAATCCTAAAGCTTTCTTAAGTACGAATCTTGTCTGCGGCATAGGTCCCTCAAATGCATCTACGAGCAAGATGACACCATCGGCCATCTTAAGTACTCTCTCTACTTCACCACCAAAATCGGCGTGACCAGGAGTATCGATCACATTGATCTTGACATCCTTGTATGAGACAGAAGCATTTTTAGAAAATATTGTGATACCTCTCTCTTTCTCGAGGTCATTACTATCCATGATTAAGTCACCAGTTTCTTTGTGATCTTCAAAGGTCTTAGTGGCATGTAATATATTATCTACAAGGGTCGTCTTACCATGATCGACGTGTGCTATTATTGCGATATTCCGAATATCCATTGTTGTATTTTTTAACGAAGGTGCAAATGTCGCCTTTTATTTTGGTAAATGCTGTTAAGTCAGTTGTCACAATTTATAAATAAAATACCCTAAGTGAACATTATATAATGAGGGAATTAGACATCATGGCATAGTGTCGATGTTGTTTTTATTAATATGAGCGATGGTATATTTTGATTTGCGGACCTTTGTCTTGATAATTATATAATTTGATGTAAAATGAAAAATTATTAATCAAGGCTTTAACTTGCTTATCTGATCTCATTAAGTTGTTTTGACGAAGAGTAACTATCTATAATAAATAAAGTTTTAATAAGGATTGTCTATATTGGATAGCTTCAATTTTTTGTATAATTTTTAAATCTATAAGATATGGTAGATGCATAATTTTAAGGAATGGGTAGGGTCCATTAATACTGATGATAAGTCAATTGTTATACTTCTGATAAAAGGTTACCTTTTACTCACTTTCCTATGTTTTATAATCTTAGTATTACCGATTTTTCAGAACTCGTCTAACTCTATCATTGATCATATTTTTTTTGCAGTATCAATTGTAAGTACGACAGGTCTGGCGCCGGCTGATTTTACAGGCTCATATAATCTTGGTGGACAAGTTATAAGTATAGTATTTATTCAGATGGGTGGGATAGGGTATATGGCACTGAGTTCTTTTATTATACTTAAGCAGTTTGATAAGTTACCACAGATATCTGCACGATTGCTTAAGTTAGAATTTAACCTTCCGGCAAGATATCCATTAGTCTCGTTTGTATACAGCGTATTTATATTTACCTTTCTTATAGAACTTATCGGAACAGTATTTCTCTACGTTGGCTTTAAAGCTGAAGGGGTAGAACATCCCTTATGGAATGCTGTTTTCCATAGTATTTCTGCATTTTGTACAGCTGGATTTAGTCTATTTAGCGATTCTATGGTTTCTTTCTCTGGTAACTCATGGATTATAATAACTATACTTGTATTGTCTCTGCTGGGGTCTATTGGGTTTATAGTTTTGTTAGATTTCTGGTTAATGCTCAGGCAAAAACGTAAATCAATTACACTCACATCGAAGATCATTCTACTCAGTACTTTCTTATTATGGATTAGTGCATCTGTAGCCATTTTTTTTTCGGACTCAGGTCTACGAGAACAAGGCTTAGCTGGGGTAAGAGACGCAATCTTTCAGAGTATATCTGCACATACTACCGTTGGTTTTAATAATTATGATCTAAGTGCTCTTAATTTTGGGTCTATATTTATCATGATTATTATCATGATGATAGGAGCATCACCGGCTGGATCTGGAGGAGGTATGAAGACGACTTCTATCACAGCTTTGATAGCTGTTCTTCTTTCTGTGCTAAAGCGTCGTAGTTATGTTACATTTTTCGAAAAAGAAATTCCAGCATCCAATATCTATTTAGCCATTTCTTCAGTGATTTTTTATTTATTCATATTCATATTAGGAGCTTGGGCTGTTTTGTTGATCGATGGAAAGAATATTCCATTTGAGAAATTAATATTTGAGGTAGCCTCATCGCTCAGTACTGTAGGCTTATCTACTGGTATTACAGGAGACCTCTCAGGCTTAAGCAAGTTGATAATTTCCATACTTATGTTTGTCGGAAGATTGGGGGTCCTTACATTTGGATTTGCGTTGATCTCAAGAGCTCCACTTTTACGCAATAAGCCCTTAACTGAAGATATAGCGATATGATGATTTTAATAGGGATAGTGTATTTATAATTATTTGTTCTGAGAGAAAGATTTTCCATATTCCCGTTGAACTTAAAGACTTACAAAAAATGAAAGTTACAGCAGAAAAAAATGAAAAAGTTGCAAATATGATTTTTGCATCTATCTATCCACTTTATCTTAATCGATTGGTCAAAAATGGGAGAACGGAGGAAGAACTGCGCCAAGTTATAAAATGGTTAACAGGTTATAGTGATGATAAGTTAGATAAGTGTATTGAGAAGAAGGTGACTTTCGAGACGTTTTTTAAGAAAGCAAAAATGCATCCTAATGCTCACCTTATTAAAGGTGTCGTTTGTGGTTATAGAATCGAAGAAATAGAAGATGAATATGAAGTGTATAAGAAATGTAGACAAATGGAAAAGTTAGTAGATGAATTGGCGAAGGGTCGGAAAATGGAAAAGATATTGCGTAAGGTGAAAACATGATGCGGTAATACAAGGGCAAAACAGGATTTGTAAGATGATAAGATTAACAAGATGGGGGTAAGAGTAGAATAGGATTTGTAAGATGATATGATTAACAAGATTAGATTAGGACGACAGAGGATTATAAGTTGATAAGACCAGCAAGATGAGGTTTGAGCAAAAGAAGTAAAATACTTATGGATCATGTCTATCTTAGATATCTTATCCATCCTGTACAGACAAATAAGAAAGACATAAGCGAAGAATTATGCAAAATGAAGTTCGATGATATAAATATGTTGACTCATAAGATAAGAGGTTGTAATATGGAAGTTCATAACCAGATGGGTACACAAAGCATAAGCCATTAATTATAGTAAAGCTTACATATTTCTGATGACTTGTTAATTAATTTTGGAGGAGAAATACTTCGATATCAGAGTGTTTTCAAAAGGAAATTGAAAACAAATAAATCGTGTCTATCTTAAAAATCTCACACATCCTGTAAAGACAATATAAATTACTAAAAATGAAAAATTTAACGCTACTCACTTTACTAATCTCAACACTTATGACAAATGCATGCAAGGCACAAAGCATCGCAGATAATGTAAAATTTGCATCCGTAGAAAAGGCTAATGAACTTCTAATGCAAGAAGATAACTTTACTATGAGCTGGAGTAAGTTTGATATAGATTCTCGGATGCATAAGCCGAATAGTACTAAAGAAGAACTGCTACAATATATCACAACTCAGACACGTGAGTGGACATCGGAAGAGAAAGAAAGAATGACTTCAATTTTTAAAAGCATAGATAAGCAGATTGCTGAGCAAGGATTTGTTGTAGACTTTCCGAAGGAGATATATTTTGTCAAGACGACCACACAAGAAGAAGGTGGTGCCGGTGGTTATACCCGCGGAAGCTATGTTGTACTTAATGAGGAAATGCCTGCAGGATCTGAAGAAGATTTGAAGAGTATTATTGTACACGAGTTGTTCCATGTATTAACAAGACACAATCCTGAGTTTAGAGAACAGATGTATGGTATTATCGGCTTTCATATTATGAATGACGTGCCATATCCTGAAGAATTAAAATCATATCGTATTACTAATCCTGATGCTCCTCAAGTCGATAGTTATATCAAGCTCAATGTCGATGGATCATCTAAAGATTGTATGATGATTCTATATTCTATGAGTGATTATGTGGATGGTAGTTTTTTTAAGTATTTGAACATTGGATTTTTAAGTCTTACTGGAGATGATATTAAGATTCCTGAATATGGAGACCAAGGTCCTGTCATCTATTCTATGCAAGAGGTTTCAGGATTCTTTGAGCAAGTCGGTAAGAACACACAATATATTATTCATCCCGAAGAGATTCTCGCTGATAACTTTACATATACAATTCTGAACAAGGAAGGATTGCCTAATGCTGAGATCGTGGATAAGATCAGAGAGATGCTTAAAAAGTAGAAATTCTTAATTAATGAGTAGAGAACAAGCATCTGCTAATCCGTTCAACAGATTATTTACAGTATATGAAGAAGAAATTATGATTAGTACTGATGAAGTAGTCGCATTTCCTATGTCGCTATCTCCTAATCCAATAAATAATATATGTTGAGCTTAGATGCTGAGAAAATCAACTACATTAATGTATGATATGAATGGTCGATTAGTATTAGAATCTGATAGTACAGAATTAGATCTCTCTAATCTTGGATTAGTAATTATGTTCTTAAAACTGTAAATGCTGAAGGAAGATATGTTGTCAGTAAGATTGTGAAGCTGTAGCTCCTAAAAGATCTTTTATAGATTAGGCTTTCCAAGACTTTTATCCATAAGTATTTCCTTAAATTCTTGCTCTGTGCTTATTCAGAGAGGTGGATTATAATACCAAGAATTGGAACGACATGAGGAACTTAGTCCTCTTTAAAACTTAACCTTCAGTTAACAAGTGATATTTTACTTTTGAAGACAAAAAATATAATTCTTATACCTCATTTTTAATGTCAATATATCCATCAGATTATGAGGTTAGATTAATATGTTTTTAGGCATTATAATATAAGTAATTGATTATCAATAATATATGTTTTTCTTGGATTGAAATTCTCTCTAATTGAAAACTATTGTTGAGGTTCATTTTAACTATTTTAGCCGATGATTAAAGAGAAGCAATGCAAAAACTAATTTCACTTATACTTACATCTTTATTAATAGCACCTACAATGGCTTTTGCAGGAGATGGAGAAGCTACATTTGGGCTGTGGACATTAGTAAATATTGCTGGTGCCTTAGCATTTTTCATCTTCGGTATGAAAATGATGAGTGAAGGTATCCAAAGAGCCGCTGGTTCTCAGATGCGAAATATTCTTAGAAAAATGACTAAGAATAGATTCTTGGGTGTATTTACGGGATTTCTTATAACCGCCTTGGTGCAGTCATCTTCAGCGACAACGGTAATGACAGTCTCTTTTGTTAATGCAGGTATACTATCACTTGTAGAATCTGCCGGAGTTATGATGGGTGCTAATATTGGTACTACAGTTACTGGATGGATCATTGCTATTTTAGGATTTAAAGTTAAGCTAAGTGCTTACTCTATTCCGCTATTCGCTTTGGGTGTACCCATGATATTTTCTAAAGTGGGAAAGCGTAGGCATTGGGGAGAGTTTTTAATTGGATTTGCGATACTGTTTTTGGGATTATCATATCTAAAGAATGCAGTCCCTGATCTTGGAGGCGAGGCACTGGCATTTATAGAAGGATGGTCCCAGTATGGTATTTTTTCTCGTATTTTATTCGTGATGGTCGGAGCTTTGGTTACAATTATTGTACAGTCATCAAGTGCTGCTATGGCTATTACTTTGACTTTAGTCTATGCAGGTTGGTTGCCTTTAGAGGTTGCTGCAGCTATGGTTCTTGGCGAGAATATAGGGACGACAATTACTGCAGAATTAGCTTCGATTATAGGTAATACAGCGGCTAAAAGATCTGCTCGTATTCACTCTTTATTCAACGTAATAGGAGTCTGCTGGATGGTCATTCTATTGCCATTTGTTATAGATTTTCTCACAACTTTCGTTGAGAACTTTTCTGGCATATTTGAAAGCAATGCAGATATCGAGACTGCAGATCTAAGTCAGTCTCAAGCTATGAACACCTACATCCTTGCAGCTTTCCATACAACTTTTAATATCTGTAATGTAATTTTTCTTATTGCCTTTGTGCCTTGGTTAATTAAGATGGCTGTAAGAAGTGTTCCTGAAAAATTAGGAACGGATAATATCGATAAACTCAAATTTATCAACGCGGCTAATAGAACACCAGAATTAGCGACTGTAGAACTACAAAAAGAAGTAGCCAGATATGGATCATTGACAACTAGGATGCTTGGCTTCAGTAAGCAATTGTTGAATACAACAGATGAGGACGAAAGAAATGAATTATTAGATAAGCTCAAGAAATATGAGGATATCACTGATAAGTTCGAAAATGAAATTACAGATTATATTACAAATCTGGCTGACAAAGAAATGACTCATAAGACGAGTATCAGATTAAGAAGCTTTTTCAATATCTGTAATGATATGGAACGGGTGGGAGACATCTTCTATCAATTCGCTAAAACGATGGAAAGTAAATTAAGTAGGAAAATATACTTTATCCCAGCTCAAAGAAATCAGCTCAACGAATTATTTGAAATAGTAGGAAGATCTTTTGATGAGATGAACTTCAACTTAAATCTTGAGTCATATGATAATGTAGATCTTACCAGGTGTTACATCTTAGAAGATGAAACGAATATCAAGAGAAACTCTATGCGAAAGTATAATCGTGAAAATCTGGGTAAAGAAGATTATGATGTCAATGCTGCAATGATATTTACGAATCTCTTTTCTTCCTTAGAACGCATCGGAGATCACTTGGTTAATATCAATGAGTCAGTTGCAGGAGAGATATAATAAATAACTCATTCCTGAATATGAGTAAAGTCCAAGAAGTATTTAAGTACTTTTCAAAATTAGGCTTCATAGCATTTGGAGGCCCAGCTGCCCATGTCGCTATGATGCAAGATGATCTCGTAGAAAAGAAAAAGTGGTTATCGTCAGAAGAATTCTTAGACTATATGGGAGCTACTAATCTTATCCCTGGGCCTAATTCTACTGAGATGACGATGCACTGTGGTTATCATAGAGCAGGAGTCAAAGGTCTATTTGTTGGTGGTATTTCGTTTATACTTCCTGCAGTTGCTATTACATTATTAGTTGCAATTTTTTTTGAGGAGATTTCATCTTATACTTGGGCAACGCCTATTATCAATGGGATCAAAGCAGCAGTTATTTCATTTATAATCGGAGCAATATATAAATTAGGTAAGAAAGCTGTAAAAAATACTGAGCATATTATAATAGCTATAGCAGTGGTCGCCGCATCTTTCGGTGGTATCAATGAGATCATCTGTATCTTATCAGCTGGTTTGATTTTTATGCTTTTTAGATTATCGTACAAGAGGAACGTTATGATGAGCATAAGTCCAATTCCCTTAATGTTTCTATCTATTGCTTCGTATTCTCATCTGAAATTATTTTTTGTTTTTTTTAAAGTTGGACTTGTACTTTTCGGTAGTGGCTATGTACTATTCGCATACTTAGATGGAGAATTGATCGATGGCTTAGCATGGATCACACATGATGATCTTGTAGAAGCTATCGCAATAGGACAGATGACACCGGGTCCTGTTCTTTCTACAGCAACTTTTATAGGTTATAAAGTTGGAGGATTTGGAGGTGCTATTCTTGCAACACTTGGGATATTTATTCCTTCATTTTTTTATGTGTGGGGACTTAACCGATTTATCCATAAGATGAAAGGAAATAAAACTTTGTCTTACTTTCTACAAGCTGTTAATGTTGCTGCAGTAGCGGTCATGCTCGTTGTCTGTCTTAAGATGGGGGAGAGTATACTCATAGACTGGAAGACATGGTTGATCTGCATTCTAAGTTTTGCAGCATACTTTGGAATTAAAGGATTAAATACCGCTTGGATAATTGCGGGTGGAGCATTAATGGGATTCTTATTGTCTTATATGTAAGAGACTTGATACTATTTTTATGATGAGTCATATTCTCTTCTGTCAGATATCTATAATTTTCTAAGTTACATTTTTCCTATAGATCTAAGATATAGTTCTTCTACTTTGTCCCTTGCCCATTGTGTCCTTCTCAGGAACTTAAGGCTTGACTTAATAGAAGGATCGCTTTTAAAGCAATTGATATTGATTCTCATTGCTAATTTTTCCCATCCATATTCTTCCACAAGCGTCTCCATGATCGTTGCCAGTTTAACACCATGCAGAGGATTGTTAGGTTGTTCTTGTTTGTCAGTTTTTTCTTTAGGCATCAAGGATTTAGTTTTTCTGTTAATTGGATCTACATTTATATAAGTACTCTTATAAGAACAGTATTCTCGTGGACGATAATAGTTTATCCTGCATCGTCAGAATAACAGGTAATTATTTTCTTATGTTTACAAAAAAAATAAACTTATGAAAAATCTTTTAATTTTATTGTCTTTGGTTTCATTAACATTTGCCTCATGTGGAGATGATGAAACATGTGATGCAGGGACCTTTGAGTCTAATATCATAGGTACTTGGGATACACCCGCTATTGCTAGTTCTGTAGCTGGGACGGTTACATTTAATGCAGATGGAACTGGTGTAGGAACTGAAGATGGTCTATTTTATTCCGAATTAAATGGTGAAGGAAGCGGTAATTTTGATTGGTCTTATAATACGGCTGATGAAAACATGACTATAGATTGGAATTTTAGTAATGGAGCACTTGGAGTAGACATGGCAGTTGTCAGCTTTGATTGTGATAATACTACTTTTAATTTCGTTCTTGATTTTACTATTGAACGTCAATAGAGATTCAATAATAGTTGCATTAAGTCCTCAACGCTTTAATTATACTTGCCTTGGTGATTCCATTGTAAGAATAGGATTAATAAAAAAAAATGCCCCGCTTCTCAGCAGGGCATTTGCATTTACTAATGGATTAGTTTACAATGCGACCTCAACAGCAATTAGGGGTGCTGCTGATTTTATATCTTCAGATATCATCGACTTGTATTGTTCGAAATTTTCGATAAACATCTGAGCTAATTCCTCTCTCTTTTTATTATATTCTTCTTTGTCTCCCCAAGAGTTACGAGGGTGTAATATTTCATTAGGCACATTAGGACAGAAGCTTGGTATCTTGAAGTTAAAAGTGGCAAAATTAGTATATGAAATATCCTCCATTTGATTTTCTAATACTGCAGTGATCATAGCTCTTGTGTACTTGAGGGATATCCTTGATCCTATACCGTACGGTCCTCCCGTCCAGCCCGTATTGACGAGCCATACATTGACATTATGTTTTTCTATTTTTTCTCCTAGCAGCTTTGCGTATGTATTAGGATGAAGTGGCATAAATGGAGCCCCGAAGCATGCCGAGAATGTCGCTTTAGGTTCTACGATACCTTCTTCAGTACCGGCGACCTTTGCGGTGTACCCAGATATGAAATAGTACATCGCTTGCTCTGGTGTGAGCTTTGACAATGGAGGTAATATTCCGAATGCATCACATGTCAAAAAGAAAATATTAGTAGGGTGATCTGCTACGCTATCTTTATGATGATTACATACGTGATGTATAGGATATGAGACTCGCGTGTTCTCTGTTATTGTCGAGTCGTTAAAGTTAGGTCGCGATGTACCTGGGAAGAATTTGATGTTTTCTAATATCGCTCCCGGCTTAATGGCTGCCCATATATCTGGTTCATTTTCTTTTCTTAATCCTATGCATTTTGCATAACAACCTCCTTCAAAATTAAACAATCCTTCATCTGACCAGCCATGCTCATCGTCACCGACAAGTTCTCTCTGAGGATCTGCGGATAGGGTTGTCTTACCTGTACCACTTAGTCCAAAGAAAACCGATGTATCTCCTTGCGGTCCTACATTAGCAGAGCAATGCATAGATAGTACATTCTTGTTCTTAGGAAGATTATAGTTGAGTACAGAGAACATTCCTTTTTTGATTTCTCCAGTATATGCTGAGCCACCGATAAGAATCGTCTTGGATGAGAAATTTATAATAGAAAAATTCTCAGATTTAGTCCCGTGTAACTTAGGATCAGCTTTATATCCTGGAGCACAATAGATAGTCCATTCTGGGGTAAAACATAAAATCTCATCCTCACTTAATCTCACGAACATGTTGTGGACAAAATGTGCACTCCATGGATATTCTGCTATTACCCTTGCATTAATACTGTAAGCGGGATCATTACATATAGCTGCATCCTTTACGTAGATATCTTTGTCTTCGAAGTATTTACAGATACCATCTTTGAGTAATCCAAAACTCTCTGCGTCAAAAGCCGTATTGATATCATTCCAATCTACCGATGAGGCAGTCATCTTATCTTTGACGATATATCTATCCTTAGGTGATCGACCAGTAAATTTTCCAGTCTGTATTACTAATGTGCCGTTATAAGATAATGTGCCTTGCCTTCGATCAAGCGTATGTTCCATAAGTTGCTTTGGGTTAAGATTCCAGAAGGCCGTTCTGTAATTACTGATGGCGTGATCAACTAATGAACTATGAGAGTTTTTAATTCCTTGGTTATTCATATTTTATAATTTGATATAAAAGTGATAAAGAACTGTAGCAAAGAAAGGCACACTATTACCATTTCATAGTGTGCATTTGACAGCAAGTTCCATAAGTGATGAACGCGATACAAAGTGTTATCATAACCATAAGCCTGTTGTCGATAGACTTGAGACTTATTAAATTAAAAACATTTTCATTAGTTAAGAAAATGTTAAAATAATTACATGAGGATTTCATCTATGTGTTATGAACTCAGTATAAGTCAGATGACTTCAGTAATTAATATTGTAAATTTTATGATTATGAGTAGTGGTATTAGGTCTGAGCTGCATTATATGGGTATAAATACTTGATATGAATAATAATGCAAAATTTTCATTTATTAGCCAGCTGGATTTTTTTAAGTCAATAGATCAGCGCTATATAAGTCAGCTTAGTAATCAGTCTTCTATAGTATCTTACATTAAAGGAGATACAATTTTTAGTGGAGGAGATAGCGTAAGATATATCTATTTCGTTAAAACAGGTTCCGTCAAGGTAGGCATGGTTACAGCTTCAGATAAGATCCTCATAAAAGAATTAGTATTTGAGAACGAGATGTTTGGAGAGAATATATTTAACGGTAACACTACTAGAAGGCATTTTGTGGAAGTATTAAATGATGCAGAAGTTCTTCAGATACCCATTGCTTATTTCAAGTCATTATTAGAGCATAATCCTATGTTATGTCATGAGTTATCTAAGGTTTATATTAATAAGCTATCAAGCCTCGAGACTCGGATGAATAACTTTGTATTCAAGAAAGCACAGAGTAGAATCCATTTATTTCTTAAAAATATGGCCGATTCTAACGGTATTAAAATTGGCATCGATGAGATCCTTATTAATCACGGCCTCTCTCATAAGGAGATAGCTAATGTCACAGATACTTCACGGCAGACAGTCGCCAGAGTTCTTAGTGAGCTTAAGAAATTAGACATTATCCACTTCAGTGCACGTAAGCCGCATAAGATATTAATAAGAGATATGGGCTTTCTTGCTTAGAGAACCACCGTATAACGACAATAGTTTTTCCTCGTACTCATCCTATCCACTAATTCTATCTATTAGTTGAAGTATTATATATCTTAGCAGCCACTAAATTACTGTAATGATTAATTTGATGGTTATGCCGGATTTCGCAAGTTCGGCAGTATGGATGAGTCTACTGACACTGACTTTCCTTGAGATTGTACTTGGAGTAGATAATATAATATTCATATCTATTGCCGCAGGCAAGATTGAAGAAAAAGATAGAAAAAAAGCAACGAATATCGGTCTTGTACTGGCTATGGTAATGCGTATAGTATTGCTATTTGGTATATCATGGCTGATAGCAATGAAAGCACCTTGGATTAATGTCGATTGGGGCTGGATCAAAGGTGGATTTTCTGGTCAGTCACTGATACTCATTGCAGGAGGACTTTTTCTTCTTTATAAAAGTGTCACAGAAATCCATCACAAATTAGAAGGTGATGCTCACGGTGAGAGTGGCGGTAAAGCCAAAAGTACTTTTCAAAGTGCTATCATTCAGATAACGATCATCAATATTGTATTTTCATTTGACTCAATTCTTACAGCTGTCGGGATGACTAATGGTCTTGAAGGTGCATTGGTGATAATGATTATTGCGGTGGTATTTTCAGTCTTGATTATGATGCTATTTGCAGTTCCTGTAGGTAACTTTGTCAATAAGCATCCTACAATACAGATGCTAGGGCTATCGTTCCTTATTCTGATAGGATTCATGCTGATTATAGAAGGAGGGCATTTAGCACACTTGTCCATACTCGGTAATGAGATAGGCGCAGTACCTAAAGGATATTTATATTTTGCGATAAGCTTTTCCTTATTAGTAGAATTCCTCAATATGAAATTAAGAAAGAAAGTTAAACCTGTGCAGCTTCATAATGCAGTGAAAGAAGCGCATAAAGACGGAATAAAAGATTATGCTTAAGAACACATTTGATTTAAAAAAGAATATCGTTTTTTTCGATATAGAAGCGACAGGACTTAATGTTGTAAAAGATAGAATAGTACAGATAGCACTTATTAAGTTTGTATCTGGACAAGAAGAACCAGAACAACTAGAGATGCTTCTTAATCCTGGTCCTGTAATGATCTCTGAGGAAGCTTTCCAAGTGCACGGCATCTCTCCAGCAATGGTCGCTAACAAGCCAACTTTTGATAAAGCGGCGCAGCAACTTTGGGATTTTATAGGTGATGCTGATCTTGCAGGATATAATTCTGACAGATATGACATACCTATGCTTATGGAAGAATTTGCCCGATGTGGTTATGAGCTAAGTCTTGAGAATAGAAAGACGGTAGATGTACAGAAGATCTTCTATAAGATGGAGCCACGTACTCTTAGTGCAGCTTACAAGATGTATTGTGATAAGACAATAGAAAATGCACATGATGCACTCGCTGACGTTGTCGCTACTGTAGAAGTCTTACAAGGACAGATCACTAAGTACAAAGATGTAGATTACATGGATGGAGATGGATATACCACTCCTGCACCTATTAATAATAACATCGGTTCGTTAGCTGCATTTACTAATGATGCACGTACAGTCGATGTGACTCAGCGATTAAAGTATAATAAGAACGGAGATATTGTTTTTAATTTTGGTAAGTATATCGGTAAGAATGCAGCGGAGACTTTAGTCAAAGACAAGCAGTATTACAACTGGATATTAAATAAAGACTTCTCAGCTCAGGTTAAGCAAATCGTCAAGAAATTAGTAAAAGATCATGAGCAAAAGAATTCTAATAGCTAGTTTATTATTAGCGCTTTTTTTTGCTTCGTGCCAGGAGACAGAAGACGGTTGTCTGGATCTACTCTCCTCTAACTATAATTTCAATGCGGTCTCAGAGTGTGACTCATGTTGTATCTACCCTAATGTAGTTTTTAATTACAGAATAGACTATGATACCTCCTTATCGAGAGCATTATTAGATACTTTTGAGCTGGCCAGCAATGATAGTATTTTTCTAAATAGTCTGAAATTATCTACAGGCTCCTTCACCTTTGTGGGACCCAATAATACATATAGGATAAGAGATTTGATCAAGGTCAATGATGCATTTATCGAAGATGATTATATCCTCGCTGAGAATACGACTTCGTACACAATAGGTCAGGTAAGATATGCAGGTCAGACTAATTCAGTATTGTTTTCTGTAGGCATAGATTCCGCTGAAGTAAGTGGATGGGGCTCTTTAGATAATATCGATCAGAGAAGTAACTTAGATATGCTTATGGATAGCATGTATCTAAGAGACACTAAGAAAGTTGCATTAATGCGTATCGACCTTGAAGTAGCAGATAGTTTAAGGCAGTTAGTTATCAGTTCAGATGTAGCGCTTGATTTTGATCGTCCTATAGATAAATCAAATGATTTCGGAGAGAATATAACAGTTAATATAAGAATAGATCTTAAGTCTCTAACTCAAGATATCAATGCGACCTTAAGTAATATTGAAATGGAAATACTTATAGCCGACAGAATCGCAGAATCTATCACTATAGAGTAACAACTTTAGCGCTTTTTCTTCGTTTAATTTACGGATATGATTAAAACACTTACATACACGATACTCGCAGGACTACTCTTAGTTAGTTGCAGTGATACTTTAGATATTATTGATATTAACAATAATATAGATATCGATCTCACTAACATACCGCATGATCCCACACTCAAAGAAATATCTAAACCTATAGGTTTTCCGATATTCGAGCAGCCAGCAGATAATCTGATGACTGATGAAGGTGTCGAGCTTGGAAGGCATCTATTTTACGATCCTATATTAAGTAGAGATAGCCTAATGTCATGTGAGGGATGCCATATGCAAGGAGGTAGTTTTACTGATAATAATGCTGTCAGTATTGGTGTAGATGGTATAGCGGGAAAAAGAAGTTCTATGTCTTTATTGAATGTAGGATTCTACTACGATGGATTATTCTGGGACGGTAGGTCTAATACATTGGAGGAGCAAGCTTTATTACCTATAGAGGACACTATCGAGTTCCATACTTTATGGCCGGATGTCATAGAAAAGATACAGAAGCAACCTCGATATCAAGAGATGTACAGAAAAGCATTTAATATCACTAATGCTAATCAGATAGATAGAAATCTTACTGTAAAAGCCATTGCGCAATTTGAAAGATCAATGATCTCATCTGGAGAAAGTAAGTACGATATGGCGCAAGCTGGAAGATATGTCTACACTGATGAAGAATTATTGGGTTTCGAGATATTCTTCGATACTAATATTAATCTTCCTGATGGCCAATGTTTTCACTGTCACGCTGCACCACTATTAACATCTAACGAATATCTCAATAATGGACTCACAGAAGCTACCGAATGGAATGATTTTCCAGATCTCGGCTTAGGAGGTTTTACAGGTAATGATTTTGATAAAGGAAAATTCAGAACACCTACGCTCCGTAATATAGAGTTTACTGCGCCTTACATGCATGACGGCAGATTTAAGACATTAGAAGAAGTAATGGAACATTATAATTCTGGTGGATTTTTATCAAGAGGTAAGAGCCCATTTATGGATTCTATTTCTTTGGATACGGAGCAGACCGCTGCAGTGATAGCATTTATGCTTACGCTCTCTGATGTGCCTTTTATTGAAGATCCTGCGTTCTCGGATCCTAATTAATTTTGGTTAGATTAGATGGCGAAAAATTAACAGTATTTTACCTCTTTGAAGATTAAGAAAATAGGTCTATACCTCTTTTTTATCCTACATTTATCTTCATAATATAATCTGCACTTAAGATGTCTTTTTTTATGAAATCAATAGCCTTAACAAGTCTTCTTTTTTTGTTTTCGGTTTCACTGTTCTCTCAAGATACGGCTGAGGTACATATTGTAAGAAAGACAGGCTTTAGTGGATCGCTCGTCGGCATCAATTTGATTATGGATGGAGAATTACTTTGTAAGGTGAGTAACAAGAGGTACTCTATACATCAGGTCGAAGCGGGAGCTCATGCTTTTCAAGCAAGACTTATCGGTAAGAAGAAGATGACAAAGAAAAGTATGGCTCCTTTAGAAATGAATTTAGTAGCTGGAAAAACTTATTATCTTCAGCTTAACCTTAAGAACAAAGCCTTCTACTCTCAAGTTGACGTGCAAGAGATCACCGAGACTATAGCTGTAAGAATTATGCCTGACTTAAAGAAACAAAAGAATTGTAGGACAAAATAAATTAAGACTCTTACATCTATATCTTCAGAAGCTTCAAATTTTCTTCTCATATATCCTACTATATCATACAATCTCATATCTTGGATATAGCTAATTTTAAGATTCTCATTTATCAAATACTTCACAAATAAAATAAGCGACTTATGGAGCGTATTATAGTGTAATATGCATATAGTAGTCGTTACACTGAGGATAGAGCCAATGGTAATACTAAAAGTTAGGTTAAAAAATAGATGATAGTGAATCAAATGTCTCATACATATCGTTAATTTGGCAGTATGAGGGCATTAATTTTTACTACATCATTTATTTTTTCTCTGGGTCTTACAGTTCAGAGCTACAGCCAGCAAGAGATCATTTATGACAATATGATCTATGTACCTTATATTAAGTCGGTGACATTTGCCCATAAAAGCTTGTCAACTTCCCTCCCTATAATAGATCTTAATTCACAATTTGAAGGTGCATTAAGCTTAGAATTCGATGATATAGAAGGCGGATTTAAAGATTACAATTATTCGATTGTACACTGTGACAAAGATTGGTATCCATCAGGACTTGATGAGATAGAATACTTAGAAGGTTTTAATGGCGAAGAGATAGACAATTTTGGATTTTCTAGTAACGCTTATTCTGAGTATACACATTACACGCTTGATATTCCAAATTTTGATCTTAAGTGGACGATATCAGGCAACTATCTCTTAATTATAAAAGATAATGACTATAATGTCCCTGTACTCACGCGACGATTTATGGTGGCAGAGAATGAGATGATCATCGGCTACAATCTGATACGGCCTAAAAATGTTCAAAAATCAGATACACATCAAGAACTCGAACTCTCTATTAATTATGAAAATTTTAATGTAGGACGACCACGCCAAGAGTTATTTATATCGGTAATACAGAATGGCAACTGGAATTCTGCTATAGAAAACCTCCAAGGTAATTATGTAGTTGGTGATATGCTTAAGTTTAATCAATTTGATCAGATAACTTTTCAAGCGCTTAAGGAGTTTAGAAGTTTTGATATACGGACTTTAGATTACACGACAGAATTTGTCAATAGCATAGATCGGGATGATGTCGAAACCAATGTTCTCTTAGATCTTAATAAGCGCCGCTATGATAGGAATTTTTTATTTGAGCAAGATGCCAATGGATTTTTTGTTTTAGATAACTTAGATGCACGTGATGCACCATTAAGTAGTGAGTATTGTAATGTCATTTTTAACTTAGAATCACATAAGGAATTTGAAAATGACCTCTACATAGTTGGGGCATTCTCAGACTGGCAAGCTAAAGAGGAATATAGATTAGATTATGACAGTACTCGAGAACTCTATCTAGGTGAAGCTCCATTTAAGCAAGGGTATTATGATTACATGTTTGCACTGAAGAATGATGATGGCTTCTTAGATATCGACTTTGTAGAAGGCAGCTATTATGAGACCGAAAACGATTATCTGATTATCGTTTATTACCGTCCACTGGGAGCTGAGTATGACCGTATCGTTGGTGTGACAAACTTTAGTTCGGCACCCACTAATCGTTAAAATTTAATAGCATTCTTAATGGAGCAATATTAATGCTCTTTACGACTTTATGCTGTATCAAAAGGATATACGACTTCAGTTAAGAACAAGCCTTGAGGTGGCGCCATTACAATTTGCTCCGTATCATTCCCCTTATTAAAATAATCTCTAAGCTCTGAGAGGCTCAGTTTACCAGACCCTACCTCTATAACGCGATGAGCTATGATTCTTATCATAGATCTCAAGTATCTATTAGCAGTTATATCAATCTTAAAACGACGCTTATCTAATTGAGAAAGTTGAGCATAGGTGATATGACAGATCGTTGTGTTATGGTGATCTGGTGTCTTACAGAAACTTCTGAAGTCTTTATTCTCCATAATTATATCTAATGCTGCCTGCATCATCTCCACATCCAGATTATCATGATCTACTAATGTACTTGTAAGCGCAACGAAAGGATTTTTCTGAGTATGAAAATAATACGCATAACTCCGTGATGTTGCATCATATCTCGCATGTGTCTTGATCTCTACTGGTATGGCCGATAATATGCTGATATCATCTGGCAGTACTTTGTTAAGCCTCCAGACCAGATCATATTCTGGATATTCTTGTATCACAGTATCAAAGAAATATTGACTCGCATGTACACCTGTATCTGTCCGCCCACATCCAGTTACAATAATATCCTGCCTGAGGACTTTTGACATTGTATCTTCGATGACTTGTTGCACACTGATTGCTGATAGCTGACGTTGCCATCCATGATAATTAGTGCCACGATATGATATCTGAAAGAAGTACTTCAATTAGTGCTATAAAGATTTATATAAAGATTTCTTATTCAATAAGCTGTAGACTGCTGTATCTATGAATTTACCCTCATACAGATAATTCTCTCGATAATATGCTTCTCTGACGAAACCGTTCCTCTCTAATACTTTAATCGACGGTATGTTCTTAGGTGTCACTTGTCCCTCTAAGCTATGTAGGTTCATTACATTAAATCCATATTGGATAACCTCCTTGATCGCTTCCATCATAAATCCTTGACTATGATATTCTCGCCTAAGCATATAACCTAATTCTCCTCTATGATGGTTCTTGTCTATATTCCATATACATATATTACCGATGAGCTGATTATCGTCTAATGTACATATCGTCCATTGTATACAACTGCCAGCTTCGGTATCATTGTAGATCTGTTTAATTTTATTAAGCATCTCCTCTGAAGAAACGGCCTTAGGTCTGTCCAGATAACGCATAACTTGGTCATCTGATCGCATTATGTACATATTAGGGGCATCTTCTAACTCCATGCGTCTTAATATTAGGCGTGAAGTTTGTAATACAGGGAATGGATCAAAACTTAATCTGAGCATAGGTAATAGGCAATGATTATTCTAAAAAGGACGTTAACTTATCATAATTATGAGTTAAATTAAAGACATTTAGCTACGTCTTATTGATTAAATGAATTAATTAAATTTATTTGCTGTTTTATTGAGTATTGGAAGAGCTTTAGAAATCATTTTTTTGAGTAATTTAGAGCCAAATCAGTTAAATTTATTAAAAGGATCAAATATGAAAATTATTCTTGCTACAATTTGTGCTTTGTTTCTGGGCATTACAGCACAAGCACAAGGTCTTATAGGAGATATTATGAATGTAGAGACCGTCAATATAGAACTGACGGAAGAAAACGAAAAACTAAAGGCTGAGTACGACGAGACTTTAGAAAAAGAAACAGCTAATCTTGATGACGATTTAGCTAAGTATGATGAGACTTACACGGATGATGTCACAAAGCTTATCCAAGACTTTACTAAAAGCCTCGAAGATGGAGACGAAAAAGTAGTTATCAACCAAAAGAGAAGAGTTGTCACACGAGTAAAGTCTATGACAATGAGTCATAAGAAAAAGAAGAAAGATGCCGTGCAATTATATATCAATGCAATGCAGATAGCTAATAGAAAACTTCCTGATTTTATGAGATCTGATGCTGACAAAGAAGTAAAGAAAACTGCCGCTGATCACTTAAAGACATTCGATGAAGAATACATAGGTAATCTTGATGCAGTAAGAGGATTCGAAAAGAAAGAACACTTAGTTATCAATAGTTCAGAAAGCGTATCTACTAACTAAGTCTCTTAAGAAATAATAATATATAAAAGCCACTTCAATCGAAGTGGCTTTTTTTATGCCCACTTCCATTTACAATAAAATTAACATCGTACTTAACACATCAATAAGGAAATATTTAGACAATGGAACTTATCTTCAACGAACATTTCCATGTATGTCGAAGATCAAACTGTTTTCTATAGCATTATGCTTATGCGTATTTTCATTTGGCTATAGCCAAAATACCTATACTATTAGCGGTCACATACAAGATATTACGAGTGCAGAAAAACTCATCTCTGCAAATATCTACAATGCTAATACCTACGAAGGCACAGTAACTAATGTATTTGGATTCTACAGCATCACGCTGCCAGCAGGACAACAAGAACTTAATGTCAGCTTCATAGGATACGAGCCTCAAGTCCTCAATCTTGATCTCCAAAAAGACACAAGTATTACTATTAATCTTAAACCCAAAGCAGCTCTTAAGGAAATAGAAATCGTCGCTAAAGCTCAAAAAAATATTGCTGAAGAAAGTCAGATGAGTACAATGGAAATTCCGATTGCGCAAATAAAAAAACTACCTGCATTCTTAGGAGAGACAGATGTACTCAAAGCGTTACAATTACTACCAGGTGTACAATCAGGAGGAGAGGGGCAAAGTGGATTATATGTAAGAGGAGGTAGTCCTGACCAGAACCTCATATTACTGGATGGTACTCCAGTATATAATGTCTCTCATCTATTTGGATTCTTCTCTGTATTTAACTCAGACGTTATTAAAGATGTCAAACTGATCAAAGGAGGCTACCCTGCTCGCTACGGTGGTCGATTATCATCAGTCCTTGACATCAATATGAAAGAAGGTAATATGAAAGAAATCCATGGAGCTGGCTCCATAGGTATTGTCGCTTCTAAATTGACAATAGAAGGACCGATCATCAAGGACAAAACATCATTTATACTATCTGGAAGGAGAACTTATATAGATATTCTCGCTCGACCGATATTCCAAAAAGAATTTGAAGAAAATGGAGAAGAAGGAAGTACAGGATACTACTTCTATGATGTCAATGCTAAGGTTAATCATAAAATAGGTGATAAGGACAGAATATATGCAAGCTTCTATGCTGGAGATGATAGATTCTACTTTAATGTAAAGGAAACAGATACTGCTAATAGAGATTTTACAGAATCAAATATCGGCTGGGGCAATGTCACGTCTGCATTAAGGTGGAATCACATCTGGCAACCTAAGTTGTTTTCCAATTTCACATTTACCTATAGCAACTATGACTTAGACACTAAGGTAGGTTACGGGACAGAAGACATTATAGACAATACTTTAGAAGAAATCTCCATAGGATATCTTTCTGGAATAAATGATCTTGCTGCCAAAATTGATTTTGACTGGGTGCCTAATCCAAGCCATTATGTTAAATTCGGTATAAGCGGCATCCACCACAAATTTAGACCAGGAAAATTTGAATTAAAACAAATAGAAGAAGATATAGATTTTGAGCAGACATTAGGACAAGCTGATGTCAGCACTCAAGAAATAGATCTCTATATCGAAGATGATTATAAGATCAATGATAAAATTAAAATTAATGCAGGATTACATGCTTCATCTTTTGTTGTCCAAGGTAAATCTTATCATTCATTACAACCAAGATTAAGCGGTCGATATCTTCTATCAGACGGCAGCTCGTTGAAAGCATCGTTCGCTACGATGCGGCAATATGTCCATCTACTCGCATTCGAGGGGATAGGACTTCCTACTGACTTATGGCTTCCTACAACAGAAAAGATCAAACCTCAAGACAGCTGGCAAGTCGCTCTGGGTTATGCATTTAAGATATCTAAAAATTATGACCTGACGATAGAAGGATATTACAGAGGCATGTCCAATCTCGTTTCTTATAAGGAAGGTTCTGGCTTATTCGAGCTCAATGATTGGCAGGATAGAATCACTCAAGGTAACGGTACATCTAAAGGCATAGAGTTATTCTTGCAGAAGAAAACTGGTAGATTATCTGGATGGCTTGGCTATACTCTGTCATATACAGATAGACAATTTGATGATCTAAATTTTGGAGAGACCTTTCCTTACAAGTATGATCGACGTCATGATATATCCATTGTAGCTATCTACGAAGTAGGCCCTAAGATTAATGTTTCTGCTACATGGGTCTATGGCACTGGTAATGCGATTACCTTGTCTAATAGTCAGTACACGACATTCCATCCAAGCAGCTTAATTAATGAACGATTATGGGCTGTAGATGCAGAAGATATTCTTTCCAGAAATAATTATAGAATGAAGTCTTATCACAGAGGTGATATAAGTATCAATTTTGTCAAACAAAAAAAGAGATACAAGCGTACATGGTCTATAGGTGCCTATAATGTCTACAACAATAAGAATCCTTTCTTCTTAACGTCGGGTACAAAAACAAGCTTTGATTCTAATGGTAATGAAGAAAAACAATTTGTCTTAAGACAGCAAAGCCTATTTCCGATCATTCCTTTTATCAATTACAGTTTTGAATTCTAAATATACGTCTTATGAAAATATCTAAAAATCCATTTATAATAGTATTAGCTTCCGCTATGACGTTCGCGTTTTGCTTATCATCATGTGAGGATTTCTTTGAGACTACTATAGAAGTAGAAACTCCAGATGCTTTACCCAAAATAGTTGTCAATACATTCTTACAACCAGAACAAGACTCGATAGGAATATACGTAGGTTCCAATCTTCCGCTTTCAAGTACAGAGGCTTCAGTAGATTTTGAGAGAATTAATGCAGACATTACTATAGAAAATCTAACTAATGGCAGTACGATAACTGCCCAATACCGCGAGATAGATATGGCAAAATTACTTCCATATAATTATGTCAATACTAATATTGATCAAAGTTATTTTAATAATTCAGACGAATATTTATTTACAATATCTGATATAGCTGGACAATACCCGACCGTTACTACCCAAGCTACATTCCCGACTAAATCAATTATAAAAACTACAGACTATGAATATGAAGGCGGCATTCGAGAAGATGGTGATCAAGCGAGTTCTTTTACGATAACATTTGATGATCCTGCAGGTGAAAATAACTTCTATGAAGTCGCCATCATCAGAGGATATGACCCGAGTAGGAATTTTAATAGGGTAGAATATACATCGACAATAGATCTTGCAGCTACTAAGGGATTTGAGAACGATTACGTACTCCTTTCTGATGAGTCATTCGATGGGCAAGAAAAGACTTTAGAATTAAAAATTTTTAGAAAAAGTAATGACGATTTTAAGTTTTCGCTATTATGGAGAGATATAAGCGAAGACTACTTTAGATATAGTAAAACCCTCAATACACAAAGTAACTTAGGAGATAACCCATTCGCATCTATAGCTCCCGTATATACTAATGTAGAAAATGGCTTAGGCATTGTAAGTCTATACCAAGAACAGATTATTCCTATGAATTAAGATTGCTATTATAATATACATTACTATTGCCTGTGAGCTTGGATAAATGTTATTAAGTTTATACGAAAATACAACTATTGAAATTTCTTAAAATGCTTAACGAAAAACATGATGAAGCCCATCTAAAACTTAACGGTAACCTTAAAGCAAAATTTCTAAAACATATCAAATAGAGTTCTAATAACTAAACCTTCACCTGCATAATATCATTGTACTATTGTAATCCTAAGCAATAAAAATATGCAACTAAATATAAACGACACTTTCAATAAAGAACTTCCTGCCGATCCAGATAGGAAAAATAATCGTCGACAAGTATTAGAAGCATGTTTTTCTTATGTCACTCCGAGAAGACCGAAACTACCAAAAATGATTCATGTATCTGAAGAGATGGTTAAAACCATTGGTTTAGATATATCAGATAAGAAAACTCAAGAGTTTCTGGAGATATTCTCAGGCAACAAAGTTATGGAGGGCACTGATCCATATTCTATGTGTTATGGAGGCCATCAATTTGGAAACTGGGCAGGGCAGCTTGGAGACGGAAGAGCCATTAATCTGGCAGAAGTTGTCCATGACAATCAGCGCTGGGCATTACAACTTAAGGGAGCAGGGGAGACGCCTTATTCTCGCTCGGCAGACGGCTTAGCAGTTCTCCGTTCGTCCATCAGAGAACATTTGTGTAGTGAAGCCATGTTTCATCTGGGAGTACCTACAACAAGATCGCTATCCTTGGCATTAACTGGCAATGATGTACTACGAGATATGCTCTATGACGGTAATGCCGCTTATGAGAAAGGTGCAGTGGTATGTCGAGTAGCACCATCATTTATCAGATTTGGAAACTTTCAAATATTTGCTGCAAGGAAAGATACTGAAAATCTAAGAAAATTGACGGATTATACGATTCGACATTTCTTTCCCCAGATAGAGCAAGGAACTAAGAAAGCTTACCTCAATTTTTTTGAAGAAGTCGCTATGCGTACTATCGATATGGTCATACATTGGCAGAGGGTTGGCTTCGTACATGGCGTGATGAATACCGATAATCTTTCGATATTAGGATTGACAATTGATTATGGACCATATGGCTGGCTAGAAGGATATGATAATAACTGGACGCCTAATACAACAGATGCTGCAGGTCGGCGCTACCGATTCGGAAATCAACTGAGGGTCGCTGTATGGAACTTAGTACAATTGGCTAATGCCCTCTATAGCTTAATAGAAGAGACTGAACCTTTACAAGCGATACTGGATAATCTTAATTCTGGCTATGCTGAGAAGGTTTTAAATATGATGCGAGACAAATTAGGATTGCAACTACAGAAAAATGAAGATGCCGCCTTAGTTTCAGACTTAGAAAAAGTACTTCATCTCACTGAGACAGATATGACAATATTCTATCGCAGGCTTTCCTCTTTCGATAAAAACATAGAAATCAATGATGATGCTGAATTTCTGAATCCCATTAAAGATGCTTTCTATAAACCAGAAGAACTTACTGGCGAGATTCTAAATTCCTGGAAACATTGGTTCTCTAAGTATCAAGAAAGATTACAAAAAGAAATTATCTCTGATAAGGAAAGACAATCATTTATGAATAAAGTCAATCCCAAATATGTGCTCCGTAATTACATGGCACAATTAGCTATCGATAAAGCTGACTTAGGCGACTACACACTTATAGACGAACTGTATGAGTTACTAAAGAAACCTTATGATGAGCAAGTCGAGAATGAGCAATGGTTTGTTAAGCGCCCTGAGTGGGCTCGGCATAAGGTGGGTTGTTCTATGTTGTCTTGTAGTTCTTAGATACATCAATAGAAATGGAAGAAACTAAAATTGATGAAAAAGCGTTAAATTTATAACATGGCAACTAAAAAGAAATACTTAACATATTTAGAGGATACAAGGAAACATCACTCCGTGATTGAAAAAGTAGCAATCACATCAACAAGGGAGGCTATTGCAGATTCACATCGAAAATCTGTGGCAGTAACTTTTATGGAAGGTGAAACAATTATCAAAGTTGCTCCAAATGGTAAAAAGTCAATCGTTGGAACCGTTAAGAACAACCGAAGAAAAGTCAAAGTAGGTGCAAAAACAAGAATTTCTAAGAAATAGAAGGCTTAGAGTGTTTGGTGGACCTAACGGCTCTGGAAAATCTACAATTTTAAATAGTATAGATTCTAAGTTTGAGATCGGTTATTATATCAATGCCGATGAAATAGAAAAACAGCTCAAATCAGCACAAAGGATCAATCTTACAGATTATGGAATTCACGACTTCAGTCTAGAAAAATTCGAAAAAGCTAAGCTCAATCATTCACTTATTAAAAAAGCAAGAAGTGATGGGTATGAAATAGATTTGTATTGTGAAAACAATTCAATAATTAATCCAGATAAAAATTCACATTCGTATGAAGCTGCTTTTTTAGCAGATATTCTCAGGAATGAATTACTTTCATTAGGTAAAATATTTGCTTACGAAACAGTAATGTCACATAATTCAAAAATAGAATTCTTTAAAAAAAGTCAACAATCAGGATATAAAAATTATCTCTATTACATTTCGACGGAATCTCCCATAATTAATGTTGAACGAGTATATCAATGAGTGAAACTTGGAGGGCATCATGTTGCGCTGAAGAAAATTGAAAGTAGGTATTATAATTCACTTTTAAATTTAAAACAAGCAGTCCAAAACACTTATAGATCTTTCATATTCGATAATTCAGAGTCAAAGCCAAATTTAATCTTAGAAGTTTTCAAAGGAGAAGAAGTGACTTACTATAACGACGAGATCCCGCATTGGGTTGATAAATATCTACTAGAGTAGAGATATAATTAGGTCTTGGAATTAGAGCTAACTCCAAGTCTTACCTGATAGAACAACTTATAATAGTAACATGAATATTTTAAAAAAAGCATATATCGCAGGCGGTTGTTTTTGGGGAATGGAGGATCTCTTTAGAGTACGTCCTGGAATCAAAGAT
>ENA-ORXT01001821-ORXT01001821.1-marine-metagenome-genome-assembly--contig:-NODE-1821-length-27309-cov-5.327115_pt1 | contig 27309 bp, 18 predicted proteins | sample MGYA00237868_ERZ511482 | MGnify/ENA metagenome assembly ERZ511482
AGGATAATCTTATCAGCCGCCACGCGATAGCGTCCGGTCCTACGCGCTAAAAACCGGACGCTATCGCGTGGCGGCTGTTGCGCAAATGCGTTGCATCAAGCTAAAGTAAGTGCCATTAGGCGCCAGCCCTCCGATTTCACCCCGCTGCCGTTTTCGCGTTAAATACCATGGCGGAATTGGACGGCTGGCGCCCTACCGCTACGCCAGACACTTAAATCTTTTTCATCGACACGACGGTCGAATGAAACGCCTGCTGCCCCGTAGTCGGATCCGGGGCGATCGGCATGATCCGATTTTGGTTCCAGCCGTTGCCAGTATTCTGTTGATACTTCTTGATATCGCCAGCTGATTTATCTTCCCACCACATGTTGCGCTCCCAATCGGGATCCCGAAACGTCTCGCCATCAGATCCTTGGCTCACAAAACCATCATCACGCCCATTATCGGCCGCGTCCTTCTTCGCTTGGGCCACATTCGTATACTGCCAGTGACCACAGCTATTGCTCATCGCAATCGCACGGGGGTGAATGCCTGGCATCGTGACGATTGGCACACGCATTGTGCCCGCAACCAAACGTCCCGATTCATCGCGATCGCCATGAGCCAAGTTCGGATTCGTTTTCTCAAGCATGCGAGAAAAATAACCTGTCAGCTCGATCCAATCGCCATCCTTCAAGTCAAACTTTTTAGCCGTCGCCGGATTCAGCCAAGCCGGATTGGTGTGCACGATTTCTGCCAACCATTTCAGGTTCATCGTACGACCATGATTATGAACATTCCACTTAAACGACGTCATAATCAACTCGTCGTCGGCAATCTCTTGATGTTCAATCGGCTGAAGCCACACGGGCATCTCTTCGATCGGCACGTCGAAGCCTTCATGCTGTTTTGGCCGAACCTTCGTTTTCGTCATGCTACTGGCGGCGATCAAGTCAGACGTATCCTGATTCAAACCGGTTTGGCTGAGGAAGACCGAACGCACCTCAAATTTTCGGCTGGGCGTTTTAAACCCACGAACCGCCTTCGAGTCAATCATGATTCCAATGCCGCTACCGTCTTTGGTAATGATGCCGGTTTCGGGATCGGTGGTTGATCCCGCAAGATCCTCTTCACTCACTGGCTGCAAAAACGGTTCGTAGAATGGCTCTCGTGTTTCATCTTCCCAAGCACCCTCTTCCATCAAACGTTCCAACCCCTGCTTGCCGGTCTCAGGATTCTCGGGCACCGAACTGGCCCACTGCTGCATGTACTCTTTCACATCTTCCTTGTACCACTCTTCCATTCCACCGCCAATTTTCTTGGCCAACGTCGGAAAGAAGTCGCGGACATCCTTTGCTTCTCCCAACGGCGTTACCATTGGCGTCCGCAGTCCGACATAGGGACGAAGATTATAACTACCGCGTGCGTCCAAATCCCAACGCTCCATATAAGTCGTCCACGGCAGTACGATGTCGGCGTAGTGCGCCGTTTCGTTATAAAACGGATTAATACAGACGTGGAACTTAATCAATTCCTCATCGCACATCACGTCTTTGGTCAACGACTCCTCTGGCCACGTCAGAGGCGAATCAAGGTTGTACGTCATGTAAGCGTCGACTTTACCGCGCCCCTGCATGAGGTACAAATAAATGATCTCACCAACCTTCATCCGACGCCAAACGTTCGCCAACGGAAATTCTGGTGGATCTTCCAACACGCTCCATGTTTTCGCCGAAGGTGGCAGCTTGGGCGTCTTCACCACCGGATCCAATCCGCCCCAAGGCGACCAGCACCAGCCGCCTTTTTTGCCAACGCTTCCCACGATAGCGTTGAGCAACTGAATCGCGCGATCGTTGTAGAAACCGTTCAAGTGAGCCGATGACCCACGGTTGCACATTGTCGTCGCAGCCGGCGCGGCAGCGGCAAACTCTAAAGCGATGCGGCGAATGTCGGCTGCAGGAATACCCGATATCTTTTCGGCCCATGCAGGTGTGTAGTTCTTGAAGTGATCCTTAAGTTCTACGATCGACGTCGTAGACCATTTATCAATGAAGTCCTTGTCATGAGCGTCAGCGGCCAGGATGGCGTTAGACATCGCAAGTGCGACCGCTCCATCGGTGCCCGGGAACGGAGCAAACCATTCGTCTGAAGATCCCGCCGTGTTTGAGAGTCTCACGTCGAAGGTCACCATCTTTGCGCCGTTTTCGAACCGTCCATTTTGTATTCGGTTGGCAAATGGGATATGCCCCTGATGAGCCTCAAACGCATTGGAACCGAAGTTGAGAATGTATTTTGTATTCTCAACGTCATTAAGATCCCAATCGCTTTCCCAAATATATGAAAGATTCGCAGCCCGTCGGTTCCCACTACACAGGCTTCGATGAGACAGTTGCGTGCCAGTACCGAAGGCGCGGAGGAAACGAGCAAGCGCGTCCTTGGATCGTTGTCGACCTTGATGAAACGCGAAATTCTCAGGCTGGCCCGAATCACGAATCGCTTTCAGCTTTTCAGCGATTTCATCTAGCGCTACATCCCAAGTAATGCGCTTCCATTTACCTTCGCCACGTTTCCCAACCCGTTTCAGAGGGTACAACAAACGTTCAGGATGATATTGGTGATTCAATCCCGCCTGACCACGCGCACACAACTTGCCGCGACTGTTAGGATCGTTAGGATTGCCTTCGATCTTAATCAGCCGATCGTTCTTTACGTGCCCGATAATTCCACAGATTGTGCTGCAAAGTTGGCACATGCCGGGAACCTGTTTGGTGTCGGCGTACTTATTTTTATCGGGCCAATTACGTTTGGCATTCGGCCCAGGCAGTGCACATACACCGGGAGTAGTTTCGGTGCCCTTGGGATAAGCGGTCCCTTTCAGTTTCTTCCATTTCTCCATATCGATGCCCTGTTTGGGTAACTCCCGTTGCGGCTTATCTTCGGCGATAGCCGATGCAGGCACCGCAGCGGTGCCAAATAAGGCGGCCCCGAGGCGAATGAAGTTACGACGCGTTTGCTCAGGCTTTGTGGCAGTTTGAGACATGGTGGGTTATGAATTTTGGAATAATTAAAAATAGTGGGGAACACCGGTGGAAATCGTGTGGGTGAATTTCGGATTCAAGATCTTCTATTTCGAACCGAAAATTTTAAATTTTAAATTTTAAATTTCAGAAATCAGAAATCAGAAATCAGAAATCAGAAATCAGAAATCAGAAATCAGAAATCAGAAATCAGAAATCGGAAATCGGATATTAAAAATCACACGACACAAAACCAACTCTGAGCGTTAATCACTCATCCGCCCGATCCTTCCACTGATAAATATTGTACGCATCAGGATGGTAAGACTCTCCCTCCGCAGGCAAGCGTCCTTCAATCTCTGCCGGAGCGGGTCCAGTGAACCACATCCGCGGCTTCGTTTCTTTCTCACCGCGTAACTGCACCAACGGGAGATTGTTTTCTTCCGCAGCGGCCATCGCTTTGGACGCCTTAGAATTGGGATCATTCAGATCGCCGAAATGCACCGCATCCGACGGACAAGTCGCCGCACATGCTGGCTCCATCCCTTGGTCAATGCGATGATAACAGTTGTGGCACTTCACAGCTTGGTTCGCGACGGGGTCAATATAGATCGCCCCGTAAGGACAGACTTCCACACACGTCCCGTGACCGCAACACGATTCATAGTCAACCGTTACGCTACCGCCTGCCGCTTTGCCCAGCGCTCCACAAGGGCAAGCTTTGATACACGGCGCATCTTCACAGTGCTGACACGCCATTGGCAAAAACATTCGGGCTACCTTCGGATATTCGCCAACGTCCTTTAAGAACGTTTGCCTAATGAAGTTTCCCAAGGGAACATCGTTCTCCGCCTTGCAGGCCACTTCACAGCCATGGCAACCGAAACAACGACGCGTGTCGATGAACCAGCCGTATTTCTTCCCATCATCAGGAGCCGCCATACGATCTTTCCAATATTCCTCAGGCTGAAAAAGATCCGAACTGGTCTCTGTCGCGGTCTGGCCCTTTGCTGTTGTGGCATGACTGGCCAAACCGGCCCCCACCGCCGCTGTCGCCGCAACGCCCAAAAATTTTCGGCGATCGGGCGACTGTGCGTCGCCGTCGGATGATGAGCAAGTTGCAGAATCTGAAGAGGGATTGGAACCCTCACTCGCAGAGTCTGTTTTGGAATTGTTATCGTGGGTATGCGATGGCCGTGAGCGCTTCATATGCAATATTATCCGAGGAGCTGTCGCAGGATTTTATTATAGCAAAAGTAGCTCAACACGGCCCTAAATTCAAGACCGGGCGCCGCTTTAATCAGAGCCACTTCTACCAGCTGGGAAAATCATACTCCGCATTGTCCGGAGAAAAATCTTCGTCTGTTAAACCGACATTAATTTGCATGTCAACGTAGAAATAGCGTTCCAGTAGAGGAGGCTTCTCTCCAGGTTTCTCTGGCCACAGAAACCCCTCGTAACCCACCAGTACATCTCGCCCTTGATCAAGATAAATTTTTGAAATGTGATGCGAGAAGTAATCGCGTTCGACAGGATGCAAGACCTGGATCATCGTGCACGGACGGTTATCGACCAGAACATCTCGAGTGATGGTAACTTCGCACTCTTTATGTTCTCGATCCTGCAATCCGAAAGCCTTCATTTTTGCGATCAGATTCTTGAACCCTACTTCAAAAATCGGATACCGATTGCCCTTCATCGCAACGATGCCCTGCGGGTCCAGCAGAAAACGTTTGAGATTCATCATGCCGGTCGTATGAGCGATCAACCTGCCATCGTTTTGACCTTCAATCCAAATGACTTCTTGCCCCTTAACTTTGTTGGGCTTGAGCATTTTAAGGTAAACGCTAAACGGCGTTTCTTCGGTTTCAGATGTGTGCGTGTGCCGAATTTTACATTCCATGCATTTTTCTGGCCGAAGCTTACCGCTGATCCGAACCTGACTGACGATCTTGGCCGTGTAGTCGCGAATTGACTCGTCGATCCGATTGAAGCCTTCGTCAGCCAGTTCCAGCAAAGGGTCAATTGGATGTGCGGCACTTTTAACTTTTGCGTTGCTTACCATCGCCACAATTCTGTCACCGAATCTCGCACCATCATCACCCGTGTTGACCGACGCAACTTCCTGTTCGATGGCCATCTCTTCAAACTCAACATCCGGTACAGGACTTCCAATTTGAGACGCCACGATCACGCCGAGTGCTAAAAAGAGGCAAGCAATCACGGCAGACCACAACAACTTCCGCGGGCGACGACGAAGCGGAACCTTCGGCGTACCGTTTTTATCCCCACCGCTATCGGAATTACCCGGCGACATTTCCTGGCTATCAAAAGAATCTGTCATGGAACAAAGTAAAATGTTGCGGTGGGAAGTGACTGTCTTGGAATAAGCATTTTATCCGACGTTCAGCCCTTTTGGCGATAGCCAGATGCTAATTTAATCAGCCCACTCGTTGGACAACGCCACATTTGAATCAAACATTGGTTGCCATGGCCGTGACGAAACTGTGAGCGACAAGGCACCAGCCCGGATATTGCACGAGGTCTTTTTTTTAGTCTATCGTTGACCATCAACGTTTTATTTCATAAGTCGATCTTTACGTTCTCTATCAGCCGCTAACGGAAAAGCGTTCGGTTCCGCCGGTATTACCCGGCGGCTAGGGTTTTGCCGCTCACAAAATAGTCTCTGATCGGACTGCTGCTAAACAAAAGACAACGCCTACTTCTTCGTCCAGTCCTTGCGTTGCCGCGAGCTTGGAATATCGAGCTTCTCACGGTATTTGGCGACCGTCCGTCTAGCCACATTGAACCCCATCACCTTCAAACGGTTCATGATTTCAGAATCGCTGAGCGGTTTCTTTTTGTCTTCGCTGTCGATCAGTTTCTGCAACTCAATTCGTATCGTATTCCACGCGACATCTTCACCATCATCATTAGTCGTGCCATGCACAAAGAACATTCGCAACGGCAAAACACCCCGATCCGTTTCCAGATACTTATCGTCGACCGCGCGGCTGACCGTCGTTAAGTGAACGCCAACTTTTTCCGCAATCTGTTCCATCTTCAGTGGCTTTAAATACTCTTGCCCGTTGTCCAAGAAATCGGATTGGTAGTCAACGATCTCCTGAGCCACCTTCATCAGCGTATTTCGCCGCTGTTCAATGGATTCGATCAAGAACATTGCCGATGCGATCTTCTTCTTGATAAAATCTTTCTCCTCGGTTGAAGCGTCACCACTAGATAAAACTTTGCGAAAATGGTTGCTTATGTGAAGGTTCCGCTGTGGACCTTCCTCCATCTTCACAACGTAGGCATCCTTGTCATCCTTTTCCAACCAAAGATCCGGCCGCACTGTCGCGACGTGGCTGTCGATGAAATGGCTGCATGGCATGGGGTCCATTCGCCGTATCTGTGCCCACGCATCGTTAATTTCATCGATGGACAAACCAGTGACTTTTTCAATTGCTGGCAAGCGGTTGAACTGCAAATCTTCTAAGTGATCCAAAATCAATGTGCGCACGTGATGATAGTTTGGGATCTCTGAAGACAACTGCATCATCAATCGCTCTCGCAACGTCCGCGCTGCAACGCCAACGGGTTCAAGGTCCTGCACGTTAGCCAATGCGACTTCCGCCATCTCCTCTTCTTCTTCCCCCGCGCCAGCAGAAAGCAGATCAGATAGGCTCGCTCGAAAATAGGCTCCGTCAGCAGCAGACAAGGTCGACACAATTCGTTCGGCTAACTTTAGGACCTTAGGGTCGAGATCGCGTTCGTGCAGTTGCTGAATTAAGTGGTCGTGCAATGTCTCACTGCGTGTGGCAACATTCGCCATCATATCGTGCTGCCTGTCGCCACTTTCCTGGATACGATTGGCCGACATCCTAGGTCGTTCGTCGAAATACTCTGGGTTGTCTTGATCCAGATTCAACAACCGTTCAAAATCGTCCGCATTGTTCTGGGATTCTTCAATCACCAGTTCTTTTTGCTCGACGTCTTTTTCTTTGTTTTCCTGTTCGGGTTTCTCATCGTTCTCAGGACCGTCTGAGAGCATTTCGAGAACCGGATTGTCGATCAACTCCTGCTCAATTTTCTCATCAAGTTCGGCCCGCGCAAGGCGCAGTATCTCCATGGACTGAAACATCCGAGGAGACATCGTCTGCGACATTTTCTGCTGCAGGTTCTGGCCAAAGGAAAATTTCATAAGCGGACTAGATTTTGAAAAACGAGGTTAGAAATTATTTGGATCAAAGATCGCTTCTATCGGCGGCGTCGGCCACCATCATTTCATCGGCAGTTTCTTGTGACAAAAACACATTGGAAGAATACGATTTATTACGCATTCGAGTCTCTGAAACTTCCGCCAAACGAAACCAATGGCCAAATATAAAGACCGATTATAACAGTAAACCAAGGCAGGTTAGCTACGAATCTCGGTCGAAAGAGTTTCAACCAAATTTCAACTAAAATCAATTAGAGCCGAATTCTCCGAACGTTTCGACGATTCGCCTTGACCAAGACGCTTCCAGTGGGAGAGAGAGCGTCTACAGCTCCATCTTATAAAGGCTGTCGTCCAGCGATCGCGTCGGCCAAAATTTCTTTGTTGGTGTATTCAAGAATGCTACCGGTGGTGATACCGCGGGCCAGTTTCGTGAGACGAACTTTTGAATCGGCCAACTGGTTGGATATATAAAGCGCTGTCCCGTCACCTTCGACCGTTGGGTTGGTCGCCATAATGACTTCTTCAAAGTCTCCTTCGGTAACGCGGTCAACCAATCTCTCAATCGTTAGCTGGTCTGGACCGATGTTTTCAAGCGGCGCTAATCGACCTAACAGCACATGATACAGACCTTTATAAGTTCCTGACTCCTCTAACGCCATCAAATCGCGCGGTTGCTGGACGATGCACAGCGTTTTCTGATCGCGCTGAGTATCGGAGCAAACCCGGCACGTTTCGGATTCCGCTAAATTAAAGCAAACTTTGCAATACCGCACGTTTTCGCGCACCGTCCGAATGGAATCAGACAACGCGAAGGCTTCCGTTTCAGGCACACGCAGCAGATGATAGGCCAGCCGTTCAGCAGACTTTTTGCCAATTCCCGGTAACCGCGAAAGCTGCTCGATCATATGAGATACCGAATCCGAGAGTTCCATCATTGTTCAGTTCCCGCCGCCCAAAAATTTCTTCATCATGTCTTCCATGTTCTCAGGCAACGGAAGATCCTCCGTTACGGTCTTCATCTCTTCGGCGCGGAGCGCGTTGACTTTTTCGACAGCCGCATTGATAGCTGCTGGCAAAAGATCCTTCGCCATTTCTAAATCCTGCGACTGAGTCAACACGTCGTCAAATTCAACGCTCAGAATTTCTCCCGCCCCGCTGGCGTGAACGGTCACCATTCCACCTCCGCTAGAGCCAGATACGCGTAACGATTTTAGCTTCTCCTGCATGGCCTCCATCTTCGGCCCCATTGTTTTGGCCTGATTTAAAATGGAGGCGATGTTGCCAAGTCCTTTAAACATAGTTTGTCCCTAATTTCGTCGGTAAAAATCTGTAATTTCGCAGTCAAACAAATCGACGGCTTCTTTTACAAATTTGTGTTCTTGTAATTCTCTAATCTGCTGCACTCGGCTGAGCTTGGGCGCGGCGACACTGGCGACACGCTGTTTTTTTGACGCCAAGAAATCAATTCGAATCGTTTGTCCAGCGATTTCGCCGACGGCAGACTCTATTTTTGATTTGCGATCCGGTTTGGAACACATCGTTGTATTGTACGCGTCGACCAAGGTCACGACCATCTTTCCGTCGGTCCACTCTATCTGTTCGAAATTCGACGCCATGTCGGCCGTCATGTCAGTCAATTGAGTGAGGGCTTTGCGATAGATGGAAACCGGATCCTCGGCGGCAGTCGCTGAGCCAGTTGATATTGGTTTTGCATTTGAATTTAATTTTGGATCTGGTGCTAAATCTGAATTTTTTGAATTTAGAATTTCTAATTCTGGCTCAGTACTCAGTGACTCAGTACTCAGTGACTCCGTACTCTCGGAAACACCGTTAACAGGTTGTACCAGCGCTGCAGTTGTTGCGACAGAAACCGCCACCCCGGACAACCCTTCTGACACAGAAATCCCTACATCGCCATCGGCAACCCTACGAGATTCCGAATCATTTACTTCTTCCGGCTGTTTTTTTTTTGGCTTCTTTTTCTCGGCCCCACCCGAGGAGACAGTCAGGTTGCCGGCGGTGGAAAGCGATCTGATCAACTCCGCGATTGAATCAACTTGTTCCAATCCGCAAACTCTAACCGCCGCGACTTCCAACAACGTCCGCCCGTGAAGGCTAGACTGCATCCGCACAATTGCGTTATCCAAGACTTGCACGATCGACAAAATCGTCTCCAAACCAAGACTTTCCCCGTGCGTTGTTAGGACCGGAATATCGGCCCCCGTGCAGTTAAGCAACGCATCTTCATTGCATCCAACGCGTACCGCCATCATGTCTCGAAAATAGCCCAGCAATTGCCCCGCCAGTTGACCCGCATTGACGCCTGAACTGAGGTTCTGATGAATCAACGACAGCGTACCATTGGTATCTCTAGCGACCATCGCCGTTACAATCTCAGTGATCCGGCCGATGTCGGTGGTACCCAGCAGTTGATGGACTTCGTCGATCGTAATTTCATCGCCGCAGAACGAAAACAATTGCTCCAACAACGATTGACTGTCTCGCATCGAACCGTTGGCCCGCCGCGCCAGCAGTTGCAACGCCTCGTCGCTGGCCGCCACATTTTCCGCAGTGGCAATCTCTTTCAAACGCTCCGAAATCTTATCGGTCTGCACTGGCGAAAAATCAAAACGCTGGCAGCGTGACAACACGGTGATCGGTATCTTCTGAGGATCCGTCGTGCAAAAAATGAACTTCACATGCCCTGGCGGTTCTTCCAATGTCTTGAGAAGCGCGTTGAAGGCCTGCTGCGTCAGCATGTGGACTTCGTCAATAATGTAGATCTTGAACCGACTGCGACTGGGGCGCACCGCGACGTTGGAACGCAGTTGGCGAATTTCGTCAATGCCGCGATTACTGGCTCCGTCGATCTCGAGCACGTCGACGTCTTCGCCAAGCGAGATCGCTTGACACGTGTCGCACTCGTTACAGGGTTCCGTGGTCGGGCCTTTTTCACAATTGAGGCATTTAGCAAAAATCCGCGCCGAGGATGTCTTGCCGACTCCACGGGCTCCGGTGAACAGATACGCATGACCAACACGATTTTGGTTAATAGCGTTTGACAGCGCCGTAGCGATATGGCCCTGCCCGACCAACGATTCGAATGACTGCGGACGATAACGCAGCGCAACCACCTGGTATCGGTCGTCTGGGGACGAAGAAGCGTCGGGCGAATTCATAGACAATTGTTGGGGCAATAAAAAGTTGCGTTGCGAAGGCTAAATTTTAATCGATTCGGGCCATTCTTAAAACCGTTGCTCAGTCACCAGAAGCATGCTGGGAAAACAGTTTTGGCAAATCTTTTCACTGATTCGTCAACCCTCACACCGTGACTCCAACAGGAGGAGGACGCTTTAAACCGCCCCCTCTCGGTGAACTGACCGAAAATGATTACTGCGAAGCCAGTATACCAATAAAAGGAAAGATATCCGAAAAGTTCACCAGTTGGTCCTGATTAACATCCGCTTCTAACTGAAATCCTGCGTTGGTGAGCAAGGCAATAAATAGCGCAATATCCAAAAAGCTCACGGTACCGTCTTGGTTGACATCACCCAAAACAAAGCCTCCGATCACTGTCAAATTACCGTCTGCTTCAAACGGGTCAGACCAACGCTCATTGGTGTAGACATCCGCACCAGACAACGTCTTCATGTAGGCAGTAAGGGCGTCTCGCTCGTCTTGCAAAAACATCAGCTTTTGCCCTTGTCCTTGATTTCAACCCCTTAAACGCCCGTTAAGAACTTGGTTGACGTTGGGATTAAAAGTGACGTCGTTGTAGTGATCCAGAACCGCGTCAAAAGTAGCGAACGAGCCATCGTGCATCATCGGACCGTTTAGCACTCCCGCAGGCGAAAACAAATCACGGAGGGTAGGTGATCTCGTGTTCGTCAAGTCAATCGCACTGGAGTCGTTGGCGACGGTGATCACCCCATTGTTTCGTTGTTGGTTTGGTGGCTGTCGGTCGATGCTGAATTCAGGTCCCTGGTGGCAAGCCGCACATCCAACTCCACCACCTACACGAATTCCACCATTGGCAAACTGAGGCGGTTGATTGAATAAGTTCTTCCCTTGATTTTCCTGCGTCGTAAAGTTTGGAAAGGGTGCGTTGATGTTTCCGCCGACTTGCGAAAGTCCGACGTCAAATTTGGAATCAAATGACTCAATAGAGCGAATGAATTGCGCCATCGCTAATTGCATACGTGCTTCGGTAATCGCATCGTCCCCAAACGCCTCTGAGAAAAGCGTTTTGTAATACGGCGTGGCTTCCATCTTGATGATCAAGTCATCGAAATCTGGATCACCGTTGGTACCACTAAATCCCATTTCCCCATGGTCTTGAATCGGTTGTGTTGTCTGGGCTTCCAGACTTGCCGCGCGCTTATCCCAGAAGAACCGGACTTCGGCGCCAAACCGGCTGTTGATCAAACGCATCGAATGCCGACCGGTCAGTTCGTTGACGCCTTGGCTGACTACGTCAAGATCTGAAAAGGCAAACTCTTGCTGGTGGCAAGTGCTGCAGGAAACAGTGTTGTCCGACGAAAGGTTCTTATCGTAAAACAACACACGCCCCAGAGTCGCTGCAGCGTTGTTGATCGGATTGTTAGCGGTGTTATCGCGATTGATATAGTTGGGAATCGTTTGATTTTCATAGTCAACCAGATTGGCCAGATCAATCATACCAGCTGTCAAAAAGACGCCGGTGATCATTAGGATGGTAAACGCATACACGATTGTTCGAATTGGTGAGTGCATGTGGTTCCGTTGTTAAACAGGTGGGAAAATTGAGGAATCGGGTATTGTGGGAAGTCGTAACACTATAGTTACAGAAGGAAGATCCAGTTGCATGAAGGTAATACGTACACCCATGTCGGGATTCTACAACATGTCTGAAACTTTGAGATAATATTTCTGGGGACGCCTTACTTACGGAAAACACGGCAAAGACCGGCAATCACCGCGCGGGGTTCTCTCATGCAATATTCACAGCACACACTGTTGGCGCGAAAAATCACTTCGAAAGTGGGACAATCGTAGCCCGGCGGTGACATGATAGTAGACGTACTTGACCGAGGCATATCGCCGCCGTCAAGTTTTACAGTAAGCAATGCGGCGGCAGGATGCCACCGTCACCTTTGATCGCGAAAGCCATCTGCGTGAACGAAATCCTCAAACGGCTATACGAACAACACGCTCCGGCGTTGCTGTTGTATGCCCGGATCTGGTGCCGTTTCCCCGAGGACGCGCTACAGGAAGCCATGATCGAGCTATCCCATCAAACTGAATTGCCGCCTGATCCAGTCGCGTGGCTGTATCAGGCGGTGCGATTCAGGGCGATCAATCTCCACCGCGGTGAACAAAGACGAAACAAACGTGAACGGGAAGTGGCACTCGACAGAACGCCCTTCTTTGTTGACGCGATGCAATACAACACTGACGCCGCAGAGTTGGAGGTCGCCATGAAGGCGTTGCCAGAAGACCTGCGAGGGATTGTCGTCGCGCGAGTTTGGGGTGGGCTGACGTTTGAACAGATCGGTCAACTCAACGGTGGATCATCGAGCGGCGTTCATCGGCGGTATCACGACGCGTTAGTAAAGCTAAAAGAACAAATCAGCGGCATTCCATGTAGAGGTTCCAACAATGAATGAAAATCAATTCCAAGACCGTTTCGAGGATGAAGGCTCGAGCGATTTCGAACGACGGCTACGTGAGTTCCAGCCGACGCCTCCACGTACTTCGTGGGAAGACATTGAGCGTTCGATATCGCTTGACCAGCAGGTTACGGTGCGACGAACTCCGCCATCAAGTTGGTCGAAAATGGCAACCCATGCTGCGGCGACGTTGGCGGGAGTCGCACTGGGCGTTGCTTTGATGTTAATGCTAAAAAACGATGGGGCGCCTGAAGTGGTGCTTGATTCCGACGTGAGGGAGCAAGTGGTTGAGGAACCGGTTGATTCCGACAGACAGAAAACAACGCTGCTTCAAAACAAAGTCGCTGTTAACCGACATCGAAATTCGTCATCCAGCGACCGGAGCGTGTTTCGGTCTGCCCGAGCATTGCGCTCGGGGCCGCTGACGCCGTTGCACCGAAACATTGACCTACAACCATGGCAAAACGTTTCCTACGACCGGATGACTTTCACTGCCGAACCGTCTTCGACTTCTATAGAGCCGAGCGATTTCGTCCAACCCATGGCGGCTCCTCAGTTGTTGCGGCAGTTGCTGGATGAGCAATCGAAGTCGTCGAACCAACGAGGAAACAAGACAAACTCTGGATAGTGATTTTGTTAAATCCTTTAAACCCAGAAGCAACCAAGCCCCAATCGCACAACCAAAACACAAAGGAAGATCCAGCATGATTCATCTTCGAATGATCGCCGTTTACCTCGCCACCATTGCGATGCTCCTGTTCACGCAAGACATCGCAATCGGCCAAAACAGCGACGACGAAAACACGGCGACTGCCCCAATCAAGTACGGCGTCTGGGAGAATGCCGATGATCCCGACAGCCATGGTTCCATGCAGGTGATGCGGCTGAAAGTTCACCCGCAAGCCGCACCGGTTCCTGCGTTGAAGCACCGACTGATTCCTGATCCGGCCGATCGCACCGAGGGTAATTCGGCAATGTTTTATCTTCAAGCAATGGGTTTCAACGAACAGTTTAACGCCCGAAAACAGTTGCACGAAATGCAGCAGAAATGGGGGCAGGAAGCAAGAGACTCAGAGGGAATCACAGATGGCTTTCCACCAAACATCTGGTTTGACATGCCAACGTCCGAACTGCCGCTGGATGATGTCAAAGCCTATCTGGATTTGATCGCTTTCCAGGAACATTTTCTGTACGACGCAGCCCGGCGCAAAAATTATTCGCAAGACCGGGCGATGGAAAAAGAAGCCAACCCAATTGCATACACGCTGCCCGAAGTCCAGCAAATGCGAGAGCTTGCTCGGCAACAGATCGTTCGCCTCCGATACGCGGTTGCTCAGCAGCGCATCGACGACGCCGTAGAGATTCTGGGCCAGATGATAGCGATGGCAAACCACGTAGGCGAAGACCAATTTTTTGTCTCCAGCCTTGTCGCAGTGGCGATCGAAGGCATCGCAGTCCAACAAGGTTTTTTCTTTTCTCAACAAGCTGATGCACCCAATCTCTATTGGGCAATCGCTGCTTGCCCCGATCCGCTGATTGACCTTAGCAGCTCAATTGAATTTGAGCGAAACTTTCTACTGCGACAGTTCCCAATACTTGCAGAGGTGGATGAAACTGCCAGGTCCGATCGTTATTGGACAGACTTCGTTGACGAAATTTCGCCGCAGTGGAATGAATTGGCCAAGCAGATGAATTCTTGGGGCGGAGGTGGCAATTTCCCCGAGAATGTGGATAGATTTCAGATGGCGAGTAACATCGGGACGCATTATGAATCGGCTCGAGACTTTCTCAGTGAAGTTTCAAATATGCCAAACCAACAACTGGATAAATACTCAACCACACAAACTGTCTTTCTGGCGATAGTGAAGCATCACGCGATCGTGATGGATGACGCGACTGTTGAGTTCTATTTGCCCCAATGGAGTCCACAGCGTTCGGAAGTTGAAGCCAACCATAAGCGATGGCGAAATGAACTTGGATGGATTGCTGAGGTCTCGGAAGTATTTCTACCTGCGACTAAGCAAATTCGTTTAGCCCTGACACGTGCAAAACAATGGCTTTCGCTATGGCAGATCGTTGAGGCGATTCGAATGACGGCGTCAGAAAGTGACGGCACGATGCCTCTATCGTTGGATGAACTTTCGGTACCCGCTCCATTGGATCCGGTAACTGGCAGACCATTTTCGTATGTGGCCAACGGACAAACAACAACGATAACCGGACAGCGAGTTGGTGGATCGCGTTATCAATTAGTCGTTGAGATGGTGAAATCAAAAACGGAGGAGAGCAAATGAGCAAGTATCAATCAGTGCTTTGGGTGTCTGTAGCATGTGCAATGGCAATGCTGGTGGCATCCAGTCAACTTTCAGCGCAGCCTGTCAATCCGACAACAAAGATTGTGAGTGCAAACACAACGATGGTGGCTCGCATCGCGTTTGAGGCTATTTATAGATCACCTCATCGAACATCAGAATCGAAAGAGGTCACTGGTGAGACGGGGTTGGAAAAACGGTTGCGTCGGACGGAAGAGTTGCTTGGTGGCCGTCCTGTTTGGATAACAACTAATTGGCCAAGTACTCCGACACAAATAACCATCAGGGTCCACGATCCGGACGGAAAAAGAATCAGCCAACTGCTTGAGTTATGGAACGCTAAAGAAAATTCCGTTTATGAAAAGGGACTCTACACCGTCTCGGTGCAAGCAATAAACGACGGTGATTTGCAGCCAGACAAATTTGAAGACGACCGTTGGAAAGCTAAGTTTGCTGAAACGTTCAGTAGTCCCAAATCGCCCGTCACCGTCGCGCTGTTACCACCTAAGCATCTTTATAGAACATACAAAGAACTTTCGATTGAACTGCCAGACTATTTGGGTGGTGGACCTGCAACAGTGCTGACCGAGGGGGCATTGTCGGCACACGTTACTTTAGAGCCCGCGGCCAGTGTTGTCGCCGGCGCTGTCGAGTCGCGTGACGGCGAGGCTGCGGAGAACTTGAAACAGCTCTTCGAGAGAGCTCGTGAAGGGGCGATTCAACACCTGACCAAGGCTACCGATGATCCTTGGACGCCAGCCTTAGCGCTGATGGCTGAGGAAACGAAATTCAGCGTGGACCAAGATCGGGTCATCTTCCGCTTCGAGTATGGGGGGAAGGCCAGTTCGGCAAACCCGATTCAACAGGCGATGCAGGCATTCAGTGGCCCGGTCTCTAAAGCCGTTCGGCTTGATCGGCTTCGTGATGCGGCGTTAGGGATTCTGAACTACGAAAGTGCCCATCGGCATTTTCCACCTCAAGGCGAATCAAACAACACCGATCAAGGGCAATCCCTTAGTTGGCGAGTTCATATCTTGCCATACTTGGGGGAGTCCGAACTTTGGAAGAAATTCAAACTCGACCAACCATGGGATAGCCCGCACAATTTCAAATTGATCGATCAGATGCCAAATATCTATCGTGCGTCTCATTCAGAATTAAGTGCATCTGCTGACGAAGAAAAAGGGCTCACTACGATGGTCGCACCGATCAGCAATAAGACCATTCTGGGATCTCAAAAACTCACAACCTTCGCTGACATTGTTGACGGTTCGTCCAACACAGTCCTTTTGGTCGTTGTGAAAGATGCCCTGGCGGTTCCTTGGACGGCCCCGCAGGACTACAAGTTCAATCCTGAGAATCCAAGTGCTGGACTAAAGATGTACGGTAACAAAACGCCCGTAGCGATATCCGACGGATCCACATTTTCGGCTGATAAAGAGAATGATTGGCTGAACTTGTTTCAAATGAACGACGGAGAAGTCGTCCAATTAAAGTGACAGAGAAAAGTTAGACCGTTTGTTTTACCGTCGCTCATCTTTTCAGTAGAATTGTTAACAGGCCACCTGCCAATCCACATGTGCTTGCCTCTTACTTAACTGACTGAAAGAGATCGGACATAAACGATGAACAATCATCTAACCACACTCCTTCTTTTGCTGACTTGCGGGCCGGCTTTGATGGCTCAAGATGCTGCCGTCTTTCCTTACGGCGCCGTTGCTTCAGAAAAACCGGATATGCCCCTGAGCAAAGCGATGGTGCGGGTTTACGACGGGACGTACAAGGGAGTGGATTGCTTTCGCAACGAGCTGTTTTCGAATTTTAAATACACGCCGCTGGAGGGGTTCGACTATCACGGCGGCGACGGCACCGTTTCGCGGCGCGATTCGACCAAAGTGATTCGCGCCAACGGAAAGTACTATGTTTGGTACACTCACCGCGAGACACCGACACCCCCAAACTACGATGGCGGCGCCAACGAAACCATCCCTTCGCGCGATTGGGATCTCGCTGAGATCTGGTACGCGACCAGCGACGATGGATTTAAATGGGAAGAACAAGGCGTCGCTGTCAGCCGGATGGAGAAACCGCACGCTGGCTGGCGATCGGTTTCAACGCCGGACATCTTGTTTTGGAAGGGCAAGTACTACCTGTACTATCAAGCCTATCTGAACATGCCCGGCAGCCGAGCCTCTAGCGGCACCAATGGTGACGACTGCCCTGTTTCGGTTTCTTGGGCAGATTCCCCTGATGGTCCGTGGACCCCATCCAATAAGATTGTTGTTCAAAACGGACCGCCGGGTTCATGGGATCAGTATGTGATCCATGATCCCTATCCGATAGTCTTCGATGGAAAAATCTATTTGTATTACAAAGGCGAAATGGGAGGCACGCCGCCGGTCCGCGCTCAAGGGTTGGCCATCGCCGCAGACCCTCTAGGCCCTTTCAAAAAACATCCGCTCAACCCCGTGATCAACTCGGGACACGAAACGTCTCTGTTTCCCTTCAAAACTGGATTGGCAGCACTTGTCAGCCGCCATGGACTCGAACACAACACGATTCAGTATTCTCCCGATGGCGTGAATTTTGAGGTGGCGGCGATCACCGGCTTGATGCCCATCGCCCCCGGAGCTTTTGTGCCCGATGCGTTTTTGGGCGACAAGGACGGACGCGGAATCACATGGGGGCTCTGTCACTTCCGTAACATCAAACGCGCTCAAGGGAAAAGTCACAGTATGCTGGCGCGGTTCGATTGCGACCTAAGTCTTGACGTTCATGATTTGGAGATGAAGGAGTCTGACATCTTCAACGACCCAGAAATCAATTTCAAATTTGGCCTCTCCGAAGCTCAACGAGCGCGTATCGAAAAGGCAAACTTGAAAGTAAAATAAAATACCGATTCAAAGACATGAAATGGGCAGTCCAGAAGCGGGGGAAGACGGATTGTCAAAGAGAAAACCAGCAGCATTACGGTATTGGTTATTCGTATTTAGGGGCAGGGGAGCTGCCAAGTTCATTCCAAGGGAGAGGGGTAGGGAAGTCCGGTTAGGCCGGACTCCCCTCCCTCCGAACCGCACGTGCGGTTTTCCCGCATACGGCTCTCCAGTCTCCCTGTTTTCAGGGGTCGCGTAGTGGATGAGGCTAAACGAATGCTCTATAGTGGAACAGGAGTTACATCTAAATCGACGATCTGAGTCAAACTATCTGGGTACTAGTCACCAATCAACAATCCCCACCCACAACTCGACACGACTCTGCGGGTCGACACCCCGGAGAAAATCTCCTTCGTTTACCAAACCGTAGGGCCCTTCCGACGCTTGTTTGCGTACATGATGGATTTGTTTTTGGTGGGTACACTGTTGTTTGGTACCGGACTCCTCTTGTTTCTATTTTTTGCGTTTGTCGTCGCGCCACTTCTTTATCATTTCGGATTGGGCGGTCTAACAGACGAATTTGGATTCTCGCTGCTAGGCGTCGCTGGGCTTATCGGAGCGGCCCTGTTTTGGTTTTACGGGGCGTTGCAAGAAACGTATCGTAACGGTCAGACTTGGGGAAAGTCGATTGCGAAAATCCAAGTCCTTTCAGTAGACGGTTATGCCATCGACGGCGTGCAAGCGATGACCCGAAATCTCTTCCGTTATTTGGACATTCTGCCATTTGTTCCGGCAACGTTGCTGTATGTTTTCGAAGTCGAATTTACAAGCCCTTGGTTGCCGACCTGTTTGATTGGTCTGATTTGCATGACCATCAGCCCCCGGTATCAACGAGTTGGGGACTTGATCGCTGGCACGATGGTGGTGTTGGTTGAGAAGAAATGGGTTCCCGATTTAACTCAATTTGAAGATGCGCGTGTAGCCCAATTGGCCGACTTGATTCCAGCCAATTTCCAAACAACACCATCGCTCGCCAACGCGTTATCCACTTACGGCGACGCGCGGCCCCGGTTGGCTGCTGAGCACCGGGCTGAGATCGCAGCGCACCTTGCGGTGCCGCTGAAGGAAAAGTTTGATTTTCCGGCCGACACCGACAATGACCTTTTGCTGTGCGCACTCTATTACCGAACTTACGCCGAAATTAACGATCTCCAGCAACAAGAAGAATCGCATGATGACGATTGGCTGCTGCTGAAAACGAAGCCTGATAACAACGCAGGTTAATTAGCTGGGCAGCACAACTTTTGTGAGCGGCAAGGCGTCAGTCTTACATACAAAACCAGTGTTATGATTTAAATGTCGCGCTGTCCAATTAGGCTATTTTGAAGCGGTGGTCGGAGACTTTAAATGCTGGTCGAAAAACGTGATGGCGTCCGCCATTAAATCTATGTTACTAAAAGTCGCCATGTGTCCAGAGTTTGCGACCTCAACCAGTTTCGAACTCACGTTTTGTTTCTCTAACTCAGCGTGAAATCGCCTAATTGATTCAATGGGAACGATCATGTCAGTCTTGCCATGAAATGCAAATAGGGGTGGATCATCCGGGGTGACAAAACTGATTGGTGAAGCGTTCCTGTAGACGTCTTCGCCGCGCCCCCGAGTTGCCCCCAGCCAGTACTTTAGGGCATTAGAATCTGCATCGATCCAACTGAATTCCGCAGGTGTGCCGCCGACAACGGCCGCACGGATTCTGATCGGCCCGTTCTTTTCATTCGTGGCAGCCAGCATAGCAGCCAAATGGGCTCCGGCTGAATAACCATAGACGCCAACGCGGCCGGTATCAATGTTGTACTCGCCTGCGTGACTGTGCATCCATTTCAACGCAGCGCGACAATCTTCAATCTGTGCCGGCCAGGGATACTTGGGGGCCAGACGATAGTTGATCGCCATGACGACATAGCCAACGCGCGCCATTCGACGAGCGTGCCGGAGCATAGCGATCTTGGAACCCGTTCGCCAAGCCCCTCCGTGAATCATCACTACCGCCGGCATTAATTGATCGGCGGCTATTAGTTGATCGCCGTTTTTATCAGCAACCGGCTGATAGATATCGCATTTTACGCGATAGGTTTCTTCTTGCTCATAAACGATCGCACCGTGTTTTTCAATGTAAAACTTAACTGGTTCTGGCTTAACTTTTTCCGTCGCGGCTTCGGGCGTAGCAACATTTTGAGCTAACGTTGCTGCCGGTGTCGCCAAATACAAAACGCCAACCAAGATTGTGAAGGCAACTGCATTTTGCACCAGCGAAAAAGCAATAGTGCTTTTAATCATCTACGGATCCATTGGATTCAATGTTTTCTCTTCAGGCAGCTTGCAGCGAACGCGTGTGCTGCGCCCAAGCGATCCAATCGGTGATCTCGGCCAAATCAGGTTTCTTCCCCGAACGAATAATCTTCAACCCAGCTTTCGTTTCCGAAAAAGGCCCCATCACGCGAAACAACGACTGGGGCTGCATCGAAGCGATCTCTTCAGGTTCTATCAAATCACACGCAACCAACAATTGGGCATCGTGGCCGCGTAGATTGGGAATGCGGCACACCAACCGAGCCTGATGCTGCCAACTGCGGATAACGTCTTCGGGCATACGTTTGTAGTTCAACTTCGTCGCCATGGATTCTGCGGTTTGCTTAAGGAAATCCGCGATCGTGAACACGCCGATCTTCTCGAACCGCTCCGCCGTTTTGGGACCGATCGAAGGTGCCGCTTCGATGTGGTCTTCTAAATCAAGATAAAACTTTAGATTTGACTTAGTCGTCTGCGCCGTTGTCCGCGTCGCAGCTGGTTTTGATTCTTGTTTGGGCTCACCTAAACGGCTGGACTCAGGAGCCATCGCCGGAACCGAACGTCGGAACGTCTCTGGGGTTGGCGTTACCATCCGCGGTGTGCGTGTCGGTTGAGCGGACCTAGTATCGCGCGAACGTGCGGAAGAACGATCCGCGCGAATAATACTATCAGCCCGATCTCGCCCACGATCTTCGTAGCTTCGCTGCGAACGCGCCGGGGATCCATTATTCTCTGAAGAAGAATGCCCGTTCTCCTGGTACCGACGAAGCCTCGGGCCACGAGACTGTGATTCACTATTCATTCGGTCCTGATCGCGGTCTCGGTCAGATCGTTGCTTTGAGAAATTGCGGCTCGTTGTGCGTTGGCTTCGTCCCTGTCGGCCGTTTCGCCAGCGGTTTCGTGTCTTTTGAATTCCAGTGTGCCAATCGCCAATGCGAGCGAGCGTGATACGGTAAGAATCATCGAATTCGTGCTCGGCTTCGTTCGCATTGAGATAACGCTGAACTCGTTCTAGCAACGATTGAGCTGCGGACGTTTCGAGTTGGTCTGGTTCGCAAATGCCACAGGCCACTAAAATGTGGGCGTCGTAAGGACGCAGTGCCGGCACACAAGTAAGCAACCAAATCTCGGATTGCATATTGTCGATCACGCCGCGCGTTAGTCCTGCCTCGCTCCAGTCTCGGGGCAAATCATCTAGGTCGACGTTGAGGAGATCAGCGATTGAGAGTATGCCACCGTCATTGAGCGTTCGGAGTTGCAGCGAATCAAATACGCCAATCTCAGCCAACGCAGAATGATCCTCAAAAGTCACAGCGTATTCCAGCCGATCACCAATCTGATTTGCTTTGATACTGGAAACCGATTGCGGTTGCGGCGGCGTATACGTCGGCGTGTTTGGTTTCGCATACCCTGTCGGCCCAAGGGGTGAAACGGCAACGTGGTTGGTATGATGGGTGGAAGCTGTCTTTGCAGTAGAGAACGCAATCGTAGCCGGTGTCGGTAAAGCCTGCGCCCCCCCGTTTCCAATTGAATTGGCAACCGAAATTGGCGATCTATACGTTGGACCAACAGCCGGCAAATTTGATGGTAGAGGTGCGTGAGCTAATTCGGCCGCCTCAACGACACGCACATTGCCAGAATAAGTTTCTTGCCCGGATTTAGATTCAAGATTGAAAAATTGAATCGTGGCCTGATTGTTCGCGCGATCAATCAGGAAACGGTGCTGTGTCAGCATCACTACCTGATGGCCTCGCACGGAAAATTCGCTCAGGGCTTGCAACGCGGCATCAATTCGGTCGCTGTCGAAATCTTCGAACAGTTCGTCGATGATTAGCGGCGCTGAAACACCTTGAGCCAACAACATCTGATTGGCGGCAAGAATCAGCGCTAACTCCGTCTGCGTACGCTGCGTTGCACTTAGCCCGGACAAATGAAGCACACGCTGATTGCGGTCTTGTACTTGCAAATCAGTCCGATCTCCATTGCTGACCAACCAAACACGTGATAATTCTCCGTGCGACAGCTGAGTGAGAATTTGCGAAGCGTCGATCAGCAGCGCGTTCGGCGTGACCTGAGAAACTTTTGCAGCTTCATCCAGTCGCAAGTTCAACGACTGCAACGTCGTCATCGCTGTTTGAAGTTCGTTTTGAACACGCGCAAGTTCCAGCTTCCACTGGCTATCATCGGAGTGAGTCAACGAAGCAAGTTCGTTGCGTAAATTCATTACTTGCGACCTTAGTTGTGTCATCTCTAAAGAGTTCGTCGATCCGTGCCGCTGAAGATCAGCACGCCTGCTTTCGAGAACCAACAAACGGCTACGCTGTTGGGACAAGTCCGGAGCCATCATCTGCGGCGCGGCCGCAGGTAAACTGATAGCGCCAAGGAACCTCTGCCGCGCCTGAAGATGTCCTTCATTGGCCGCACACAGGCAATACTTTTCGTCCGAATGCAAAATCGCTTCGGCACCCGCAGAATCGACCAAGCGAATCTGTTCAATGACTACGGTGCGGCGCTGAATCAAACGGTTCACGTTCTCAGTGATTTCTTCGTAGCAGCGACGCAAGCGTTTGAGTTCTGCGGCAGCTGACCGATGGCGAATCTGTTTGTATTGTTTTCCAAGTTCATCGCAGAGGACATAAAGTTCCTCTCTCAATCCTTTGCAAACGTCGTCCACAAAACCAGCGGCCTGATAAGAATCTGTCGGACCGTGCGAATCGAGCCATTGAACCGTTTGCGACTGAGCGTTGTCGACTCGTTTTTCGAGGCTTTGTAAGATCTTTCGCGCGTTGTGATACGGATGTTGCGCGGATTCCAGCGTCATCTGGTTCCATTGAGTCATCTCGTCTCTCAACCCAACACGCTGCTGTTGCACGTCGTTCTGCACACTCCGCCAGCGGTTAAGTTGAGTGTCGATCTCGTCCAGCTGTTCATACACGGCCGCCGTATTGTCGACCGCCGGCGCCGCAGGCGTGATGTAGGTCGGTTGCGCCAAGTTGATCTGCCGATTGAGTTCTTCGATCTCCGATGTGATCTGAGTGAGTTCATGACTGTTTGGATTAGCCGTTAGCGCTGCGATGCGGCGTTCGATGTCAGCAATCTGTTGATCCAGCTGACCGGCTCGGACGGTCGCCGAGGAAGCGCTGGTGCTGATCTGTGATTCAAGTTGCTGCGCCTGATGCTGAAGCGCGGCGATCGTCTGACGAACGCTTGCAATTTCCGACCGCAATGAATTGGCGGCTTGAACTTGCTGCTGATTGACAGAAGAATTGCCGGCGTGTTCGGGACCGACAGGAACACCTAAGCGGCGATGAAGTGCACCGGCCAGTGCTCCGTTAGATCGGTCGTGCGGGTTGGCGTGTTGGGACACCCGAGTGTCGAAAGAGACATTGAAGAAGTGGTTGAAAAGCTCATAATCTAAAGAGCCGATGACCAAAGACTGCCCGTCAGTGGCCGCATTCATCGTCGAACCGGCCGATGGAAGCGGCAATACTTTCAACTGGTTTCCACTATGTGGATCGCGGGTGAGCGCATACTGTCCATAGGCATTGTTGACTTCCAACTTTCCTTGGATCGGCTCGCTTGAAGGCAGGGCAGGGCGGAAGGTGCCGTTTTGAACTTCAGTGCTTTGGCCAAATAAGATGTCGCTAATAAAATTGGCGACGCTCGTTTTTCCGGTCCCCTTTTCTCCGTAGACCAGATTGATCGCAGGGCTGATCTGCATCAATCGAATGTTGCTCAGCTTGCAATAGCCATCAATGGCGATTCCCGTTAGCTTCATTGCTTAACTCCAAGGTTAGAACACGATTTCGTGCTTGGCCAGACCGAACATCCTGTCGGCCGGTATTATTGTGTGATTCAAAGATTGTTTTCTGGATTCCAACTTGCCCGTTGGTGGCAAATTATTCGCGCGGTGGTTACACAAATGTCCGCCCAGAAATAGTGAATTTAATCCAACGCCATTTAACTACCTAGGCCACTTCGCTTGCGCAGCCGACATCAACCCTCCGTGCTAGCATTACGGCGTTGTCGACGACAACGTGGGGCAGGTTTTCAACCTGCCAGCCCCAACGCGGTAAACGGTCTCTTTCCCTAACAAATTAGCCGTTTTAACACGAGCCACGGTTGCGTTGTGCGAAAGAACCGTGGCTAGAACCCTGTTGATTAAGTCGGCTTTCGATTTTTAATGTGAGCCGTTTGGGCGCTAGACCAATGGCACTTACTTTAGATTGATGCCACGCATCGACCCACCAGCCGCCACGCGATAGCGTCCGGTCTTACGCGTTTAGGACCGGACGCTATCGCGTGGCAGCTGATAAGATCATCCCACGTTTCGTCTAAAGTAAGTGCCGTATGGGCGCTAGACCTGGTTTTGCAATGACGAAACCGAGGCTAGCGCCTAAACGGCTCACTTAATCAACAAGCCGCTAGCGTCAAAATGGCTAATAACGTTCGTTTTTGAAACGAAAATCGCTTCACGGTTTTGTGCCGGAGCGTAAAAAATGGCAAGTTAAAACCTGCCTCACATCGAATTCATTTACAAACGAACGATCTACTTACCCTGCAGATAAACTTCGTCGCTCTTATAAGTCGCCAAACGCGCCTTCATCGCTTCTTCGTCCATACGAAGATGATGAGCGGTGCTGATTTTGGAGATTGCTTTCTCCTGAAGTTTCGCAGCCACTTCGAATTCTCCATTGGCGGCTGATGCTGCCGCCATCACTTCCAAAGACTCGACTGAATCTTTGTTAAATGACTGGCCCTTCTTCGCCAGCTTCAGCGCGTTCAGCGGCTGAAAGAAATCCGGATCAGGACACGTCGATAGCAGCCAAGCCGTTTTCAAATAGCCGTCCCCTGTGGCTTTTCGTGTGATGCCGGTGGTGAGATCGTCGTGAGCCAGCTTCCAGTTGCCAGCGGCTTGGTGAGCTTCGGCGCGATTCTGGTAGGCCGTCGCGTTGTCAGGTTGTAGCTCGACCACGCGATCGAACAACTTGATCGCAGCCATCGTTTTTCCAGAATGTAATTTGGCAAACGCTAAACCATTGATGGCTTGCACATCATCCGCATTCGCCTCGATCACAGCATCATAATCCACAATGGCAGCCTCAAAGTCTTTCTGCCAACTTAGCAATTCGGCGCGATTAAATTTAGCCTTCTTCGATTTTGGATTCAGCTCGATAGCGTGATTGAGATCCGAAATCGCTTTTTCGATGTTGTCTTGATTTGCCAGCGCTGTCGCGCGACCGAAGTACGGTTTCCATTTCGCGTCGTCAACCGCGATCGAGTCGTTGAAATCAGCCATCGCTGCTTTGATGACCGCTTCGAACTGCTGCATATTGCCTGCGTTGCGAATACTTAACGCCAAATCGACGCGCTGCTGCCCGCGTTTACTCAACGCCCAAGCCTTGAGTGCATTCACATCCTCTAACCCCGCTTCGACACCTTCGTTGGCAGCATCGCATTTTCCAATGATGGCCGTGAAGTCTTTTGACGTTTTTGCCGTTTTGGTCAGATCGTATATTGCGCTGGCTGTTGGTTTTTCAGCCAGCGCTGGCGATGTGATGACGACCACTGCGATCAACAACAGGCTTCGATAAAAACAGGTCATCTGTCCCTCCGTGAAAAAATTTTCTTCTCTTCTCGACGTAGCGGGGGCTTCCAGCCACCGTGTTTTGCGGTGGCTGAAAGCCCCCGCTACGAACCCTAACTCTCTTGCGGCTCGGTCATGCGCATCGGATCAAGCGCCTCTTTCAAATCCGCCTCCGGCAGCAGCTCCTTCTCAACACATAGCTCGCGAATCGTCTTGCCGGTTTTGAACGCTTCTTTGGCCAATGCGGCCGCGTTTTCATAACCGATGTACGGGTTGAGGCTGGTGCACATCGAAAGACTTTTTTCGACGAACGATTCGCAGACTTCCACGTTGGCTTCCATCTCTTCGACGCAGAAATCAATGAAAGCTTCTGTGCCCTGAGCCAACAATTGAATGCTCTCCAGCACCGTGTGCCCCATGACTGGCATCATGATGTTCAACTGGAACTGCCCGCCGGTGGCACCACAGATTGTGATCGTCTGGTCGTTGCCCATTACGCGGGCGGTCAACTGCATCATGCTTTCGCACATGACAGGATTGATTTTTCCGGGCATGATCGAGCTGCCTGGCTGGCGAGTTGGCAGGATGACTTCGTTGAATCCGCAGCGCGGTCCTGAACTCAACCAACGAATGTTATTACTGACATTGAACAACGTGGAAGCAATCGTTTTCAAGTTGCTATGACAGTCCACCAATCCATCGCGCTGAGCGTTACCCTCGAAATGGTTGACGGCTTCGATGAAAGGGATTCCCGTTTCGTCGGCCAGTACTTTGGAGACCCGTTGCCCAAATTCAGGATGCGTGTTGATCCCCGAACCGACGGCGGTTCCACCGACGGGCAATTCAAGCACGGCCTCCAACGCGTTTTGAGCGCGCCCCACTGACAGCGTGATCTGACGCGCGAATCCACCAAACTCCTGTCCCAATCGCAATGGCGTAGCGTCGGCCAAGTGGGTGCGACCAATTTTAATGATCTGATCCCACTGGTTTGCCTTTTGATTCAATTGTTCTTGAAGACGCCTGAGCGCAGGTAGCAGACGTTCTTTGATTTCGATCGCCGTCGCCACGTGGATTGCAGTCGGGAAAGTGTCGTTGGTGCTCTGCCCCATGTTAACGTGGTCGTTGGGGTGGATCGGTTTGTCTGCAGAGAAACGATCGCCGCCAGCGATTTCGATCGCCCGATTGGCGATCACTTCGTTGACGTTCATGTTGCTGGACGTTCCCGAGCCCGTCTGAAAAACGTCGATCGGGAACTCGTCGTTCAACTTCCCGTCGACAACATCGCGCGTCGCGGCCAGCATCGATTCAACCTGCGAATCATCAAGCGG
>ENA-ORXT01001822-ORXT01001822.1-marine-metagenome-genome-assembly--contig:-NODE-1822-length-27309-cov-4.355464_pt1 | contig 27309 bp, 16 predicted proteins | sample MGYA00237868_ERZ511482 | MGnify/ENA metagenome assembly ERZ511482
TAATTGGACAGCGCCACTTTCGTGAGCGGCAAGGCGCTAGCCGCCGGTGAATGGCGGGTAAAACCGGCGGCTAGCGCCGTTGGGCAAGCGTCTTGCCGCTTACAAAACTGGCGCTGTCTAATCAGGATCATTGGGGTAACCAACGTGTAATGCTAAGGAGCTTTTCTTCCGTGCGGACACTTCAGTTCCCTGACAATAACAGGCCATTGCTACTTAACCTGTCGCCCTTAAACCTTAACCCATTGGCACTTAACCATTAATGTTTGAAGTCGCCATTGTTCTGGTTGTCGGTTTCTCCGTCCTGCTCGTTTTGGACGTGCCGATTTGGGCCGCGCTGATCTTGGCCAGCAGTTTGGCGATCGTGGCCGAAGGATCTGCTGACCCGACAGTATTGCTGGCCTCCAAAATTGCTAACGGCATTAATAACTTCGCGCTGTTGGCGATTCCTTTTTTCATCCTTTCTGGAAACCTGATGGGCCGCGGTGGGCTGGCCCGGCGACTGGTAGAATTCAGCGGCGCGTTGGTCGGTGGCATTCCTGGTGGACTAAGTTATGTCAACACGATGACATGCATGCTGTTCGGCTCGATTTCGGGTTCAGCGGCCGCCGCGGTTTCGTCCGTGGGCGGATTCATGATCCCTGAAATGAACCGCAAGGGTTACGGCCGCGAGTTTAACGTTGCCGTCACTACGACTGCCGCGACGACCGGGCTGATGATTCCGCCCAGCAACGTCATGATCGTGTATTCGGTAGCCGCCGGTTCAGTGTCTATCTCTGCGATGTTCATGGCAGGGTTCCTGCCGGGCATCCTAACGGGATTATGTATCATGCTGGTTGCTGGGGTGATCTCCGTTATCAAGGGATACCGGGGCGATTCGGTCGACCATCCACGGTGGAAAGTTGCAACGGCCACGGGTATTGTTGCCGCCAGTATTGGTTGTGTGCTTTTGCTCAAATCATTTCCGTGGGAGGCCGCAGGCGTAGCGGTGATCCTACTGTCGGTATGTCTGTTTTGTTTTGAAACGTTCCGACGCGCTTTGCTAACACTGCTGATGATTGTGATCGTGATCGGAGGGATTCTGATTGGAGCGTTCACCGCCACCGAGGCCGCCGCTATCTCGGTGGTCTACGCGTTTCTGTTGTCATTCGTGCTTTATCGTCAGATCCGTATCGATGAACTTCCTCAGATTTTGTTGGATACCTGTGCGACAACTGGTGTGGTGATGCTGTTGATTGCGGCCAGTTCCGGCATGAGCTGGATCATGACGCTGGCGAACATCCCACAGACGGTGAGCGCTTCGTTGTTGGCGATTTCCAGCAATCCGATCGTCATCCTGCTGATGATCAATCTGCTGCTAATTTGCGTGGGAACTTTTATGGACATGACGCCGGCGATTCTGATTTTTACGCCGATCTTCCTTCCGATTGCCCAAGAGATGGGAATTCATCCGATCCACTTCGGGATGATCCTAATCGTGAACCTATCGATCGGGCTTTGCACACCGCCGGTGGGGACCTGCCTGTTTGTGGGATGTAAGGTCGGAAAGACGACAATCGCCAACACGACGTTCTGGATGCTTCCCTTTTACGGTGCGATGATTTTCGCGCTCATGGTCGTGACTTACCTCCCCGAAACTTCATTGTGGTTACCGGTCAGTACTGGGCAAATCAAACCTGCCGAAGTAGAAGCATTAGAGTTTCTCAAGCCGATTCAATCAGAGAGCCATTAGAAATTTGGCAACACTTCAGTCGCCTGACGTATATCGATAGGCAGAGTCATCCCCCTTTTAAATTTTCAACGCCTCCTGATGCCTGGCAATGCGGCATCCCTGAAAAAACACGCCCTCGAATCACTTCCTTGTCATCAATCGCAGTTCGCAACTGCGATCGTTTCGGATCACCTAAAGCCTTTTATCGATTCCCTAAAGTGGTTTTTTGGGAAATTATCATGCCGATATGGCCAACCGGCCAATGGAGAAGCCCGTTCGGTTTAGCCAATATAAGTATATGGAAATGAGAATTGGCTGAATCGTGTTGATTCGGCAGGCCGCGGCAAAACTTACCAAGCGGTCAGTTAACATCAAATTGCAGGAGAGGAACAACTATGAAGAAGTTATTTGCAACCAGTGCGATGGGATTTGCATTTGCGTTTTTGCTGAGCGCGGGACAGGTCTCTGCGGACTACATCGTCAACGCTACGGACACAGGTGGAATCATTCAGGGGCAAGCTCAACAGGACCCATTGGGATACACGCGGAACAGCTCGAATGTCAAACTCGTGGGCGAATCAGGAAGCACTGGTGATCGCAATGATCGTAATGTCGTCTTTAGTTTTCAATTAGAAGATATCGGCGTAAACGAAACGATTACTGGGGCAGAGTTCGATATCCAAGTCTTGGAGGTCGATCGCTACGGAGAGACAGGCGATCTGGTTGCAATGATTCTGAATCAAGAACCTCAAGATGAAAATCAGTTTCTTACTTCGGGTGCAATTCCCGGCGTAGGCGAAGCGCTGATTGACGTCTACACGCCCGCAGGTGTGCCAGCGGATAATTCCTCAGGGAATGTCCCTAGCAATTCAGATGTGACGTTCCAACTGACGGGGAACTCGCTGTTAGCGCTGCAAGGTTTATACACAGGCAATTCGGCTAATGGAAATAGCGTGTTCTTTCGTTTGAGCACTGAACTTGCACAGGACGTCGGAACCTCAAATGGCCGTTACGAATTGGCTTTCAATGATCTTTCGCCGGATACGCTGATCACGGAATTCCGTGTCACAACCCAGACGGTAGGCATCCCTGAACCAACGTCCTCAACGTTGCTGGGTCTGGCAGGAGTAGGAATGCTGATGCGGCGAAAACGTCGCCGTTTGGCTTAGATCTGTAACAAAAACTCCTTTACCCATCTTAGGCACCGTACGACGATTTAGGTTTAATGAGTTGCTAAATCTGATAACGAAAACTGACTTAGCGACAATAATTTAAAGCTGTGATTCAGATCGCACCAGAAAATGGTTCGATCGGGTCACAGCTTTTTTCATATACAAAATACTTTAGCCATGCGTCCGATTTCGGTGGGCTGTCTTCTTCGATCTGGCCTGAGTTGGACGGCCTGAGTTGGCCAGCCCTACTTTCGGGAGCGGTAAGGCGATGGTCGCAGGTGAATGGCGGGTAAAACCGGCGGCCAGCGCGTTGCTGCTCGCATTTTTGTTACCACGATAATAACAAGGCTTTTGATTTAAATATGGCGCTATTCAATTAGGATTCTCAACCACGGTTGTTGACGGAGCCGAAGGATGCATCTGAAAACCGTGCTCGCAAGGCAAAAGTCAAAGCAATTGAGCACCACGTCTCCCATTTCGGTGGGAAAAAAAATTTACGTGCGTCGGTTGAGATGTGTTTTCGTAACCCGATGCCACCGCCCGGCATACCCTCAGAGTTAAGCAGAACCATCGTTGATCGGCAGCTTTCCCTCAAATCAAGGGATGCTAAATTACCTGCTGGCAGACGAGGCTGAACAAGCGGCGATGCTTCACGAAAATCAAACAGCAAGCCGAAGGATAGGATCCCGCGGCGAATTTCAATGTCGGTAAAGGGTGCCCACTAATCTTTCACTTGAACTGTATGCCTACTGGAAAACAGGGTCACCGCTGACACAGTATTCGGGTCTTAAGCATCGCGTAAAGACAACGTTTTCATGGTTGCACCTTCACGTTTCGTCCCGAAATTCTCAGCTGTATTTTGGAAGCATGGTTAACCAGTTTCCTGCGTGAGGATGGTATCTCCCGGTGAAGGTATCTTCCGGTGAAGGTATCTCCCGGTGAGGGTTACTCTTCAGGGGCACGATGAACTGTTCAATTAAATGGTGCGTGTTCTGTTTTGAGCGTACGCCAGAAAGATGCTTCGTTCAAGAGAATTAGGGTTCATGTTTTCCTTGTTCAAGAAGCCAGAGACATTGCCATCGAACTCGCTGACCGAAACATCATCGCCTGAAACAATGATCAAAGGCACATTCTCGCTGTTGGCTTTTGCAAAACGCATCACAGTTTCGCGCCCGCTTGAGTCGGGCAAATTTAGATCGAGCAATACTAAATCGAAGTTCAATTTTTGAATCTTTTCAATGGATTGAGCAAGAGTTCCAGCCCGCGAGACCTCTACAGAGGGATTGGTTTTTTCCAGAATCCGTACCGCTAACATCCAGTCGATTTCGTTATCTTCAACAACCAGGATTTTCACCGATCTTTTGGGGATGGAGATCCCTCGACCACTCATTAGCTCACTCAGATCCAAGATCAAATCTCCTGCACTCTTGTATCGCGACTCAAGATTGACATCCAGAAGTTTTAGGAAGACAGCGTGGACATTTTGGTCCAAGTCAAGAGAATCGAGTTTCTCAAATTCCCCCCGTTTAAAATTTGAAATTCGTTCTGCTTGCGATGCACCGGGGACGATGAAATTTCCAGTCAGCAAAAAGAAGGCAGTCGCCCCCAGCGAGAAGAGATCGCTTGCCGGGCTAACAACGGTATGGGACAAGAATATCTCGGGAGGCATAAATTCAACGGTCGCTCTAATCGTGGCAGGCGATTGGGTATCACTTTCTTCTTTTAATCCGATGTCCCGCGAGACCCCCAGATCCAGAAGCTTCGCCAAGCCATCTTCGTCGACGATGATGTTCGAAGGCTTCACATCGCGATGCACTAATCCCCGATAGTGCGCATGCTCCAGCCCAAGCGCGACTTGGAAAACGATCCGTAAGACCTCGTCCAGTTGAAACGGGCCTTTTTGAGTCAATTGTGATTCCAAATCAACACCGGGAACGTGTTCCATGCTGACATAACGGTGCGAGGCATGTTCGCCAAACCCGAAATGCAGGGCAATATTTGGATGCGCGAGTCGCTCGATGACCTCTTTCTCGCGACCAAAGCCATGGCAGTCCTCGCTGCTGCGGAATATTTTCAACACAACGTTTCCGGGATTTTCTTTATGCGTTGCCCGGAACACAATGGCACTCGCGCCTTCTCCAAGTTTTTCATGCAATAAGAAATCGCCAAATTCCATCACATGGGGAGAGTCAATTACAAATTCCAAATCAGAATCTGAATTGCTGGTCGATTCGATTTCGAAGTCCAGACTGATATCGGCCGTTTGAACCGAGCTATCTTCGCTTAAATCATTTGCGCGGGTCATCATGCGAGTTTCTGACGAACGAGAGCGGTCGGCGGGATCTTTTTTGGCAGTCATAAGCAACGATCGGAATCTTATGCAGGTTTTATCTGAGGAGCTTAACGGTAGGATTCCCGAGTCCACTATCGGGTTCGGTCTTATTCCGAAATAAATAAGAGGGAGGCTTCAAAATCGCGCCCAGGTCTGTATCCTCGATTGGAAAGGCAGACCAAGGTTGATAAATTAGTGTACTTAGTCCCCGAGGGTTTAACCAGACTCTGAAAAATGAGTTCTCCACAACCCTGAATTGGACAGCGCCGCTTTCGTGAGCGGCAAGGCGATAGCCGCCGGTCAATGGCCGTTAAAACCGGCCGCTTACGCCTTGCCGCTCACATTTTCGTTATTGTATTAATAACAAGGCTTTAGATTCAAATGTGGCGCTGTCCGATTAAGGACTCGCTAAAAGTCGATCAAGGTCGATCATAGCTGACGAGGAAGTAAGATGAATCAACAACCGATTGACCAAAATGATCAGCTTTCACGAATCGAAAGCCTTCAATCTGAGGTCGATCATTTAAGGGAAAGGGAGTCTCTTTATCTGGACCTTTACGAACATTCGCCCGACATGCTCGCTTCGATTGATGCGAAGACCAAACGAATTTTGCGTTGCAATCAAACTTTGATCGACACCCTCAATATGACGCGTGAAGAGATCGTCGGGACTGATATATTCGACCTCTACCACGAAGACTGCCAGCGCACGGTAGAAGAAACTTTTGCTCTTTTCAAACGAACAGGAGTCGTATGCAATGCAGACTTATTGCTCAAACTCTCCGACGGCTCAGCATTGCCCGTAAATCTGAACGTTTCGTCGGTCAGAGATAAATCCGGCAAAGTCATTGAAAGTCGCTCTGTTTGGCGGGACGTTACCGAACTCAACACCGCCCGCAATAAACTTGAGGCGCTCAACTCGGAGTTGGAGATACGAGTCTTGGAGCGTACCGAGAGAGCCAGAGAGAACGCTAACATCGCCGCGCAAAAAGCGGAGGCAGCTCAAGAAAATTATAAAAAGTTTCGCGGAGTCTTGGATCAAACCTTTCAATTTATTGGCGTCGTATCGCTTGACGGTACCTTGGTCGATGCCAATCGAACCGCGCTCAACGCTGCCGGGGTTGCGGCTGAAGATGTTCTAGGAAAAAAATTCTGGGACACCGTTTGGTGGCAGCACTCGCCAGAATTACAACGGAGGCTTAAGGCAGCGATAGAAAATGCCGTCAACGGAAACATGGATCGTTTCGAGGCAACCCATCCGACCTCTGACGGGTCGATAATTTATATTGATTTTTCGATCAAACCTGTGATGAATGAAAGTGGTGAGGTCACCTTTCTCATCCCCGAAGGAAGAGACATTACAGAACTGCATCAAGCGCGGCTACAGATGAATCACTACGCCGCAGAGCTTGAAAAACGAAATGAAGATTTGGACGCGTTTGCCCGTTCAGCATCGCATGACCTGAAAGCGCCGCTACGTTCGATTGCCAACCTTACAACGTGGGTCCTCGAGGATGGCGGGGATGAAATACCAGAAATCTGCATTCCAAATTTGCACAAAATTCAAAACCAGATCAGTCAGATGCGAAACTATTTAACCGAGCTATTGGAGTTTGCGACGGCAGGTCGTCAACTCGGGCAGGTTTCCAAGCGGTCACTGACCGGCGTCATCGAGTCTGCGGCCCAGCTCGTTTTCATCCCTGAAGGATTTGAATTTTCGATCGACGTCGAACCAGATGATCTTGAGGTCGAGACGTTTGCAACACCGTTAACTCAGTGTCTGCAAAATTTAATTGCCAATGCGATTGCCCACCATCATCGACCCCAAGGCAGTGTACACGTTCGAGGAAGAACAGCGGGGGATAACATCATGGTAGAGGTGACCGATGATGGTCCTGGAATTGAACCACTGTTTCATAAGACAATTTTTGAATTGTTTGCAACGCTTAAACCAAAGACCGAAAACGGCTCAACCGGCGTTGGCTTGGCGATCGTCAAACGACTGGTTGATTCGGTCGGCGGAAAGATTGAAGTCCAGTCTCAATCGGGTAAAGGCACAACCTTCTGTTTGACGTGGCCAAACAAAGAACCCGAAATCACTGTGAATTGATTGCGGTGACCTGCGACTAAATCTGCAATCACTGCTTGAGCGAAGGCGGTCAACCTTTTCAGGCAATCTTCAAGACGTCGAATGATTCTACGACCGCGGCACCGATCTAACATCCGTCGGCTACGTCATTCCTGTTGCTATTCCTGAACCAAGTGCACTTCTGTGGCTGGCCGCCCTCTCCATTCCGTCTGCCTGCAAACGCCGACGAGTTGGATGAAACGAGTTGGCGTGATTCACAACCCGGTTTGCAACGGTGACTGGATTAATTGTCAGACTGCGAGTGAAGCTCAACGGTGTTGACCGAAATCACGTCATATCGATGTGCGGCATCTGGCGATGCCGTCGCGTCGCCGTCGCGTTACTGCATCTGAAACCATAGCTTTCGTAATTTTCTATGCTTGCCCAAGCAACGCCTTCGGTGCCCGGCGCGCCCAACGCCGTGAAGAGATTTTCGTTTGAAAAACGCAAGTAAGTATAAGCCGTTTTGGCGTTAGCCACAGTTTCGCTGTGCAAAACAACCGTGGCTAACGCCAAAACGGCTCATCAAAACAGGGAAATAAATCGTTCAAGGCGTTGCTGTGCGCCCCATAAGCCGAAGCGGTCCGCAACCGTAGAAAGGAAAGTAGCAGCGAGTGCGAGTCGAACGAAATAAGTTGCCAAGCGGACCGCCATGGTTTGCGTCGGTTATTCAGCTGGATTCACGATGCACCTTCGAAGTCCGGTGGGGCGTTTGTCAAAGGTGACCTGATTTAATTTCACGCTTCCTCCGAACACATTTTCAAGGTCTCCGTTAAACTGGTGCCGCAAAAGGTCCTGTATTTCAGTTTTGAAGGGTATCTGTCTTACGTTGATCAGGCGGAAGAAGCAGAAAAATTTTACGTCTCGATTATTCCCGACGCAATGTTACTACGCATGATGACCGACCCCGCCAAAACGCAGCAGACTCCGGCCAACCACTTCTTCGTTCAACTTGAAACATAGTCTTGAAAATCATGCCTCTATTAGTCTCGTCTGCTTCTCAGTCCACAGAACCACTGATCAGTTTGATCCTTGCAATCGCCGTTGCGATGGTAGTGATTGGGATTGTGATCAAAAGACTAAAGCAACCCTACATCGTTGGCTACGTGATCGCCGGGATTGTTCTTGGCAAACAAGGTTTTGGGCTGGTCACGGACATGGACCTAGCCAAACACCTTGGCGAAATTGGGATCATTCTACTGATGTTTTTCATTGGAATGGAAATCAGTCTGCCTCAATTGGTAAAGCGCTGGAAGGTCGCCATCATCGGGACGGCGATTCAAATCAGTGTCAGCGTGCTGCTAATGTGGTGCGTCGGCATGCTATTTGGATGGGTAATCAACCGTGTCGTTGTGTTAGGCTTCATCATCGCGTTAAGCAGTTCCGCGATCGTGATAAAGCTGCTTGAGGAACGCAAACTAATAAGTTCACCGCTCGGTCAGGACGTGTTGAGCATACTGTTGATGCAGGACATGGTGATCGTCCCATTGCTGATCGTTTGCTCGCTAATGGGAGGTTCAGAAATTGAACTATTTGACGTTCTTAAGATGATTGCTGGCGGTGTCTGTTTCATTTCGATTCTATCGTATATTTATGTAAAACAAACGATTCGTCTGCCGTTGACCGAACACTTTCGACACGACCATGAACTGCAGGTTTTTGGTGCAATTGCATTTTGTTTCGGCGGAGCCTTAGTCGCTTTGTTGTTCGGATTGTCGCCGGCCTTGGGCGCTTTCGTGGGAGGGATGGTCATGCACGCCGCCCAATCAACCGATTGGATCCACCATACGCTTCACAGTTTTCGCGTTCTTTTCGTTTCAGTTTTCTTTCTCAGTGTCGGACTGCAAATTGACTTTACCTTCATTGCGAATCACGCTTCAGCGATTTTAATGACGCTGGTCGTGGTTTACATCGTCAACCATTTGTTGAACATGATCATCTTGCGGATCTTTAATGAATCGTGGTACGACGCGTTCATTGGAGGTGCACTTCTAGCTCAGATTGGAGAGCTTAGCTTTCTACTTGCATCCGCAGGTTTGTCGCTTGGAATCATCAACGAATTCAGCTACCAATTTGCAATCAGTTTGATTTCGATGACGTTGATGGCGAGCCCATTTTGGATTGCAATTTCATGTCAGATTGCTGGACGTATGAAACCTTCCGACGACCATCAAACTGAATCAGCGGCCCAAAACTGAAGTCAGTCCTGAGAACGTACGAACGTGACGCGTATGATCATCCTTGGCCGTAGCCAACACAATTTTTTTAAGGCAATCTTCTAACGATCCAAAAACCACATGCCCACTCAAGCCCAGCACCTAATAACGCTCCAGCGGATTATGCACGAAGTCGCCGATGACCTTGTGGAGTCCAGTGTCTTCGGCGAATTGAATGATGAACTATTACTGCATTGTAACGTGAGAAAATTGAAAACTTCGCTCACAAATTACGAGCCAATTCTTAGGAAAGTTGATTGCGTGCCGTATCGGTTGAGCTTCAAATGAAAACTCATTCTTTCATAAGTCGTTCAACCTTCTTCTTCAGCGCGACATACTTTTTTTCACCCTTCTTCACTGGCGTGCGAATGGCATGTTTGATCACCCACAGGTTCTCGGGCGTTGCGTTCCCTTTCAACCATTTTTCAAACGTCGCATACGCCAGCGAATCGTCGATCTTGATGATATCTCCCATGCTGTTGGCGACCGACCGACGCACATAAAGAACGTCGTCATTGCGAAGCTTGTTATACACCGGCAACAGCTTCTTGGGAGACTGATCGACCCACGCGATCTTCTTACCCCACGGAAGACGTGGGCGGAGACCTTCCGAAGCGAGCCGGCGGACGTGAAAGTTTGAGTCTTTTGCCCAGTCTTTGACCGTCTTGAGAGTGAGCTTTTCGTCCGCGTTGGCGATCGTACGGATCGCCCATTCGCCCGTAAATCGCTGCGTCAATTTGTAGATAAATGCGAGCGACGCTGGAAGGTCCCGCTCGCCATAAAGTTCGGCGAATTGCGAAAGTGGATACAGATAGTAACCATCGGTGAACATTCCCGTTTCTGATTCCAGCGGCGGACCGAACGCTCGCGAGAGCACTTCGAGCTGCTCGGGATACGAGCAATCCAAGGCAACATCAAGTAGCTCCGCAATGCAATTGAGCCGTTCCTTCAGTTCAAGTTTTTGATACGACTTCTTGAACTCGCGACACAACGTCTGCGTCGAGAACAGCGAATCATCTGGATTGATCACCCGGCACAACACCTTCAAATATTCAGGCGTGTACCAGTCCTTGTGCTTTCCAGTCGTGTTGGTCAATTTTGAAAATGGCATCATCGGATCCATGATAGCCGATCTCGCCACGGAATTCATTAAGCACGATCGCTGGTCTGGCCTCACCGATTCATTCGGCACCGATATAGTGAGCGTTTGTGTGCCGGTGCTCAAGTAGACCGCAAAAGCCCTCTCGCCAATGGCAATAGTTGAGTCAACCTATGACAAACGCATCTACGAAGACGGCAGTGCTACTTTCTGAAGGTGCATATAAAAGGGGGACAGCATCAAAGTATTGGTCGCAACGATTGGGGAACGAGTCACAATTCAGGCCGCCAATCTCAAGCAATCTCAAGCGATCTCAAGCGATCTCTAGCAATTCTTGATGCATTTCCCACACGAGCATCGTAGTTCGTACTTCCCCCTTATTTCGGGACGGCGACTAAAAGGTGGTCTACCAATATCTGAAACTGTCCGACGCCGATGGTGAGTCCTACCAACTGTTTAATCTTGCCGATGACCCGTTTAAGTCGACTAATTTGGCTGACCAACGATCGGACCAACTGCGTTTGATGACGGTTCGGTTGAGTACCAGTCTGCAACAGAATCAGGCTCAGCATCCGTTCAGCGTCGACGATAGCGCTAGAAAGTTAATGCCTCAAATTCCTGAGGTGACAAAAGTGCTGCCGTAGACTTGGCTGACAGAATGTGCCCAAAGAGGTACTGGTTTTTCGTAGTGGCTGCAGAAGCTGAGACAAAAGATTTGTCAGTCTTGGTGGTTTATAGCAACGACCTTCACGCAAATGTTATTATAGGTGCAGCAAACTTAATGCGACCATTGAATTGATCTACTGGAAAATCACGTGCGAAATATATCTGTCCGAATTAGCCATTGTCGCTTAATTTTTATTCGCCTCGTTCTCGCAGCGTTCTGCTGCACACTTTTGTCGGGCACCGGAAAAGGGCATGATTTCCCAGAAGTCTACAACAGCGAATCCGATCAACAAGCTCAGCCTATTTCAGCAGCCGCAGCGGCGGCTGGATTCGAAGTACCCGATAGCTTTCACGTCAGTGTTTTCGCCAGTGAACCCGAGGTGCAAAACCCCATTGCGATGACATGGGATTCACGAGGCCGGTTGTGGGTCGCCGAAAATTTCACCTACGCAGAAAGATCACAACGATTCGATTTGTCGTTGCGTGATCGCGTTTTAATCTTCGAAGACACCGACGGTGATGGCGTGGCTGATAAGCGTACCGTGTTTTCCGATGACGTTCAAATGTTGACCAGCATCGAAATCGGGCATGGCGGTGTGTGGTTGATGTGCCCTGCACAACTTCTTTTTATTCCCGACGCAGATCGTGATGATATACCCGACGGACCTGCGGTGACGATGCTCGATGGTTTTGACGTTGCCAAAGAAAACTATCACAATTTTGCCAACGGTTTGAAGTGGGGACCTGATGGTTGGTTGTACGGGCGCTGTGGTGGATCTTGTCCCGGACGAATTGGTGTCCCCGGCACGCCCGACGATCAACGCGTTGCACTTGAGGGAGGCATCTGGCGATTCCACCCTGGGACCAAACACTTCGAAGTTCTCTCTCACGGCACGACCAATCCATGGGGGCATGATTGGAATGAGTTCGGCGATGGATTCTTTATCAACACGGTTAATGGCCATCTATGGCATCTGATTCCCGGAGCTCATTTTCATCGGCCCTTCACTTTAGATCCTAATCCGCACGTTTACGAACTGATTGACATGCATGCCGATCACTGGCACTTCGACACGGAAGGCAAGTGGTCAGAATCGCGTGACGGAGTGGCGAACGATTTCGGCGGCGGGCATGCACATTGCGGAATGTCGATCTATCTTGGCGGTCTTTGGCCTGATGAATATCGCGGCCGACTATTTACGCTGAATTTTCATGGCCGCCGCGCGAACCAAGAACGGCTGGTTCGAAAAGGCAGCGGTTACATCGCCAGCCACGAACAGGACACACTGATTTCCGAAGACCCATTCTTCCGTGGCATGGAAATCAACTATGGCCCCGATGGAAATATGTTTGTGCTCGACTGGAGTGATACCGGCGAATGCCATGAATCGACAGGCGTTCACCGAACCAGTGGTCGCGTTTACAAATTTTCCCACACACCCCGCGAAGATGCGACGCCCAAAAATCTGCTGTCAACAGATCTAAATGCGCGATCCAGCGTCGAGTTGGCCGGGTTAATAAAGCATCAGAACTCTTGGTTTGTGAGACAGGCACGGCTCATCCTCGCTCAGCGCGCCTCTAATGATGAAACCAAATCAAACAAGGACTTTCAATCCGCAGTCGTCAATTTAATAAAGACACTAAATAACGACTCCCCAGAGTTGGTCTACCGAGCACTTACGACGTTAAGCGTGATGGGTTTGGCCGACGATGAAGTGCTGCGGTCTCGATTGACTCATTCGGACGAACACATTCGAGCTTGGGCGATTCGGCTAATTTCTGATCATTGGCCCATCGATGATGTGTTTGGTCCCAACTTCGTATCGCAGCAGAACCGATCGCGAGTGGGCGATGAATATTTACGGTGGAAAGATTCTTTTTACGACTTGGCCGCCAAAGATCCCAGCGGACTGGTGCGTTTAACACTCGCCTCAACGATCCAAAGATTGCCGGTGAAGTATCGTTGTGCACTTGCGACGGCGCTGATGTCACGCGCAGAAGATGCCGACGATCATAATCTGCCTTTGTTGGTCTGGTACGGCCTAATTCCTGTCGCCAAAGCTGATACGATTGCGTTGGCTGAGGTGGCAATCAAATCAAAATGGCCCAAGACGCAACGATTGATCACTCGCCGATTGGTTCAGGAAATCGAAACGGCGCCTCAACCGGTTAACGACATCGTCAATTTCATTGCTTTGACAGATCCAGCGGTTCAAAAAAACCTGTTGCTGGGACTTGGCGATGGACTCAAGGGCTGGAGTCGAGTTGCTCAACCAAAAGACTGGTCCAAGGTCGTCGAATCGGTCAACGACGACGCTGATGCTGAGACCGTCAATCTCGTCCGCGAGTTGAGCGTCTTGTTTGGTGATGGTCGTGCGTTGAACGACGTTCGTAAGATCGTTTTGGACAACAACGAAGCGATCGGCATTCGTCGGACGGCATTGGAGACGTTGGTGACCAGCAAATCCGATGGCGTTGTCGAAATTTGTCTGCCGTTGTTGAGCGATGGAAGAATCAATGCAATCGCTTTAAAGGGTGTCGTCGGCAGTAGCGAAATCGGCATTGCCAAAGCCTTAGTCAAAAACTATCGCAGGTTTCGTTCCCCCAAACGGCCACTGGTGATTGAGGTACTCGCCTCGCGCGTCAACTTCGCGCATGAATTGCTGTCGGCAATCCAAACACGCGCAATTCCTTTAGCAGACCTAACGGCGTTCGACGTACGACAGATTCGTTCGCTGGGTGATTCCGAACTGACCAAACGTGTTACCGGTCTGTGGGGAGAGATCCGTGATTCATCTGTCGAAAAAACGCAGCGCATTACCGACCTGAAAAAATTGTTAACCGCAGAATTTCTGGGATCGGCCTCTCCAGAAGAAGGGCGGTTGCTGTTCAATAATAGCTGTGCCAAGTGTCATCGTTTGTTCGGCCAGGGCGAAAGCATCGGGCCAGAACTTACCGGAGCCAATCGTAGTAACATTGATTACCTGTTGGAAAACATTGTGGACCCAAGTGCCGTTGTTAGCAAAGACTTCGGGATGACCATCGTTCTGACTGCAGATGGGCAAACTTTGAACGGGCTGGTTGCGGCGAAAAACGACAAAACAATGTCGCTGCAAACGCAGAGCGAGCTCAAAACGATTCTGATTGATGATATCGAAGCGATTAAAAAATCAACAATGTCTCCCATGCCTGATGGGATGTTGGACAATCTTTCGGAAGATCAAATCGCAAATCTGTTCAGCTATTTGATGCAACCATCGCAGGTCCCGCTGCCAGAGCGTGGTGTGCCGGCAACGAGTCCATAATCTCCAATACTAAAAAACCCCGTCAATGGACGGGCTTGAGATGTTCGAGCCGCTAATATTCGAATCATGTTTAATTGATTACGAATATTTAATCTGGCAATCTCGTCGGCGGTTAATTGGACAGCGCCACATTCGTGACGGCCTGAGAAAAATTCGATGAATCCGAGCAGGGGACTAATTTTCCAGCGTGGGCGAAAAAGATCGCTGTTTGGAAAGTCCGCCAAGCGAAGGTTCGTCACGCACGGAGCAAACCAAATCGTGACTATCGCTCTGCGGCTGATAAGACGATCCGTTGGATCAACCAAACATCTGAAGGAGTCTAGCGAAGTTGTTTTCTACGGGGCTTGGTTGGCCAAGCGGCGCAAATGAACAAAACCAGTTGACAGAAGAAACACAGAAATAGAATCAAATGGATATTAAACGAGAAGTAGGGATCGTTTGAATCGTAAATGTCATCAAAGATTATAGGACGGTTGACCATCGCTATCACAGGCGCTGATAAATTGATCGCCGAGAGAGCAACTCCCCCCCAAGCGGCCCACCACTTTCGCTTGATGGTAAAAACACTTAACACGATCATCGAAAAGGAGGTCATGATCGCGATCAGAATCAACTGGGGCAGAAGATCAACGTATTGCTCCAGCGTCAGCACTCCGAAAACGACTTTAAAGAAGTCACCAAGGATTAACCAAGTCGTCACCAGAGACTGGGAGCCGATCGCAAACCAGCCTGCAATTGAGAACCAATCCTTCCGGCCGAACCAAAACTTCCCTCTCTCAATGGCATTTATTGCTCTTCCTGTAATAGGCCTACCCGCGAGGCACCTCCGTAAATCTTCCGCGAGTTCCGCCGCAGACTCGTACCGTGCAGCGGGATTTTTATGGAGACAGGCACTGCAAATAATAGATAACTCGGCTGGAAGACCTCTGCGGACCTGACTTAAACGATGCGGCGCTTCGTTTCGAATGTTGCTTAGCACTTCAAAATAGGTCTCACCTTTGATGGGCGACACTCCAGACAACATCTCAAACAAGATCGCTCCCAGACTGTAAACGTCCGCAGACGTAGAATCAGTGGTCACATCGCTTGCGCGATTCAAAAGCTCTGGAGCCATATAGATCGGCGTACCAACCAATAAGCTTGAGCTGGCATCGACGATCGAAGGATCATTCATTTTCGCCAGCCCGAAATCGGTGACCTTGGGGAAAAAACTGGCCAATCCGGATTTCTCATCCGACGTCTCATCCAACCGACGGCAAAGCAGGATGTTCGCTGGTTTTAAATCACGATGAACAACGCCTTGTTCATGCGCATAATGCACGGCATCAGCAACATCTGCCATCAGTTCAACCACATGTTCCCAAGGAGGCAGATCTGCTCCCTGTGCAGCCTGTTGGTTTCTCCAATTCCCAAGATCTCCGCCATCACACCACGAGGACGCAATGTAGGGCGTTGGCCCTTCCATGTCGCACTGATGAACTTTCACAATGCCGGGGTGTTCAAACCCCATCGCCAGTCCTGCCTCTTGAGCGAAACGCCGCCGTTTCTCTGGATCGCAAAGCACCTCCAAGCGCGGAAGTTTTAACGCCACCGGTCGATTCTCAATCATATCATCGGCAAGATACACAACGCCGAACGCTCCGTTGCCCAGCAAAGCGCGGATCTTAAAATGAGCAACACGCTGGCCCAGTGGAAGGTTTGAATGGATGGCGGCGCGTACGTCTTGGGGCCAGAGTTGATCGAGTTTTTCATCGATCAACTGCTGAGAGAGGCGCGATTGACCATTGTCATCGCCCTCAGGTGAATCGTCGGATATTTCGTTCATCAACAACAGCCAACGGGAGAAACCATGCGATCAAAATGAACGTGAATCCGATAGTGAATATGTGAGGATGTCTAACGATGTTCTTCGGCAATAATAGTCTTCAACTTTTTGATCGCTCTGGACCAAAGCTTCCGTGCAGAGTCTTCGGAAATGCCTAGTTGATCAGCAATCTGCGGATAGCTATAACCAAAGCGCCGACGCGCTTCAACAACTCGTTGCTGACGGGGAGGCAGGCGGTGAAGCGCCTGGGTCAGCTGTTGCAGATCATCGGCTTGCCGCATCACTTTGCTTCCGCCCCCCGAAATCCCTATCGACAACGGAGTAACCATCGTTTCAAGAGGACGTTCCAGCCGCAGACTTCGTGATTGCGTATCCGTGTATCGACGTTTTTCATCAATAAAGTTGTTCAAGACGATCCTCTTCAACCAAACACGCATCTCTGCTTCGGTGGTCCCGTCGAACTGGTCAATGCCCGCATGAGCATCTAGCAAACTGTTCTGAACGATGTCGGAAGCTCCGAACTTTGCCTGTAAATTGTCACGGATCTGACCGTTGGCGATCAACAAAAGATACCCTTGCAAACGCGTGATGATCTCGCTCAAAGCCATCTCGCACCCTGCGCGTGCGGCGTTTACAAGCTCGGGCCAATCCTGCCGCGCGAGATGATTTTCTCGAGACGCCATATAAAACCCTTGCTATTGTTAACCAAAAAAAATCATGAAAGCCGATTACAACATGCACCGACCGGTAAATCAATACTGGAAAAACTACCTTTTTGCCGCATTGGCCCTACGTTTGCACACGCCCCCCGACCGTGCGGGTGTCGTGCGAGTATATTTATGAGTAACTGTAATTCTGCGCTACGCAGTGTCGTAAGTTTCCTCATACTGAGGCCTGCGAGAGTCAATATTTTCAACCCCAACCCTCAAAATCAAAAAGAGACCATCCGTGCAAGAAGGCGTCTTCATTGAAAAACCGTACCAGTTCGTTGCTCCCATCACCGCAGCATGGCCGCTTAAGTCGCTGTTGAAATTGGGCCTTCACAAATATCTGATGCGGCGGCAAGGCATCGTTTGCTGCGATGTCCGTCATGCGGATCGGTTGAAGCAATCCGTTGCCCGAGGGCATGGGGTGATGCTGACGCCCAATCATCCTCGGACCTCCGATCCGACCGTGATGTGCGAATTGATCGCGGCGACAGGGATTCCCTTTTACACGATGGCCAGTTGGCACCTATTCAACCAGAGCGCACGTGAGACTTTCGCGATTCGCGCGATGGGAGGCTTCAGCGTCAACCGCGAGGGACTGGATAAGACATCGGTCGATTTTGCGATTAAGGCGCTGCAAAACGCAGAACGTCCGCTGCTGATCTTTCCCGAAGGCACCACCAGTCGCACCAACGATCAGTTAATGGCGCTGATGGATGGGCCGGCCTTCATTGCGACAACCGCCGCCAAACGCCGTGCAAAAAATGATCAGGGGAAAGTCGTGGTTCACCCGATCGGAATTCGCTATGTCTTCCAGGGCGACCTGGTCGCGGCCTGCGATCCCGTACTGACACAGATCGAGCAAACATTGACATGGCGGCCTGAACCAGATGCGCCACTGGTGGACCGCATCATCAAAGTCGGCGACGCGCTACTGCGATTGAAGGAACTTCAATATGGCATCCTTCCCGACAATCAGCTCACGCTAAAACAGCGTCAAAATAATCTGGTCAATCGCCTTCTCTGTCCTTTGGAAGAGGAATGGTTAGGCGCGCCCTCTGAGGTCGGCATTGCGATACGCATTAAGAATTTACGCGTGAAAATTTTTCCTGATCTCAGCCTCAACAAATTGCCTCCCGCCGAACGTAAACGTCGCTGGCGTCAGTTGGAAGATACCTATTTGGCGCAACAGGTGGATTGCTACCCAGAGCAATACTTGGCCGAACACCCTTCGGTGGATCGAATCCTGGAGACTGTCGAAAAGTTTGAAGAAGATTTAACCGACCGATGCCGCATTCACAAACCGATGCGGGTCATTATTGACGTCGGTGAAGCGATCGAAGTTTCGCCCGAACGAGTCCGCGGCGCGAAGACCCATCCGCTGACCGAAAAAATCAAATCGCGTTTAGAATCAAAATTGGACGAACTACAGCCTGAATCATGGCAGTTCAAAGGGTAGAAATCGCATCCGCACGGCCACTTAGCCACTTATGCATCAAGGCGAGTAGCCTTAATAAGACCGTCGTTAAGACCGTCGTCGCCTTTGGTTCCTCGAAAGAACGTAGTTTTCGCGGAACCAAAGGCGATTAACAACGGGGAGCTTACTCTTCAATCTCTGCCATCACTTCGTCGGAAATATTAAAGTTTGCTGACACTTTTTGGAGGTCATCGTGATCGTCTAATTCGTCCATCAGCTTCAAAACTTGTTTCGCCGCTTCGGCTTCCAAATCGACGGTGTTCTGGGGAATGCGAGTCACTTGCTGGGACTCGCATTGAACCTCAGCAGCTTCAAACGCCTCGGCGACATCTGAAAACGTGTCAGGATCGCAGGTCACCTCGAACTGCCCATCGTTGTTGGCGATATCTTCTGCACCGGCTTCCATCGCCAGTTCCATCAGCTTTTCTTCGCTGATATTTTCGGCGTCGATCACAAACAATCCCTTACGATCAAACATGAAGGAAACACATCCCGTGGTGCCCATGTTCCCGCCATTGTTCTCAAAGATCTTTTTCAGCTCAGGAGACGTTCGGTTACGATTATCGGTCAACGCATCGCACATAATCGCGACGCCTTCGACGCCGTAACCTTCGTACACGAGTTCTTCGTAGACCGTGCCGTCTGATTCACCGGAAGCTTTTTTGATTGCGCGTTTGATGTTGTCTTTGGGCATGCTGACGGCTTTGGCATCGGCGATCGCGGTGCGAAGTCGCGAGTTACCAGCAGGATCTGGGCCACCCATTTTCACCGCCACGATGATCGCCTTGGACAGCTTACTCCAAGCTTTGCTGCGTTTTGCATCGACCGCCGATTTACGGTGCTTGATATTTGCCCATTTACTATGGCCGGCCATCTTTGAATCCTTTTCAATACAAACAACGTTTCAGTTGCGGCAAAAATCTAACGAGGCTTCTTTTTCGCCAGCGATTTCGAGGCCGTTTTCTTTTTGGTTGCCTTCTTCGCGGGCGCTTTTTTAACAGCCGTTTTCTTAGCGGCTTTTTTAACAGGAGCTTTCTTCGCTGGTGCTTTTTTGGCGGCCGCCTTCTTCGCGGGTGCTTTCTTTGCCGCAGGTTTTTTCTCGGGTTCTTTCTCTTCTACCGCTTTCTTTTTTGCCGCTGAAGGTGCCTTTGGTTTGCCTCCGCGCTTTGGGAATCTCTCCTTCGCATCGGGAGCAATTTTCAAGATGATATTTCGTGTCGTGGTGCTGAAGGGAGCGCTGTGAAAGGCGACCGCCAACTGATGCACCAGTGAACCGAACTCCACTCCTTTGGCCTTTGGAATCGCACGTTCCAAACCAGGCACTCGGCCCTTGTTCGCTTCCTCTTCAGTAATCGCACCGATCACGACCATCAACTCCAACAGAGAACGATCGGTAGGGATAGAATGACCATTGAGCCCATTCTGCGACATGTAGCTGATCGTGTAGGGCGAAACGCCCGTCATTTTTTCAAAAGAGATAACGGCCTTGCTGAGATTTTCCTTTTTCAAAAATTCGAGATCAAACTGATAAAACGTTTCAAAAATCCCATACAGTAATTTTTTCAGGCGTTCGGCCGACTTCAAAGGATGACCAAGGCTTTTCATCGTTTGGGCCAATTCCGCAGCGGTTGTCACGCGGACTTCGTTCCAATCGAAGTAATTTTCATGCAGTTTTGCGAAGGCTTCATCGGCACCTTCGAACGTAGAATCTTCCAAACAACAACCGTAAATCGCATTTTCGATCACGGTTCGATTAGAGGGTGGGAGGACCGGTTGGTATTCTTTTTTGACAACCTTGTAAAGATTGGCGATCAGATCAGCTCGGTTTTTAGCGGCCATTAAATTTTCTTCAAAGCGTTTTCAGCGGGTGATTTAGTATGAACGATTTGCAGGGTCTGGAAACCCAATTTTAGTTGACGTCACCATCTTGCGAAGACGATTCCGCCTCGCCAGCGGAAGAGTCTGCAAATTCCTCGCCTTCGCCGGCGTCTTGCGCATCATCATGGTCGACAGCGGTTTCGTTAGTATCCGCTTCGTTGGCGGCGGTTTCGTTAGTATCCGCTTCGTTGGCGGCGGCTTGGTTGGCAGCGGCCTCATTGGCGGCGGCTTCATTGGGCAGTACCTCTTCGAGAATCCGAGCCACCGTCATCGCGTTCTGGATGCCTTTATCCAGCACGAACTGAATTTTTGGCGTGTAGCGCGTATCGATGCGATTGCCAATTTTAGATTGCAGGTACCCCGCAGAGCTTTGCAGTCCTTTGAGGCACAGATTCTGTTTGGTTTCGTCGCCCATCACTGACACGTGAACTTTCGCTTGCCGCATGTCGGGCGACACTTCGACCATGGTGACCGTCGCATCTTTAATACGTGGATCCTTCAGATCAGCGATAATGGCCATGCCGACGACTTCGCGGACTGCCTGAGCAGCTTTTAAGACTCGGCGTGAACTCATTTTGAAACCTTTTCTGGTGAAGGAAGTTTAGGAAGCGGGGATAGTGAAGGGCTCACATCGGTTTCGGCGTGTGGACGCAATTGCAACACTTACCAACCACCAAAGCTTACAAAGTACGAGCGATTTCTTCGATCTTGTAAGCTTCAAGCGTATCGCCTTCTTTGACATCGTTGAAACCAGACAGTTTAATACCGCATTCCATGCCACGTTGGACTTCCTTGGCGTCATCCTTCTCACGCTTCAAAGATTCGATTGGGTAATCGCCGATAACCGTGTTGTCACGAATAACTCGCATACGACAATCGCGAGCGATCGTACCACGCATTACACGACAACCAGCGATCGTGCCGGTTTTGCTGACGCTGAACGTCTGCATGACCATCGCCATCCCCAAATCCACCACATTCTCTTCAGGCTTGAGGCGACCCTCTAACATCGCTTTGAGATCGTCGGTGATCTTGTAGATGACTTCGTAACGACGAATCTCCGCGTTGACCTCATCAGCCAACGATCGCGCTGCTTCATCCGGCACAACATTAAAGGCACAAATAACGGCTTCGGAGGCTTGAGCCAACCTTACGTCGGCCACCGACACACCCCCAACAAGGGCCTGGATGACTTTGACCCGCACTTCAGGGTGTTGGATTTTGCCAAGCTCTTTCTTGATCGCTTCGATCGAGCCTTTTGTGTCGGCGCGAATGATCAAGTTAAGCGTGATCAATTCAGCTTCGTTAGAAGCCAAGTTCCCAGATTCCAAACGTCGCTGCATTTCTTCGAGCGAAACTTTAACCGTGCCTGAGACGTCTTGTTCATGTTGTTCAGCCAAACGAGTTTCAGCAATTTCGCGCGCTGTCGCCACACTATCAACGACGTAGAGCTTATCACCGGCGCCTGGTGCTGTGTTGAAACCCGTCAAGTTTACCGGGGTCGATGGCCCCGCAGATTGCAAACGGCGTTTGGGATGGAGGGTGTCGTGCATCGCTTTGACACGACCATGAGCCCCACCACAAACCACGATATCACCCACGTTCAGTGTACCGCCTTGAACCATGACTTTACAAACGATGCCGCGATCAGATTGTTGCTCTGATTCCAAACACGTACCATACGCAGAACGATCTGGATTCGCTTTATACTCGTAGAGTTCGGCTGTGACCAAGATGGTTTCCAGCAATTCATCTAAACCGGTCCCCGCGATCGCACTGGTCTTCACGACTTCGGTTTCACCACCCCATTCGCTGGGCAACAATTCCGCAGACGCGAGATCCTGCAACGCTTTATCGGGCGTGACACCGGGGATGTCGATCTTGTTGAGCGCCACGATAATCGGAACACCAGCGGCTTTCGCGTGGGTGATGGCTTCTTCGGTTTGCGGCATAATTCCATCGTCAGCCGCCACCACCAAAACGGCAATGTCGGTTACGTTGGCACCACGAGCTCGCATTTCGGTGAATGCCTCGTGGCCAGGCGTATCGACGAAGGCAATTTTCTGTTCGCCCTTTTTAACTTCATAAGCCCGGATGTGCTGCGTGATACCGCCGGCTTCACCCGAGACGACGTCGATTCCAATCAGCGCGTCCAACAGTGACGTCTTGCCATGATCGACGTGGCCAAGAAACGTAACGATAGGTGCTCGCGGGAGGAGGTTCTCTTCGTCTTCATTTTCGACATCATAACCAGCCATCATTTCATCTTCGGCCGTTTGCTGCTGACGAATTTCGACACTGGATTCGAAATGATCAACCAACAATTCCACCATTTCAGCTGGCAGAATCGAGTTAATGGTCTTCGCGGATTCATCCCCCAACTGTTGCAGCGTCAACAACGCTTGAACGGCGGGCACGCCGGCGGCCTCGGAAAACTCACGCACTGTGCAAGGCAGCTGCAATACGACGGCGTCTTTACGAGGCGCGGCTGAGTTAACAACTTTACCTCGAGAACGGCGAGTTCCAGGCCGCGAGCGGTAGTTTCGTGACGGACGCCGGTTACGCAATCCACCCAACGGAGTATCTTCTCGTTTGGCAGAAGACCGCCTGACCTTCGATGGCATTTCGCCGAAGACTTCGCCCGTCTTTGGATCCGCCGCTCCGCCTTTGCCTTTTTTCTTACCCTTCTTCGCGGAGTTGGTTAGATGCTCTAGAGGAGCTGCACCGCCGCGCTGAATTTGATTGATCGCATCTTGTGGCAACGCAATATCTGGTTTCTGTACTTTTTCTCCCGACACTGCGGCCGATGCATTTGGCTGCTTCACCTCGGGCATCTTTGCGACGATGGCCGTGACGCCACGTTTTTTAACCGGCCGCTTTTTCTCGTCCCCGGCATCAGATTTCTGAGGCCGACTATCGAGATCACGCACTACTTTTTGCCCACGCGAGAACAGTGGATTACGCGTCGGAGTCTTGGACGTCGATGGCTTGATCTTCTCTTGCGGCACTGCTGGGGCATCTTTCGCCTTGGCAACTACATCATGGATCGACGCCTTCTTTACGATCGGCTTTCCGGTGGTTGCCTTAACCGACGGCATCACTTCCTTGGACCGGCTGCGCAGTTTGCCCAACAGCCCGCTGACAACGCCTTTGGACTTGGCGGGCTTCTCATCGGCAGCCGCAGATGCTACATCGGCCACAACATCTTCTGATTTGGGCTGCTCCTCAGCCTCCACGTCTGGAGCTTTTACTGCGGCGGGGGCTTCGGCTACGGCAGGCGTTTGCTCAACGTCAGAAGCTGGTGTTTCCACAACCACGTCAGGCGTTTGCACAACTTCGTCGATGGTTTCCGCAACGTCGTCCGAACCGGCATCCAATTCTTCGGCAGGAGCGCTTTGAGCAGTTCCGTCGTCGTCATCTGTTTCGGGCGCTTCGAACTCTTCTTCAGGTTCGAAGGCTTCTTCCGCGGCGGGCGGAGGAGATGCGAGGTAATCTTTGATCGCGACAACTTCATCGTCACTCAGACTTGCTAGCGCAGATCCCTTGTCCTCGATACCTGCCGAGTCGCAGATATCGAGCAATTGTTTGTTGTCAAAACCAAGTTCTTTAGCAAACGCGTAGATGCGTACGGGCACTAGAAGTGACCCTCCTTTTTTCGATTAAAGCCGCCGTAGTGGCCGCCCATCATTCAACCTTAACAATTACATAAAACGTCCCTTCGGCTTGGAGGTTTTCGCCCCAAGGGTAGACACGGTTCGGAAACTAATGAAAAACAAACGCTACAAGCAAATTTGCTTTGACTCACACTATCTTGTATTTTTAATCAGGGTCAAAAATTATCGCAAGTTTCAAGCGATTATGGTAACCCAGTTCTCTAATTTTACCATTAAAGTTTATTATCGGTCATCCGGCCACCAGCGGCGGCAAAAACAGTTGCACAGCGGTGAAACAGACTTAAGACGCCTCTTGGGGGTCTGATCCTGCACTTGAGCCGCCCCGCGTCGATTTAACTGGCCGCTTCGCCCTGGTCGCCTCCGGATTCTTCTTCAGATTTACTCTCGGATGCGGCGTCTTCACCCGCTGCTGCCTTGGCTTCTTCTTCGGCCTGAGTTGCCAATTTGGCAATCGCCGCAGCCTCGGCGGCCTTTTTCGCCTCAGCCGCTTCGGTCGCCTTTCGGATTACTTCTTGTTCTTTTCGAATTCGTTTTTCCTCAGCCGCGCGGACCTCCGCTTCGGCGGCACGAACTTCCGCCTGTTCGACGATCTTGTCGACGTCTTCCTCAGACAGCTCGCCCATCTCCATTAAGTTCGAAGGCTCGATCACTTCGAGATCGTCGTAAGAAAGATACCCCTCACCAACCAAGCGATTTGCCAATTCTTCATCGACGCCATCAATCTCGCAGAAACCTCGGACGGCCCGATCAATCTGAGCCTCAAGCTCCGTCTGCGTCATGATCTCGATATCCCAACCGCACAGCTTACTACCTAACCGCACGTTCTGTCCGCGTTTGCCGATGGCGAGTGACAACTGATCGTCTCGAACCAGCACGATCGCGCGGCCCATCATCGCACACAAAATAACTTCGTCGACTTCGGCAGGTTGCAATGAGTTGGGAATCAGGATTTGCGGGTCAGGGTCGTAACGCACAATATCGATTCGCTCGCCAGCCAATTCGTCAATGATGACCTTGATTCGATTACCGCGGACACCCACGCATGCGCCTACGCAATCTACTTTTGAATCGATGCTGCTGACGGCAACCTTGGAACGGTAACCCGCCTCACGCGAAATGGCGTTGATGGTAATGATCCCATCTGCGATCTCTGGAATTTCATTCTCGAATAACCGCTTCACGAAATTGCCGCGGGTCCGACTAAGCACAACTTTGATGCGTGATCCTTGAGCCTTCACTTCTGTAACCAAGGCTCGAATCCGTTCATTGGCCTGATGCGTATCACCGGGGATCTGCTCGCTGCGGGGCAGTATCGCTTCGACCGCACCAAGGGTGACCGTCGTGACGCGGCCTTCGTTTCGATTAACTTGACCGGAGACGATTTCATCGATGACTTCGGTGAACTCTTCGATCTGCGAATCACGTTCGGCTTCGCGCACTTTTTGAATGATGACTTGTTTCGCGGTCTGTGCGCCGATGCGACCGATCACCTCTTCGTAGTCCAGCATCTCTTGGCCATGACGACCGGCAATTTCACCCGTCTCGCGTTCAATGAAGAACTCGATGTCAGCCTCGTCGCCGAAGTGCCTACGCGCAGCGGTCACCAGTGCAGATTCGATCAGTTTAAAGACCGTTTCCTTCTCAATGTTTTTCTCTCGATGTAACGAATCGACAATTCTCAGAACTTCACTGGCGTTCATGTATTTTCTCTAATCTTTGAGTCTCTATCTAAATTTTCGCCCGTTTTTGGGTCGAACCACATCAACTTGTCGGTGGCCACATCCACTGAAACCGGCTGGCCGATTTCTTCTGCCAGATCTGGTAAAGACCTAACCGTAATGTGACTATCACCTTGCTGAGGGTTCTGTGCTGTTGCTGGATCTTCATCCAAGCGAATCTCTACTAACGTTTCATTACCTAATCGGTCGATCAAACTCACAGCCCCGGCAACTGAGATAAATCCAGTCTCAAATCCCAAGTTCTGATCAACCCTGTTTTTCGAACGCAAACTTCCATGCTCAGATCGAAAACCGATCATGACACTGGCGGGCAACTCCTCGGTCTTGACCCGTTGCTCCAATGCCTTGCGAATACCCGCATTTACCTGCGACCACCGCATCTCAAACCGCTTACCTCGCACGATGACCGAAAACGTTTCGTCATCAAACGCATCAATGGCTGCCGCGACGATGTTGGCCGGCGTGTTGCCGATAAACTTCGCCACAAACAGATTGGCAGGACGCTGGTAAACATCCAGCGGCCTGCCAATCTGCAGCACACTTCCCTCTCGCATCACGGCGATCCGATCGCCTAACGTCATCGCTTCCACTTGATCGTGCGTGACGTAAATCATCGTCACATCCAAATCATGGTGCAGCCGCTTTAATTCAACGCGCGTCTGCTGACGCAGTTTTGCGTCAAGGTTCGACAAAGGTTCATCAAATAAAAATACCGCCGGATCCCGCACAATCGCGCGCCCTAAAGCAACGCGTTGACGTTCACCGCCGGACAGTTGATACGGTTTACGATCAAGCAAGTGTGAAATTGCCAATCGGTCAGCCGCTAGTCTGACTTGGTGATCAACTCCGGATCTCAACTGATTAAGTTCAGCCGATTTCCGAGGTTTAAAGATGCTTCTTAAACCACGACTAAGTACTCCACCGCCATAACGTAACAACAATCCAAACGCTATATTCTTGTAAACCGACATGTGCGGATACAAGGCATAGTTCTGGAACACCATCGCGATGTCCCGGTCCTTAGGAGCCACATCATTGACGACGCGATCCCCAATTCGAATCTCTCCGGATGTAGGCGAATCCAATCCCGCGATCATTCGCAGCGTCGAACTCTTACCACACCCACTCGGTCCTACCAGCACCAAAAACTCTTGATCGTGAACGATCAAATCGACGTGATCAACAGCGACGTTCCCGTCTGGAAACTGCTTATAAATCTGTTCCAGCGAAACGCTTGCCATGTTAGCAATCGATGATGTTTCGTAGATCCGAATCGTTAATTAATGCAAGTAGCTATAAAACAGACCCGCAGAAATCTCCTGCAGGCCTCTTGCGAAGCCTAAGAGGATAGCCTCGCCTCCTGCGGTGGTCAACGGTGGTTTG
>ENA-ORXT01001823-ORXT01001823.1-marine-metagenome-genome-assembly--contig:-NODE-1823-length-27307-cov-3.391296_pt1 | contig 27307 bp, 18 predicted proteins | sample MGYA00237868_ERZ511482 | MGnify/ENA metagenome assembly ERZ511482
CAATAACTGGGATGGATTGATACTGGATGAATACCGGGTAGTGCTTCCGTTACCGCTTAAACGGCCTTTGGGCAGCTTTACCCAAATAGGGAATGCTGATTTCACCCAACAAAGTGGCCCTTATGGAAACATCAAGTCTGGAGATGTAGAGACACTTTTATCAGCCATCCCTTCTGTTAACTTATTGTTTCACTTGCACTTACGAGAAAACCTGAATATTGACTCCTCCAGCATCAATCTTACTTTACACCCCCGTGTAAACTATACGCTCTCTTTAAACCAGAAAATCGAGACTATATATTCAGGATTTAATCGATTACTCCGGCGAAAAATAAAGAAAGGTGCTGAATGGAAATTGAGGCCTGCCACAATGGAAGAAGTCGTTAGCCTAAACCGCCAGTCTTCAGGTCTGAAGGCCGCCCATAAGCCTATTCACTATCGCCGGATAACGCGACTTGCTGAAGAAGCAATAGCGCACGACAAGGCCAAATGTTACAGTTTAGTGACCAAATCCGGCCAGCTACTAAATGCTGGCTTTTTCCCAATCAACCGAGGTCGAATTATCAATCTTTTTGCGGGGTCATCAAAACTAGGCCTACAATACGGTAGTATGGGTTGCCTACTTTATGCGATCATTCAAGAACATCATAAGGATAATGATCTTTTTGATTTTGAAGGTTCTGAAATTCCCGGAGTCGCTACATTCTTCAAGAGTTTTGGGCCGGACAGAAATGTTTATTTATCAGCTCACGGGCCAATTGGTAATTTGAAAAGAACGTTGCGTAAAAAATACTTTCTCGCCTAGCTGTTATCAGCATCAGGACAATCGCCTCGTCCCGATCAGCTTACCGTAATTTAGGTTACGACGGGTAGGCTCATGTGCATATTTGACTACTTTAAACCCAGCCGACTGTAGTTTTTCAACTAAGCGCCAAGAGGTTCCCTGTAGCGTTTTCAGGTCATGAAATTCCATGGAGATCGTATCGATGGTTGACAGCAGATCATCGGTTGCAGATAATAGGATTTCATATTCGGCTCCTTCACAGTCCATTTTGAGAAAATCAATGTGGTGGAGCTTATGCTGCTCCATGAAGTCCGCAAGGCTGATGGCGGTTATTTGTACCTGCTCATGGGCATCATCCAACAATTGGTAGTTCTCAATCAGGGAATTATTTTCTGCACGGCTTTGGTGGAGCGTACGTTTGCCGCTTTGGCCGGCCATTGCCAGGTGGTGGGTGGATAGGTTTTGGTAGAAGTTAGCCCGTAGGTTCGCCTCCAGCACGGCCACATTCTTTTTGTCGGCTTCGATGGCAAAGATTCTTGATTCCGGTGCAAGATTGCTGGCGGCAAACAGGGAGAAGTATCCGAAGTGCGCCCCAATATCAATTACCGTTGCTTTTTCATAAAACGGGAAGTAATCCGCATATTCTCGTTCCCGGAAAATTGCGCTGGCGATCGTCAGTCCGGCTCGGTTCATCGAGTAATCCAGCTGCAAATTATGCTGTTGGCACAATTGCTGAAAATCTTTTTTCTCTCCCAGTAATAGTTGGCGTAATCGGTTTTTCATGAGGCACAAGGTAGGAGCAAATTGGGTTACCCTCCCAGCAACCGTTGTCGCCCTTCCACGTAGTAGGTAGTTCGGCCAGCCACCTTAGTGATTTTTACCGGCCCCTCCCCTTGCGGATCCTGGCCTCCCTCATGTCTCCAGGTGTGCCAGAACCAGTTTTCCGGATAATCACGATAATAAGGCGCATTCTGAGTGGCAAATTCCATGACGTCCATGATTTCGCGGTAAACAGATTTTTTTTCTGTCAGCGTCAGTGCATTCACCCTGCTGCCGGGGTGAAGTCGGGTACGGTAGCAAATCTCATCAACGTAGAGGTTGCCCAGACCGGCAACGACGGACTGATTAAGCAGTATACCCTTCAGGCTGGTCTTCCTGCCTTCCAGCTTTTCGAGAAAGTAATCCTCCTTCAGGTCCAGCGCATCCGGCCCCAGGCCGATTTTCTCAATGTAGGCCTTCCGGTCTTCGAGGTAAAGAATACGGGCGAACTTTCGGGAATCATCAAAGCCAAGCGTATTACCATCCTGAAAATGAAGTGCAAACCGCTCGAACCGTCCTTTGTCTCCCGGATCCTGATATAAATTAAGGTCACCGTTCATTCCAAAATGCAGCAGGAGGTCGTGGTCGTTATCCAATTGGGCGAAAAGGTATTTTCCGCGACGTATGGTGCCCATAATCCGCCGGCCGGTCAGCACATCAGCGAACACCGGGCCGCTAAGGTTTCTGATGATCTTATCGTCAGAAACCGTTACCCGGTCAATTACCTGGCCAGTAGCGGCGGCATCAAAATATTGCTTAAAATTATGTACTTCGGGTAGTTCCGGCATGGTAAAACATTGATGTATATGTTCTAACTAATCCGCAATTATTCAGTTCACCGGAACATCTTCTTTGGCTGTTCTTCTTTTCTATCTTCACTACTTCCTACCTTTAGACCTTTGGGGTTAACCCACTATATACCACATCCCTTTTACAGCTAAGAATGGAGAAGAAGTCTAAACAGATTAAGCATATTGCTATCGCCGGAAACATCGGAGCGGGCAAAACAACCCTCTGCACCAAACTCGGTCAGCATTTTGGTTGGGACGTACACTATGAAAGTGCCGACGATAATCCCTACCTGAGCGATTTTTACAACGATATGCAACGCTGGAGTTTCAACCTCCAGGTTTACTTTCTCCATAATCGGTACGGACAAATCCTCGGCATTCAGGAAGGAGACCGGACCGTGATCCAGGACCGTACCATCTACGAAGACGCTTACATCTTCGCCCCCAACCTGCACGGTATGGGACTAATGACGCAGCGGGATTTTGACAACTACACCGAGCTGTTTACGAAGATGACGAAGAAAATCTCTTCCCCTGACCTGCTCATCTACCTACGTGCCGGCATCGGCACTCTGGTGGCACACATTGAAAGTCGTGGTCGGGATTACGAGGGCAGCATGAGCCTCGATTACCTCAAGCAACTCAATCGCAGGTACGAAGACTGGGTATCGACCTACAAAGAAGGAAACCTCCTCATCATTGATATTGATAAGATTGACTTCGCTAATAAGCCGGAAGATCTCGGCCTGGTCATTAACCAGGTACAGGCCAAATTACATGGCCTTTTTGAGGAGGTCTGATCAACATCCCAATGAGAAAGCTCGATCTTAATGCCGACCTTGGGGAAAGCTGGTATGACAACCAGGTCGGTGACGATGTAAACCTGATGCCCCTGCTCGACAGCTGCAACATCGCCTGTGGATTCCACGGCGGAGACGCCATCACCCTCCGCCATACTATTGAACTGGCCCTGGAACATGGAGTAGCTATCGGGGCCCACCCCAGCTTTCCTGACCGCAAGCACTTTGGACGAAAGACGATGGAAATTCCCTCGCCTGATCTTTTCGCATTGCTGCTATACCAGATCAGCGCGTTGAAGGGAATGACGGAGGCCCTCGGTGGCACCGTCCACCACGTAAAGCCCCACGGTGCACTCTATCACTATCTGAACGGAAGCATTTCCGGGGCGGAGGCCTTCGTACGGTCTGTAGCCAAGAGTAAGATCCCAATCGTGTACGGGCCTCCGACGGGGCAGCTGCGGGTAATGACCGAATTTCACGGCCTGGAGTTTTGGCCGGAAGGCTTCGCGGACCGTGCCTACGAGCCTTCTTTGCACCTGCGTTCGCGCCAAAAAGACGGCGCCTGCCTCGAAGACACCACTGCCGCCGCCGACCAAGTCCGCTTACTTCGGGAAGGAAAGGTTCGGGCAACCGACGGTAAGCTCTACCCCATTGAAGTCAAAACCGTATGCCTGCACGGTGACCACCCGGGGGCAGCGCAGCGTGCAGGCATCATTCGGCAGCTATTGAGCTAGAATTAATATGCAAATTACTGTACTAGTGGCTAACCAGCCGGTCAACCTTAAGTATCCGCCCGTCTTCGTCTCTGACAATCACCATAAACACGCCTGACTTAAGGCTCGTCACGTTGATTTGAGCGTCCAAACCACTAATTCTGGCAGTAAGCACCTTCTGCCCCGCCACACTCCACAGTTCAAGACTTCCCTCCAGCTGGCGATCCGTCTTAAGGTAAAGTACTTCGCCCATCGGATTGGGGTAGATGGAGATGTTCTCATTGTCAAATCCGTTGGCTACCGAGGTATTAGCGCAATCCACTTCGGGTGTCGTCATGATCTCGAAGGTCTCCACTGTATTACAGCTGCTTTCGTCCGTAATCGTTACCAGGTAAGTGCCCGGCCCTGCGTCGCTGATACTTTCTCCCGTAGCATCAGTACTCCAGCGATAAGAGTATGGGCCAGCGCCCGTGGTGGGCGCAATGGTAATTGTAGTAGTTTCATCCGCACAGAGGCTTTCTTCCCCGGCAGAGATTTTCACACTTGCCACCGCACAAGCTTGCTGCCTGAAGAACCCAAAATCCACCGTCTGGTTTCCGGACACATCGTAGTCAAACCAATCATCTTCCCGGTCACCGTCGTTAAGCGGTTCTCCAGTTTGGGTCAGGGTAACTATTCCGGAAGCAATGTCAAGCTCCACCAAACCAGGGAATAAGCCCGCACCTGACCGGCCATTATTGTCATTATTTATATCTGTATTCGGGTCAGCAAATTCAGCTACTGGCAGCATTCCATTGAGGGGTTGCCCTTCCTCCCAGTTATCCAAAAACCAGACGAAAGCGAGGTAATTCCCGGGCACAAGGCCGGTAAAGGAGTAGCGGCCATCCGCATCGGTCTTGGTTGAGCCACCAAATCCTTGCGAATCCGGAATTCCGTCGTCATCAGAGTCTGTCCACAGCAGAATAGTGACGCCTTCGATGCCCGGTTCGTTATCATCGTCCATACCGTTACGGTTCAGGTCTTCCCAAACACGATTACCTAAAGAGCTTAGTGCTGGCACTTTTGCCTGGCCAACTTCGTACTTGGCCTGAAAGGTCGCTGCGTCCATAAAGTTTGCGGCCGTAGTATTATCTCCTCGGAAGCGAATATTACCTTCAACATCATCGTCGAATCCTCTTACCACCAATGGACGGTTAAACAATTCTACGCGAACCAACTCCTTATCAGCGGGCACAACCAGCGCCCAATGGCAGAGGTCAAATCGGAAGACGCCGAAATCGTTCGAAGGATTCTCCCTTCCGTAAGATTGATATGGATTGACGGCGAATAAAGTTGAACTATCAGCATAAGTAACCTTCAGGGTAATGTCTCTGGTGGATCCCAGCAGGTCACGGTAAACATCAAGGATTTTCATTTCCTCAATCCGTGCCGGATCAGTAGGGTCCAGAATGGGAAGCAACGTCCCCTGGTACTTGATTGGCCTGTAAACGATGTTGGCCTGCGTCTGTATAGCGTGGGCCGAGCCATAAATGAGGTATACGTCCTCATTCAGCTTCTCATCGCCCGGCACCTTAACGAACTCCCGGTAGCTGGGCTGGGCGGGCTGCAGGGGGTCTCTGTTGTATACTCTGGTGTCATTTTCTACCGTTGCCACCGGAAAGCCAGGCTGCAGGTTGAGCTGGTAGGGAGCCTCACCGCCACGATAGTCTACCGTACCGGTTTCGCTGCTTTCGGCCCCCATCATGTAGCGGTGCATCGCTATGGCGGAAAAATCACCAAAGCCATCCCACGGCCCCATACTTTCTGAGCGCGCCTCCAGGCAGAAGTTATTGCGTTGCATCGCGTCCGAAGTTTCGATTCCCGCTTCTCCTCTTCCGTCAAACTGGCAGGTGGGATCAATAAACTCGTAAATATCCTGAATAAAATTCCAGGATTCGCCACGGCCGCCACCGTTACCGTTTTCTCCACCGTAGGGGTAGGAGTATTCAAACTCGTTGGGGTCGATCAACTCATAAGCATCTCCCCAATGCGGAAGGCTCAGGGCGTGCCCCAGCTCATGGATGTATACATCATCAAAGTCGGGGGTTACGAATGACTTCCCACCACCCCACCCTCCGGGGTCCAGGTTTAAGGTGTTGCCGTGATAGAGCGTAATCAGATAATCTCCCATGCTCAGGTGCATACTACTCATAAAGGAAGCACTGTTTGCGTTGATCGCCCCCTCATTGGTGATGCCATTTTGTTCGTTCTCTGCTTTGGACCTCAGACGTACAATGTCGTTCGTACCATTACTGGCCATGATTTCGGGAAAACGCAGTACTTCAGGGAAGGAACCAAACCTTACCACGCTTGCCGGAATGGCGGAAGCTGTTTCCTGAATCAGGTTGTCAATCATCGGTTGCCGATGGGGCTCTGTATTGTAATCCATCACGTCCATATCGAACAAGACCATATTAAGCTCGGTGAGTGGCCCGATGTTGAGCGTAGCGTTGCTGAGGTTTCGGCTTACCTCTCCTGCCGTCAAACGCATCGTCAAACCGGGTTTTACCCAGGCTTTTGGTATCGTAACGGAGAAGTAATTCGTAAAATCCGGTACGGAAAGATCAATGGCTGCCGGAAGGTTTTCCGGCCCTTTTAGGCAAAGCACCCCCAGGGAGACATCATCCATAAAACCTTCAACCTGCACATCCGGTGATGCACCCCTGCCGGTTAATGCCACCTGCAGTAGTGCAGGGCGGAAACCAATCATGAAGAAAAAGGGATGGCGAATACTGTGCCGGTGGGTTTGCGAGAAGAAGATATCCTCTAGCCGGGTGGTGAGATTCATAGTGCCATCGCAGGTTCCCTGGTCGTCCGGTTCGGGAAAGACGTATTCCTGAAAATTATAGGAAACGGGGAGTGCCGGGTCCGTACTTGGAACTACCCTTCCAAAAGATGTCTGTGCTACCAGCGGGGCGGCAAGAAGGCAGACAAAAAAAGCACAAAAAAAGAGAGGTCTGTGGATAGTATACATTACAACTTTTTTACCAGAGTTAAAGAATCAGGGAATCTTCAGCAAGGTAAGCTAATTGAGTTCTACGGGCACAAAACAATGCGTCTTAACCGAGACATTGATCTCAATTCAGGTATAAACACTTATTCAAAGAGGACAATTTTTACTCCTCTTCAATAATGGCGTCATCGATTAGTGAATCACCGTCACCGTCGGTGTCCAGAAAACCGGAGATGATTCCGCCCTCTTGTTTGACGGGGGCATCAGGATTGTCCTGTATGGTCATGTCCTTTCCACCTTCGTTGTGGTAATCGCCTTCAGCAAAACGGGCGGCACGGTCGAAGAAAGAGTCGGTTCCATCCAGCACAGATTCAGAGGTGTCACGGCTTGCTTCATCACCGTCGAATGCACGTGCACGTGCTTCGGCCTGCTCACCGGCCCGCTTGACCTCTTCAATGGTCTCCTCCATTTTCATCTTTTCGGCTTCCACGTTAGCATGGTCAACGAAATCGTCAAACTTGCCCTTCAGCTCAGCGCCTTTTTCTGCGGCGGAGGAAAGTAGATCGTCTCCTTTTTCGAGCACCTTTGCGCCTACAACTTCGCTGACGTCTCCAATCTTTCCGGCAACATCACCCGCTACGTCTTTTGCCGCAGCACCGGCTTTAGCAGCAGCGTCCAGTGCGGGGCTGGCAAAACCCGCCGCTGCGGCAGCGGCGGTTTTAGCAGCAGCGGCAGCTTTACCGGCTGCGTTGCCTACGGCAGTTTTCGCGTCGTCAACAACGTCCGCCTCAAAATCAATGGCCTTTTTACTAGTCTCCGCAGCGGGGGAATCCGTAAGATCACTCAGGTCCAGCCCTTCCTCGTCCATTACGTCAAAGGGGTGCTTTTCTGCCGCTTCCGGCCGAAGGTCTTCCAGCTTTTCGTTGATCGTGTCGCTGGCTTTGTCCTTTAGTTCCTTACCCTTGTCAAGTGCAGCATCGGCTTCCTCCCAGATTTTATCGGAGAGGCCTTCCAGGGCTTCTTTTCCTTTTTCAAAATACTCCGGAGCTTTGTCCATTACCTCTTTGGCCGCATCTTTCGTTGCGTCCAGCAGGTCTTCACTTTGCGACTTCAGGTCACCACCAATTTCTTTAGCCGCATCACCGGCTTTACTGGCTTGGTGCTTCGCTACTGATTTAGCACCAAAAAATAGCTTTTTAAGATCTCCTAATACGGACATAACTTTAGTTGTTTTCGGTTCCCAATGTAGGGTTTTCGTCGCAATACCAGGGCATCTATTTCGACGAGTGTGTATAACGAGATGCACGGACGAGCTAATTCTACTTGTCTCAACTCCTTAAATAGCATTCAGCGGACAGCATACAGGCTGTATTGCACTGAACGCTTTATGCTGTCCGCTGAAATCCTTGTCGATTAAAATTCGTCTGGCACCTGGCTGTGCATTTGGTTATACACACTTTCGACGAGTCAATACTGCTCCCGGACAAACAGAGTAAGACGGGGCCGCGGACGCGGGTGCAGGGGGAGTTTTTTTGCAGCAGAGAGGAGACCTCCTCTTTCAAAACGCTGCCTCAGCTCTGCGCAGGAAAGTCTGGGCCGTTCCCGGGCTAACGGGCAGGATTTCGTAAGTCTCTCCGTCCTTCATTTTCATGATAAGGTTTCTGGCTTTCATTCCTTCCAGTTCGTTCATGAACTGGGTGTTGTTAGAAACAACATTGAGGATACCATCCTTAAAGCCAAAGAAGTAGTACAGCTCACTGGGCGACTTGATGTAGATGTACAGACGATCATCTCCTCCGCTGGGCATTTTAACCTCGGCGTGTACTTCCAGCATTTTACTGATCTGGTTACCCCGGATGGAGACAAGGCCGGAATACTTCTCCGTTGTGACAAATGATTGATAGTTCGTTGACCACTTCATCTTTAACTGACTAAAGAGGAAGGTGTGCTCATTTATTTTCCGGGGAACGTTAAGCACACCCGCCGCCAGGCTTATTTCGGCGGCCTTCCGTTCTTCGCCAGCGGGAAATAAGGTTTGTATACCCGCTTTGTAAAAGCCTTCATCAGAGACCAGATTAAGGCCGGGCGCAGCGTAAGCGCCCGAAATCAGATCAGTAGCCATCATATTGACCAGCTTATCGGGGAAGATGAGGTCAATAGCAGTCATCGCCTTCACCACAACATCGGGATAGGCTTCCTCGATGGGTGCGTCAATCGTTATGTTCGGACCGCCGCCGGTAGCAGTAGTGTCTTCTTTCGGTTTCGTTTCATCCTCAAGCAGGAACATATTCGGAGCATCGGTTTTTTCTTTCTCTGCTTCGGGCTCAGGGTCTGGGTTGGGTATCGTTTCCAGCTCCGCTTCAATACCCTTCCTGGCTTGTGAAGGCATATCCATCGCAACGGATCCGTAGGACTTCATGGAGATGTATTTGAGCCTGCCACCCAGCCCCAGCTCACCATCACCCGTAATTTTTCCGTTGGCATTATCGAATTTCATCAGGTTGCCACCGATGTGATCCGGATTAAATATTCTCAGGCTGTCTCCGAAGGAGAACACGTCATTGTCTTCGTCATAATTAACCAGTCCTGCCGCATTCAGGATGGGATGGTCTTTCCGGAAATCCAAAATTTCTACCATGCTGGGATACACCCTCCTGCGCGGCTTACTCAGGTAAATTCCGGTAAATAACGGGATGCCTTCGCGGCTTTTAGGATTACGGGTAACGAGGGTAAGGTCTTTCTTATCCCCTTCAGAACGCACGGTAAACCAACGGGCTCCGGGAAATTTATCCGCTTCAATTTTGGCGTAGCCATCGAATAACAAAGTCTTGCTACCAGCGTCGAGGTTCATCGTTCCGTAGAACCGGGTGTGGTTATCGACATAAAACTTCGTCCCTTCATCAATGGTGGCAGTAGCCCGGGTGGCAGTGGCTTTTTTATCGCGATTACCCTTCCCGATTCTGGTACCTGTTATCTCCTGCAACTCAACTTCCTGGGTGTGCGGCCCAACGTTGTATTCGTAAAACCCGGAGGCACGGTATTCTTTGCGACCCAGCAGTTGAACGGTAGCCTTATTGATCACGTGATATTCATTTAAAGTATCGGCTACAATTCTTGCGTTCGTCAACTCTTCAATCTTAGCACCTGGATCAACTTTTACCTTTCCGTCTCCTGGAAAAATTTTAGCATCAGCAGCCATTATAAAGGGGACGCCCTCTACGTTCAGGATACTGGTATTAATGTCATAAGTTGCTTCCGTCCCCATAAAGGTTAAATCATCCTGATCTGGATGTGTACTGGTAAAACGATTTTTACCAATCTCTGCCTGAAAGGTGACGTTCCCCCCAGCCATATCCCAGTCAAAGCGATCAATACTGGTTTTGAATTGGTTATAAGGCAAGGCAGTTGAAAGATCCGTTGAATTGTTCTCAAAAGAAGCAATCTGTGTCTCAAAATCAATATTTGCCTTTACGTTACTGGTTTTCAGCGCGAGTCGGTCATTGCTTTCCAGGCTTTTAATCCCAACATTTGCCGTATCAGCACTGGCACCGTAGGTAGAAAATTCTATGTCCTTGCTGACCATGCTAGCCGCTGACCAATCCAATTGACCGTTACCCTTCAGCGCCTCGGGGGTAAGCACCAGGCCGCCGGCAAAAGAGTGTTCACCAGTTTTGTACATTTCAAACGGAGCGTCTTTCAATGAGTTTACCACAAGAGAATCTTCGTAGGGCTTAAACTCTATATTAACTTCTGTTCCTCTTACCTGGGGCACTTCTCTCTGCCCGCTTACCTTTTCCTCCAGCCAGAAGGAACGGGCACTGGCGGTAGTACGGTCTAGCTGAAAACTTAGGTCTTCGCTTTCAATTTCTGCTTCCAGATACTTAAACTTCCCCTTGCCTTCAAGGCCCCGGTTACTCAATACGATCTCTCCCTTATAGTTGCCCCGGCCTCCATAAGTAGCCTGACCACCCTCTTCTGTTTCAGTGACAAACCCGAGGCTTCCGTCTTCCTGAACGGTCAGGCTTTCTTCAAAATCGGGAAATATGCCGCCACTATTAAGTTTACCACTTAATTCTACCTCACTGGTCAGGAGACTATCCATTCCATTCAGGCTGAAAGGGGCGATCTCGAAATAAAAGCTATCCCGGCTGTAATGCGCCAGTGAATCAGCTCGATCGTAGAAAATGTAGCTAGGCGCTTTGGTTTGCAAGCTTGGGAAATACGCAATGTCTTCGGTACCACTCTTATTTTTAGGCGCATCAATGAGTAAGTAGCCGCTCAAGTGCTCAATCCTGCTTCCCGTGCTTTGCCGCTCCATGCCATCTCCGATGTAATTATCAACGGGCAGGAAGAGATCGAAATAACGCACAGAATCCATTTTGATGTGGTATGGATCATACTGAAAGTGAAAATCCTTTCCAACGAAGACCATCCCTCCGGCGTAAATCTCACCAGAGAAATCAAAGTCCCGGTTTCCACGCACCGTTACCTGATCACCAAGTGGTTTTAAGGCGATTTGCTTCTCACGGTTAAACTCAATTGGCCTCACCTCATCAATCCTGATCTCCCCGCTTTTTAAATTGAGGACTGCATTGATTTTACTAGTACTGCTCACCAGCTGCAACTTATCGTAGTCAATTTCTTCCCGGCTTGCTCGTACGTAATGCGAAAGCTTGGGCAGTAGCCTCACCATATCGGTATCAGTATCATACAACAGGAAACCTTTAGTTTGAAGTTCGAAGAGCAGTGGCCGAATTTCTGCAACCGTAAAGCTGGCCTTAAATTTTTGGGCCAATACATCACCGTGAATCAGGTCATTCCCTCCCTCTGGTCCCGTACGGTAAGCATGAATGATATCTAAAGGGTTGGAACGAGCAATGTCACGGACAAAATCATATTCACGCTCGCTGTAAAACTCTTCACTTTCAAAAATCACGTCGGACTTTTCCTGAAAGGAAACCGCTTTCTTACCCACCACGACACTATCGGCATCCAGATAAATATCCAGATGGTCCGCATAGATGTTCATCCGGTTAAGGCTGTGATGAAAGGGACTCTGATCAGAACTGGATTCAGTTCGGGTAAGACCCACCACCCGGTTCTGAACGTCAACCTTCATGGTCACACTTGGATGAAAAAGGCTGTCCTCTCCGATATAGATCGTGATCGCTACCCCCTGGCCGGCAATCAATTCTCCTTGCTTTATGGTAAAACGATCACTTTCTCCTTTAACGGTTTTGGAGTCTCCATCAATTTCAATTTTCATATTGACGAGCGACTTACGCCCCTTACTGCCAATAGCGTAAACCGTACCACCCCGTAGCTCAAAATTACCGAACATGTCGATTCCATTTCCGACGTTTTCGATTTCAACAAAACCATCATCTGAAATGAACTGTGGGTACTCAGCACCTTCTCTTGCTCCGCCTTGCTGGATCTTGTCCATAAAACTTCCGACCAGCACGTCGTCTTTGAAATACTCAGGGTACTGAAGATGAGCCGAATCAGCCTTATAGATCATTCGTTTAAACTCCAGGGTGTAACTTACTAAGAGTGCAAAAATGTCTTTAGAAAGTCCCTGGCGTTGCCAGTCGGTTCTTCCACCACTCCCACGGGCGGTGCCTTTACCGAGGTCTACCAGCAATTCAGTTTCCTGAATAACCAGGGTATCATTTTTACCAACGGCCTTAAGTTGGCGGACGGAATCAACCCGCATCATCACACCTTCCTTATAAAAAAAATGGGGAGAGCCACCGACTACTTTCCATCCCGTTTCCACCGCATCGGGAGAGAATCTTCCATTTCTCAGAAAAACTTCCGCAGTGCTGAGTGTCTTGACAATCTCCCCAGTTCGCACTTCTTCATCGGCCAGCAGTCGATCAAAGGCGTCGTGGAATTCAATAAATCGCTCAGCGCCCGGCCCATCCAGCCCGGTGAGGTTAGCCAAAAGATCAAGATATTGCGGGAATCCGTTGGAAGGGCTCACCCTTCGTTTTGCCAAAGCAACCGTGGTTTTCGCTATCCTTTGTTGATGTTCTTCTGAGAAGCCGCCGCCAAAGAATACACCAGAGAAGTTGGAGTAAGCGTCCTTTGCTGTTTTATCACCGGAGTCGAACATATGCCCCTCAAGCGCCTCCGAAAAAGCCGTCAGATCATTGGAAGAGAGGTCGAGTTCCGAAAGATTCTGAGAGAACAACAACGGTAGCGAAAGCAAAAAGACCAGGGAGGTAAGAAGGAAGCGCATGCAAGCGGTTTAATCACGGGTAAATACGAAAGCTCGCCAGTCTTCCCGGCTACGGGTTTCCTGGTGAGTGAATCCAGTTTCCTTAAGGCGGGAAACAAGCAAATGTTCGTCCTGCGCCAGAATACCACTGAATAGAACAGTACCGCCCGGCTTCAGGCGCTGGTATAACGCCGAAGCCGTCGCCAAAATTACGTTGCGGTTAATGTTTGCCAGAATGAGATTGTAGGGCAAACCTCTGGGTACGTCTTTCAACTCTCCCAGCACGACTTTACTGAGTTTGACACCATTAGTTTCAGCGTTTTCGGCGGTACTTTCTGCTGAGGGTGGTTCAATGTCAACGGCATCTACCTCACCTGCACCAAGCCGTTTGGCAAGAATGCCCAGCACTCCGGTTCCCGAGCCGTAATCAAGGACGCGGAAACCTTCCAAAGATTGTTCGAAAATCAGCTCACACATCATGTACGTAGTGGCGTGATGGCCGGTACCGAATGCCATTTTAGGGGTAATGATCAGCTCCTGTTCTACGTTGGTATCAGGCGCATGAAAGTCAGCACGAATCAGCAGGCGCTTGCCAATTTGAATCGGTGTAAAGTTGCTCTCCCATTCTTCATTCCAGTTTTTTTCGGGCATCGCTGACCAGTTGTAACTGAAGCTGAATTGAGCTTTGAGTTCATTCAACACTTCTATCCATTCTCCGTGTCGGTCAGCATCACCAAAAGCCAGCAAGCCATCTTCCGTTTCCTGAAAGCTATCAAAACCGGCATCGCTTAGAAAAGCGACCAGGATGGGGTGTAGATCGGGTGGGTTGTCGAGGGTATACTGATGGTACAAGGCGAAAGAAGTTGTGGAAGAATTGATGTGTCCGTAACCGATTGTAAGCTGGCGGTCGGAGAAGCTTCTCCGTTATAACGGTCCGCCAAAATAATCGTCATTGTTAGCGCGCCCGCCCACTCAGGTAATCCAGGGCGATGTTGGTGTAAATTTCTACACCAAGCTTAAGCCCCCGGTCATCAACCCTGAAATCCGGAGTATGGTGACCCGGCGCATCAGCCCGGTCCATTGCGGGGTCCATGCCGCCAAGAAAAACGAAGAGACTGGGCACCTTAGCGGCGTAGTAAGAAAAATCTTCCGCACCGGTGATGGGCCGCACGAGGTTGACGTTGTCTTCTCCGGCAGTAGCCACTACCGTAGGCATTAGCCGGCGGGTGATCTCAGGATCGTTATAGGTGATCAGAGTGCCTTCCTGAATTTCAACAACAGCTTCGGCGCCGCTGGAAGCGGCGATGCTGGTAGCCGTCTTCTCGATTCGCTCAAAGACTTCCGCCTTCATTTGGCGATCCAGCGTACGGATGGTGCCGATCATGGTTACTTCGTTAGGGATGATGTTGTTGCGCACACCACCTTCAATTTTACCGACGGTAATCACCACCGGTTCCTTGGTCAGGTTCATCTGGCGGGAGACGATCGTCTGAAGACCCAGAATGATCTGCGCTGCTGCAACAACAGGATCAACCGATGCCCAGGGAGCAGAACCGTGGGCCTGCTTCCCCTTCACGGTAATCTTGAAGGGATTAGAAGCCGCCATTGCCCCACCCGGCTTGTAGTTCACCTGGCCTACTGGCGTCTGAGAATTAATGTGAATACCAAAAGCAGTCTCAATCTTATAGTCGTCAAAGATGCCTTCCTCCACGATCATTTTCGCGCCTCCACCCTCTTCTTTGGGTGGCCCTTCTTCGGCGGGCTGGAAGATGAAGACTACCGTGCCGGCAATCTCCGATTTACGCGAAGAAAGTATCTCCGCCGCGCCCATCAGCATCGCAACGTGCGTATCGTGGCCGCAGGCGTGCATGACTCCCACATCTTTGCCCAGGTAGGTCGTTTTTACTTTGCTGGCATAGGGGAGGTCAACGATTTCGGTAACGGGCAGCGCATCCATATCAGCACGCAGGGCGATTACCCCTCCGGGCTTATCTCCCTTCAGGATACCAATTACACCAGTGTAGGCAACGCCGGTCCTTACTTCCATCCCAAGTTCGCGGAGATGCTTCTCGACGTACTTCGCCGTTTCAAACTCCCGGTTACTGAGTTCCGGGTTTTCGTGCAGGTGATGGCGCCAGTCAATGACTTTGCTTTCGATCGTTGCCGCCGCTTTCTTGGTCGCTCCGTAATGAGCCGACTGCGCCACGAGGCTACAGGAGAACAAAAGAGCCAGCGGTAGTAAGAAGTATTTCATGTTGCTTGTTTTCGGGTGGAAAGATAGTGATCAACCCATTGGCAAGAATACACTTTAAGAAGCCATTAAGAATCCAAACCAGCCGGGCTGCGTTTAAGGAACTAAACCAACATTCGTCGGGCCGGACACATACCTAATGGCTAAAGCCCGCATAAACGTTGAAGATTGCGAAGAACAATGCTTTACTTTGCAGCCTCATAACCAAACTTCAAGAATGAAACAGATCATCATTTTAGCCCTCGTCTTTATGGTCACCGGACTGACCGCCCAGCAGGAAACACCAACAAATTGGTGGGACCTTGACCGAACAGACGACAGCTTCCCCGGCGTAAGCGCCCAAAAAGCACATCAGGAACTGGCCGGTAAAACCAGCCAGAAAGTAATCGTTGCCGTTATCGACTCCGGTGTTGACGTAGAGCACGAGGACCTTAAGGACATCGTTTGGACGAACCCCGGCGAAATTGCCGGAAACGGAATTGACGATGATAATAACGGTTACGTGGATGACATCCACGGCTGGAACTTCATCGGCGGGAAAGACGGTAAGAACGTCAACTACGAGAATCTCGAAATCGTCCGCCTGTACAATACCTACCACAAAAAATACAACAATCGCAATCGCGATGGACTCAGTAAAGCAGAAAAAGCAGAGTTCGATGCCTACAAGGAATATGAAACCATCATCAATGAAAAAGTGGAAAGCCTCGCGCCTACTTACGCGCAGTACACCACCATTATGGAAAGCGTTGGCAAGGTAATCAAGGCCACCGGTAAAAAGGTCGAAGACATCACCCCCGAAGACGTAGCCGCCATCGAAACCAAAGATATGGCCACCACCCAGGTAAAAGGCATCATCGCCAACCAGGCAGCCCAGGGAAGAAGTGTTGCTGACCTTTACCATGAGCTGGAAGGTGCGCTTGATTACTTCAAGAGCCAGGTAGAGTTCAATTATAACAAGGACTTCGATGCCCGTAGTATTGTGGGTGATAACCCCGGCAACATCGACGACCGGAACTATGGCAACAACGACGTAGAAGGCCCCGATGCAGGCCACGGCACCCACGTTGCCGGCATCATTGCTGCCGTCCGTGACAACAACCTTGGCGTTAATGGAGTCGGTGGCGCCAATGTTCAGATTATGTCAGTCCGTACCGTTCCTAACGGTGATGAGCGCGACAAAGACGTTGCCAATGCCATCCGCTACGCGGTTGACAACGGTGCTTCCGTCATCAACATGAGCTTCGGTAAGGGCTACAGTCCCTACAAGAAAGCCGTTGATGCAGCAATGAAGTACGCCGAAAAGAAAGATGTAGTGCTCGTGCACGCTGCGGGTAACGACGGCAAGATGCTGACACTGACCAACAACTACCCCAACGATACCTACCTCGGCAAAAAGAAGACCATCAAGACTTACATCACCGTTGGTGCTTCCAGCGCTTCTTACGACGAGAGCCTGCCCGCCAGCTTCTCCAATTACAACAAGAAAATGGTAGACGTATTTGCTCCGGGTCGTGGCATTTACTCCACCACCCCCGGTGATGAGTATGAAAGCAACAGCGGCACTTCAATGGCGGCACCGATGGTGGCGGGCATTGCAGCATTGCTGCGCAGCTACTTCCCTGACCTGAAAGCAAAGCAGGTGCGCGAGATCATCTTCGATTCCGCCTTACCTGTTAACCTGGAGGTAACCAAGCCCGGATCTGAGGAAACCATCAGCTTTGCCGATCTTTCCGCTACGGGTGGACTGGCCAATGCCTACACCGCCGTTAAGCTCGCGCAAAGGACCAAAGGCAAAAAGAAGAAGGTAGCGAAGCGCGACCCGGCGTTGATGATGTACTAGAACAGTGTAAAATCGTCGATGAGACTTAAAATAAGTCATCCCTGATTTTTGTTAGAGATATCTATGTTTTTCAGTTGCGAACAAGATTTTAGCGATCTGCGGACAGCATTCAGTGCAATACAGCCTGTATGCTGTCCGCTGAATGCTGGTTAAGGAGTTGAGACAGGTAGAACCAGCTCGTCCGTGCATTTGGTTACACACACTGCCGCTTACCGCAGGTGCAATATTGGGTTATCCAAAAGACCAGGGTGCCTGACGTAGACACATTCGCCTCCTCATTTGAAGGTTGCCCAGGCCAGGCCCGCCACGATCAGCAAATCATGGATCAGTGCCAGCAGGTACCAGCCGCGTTCGTCGCTCTGGTGAACCACCAGCAAATAGGCGTACATAAACGGTAGTGCAAGCACCGCAAGGGTTGCCGGGATAATGGCCAGTTCCAGAAAGACGCCAAATAAGACGAACTCCCAACGGAAGGTATTATAAGCTGCAATGAAGCAAAAAAACACCCCGAGACACAGAACGATGAGCAGTTGAAGTCGTCCGCTCGGGAATCGCTGTTCGGTAATGTCAGGCACTCCTATTTGTTCTGTTTCATCATCAGTTCAGTGGCTACAGTACAGCTGATCAGGATGAAAGAGAGGAGGAGTAAGGGAAGGTATTTCAAGGGGGCGAAGATAATTAAACCCCAGGTTTGGGTCTGCATAGTAAGTTAAAACTTGCGGTAGCAAATCAAGAATCGAGAATCAAGAATCATAGGCCCCCTCCACGATCTCCCAAATCGCATCCGATATCGATATCGGATCTCCGGAGGCATCAACGATGTGGATGTTCTCTCCCTCACCGAAGTGCTCAAAAGCGAGGTGGAAGCTCTCCCGCACATGCGTTAGTTTCTCTTTGGTTTCGAAGAGTTCTTTCTCTTCGCCCCTGGCGGCGATTCGTTCCATGCTGAGGTCGGGTTCGAGGTCGAGGAAGATCGTTAGGTCAGCCGGCAAGGTTCGTTTAGCTTCCATGTTCAGCAGAGCGATCCAGCCGGGATCAGCGAACTCACTCTGGTAAGCCAGGCTGCTGAAGTAGTAGCGGCTGGCAATCACGTGGTAGCCAGCGGCAAGCTTTGCCAACAGCCCTTCTTCCGGGTGGTAGATATGCTCAATCCGGTCGGCCGCAAAGAGCGCCGCTACCGTTTTGGGGTTAGCGGTGATCTCTTGGCGGAGGATAGAGCGGATCAGCCGTCCGGTAGGTAAGTCCGTAGGCTCCGCCGTGAGGTGGCAGGCCGCTCCCCCTCCCTGAAACCGATCGCGAAGCATTTCGATCTGGGTGGTTTTTCCGCTGCCGTCCAGGCCTTCGATGACGATGAAAAGGGGAGACATGGGAGAGGGAATGAGGGAATGGGAGAATGAAGGAATGAGAGAATGAGGGAATGGGAGAATGAGAGAATTAGGGAATGGGAGAATGAGGGAAGGAGAGGGAATGACGTTTACTCTTCTTCCGGGGCGAATCGTTCCCGGCCGCTGCGGTCAACAACGGTAGAACTGGCCTGCTGGGTACCCTGCAGCACGATGTCAAGGATGTTGACGTGCCGCGGCTGGTTGATCATGAAGCGGATGGCTTCGGCCACATCCGGAGAGCGGAGGGGCTGAAAATCGTTGTAGATACTGGCTTTTCCGGCGTCTCCATCGAAGCGGACGAGGGAGAATTCGGTCTCCTCCACCATGGCGGGTGCAATTTGCCCGACGCGGATACCGTGTTTTACCAGGTCGAGGCGCATGGCCCGCGTCAGGGCATCCACGCCGTGCTTGGTGGCGCAGTACACATTGCCGTTCGGATAAACTTCCTTTCCGGCGGTGCTGGCAACGTTGATGACCATGCCGTTGCGGCGGGCCACCATGGCGGGAGTTACGGCCCGGGTCAGGTAAAGGAGGCCCTTTAGGTTGACGTCGATCATCTCGTCCCAGTGGTCAAGGTCGCCTTCGTGGATCGGGTCAACACCCTTGGCTTTGCCCGCGTTGTTGATCAGAATATCGATGGTAGCCCAGCTTTTGGGCAGTGAAGTGATGGCGGTGTTTACGGCCGTTCGGTCGCGCACATCGACGCTGAGCAGATAAGTTTCACTCTGGTGCAGCTCCTGCAGTTCCTGCTCCAGTTCCTGGAGGCGTTCGCGGCGGCGTCCGAGCAGGATGAGGCGGTAGCCGTCTTTGGCCAGGACGCGGGCGGTGGCCCTGCCGATGCCAGCGGTGGCTCCGGAGATGAAGGCTGTTTTTCCTGCACCGGTTTTAGCCGCGGGCGCGGGTGCAGGGGAAGGTGCAGCAGCAGCGTCGTCCCGTTCTCTGATCATTGCTTCCAGGTCGGCAATGCTTTGCTTAAGGGAGGCCAGGGCATCCTCTTCGGCGGGCAGTGCGGCGCTTACTGCCGCATTAGCCAGTGCCTCAGGGTTTACCGGCGCGGAAGCGAACGCGCGCCGATTAACGGCAGTATCGTAGGCAGCATCAAGCCCTACCGTAAGGCCGAAGGCGCTCCTGGCCGCGGCCAATTCGCCCTGCTCGTGCAGTAATACGGCCAGCAGGTAATGGGCTCCGGCGTGGGCGGGGCTGATTTCAATTGCCCTTCTTACTTGTTTGATCGCTTTTTTGCGCCGGTCAACGGGGCCGGCCAGCAAGACGGCGTAGTGGTAGAAGGCATCTCCGCTGGCGTCCTTAGCTTTGGTTGCCCGGCGGAGGTAAGCAGCGGCGTCGAGGTAATCCCCTTTAAAGTGATCCGACAATAAAACGCCAAGGCGGTAATTAAGATCGGGGTAAAAGGGTTCTACGTCGCTTAATTGTTCCCAATTTTCGCGGGCCTTATCAAAGCGGCCAGCCGCTTCGTGGAGTTCTCCGTTGAGGAATAATGCGTCGGGGTGGTCGGGGCTTTTGTCCAGCAGCGCTTCGATTTCTCGTTGGGCGGCGGTGGCCTCGCCGGTGGTGGTGGCTAGTAACAAGGCGTAGTGGTAATGTAAGTTTAGTTGATCAGGGAGTGCTTCGCGGCCGGAGTTCAGCAACTCCAGAGCGGAGGGTGCGTCTCCATCATCGAATAAAGCCCAGGCGCGTTCGATCCAGATGCCGGCCTGGTTGTCCAGTCCATCGGGGGGCAGGGTTTCTGCCGGCGGCTCTCCGCCGCCCGGTTCGGCGGGCGGAGCGGTAGCTTCCGCCTCTTCGACCAAATTTTGCTCCTCCAGCTCCCCCTGCACCTGCGCTCCGGCGCCCAGCATACTGAGCCCGGGAATGTCAGACACATCCACCGGAGGGGCTTCTTCGAAAGTTTTGAACTCTTCCCATAATGCCGGCCGTTCCGTGAAGATGAACAGCTGGTGGTAATGGTTGGCCGCAAACTGGGCCTCGGTCAATGACCAGCTGTCTTTCAACAGGTGCAGCAATTCTTCGGCCTGGGTGCTCGTCTCCCTGATCTTTTTCAGATAGGCCCGGAAGGTTTCTCCTCCCTGTGCCGCGAGTTCTTCAGACTCCCGCCGCAGATCGATGTAGCGGTCCTGCCAGTGGTTCACGAAGTGCATTACCTCGGCTTGGTTAGACAAGGAAGTCTGGCGGGAAATCACCTCATCCGCCGCCGCATCATAACTGTGGCTGCGGACGAAAACTGGCAACACTTCCCTGCCGCCACCAAAGACTTCACGCCCCCGCAGCATGCAGTTCGGGTTGGTCAGGAAATCATCACTGATCAGGGCCAGGATGGGCGTCTCAACGGGCGCCAGCAAATCAGCCAGCAAGGGACCTTCATTGGCCCGCCCCACAACGAGGTGCTCAAAGTTCACGTGGGAAGACAGGTCACCGGTCAGCCGGTGTGCCGTGGCCTGGTTTTCACTGGTGTAAGCAAGGGTGATGGTAAGCATGGCGGCAAATTAGGAAGAAAAAGCGGCTGGAGGAGGATTCAGCGGACAAAATGAACGGAACAAATTTCGGGGCTCGTAATTGTCTTGGTTTTATGCACATTGACTTGATTTTCTAAAACGGCAGACTATCCACATCCACATTACCACCGGTAAGAATGATGCCGACTTCCTGCCCCTTGAAGAGTTCAGGATAGCGGAGCACGGCAGCGAAGGGAACCGCACAACTGGGCTCAATGATGATCTTCATTCGCTCCCAGATTTGCCGCATGGCGTGCACAATTTCATCTTCTGAAACGAGCAGAATTTTTGGCACCCGCTTATGGATCACTTCAAAGGTTCGTTCGCCCAGGTTTGTCCGCAGGCCATCTGCTACGGTGAAGTTGGTTTCATTGGTTTCGATCTGTCCGCTTTTCAGGGAGCGGGCGGCATCGTCTACATTACGGGGTTCAGCGCCCCAGGCACTTGCCTGCAGGCTGAAGTAGCGGGCCGCCAGCGCAGTACCGGCCATCAGGCCTCCGCCTCCGACGGGTGCCATGATGATGTCGAGGGCCTTTTCGGTGTCTTCGATCAGCTCCATGGCGGCCGTCGCCTGCCCGGCAATTACGCCATAGTCGTTGAAGGGATGGATGAACGCAGCGCCGGTTTTTGCCACTACCGCTTCCAGCGCCTCCTGCCTTTCATCCGGCGTATTATTGCAGTAAGAAATGGTAGCACCGTAGCCCTCCACCGCCGCTACTTTCACCTTCGGGGCATCGTGAGGCATCACGATGTGAGCCGGCACTCCCAGTAGTTTAGCCGTTAGCGCCACGGCCTGAGCGTGGTTGCCACTGCTGTGAGTGGCCAGGCCTCGCTCCCGTTCCTCTGCCGTAAGCCGCAAGGCTGCGGAGGCCGCTCCGCGCATCTTGAAAGCACCGATACGCTGGAAGTTTTCACACTTAAAATGAAGGCTGCAACTGGACATCACGTTAAGGCTGTGATTGCGCATCACGGGGGTGCGGTGGACGAAAGTGTGGATCGCCTCATGGGTGAGCAGCAGGTCGGCCTGGTTGGGTGGCTGAGAAAGGGGCTGGAGGTTGATCATGGTGTTGAAATGGGAGCGTGTTTTGTAGAAGGAAACTAGTGTGTATAACAAATTGCAGGAACAGGTGATTACAAGCCCCTCGACTTCGCCCTCCACAAGGTCGGGCTGCGCTCGGGGACCAGTTTATAAGGGTGGGCCGTCCACGAAATTCGCCCCAGGCGAATTTCGTGGAAGGCCTTCACTCAACGTCCCGGTCCCCGAGCGAACATCGACCGACCGAAGGGAGTGGAGATGGTAGTCGAGGGGCACAAACCTGCAATCGGTTATACACACAGGAAACTACAATTTACGATGAATAAATGTATGGACTTTAATTTGGTTATACACACCGTTAAACTCACTCGACAAACCCCAGCCCCGTCAACCAATCCAACGCCCTGTCCAGCCAATCCCGAACCGGCCCCGAAGAATCTTTTCCTGAGCCGAAGCCATGACCGCCGTTGGCGTAAATGTGAAGGGAGGCGGGTACTTTGTTGCTGATGAGTGCTTCGTAATACCGTAGCGCATTGGCGGGCGGGACGCTTTTATCGTTGCTGGCGTGGACCAGAAAAGTGGGTGGGACGTCAGGATGAACCTGCGCCGGGAGATTATAGTAGTCCAGTAATTCATGCTTAAGGTAATCTTCGCCGAGCAGGCTGACGGCGCTGCCGGAATGTCCATCCTTGCCATCGTCCATGATGGTCACCGGATAGATCATCATGCTGGCGTCTGGCCGGCTGGAGAAGGTAGTGACGAGGGAGGCGGAGCTGCTGTCAGCCGCGATGGGGTGAACCGCCGCTGAGCCCGATAAATGCCCGCCGGCGCTGAAGCCCATTACCGCAATTTTAGACCGGTCGAAGCCTAAGGAATCCGCCATCATCCGTATGGTTTGCACACCACGGCGGGCATCGTCCAGAGCAACGTGGCTTTTACATTCTACCGTTTCCCAGCGCGGCAATCGGTGTTGCAGGATGAAAACCTCCATTCCAGCAACGGTAAACCGGTTAGCGATGTCTACCCCTTCCAGGTCCCAGGCTTCCACTACGTAACCTCCCCCGGGAATGATCATGATCGCAGCTCCGGAAGCCATTCTCTTCACGGGTGCGTAATGATGAAGTAGTGGCGTATGTACCCTGGTAAGCATCATACCGTTTGCTACCCGATCTTCACTTTCGTCTTCCAGTTCATTGGCACAGGGAATGCCTTCAGGATACAACTCAATAATGGATTGAGCATTCGCCCGGGAGTTAAGAGAAAAAAGGACGCCCAAGGTTAGCAGCAGCAGTAGTTTTTGCATAGCAGTGTGATTTCGGAAGGAAGATAGGACCAGCAAAAGGATTAATGGCGCGAATCAAGGGCTAAAACTCTTATAATCCTACCCTTCGGTGCGCACCTCGGCTCCGTTTCACTACGCTCGGTGCTTACTCAGGGACCGGGTACTAGTAATGCATTCCGTCAGCGCGAAGCGCTGACAGAATATAACCATCAAACCGGTCCCTGAGCAAGTGCTGAGCACATTCGGCAAGCTCAGTGACCACGAGCGTAGCGAGCCGAAGTACGCGCCGAAGGGCTATTTAGCTCTTGATTCGCGTTAATGGTACAGACTTACTGTAATTCAAGAGCTAAATACAAAGCCAGGCCTTCCACCAGAAAACCTTCAATAACCTCATACCACGAAACAGGAACTACCTCACGACAATCACACTGCGCGCCACCCGGTCCCGCTCCGTTACCATGATCGAATACCAACCCGCGGGAATCCCGGCCAGGTCAAGGCTCAGGGTAACGGTAACACCACCGACGCGAACCGCCGTTTGCTGCCGTACCCTCCGGCCCATGGCGTCGTACAAATCTATGCGGCCGCTCTCGCTAAACACGATGGCGTTGGTCTCCAGCAAGGCTTGCCCGCTTGCCGGATTGGGCCGCACGGCAGTGATGGCGAATTCAGCACGTTCGCCCAGATCGCAGCTTTCGGTAAGTTTTCGTTGTGCCTCGGCAACGTCAATGATGCCCCCGCTGGCCGTTCGGAAAGTCAGCGAGGGATTGGCCACCGTGGTGCTCAGCACCGCATCCCGAATCAACAGAGCGGCCGAGGACGGATCGCTTTTTATCCGGTCCTGAAGCGTAGGGCAGGGCGTTGCGTACAGCAGGGCAATGGCACCGGTAACGTAAGGGGCCGCTGCACTCGTGCTTCCGAAGGGGCCGTATCGCCCGCGCGTCAGGGTCGTGTAACTGTCTTCGCCCGGAGCGGCCAGGTCAACGTTATCCTGACCGAAAGCGGAAGATCGGTACAGGCGGTCATCGGTACCTACGTTGGTTACCCCGATCAGGAATTCTGTCGGGCAATCCGTTGGCATATCACCGTTAATGTCTACGTCCCAGGGGCGGTTGGCGGTGCTGGCTGCGGTGAGGACTCCGGCGCGGCCGAGGTCTTCGTAGAGGCCTCCCCAGACTTCAAATTCATTGCAGCTGGACCCCTCCACACCGAAGCTCGCATTGGTGGCCACGATGAAAGCTCCTTCGCGGCCATCGGTTGTATTGTACAATTGACGCTGGGCCAGAATGTAGCCGTAGGCTTCTACAATATCGGCAATGGTGTTGATGCTCAACAGCATCATTTTCAGGTCCCAGTTTGTTCCGCTGACCCCGCGGCCGTTGTTTCCTTTGGCGCCCAGCAGGCCAATCACCTGTGTCCCGTGGGTATTCAGCGGGAAGTTGTTATTGCCGCTGATCATGTTCCAGCCGTGCACATCGTCCACGTAGCCGTTGCCGTCGTTATCAAGGCCATCTCCGGCAATTTCGCCGGGGTTTATCCACAGGTTCGGGGAAATGTCGTTGTGTTCATCGTCGAAGCCAGCGTCGAGGATGGCGACGACAATGTCTTTCCCATCGGTCGTTTTACCGCCGGCCGTGAGGTCCCACGCCCGGTCAAAACCTGCGCGGGCGAGGTTGCCCTGCTCACTTCCGTAGAGGTCGTCGTTGGGGTCCGTACGGAATTCAATTTCCCGGTTGGTTTCCAGGGCGCGGACGCAGGTGCATTGTGAAAGCCCGTTGGCAGCAAGGTGAAGGGCCTCGTCGTTGGCGAAATTAATTTGCTCGATGTGGAGAGCAGGAACGAGCTGCCGGCGGGATTCAGCTCCCACCACCTCCCGATGCACGTCCTTCTCACTTTCCCACCTAACAATGAGCGACTGCCCGCTGAGGCTGCTCAACGGTATAAAGAGGAAGAATAGGTAGCAGAATGCCTTCATTGGGAGGCTAAGATACTATGGGGTGGGGTTTTGCGGGGTCGGGGGGATGACAGTGAGTGCTGTGTTTACTAATCAGTATCGCGGCCCAGTTTTGCTACCATTTCCACAAAATCTTTAGTTCTGACAACTCTAATCTTGGGAAATTCAATCGCTTTCAATACATTGAAATGCTTATCATCCGTGACAACTAACTGCGCATTCCCATTGAGTGCACAATCAACAAACTTGTTGTCATCAGCATCGGCATAGATAGCTGCCCATTTAAAGTAAATCTCAACCTTTTCAACATCAGGCGACCTAACTAGCAGATTACCAATATTTTCCGCGACAATAGCATTTGTTCTTTCTTCTAATATTTCGACATATTCAGAAAGAACATCATTCGATACGACCAGGATTATTTGGCCATTCAAGAGGGCATCAAAGATGGGACGGAACTTAGATTTTCTCCCAATTGAGACAATCAAGCTATTGGTGTCTAGTACTACCCTCATTTCTCATTGACGTTCTTGTCCCCTTCAAGCCATTTATTCATCGTTTGATCAGACCAATCGTTCTCTTCCCACAGCCTATCCATTTCGTCGCTGGCTTTCTCCGCAAAAAAATTTGCTAAGGTCCGTTTGAGAGCTGCCAGGTCATCATCATTAAGATTATGACTGAACATTTTCATCAGCTCAAGTTGCACGTTAGAAAGTGGTGATTCCAGTACCATTTTGACAAGTTTTGACTTCCGTTTATTGTAACAAGACAGACTAATTGTTAGTTGCGAAAGAGTAAAGATGGCAAAATCAATCTCCTTAATATCAATTGAAAACTTACCTAACAGTACATTACCATAGTGGGAATCATTGGCCTTAGTAGCCATAGCGTAAGCAGTCCGGTCATGCGGTGAAGGTCCGGCCAAGTGGTAGGCGTCTGTTATCTACCCCACCCGCTCCTCAAAAATCCTAATCCGGTACCGCACCCCCGCCATCCAGAATCCGAACAGCGTCCAGCCGATGATGATGGGATAAAAGACGGTGCGCATGGTGTTGTCCATGTCTTCGCCGCCGAAGGCGGGGTTGCCGGCCGCGCCGGGGTGCAGGGAGTTGCCCGACAGGCGGGGCAGGATGTAGATCAGCGGGATGAGGCAGGCGAAGGCAAAGATGTTGTAAGCCGCGCCCAGGCGGGCGCGCTGCTCGGGGTCGGGGAAGCTGGCGCGCAGCACGAAGTAGCCGGCATAGATCAGCAGCGCAATGAGGGTCGTGAATTGTTTGATGTCCCAGTTCCAGTAACTGCCCCAGGTGTACTTAGCCCACATGGCCCCGGTGACGAGGCCAAGGATGCCGTAGAGCATGCCGACGCTGGTGAAGGCGACGGACCAGTAATCGGCCTTGTCGCGCAAAGACACTACCCCGGGTAGCTCGTCGCTCGCTTTGCCCGAGCGGCGCAGGTACTTCACGGCGTAAACGCAGCCCGCAATGAAAACGAACATCATCGCGAACCAGAGGCTTACGTGGAAATAGGTGTTCCGGATGGTCTCCGCCAGGTGCCCCCGGAAAGGGAAGGTCATGCGCGGCGTTGCCGAGAGTTGTCCTTTCTGGATGGCGGTGGCCCGCCAGGGAGCTTCGGCCAATACTTTACTGGCGGCAGGATTGTTCTGGCGTACGCTGAAGCCAATGGGATCGACGAAGGCGCCGTCAGCTTCATTGTTGACGATGATGGAGAGGGTCTGCTTTTCCGCTTCGGGGTCGGGCAGAAAGTCGGGAAGGTCGAAAGTCAGGGAAGCACGGCGGTCGCTCAGAACCTTAACCTCTGCGGCGGCGAGACTCAGCCCCTCCCCTGCTCTTAACCAGGCTTGCATGGCACCTGCGGTTGGCGCCGCATCGTCTCCCAAAAAATTCGTGTTGTAGCCCACGACGTC
>ENA-ORXT01001827-ORXT01001827.1-marine-metagenome-genome-assembly--contig:-NODE-1827-length-27248-cov-34.578227_pt1 | contig 27248 bp, 20 predicted proteins | sample MGYA00237868_ERZ511482 | MGnify/ENA metagenome assembly ERZ511482
CACCACCCGCGTGCACCTCCGGGGTCAGACCCGGCTGTGCACGCGTGCACAGCCGGGTCTGACCCTGAGGGTGCACGTGCTGTCGACTTGGACCTTGTGCGTGGAAAGCTGTAGCCATCTGAGACTAGGAGACGACACATGCAAGCTCGTACCGACGCGGTCAATGCCGCAATGGATGACATCCGCCAGATCGAAGCTGACCATGGGATGTCCCGTGATGGTGTCGAAGCGATTCGAGATCGCCTGGTGCAGTTGAGCGCGCAACGCGACCTGTTCCCGCTCGATGACTTCCCCGCTCCCGACGCCGACGACAAACACAGCAGCTACATGTACCGGTTGGCTCAAGACGACGATGATCGGTTCGCGCTGTATGCGCAATCGAGCCGTGGGCAGGTCGAGACGCCGGTGCACAACCACACCACGTGGGCGTGCGTTGTTGGGTTCTCTGGCCAAGAACTCAATCGGTTCTTCGAACGCAGCGACGACGGCGTGACCCAGGTCGATGATCACATGGTCGAAGCCGGGACCGGTGTTGCCATGCTGGCCGAAGATCTGCATTCAATTCACATCGACGGCCCTGCCCTTAACTTCCACTGCTACGGGCTTGCGCTTGAGCGCCTCGACTCGCGTGAGTACTACAACCCGACTGAGCGGAAGTGGAAAATCTTCAACCGCGTGAGTGGTATCCGCGAAGCCCGCACTGCAGATCAGAGCTGTTGATGACCACCATCTCTGCAGCAACGCTTACCGAGTGGATCCTCGATGGTAAAGAGCTCGCGGTGCTCGATGCCCGTGAACAGGGCGTGTATTTCGACTCACACTTGTTTCACGCCGGGTGTATCCCACTGTCGTCACTTGAGTTGTTGCTGCCCACGCTGGTGCCTCGAACCGACACCCGCGTGGTGTGGTGCGACGCAGGACCGACCGACGGCGAAACCGACCTGGCGTCTCGCGCCGCGCACAGAGCAGCCGAGCTGGGTTGGACACAGTGCCATGTGCTCGACGGTGGCACCGCCGCATGGGCCGCAAACGGAGGCGAACTCTACGCCGGTGTCAACGTGCCATCGAAGGCGTTTGGCGAACACGTCGAACATGCCTACGACACACCTCATATGCCCGCCACTGAACTCAAAGCACTGATCGACGCTGACGCCGACATGGTCATCCTCGACTCGCGGCCCATGGGCGAGTACCGGCGCATGAGCATCCCCACCGGCATCGACTGCCCCGGCGCCGAGCTGGTACATCGGGTCAAAGAAGTTGCCCCAAATCCTGACACGCTCGTGGTCGTGAACTGTGCCGGGCGAACCCGCAGCATCATCGGCAGCCAGTCGCTCATCAATGCTGGCCTCGAAAACCGCGTGGTGGCGCTCGAGAACGGCACGATGGGCTGGGAGCTCGCCGGCTTCGAAGTCGCCCGCGGTCATGAAGCCCTTGCACCTGATCCCACCGACGCGAGCCAGGAGTGGTCTGCCCAGGCTGCGGCCAAGGTGGGCCAACGCTTCGGTGTCCGCGAGATCACTGCGGAGCAGCTCGATCGTTGGCGGGCCGACGAGTCGCGCACGACCTATGTGCTCGACGTGCGCACGCCCGAGGAGTTCGCCGACGGCCACATCGAGGGCAGCTCCAGCGCCCCCGGCGGCCAACTCGTGCAGGCAACCGACGAGTACGTTGCCACTCGCAATGCTCGCCTAGTGCTCGTCGACGATACGGGTGTGCGCGCCACTATGACGGCTTCGTGGCTGCGCCAGCTTGGATGGGACGATGCCGTGGTGCTTGCTGGCGGCATGCAGAGGCACCCAATAATCACCGGCGCTGGCAACCGCCAGTCGGTACCGGGCGCGCCGATCGTAAAAGTCGCGGCGCTCAACAAACGCCTGCAATCTCAGCCCGACATCACCACGGTGCTCGATCTCGGCACCAGTCTCAAGTACCGCAATCGCGGTCACATCCCAGGAGCGTGGTGGGGTGTGCGTAGCCGCCTGCAGCAGGCTCGCGACGCAATTGGTGACACCGAGTTCCTGGCGATCACGTCGACCGACGGGCAACTTGCCAAGCTTGCGGTTGCCGAGGCAACCGAGCTGTGGCCCGATGCAGAAGTCGTGGCCGTGGCCTCGGGCAACAAGGGTTGGCGACATGCGGGCTTTGACATGGAGACTGGCTTCGACCGTGCAACGACCGACGCCAACGATGTCTGGTACAAGCCCTATGACCACGAAGGCGACGTCGTCGAGCAACACATGCGCGACTATCTGACGTGGGAGATCGCACTTGTCGAACAACTCGATCGCGACCCCACGGTGAACTTCGCCACGTATTAAGCCACGTATTAAACCGCTCCTAGAAGCTGCCGCCGCAGCGCCAGTATTCACCTGAGCTGCGGTCCATGAACTGCTCGTCGACCAAGTAGCGGCGCATAGTGGCCACGTCTGCACCGAAGGCGCGCAGACGATTGTTGACCTCGGTTTCTTTGTAGCGCTGGCCGATGTCGAACTGCTGAGCCATGAAGTCGAGCACCACGAGCCGCTTGGTACGTTTCGCGGGCCACTGCACCAGCTGGCCGTCTTCGAACGCCAGGTCGAGGACCCGGGCCACGTCGTCGGGTTGGTCGCGGTGAGGCGACGGCTCGGGCTCAGTAACTTCGGCGCGAGCCGCGACCTCGAATGCATCGCTGTGCACGGCGAAGGTCGCGCCAGTACGCAAGACAAGTCCGGCTGTTGCGAGCCGGTCGAGTGCTGCAAGCGTGTCTCGCACTGGCAGGTCGGCAGCGGCTGCGACATCAGATGCCGCCATTGGGCCTGCCGCAAGGATTAGCGCTGCCACCACGCAGCGACGGTCACGATCAGCAAGCAACCGGACAAGTTCCTTCGATCCCAGCGAACTAGTCATGGCATCTGTCTATCCCAGATGTTCCAAAGTCGGCACGATGATTGTGACGCTCATCGTTGGTCTTCGACCAACAAGTCGTTCGCTACCTCGCAAATGAAAGAAGTAAGCCGGTATGCAGCCAATAGGGTCGCGAGATGAGCGCCATCGTCGTATCTGATCTCGACTACGCCCCGCCGGCTGCTGATTCGCTGTTCTTCGATGTGAGTTTCGGGGTGTCGCCGGGCGAACATGCTGCCATTGTCGGACCGAACGGCGTGGGCAAGAGCACCATCTTGAAAATCTTGTCTGGCGACCTCGAAGCCGACGGCGGCGAAGTATCAATTGGTGGATCCTTCTTGTCGATGAGCCAGGACGTCGGCATGAGCAATCCCGACGCAAGCTTGCGCGACATGCTGCTCGAAGTAGCAACTCCTGCGTTGCGCGAGGCCGGACATTCTTTGGTTTCGGCCGAAGCAGACATGGCCGACGGAACCGACGATGGCATGTTGTACGCCGAAGCCATCATCCGGTGGGGCGACCTGGGCGGCTATGAACTCGAATCGAAGTGGGCTGCGGCCGCCGAGCGAAGCGTCAAAACTCCAATCGACGACTTCGCCAACCGCAAGGTTGGCGAACTCTCTGGCGGCGAACGCAAACGCCTGGTGCTCGATCTGCTTCTCACGTCGGGTGTCGACGTGCTGCTGCTCGATGAGCCAGACAACTACCTCGACATCCCGACTCGACTGTGGCTCGAGGAGCAGATCCTCGGGTGCCAGAGCACCATCTTGATGGTCAGCCACGACCGATCGGTGCTTGAGCGAGTGGCCACCAAGATCGTCGTGGTCGAAGGCGCAGGATGCTGGGTACACGGCGGCAACTACGCCACCTTTCCCGAGGCCAGAGAACGACGGCAAGCCCAGCTCGGCGATGCCGTGAAACGCTGGAACGACGAAGAGCGCCGACTCTTCCGCCACATGAAAATCATGAAACAGCGTGCTGCAGCCAACTTCAAAAATGCAACCAAAGCAAATGGCGCCGAGACGCGGTGGGAAAAGTTCGTGGCCAAAGGTCCGCCCCCTCCCCCGGTCGCTGACCAGCACATCGTTGTTGGCCTGCGAGGTGCAGACTCTGCACGCCGGGTCGTGAATATGGTCGACGTCTCGATCGGCGGCCTGTTCTTCCCCTTCTCCGACGAGGTCCACTTCGGCGAGCGCCTCGGACTCATTGGACCCAACGGCACCGGCAAGACCCACCTGCTTCGGGCCTTGGCTGGCGAGCTTGAACCCGACGAGGGATCGATCACACTTGGCCCGCGCACCTCGATCGGCACGTTTACCCAAATCAACGACCGGCCTGATTTTCTTGGCAAAGAGGCGGTCGACATCGTTCGCGAACGGGTGACCGAAGAGGAAAAGGCCATGAAGGCGCTCGGTCGTTATGGTCTGGCCAACCACGCCCGCCAAGAGTTCGAAACACTCTCGGGTGGGCAGAAGGCTCGGCTTGAGATCTTGTGCCTTGAACTCGAAGGGCACAACGTGTTGCTGCTCGATGAACCGACCGACAACCTTGATATCGAATCGTCCGAAGCGCTCGAACAGGCGCTCGACAGCTTCGTGGGCACGGTCGTGGCAGTCAGCCACGACCGCACGTTCCTCGAAGGACTCGACCGATTCGTGATGATCAACGACGATGGCGCCGTGTGGTCGCTGCCAGACTTCGACGTCGCGATGCAGGCTCTCGCCGACCCCGACCAGATCACCTCGGTCAAGCTTGCGAAGAGCCTCACTGACTAGCTGCGGTCACTCATCGCAAGACCGTACGGTGTGACTCCTGTTCCACGATACGGAACGAGCGCGCTGGCAGGCTACGGTATCTGCCATGGCGGGCGTGCAATCTATCGAGCGGGCATTTGCTATTTTGCGGGCACTGGCGGTCGGCCCGAGCGGCGTGACCGACCTGGCCGAACGGGTGAAATTGCCGAAGTCGACCGTAGCGCGCTTGCTCAACGCGCTAGAGACCGAGGGCGCGATCGAACAGCTCGAAGCTGGTGGCGAGTACCGCCTTGGGCCCGGTATCGACGAGATCGCTGGTGGGTCCATGCAGAGTCGCAGCCTCATCGCCGCGGCCCAGCCGTTCCTCGTCGACGTCAGCGAGCAAACAGCCGAGGCAAGCGGCCTCGACATCCTCGACGGCCGGGTGGTGCAGTTCGTCGACCTGGTCGAGTCGCATCAAGACGTGCAGATCCGAGACTGGACCGGCGAGTCCGGACCAGCGCACTCACTTTCGTCTGGGCTAGTGATCCTTGCCCACTCCGACGTCAGCGTCGTCGACGCTTTCGTGGCGGGCGGGCTCGAGTCGGTGACTACAGATACCTGCACCGACGCTGAGGAGTTTCGAGAGCGGCTCGTTCAAGTCCGCAGCGCAGGATATGCCTGGGTGTACGAGGAGTTCGCCGTGGGCATCAACTCGGTGGCGGCACCTGTCTTCGGACCCGACGGCGTGATCGCTGCTCTTCGGATTCACGGTCCGACGTACCGGTTCCCGAATCCAGACCGCAGCCATGACATCGGCATCTTGTTGGCCGAGGCAGCCGGACAACTCAGCGAGCAGCTCAGCGAGTTCAACTGACACGACTTCGGCCGACCAAACCTCTAACCTCAACGCTCGATGAGGTTCGATCACCTGGGCAGCGGGTCCGCACTCAACCGGCCGCTACTCCGTGGCGGTTCGACATGGCCGCGCCGACTGCTGGTAGGGGCCCTCGTTCTTGGAATGATGGCAACTGCGTGTCGAAGCGAAGAGCCCACTCAACCCAGCTCGGCCGCATTCGACGATGTGCTCATCGAGCTGTTCGGCACCACCGATACCGACGCCTACCTGGTCGACGCTGAACGCAGGGCGGGCGAGTTGGTGGTGGAGTGCATGGAGGAAGCGGGCTTCGAGTTTCAGGTTCGGGCAACACCTGAGTCGTTTGAGGAGCCCGACCCGTCGAGTCTCGAACAGGCACAAGCGCAAGGTTTCGGAATCATCGCCGAGTACCGATACCAGGTGCAGTCAACCGACCTCGCCGCTCAACTCGGCCGGGACCTCAACACCGACTACCTGTCGACGTTGACGTCGGCTGAGATCGAACGCTTCTTTATCACTCTCGACGGGGTGCCTGCGGAACCAGGACAACGCCAACAGAACACCGGCTGCAACGGCCGAGCGAGCGAGGATGCCTATAGCACCTGGCAGCTCTTCTCCGAGGCGCTGCCGAATTACACCACGCTCGGCGAAGAACGAGACACTCATCCGGACTGGGTTGCCGCTCGCGCCGACTGGCGCACCTGCATGATCGAGCGAGGATTCGACTACGCGGAGCCTGACGCTGTTCGCACTGATGTGATCGTCCGCATGCGCGAGACTGTTGGCCAGGCCTACCCCAATGGTCGAGTCCCGCTGGTCGAGGTAGACGGCGTGCTCATGATTGACCCGACCGTCGACGCTTTGTTGGCCGAGCTGCTGCAGTTCGAGCAAGCGGCGGCCGTGGCCAACGTCGAATGCAACGCACCGCTGGCCGACCGGCTCGGCGCGGTCGAACAGCAGGTGCAGCAAGAGTTTGTCGACCGAAACCGGATCTCCATCGACGAGCTACTGCAAGCAACATCGTGACCAACGACGACCACTCGTCCGCGGCCGACAGTGTGCCGGGGCCGCTACCGATCAAGGTCATCCGCAGTCAGCGACGGAAGAAATCGAGCGCGGCGCGTATCGTCGGCGGTGTGATCGAAGTGCGCATTCCGGCCTGGATGAGCGCCACGCAAGAACACGAAGCCGTCGAGTCGCTGACAGCGCGGATCGAAAAAAAGCGTGCGATTGCTTCCACGCCGATCAACCTCGAAGCTCGGGCCCGATCGCTTGCGCTGGTGTACAAGCTGCCGGTCCCCCGGACCATCCAGTGGTCGACGAAACAGAACACGCTGTGGGGTTCGTGCACGTTCGACGACGGCGTGATCCGCATCTCATCTCGGCTGACGGCCGCGCCCGAGTGGGTCCTCGACTATGTCATCTTGCACGAGCTCACCCATCTCGTCGAGGCACATCACGGACCCGCATTTCACCGGCTCATGGCCCGGTATCCAAAGGCCGAACGCGCCGAGGGATTTCTCGAGGCCGTCGCGCTCGGCTTCGGCTAGCTCTCTCTTGCTCGCCCCATCCGGGCTTACTTCTTGAGGTTGGACTCGCGCCATGCGTTGGTCGCTTCGACTTGGTTGAAGGTGAAAACGTGCATGCCGGTGACGTTGAGATCGAGAAGATCGGAGCTGAGCGGTAGCAGCAAGTCATTCGGGTCATAGGAGACCGTGGTCATCATCTTGACCACCGCACCCATGTTTTTGCGCAGGTACTTCAACGAATCGCCTATGCCCAGCCGAGCACCCATGGTGATCAGCTTGGTCTTGTCGACCACCCCCGAGATCCCCAAATGCACCGGCAGCGTGAGCCCGAGCTCGCGTTCGGTGCGCAGCCACTTCCCGATCGCGTCGGGATCGAAGCACATCTGGGTGCTGCAATAGCCGTCGACTCCGGCCTCGGCGAGCAGGCGTTGCTTGTCGTGCAGCGCCGATCGAACCGTCTCCGCCGACAGGAACGAATGACCGTCGGGATAGCCGGTGACCCCGATCGTCTCGACGCGATGATCGGTTCTCAGGAAGTCAGCCAGGAACTCGACCGCACCTGCGTACTCGCCAGGCTCTTCGGCATCGCCACCCACCACGAAGATCTTCTCGAGTCCAAGATCGCGGCACCAGGCTGCGAGCTCAACCGTGTGGTCGTGGTCTCGCACCATGCGCGCCGCGACATGGGGTATGGCGGTAAAGCCTGAATCGTGCAGTTCTGCGGTGACCCGCTGCGTCTCTTCGATGCCTTTCGTCGGCGAGCAGGTGACCGAAACTTCGGCACCAGTTGGCAGCGCATCGATCGCCGCCGCCAGGCTCTTGAGGGGAACGACTTCGAACGTGAGGTCCTTCGCCAGCGCGAGGCGGTGGGCCCTGGCCGCTGGGGACTCCTCGTACTTCTTTGCGCCAAAGAGTGCCATCAGCTCAGTCCAACGATGTTGCCGTCTTCATCAATATCGATATTGGCCGCAGCCGGCATCTTGCCCAGGCCGGGCATGGTGCGCATATCACCACACAGTGGATAGATGAAGCCTGCGCCGACCGAGGCACGAACTTCGTTGACCGGCAAGGTGAAGCCCTTGGGCGCACCCTTGAGTTTCGGGTCGTGACTGGTCGATAGGTGCGTCTTGGCAATGCAGACCGGCAGATGCCCAAAGCCCGAGGCTTCATAGAGATCGATGGCCTTGGTCGCGGCTGGCGAGTACTCGACGTCTTTGGCGCCGTAGACCTTGGTGGCCACGGTGTGGATCTTGTCTTTGAGGCCCATCTCGTCGGGATAGAGCACCTCGAAGTTCGACTCTTCTTCGGCAGCCTCGGCGACCGCGTGCGCCAGCTCGGCAGCACCCGCGCCACCGTCCGCGAAGTGGGTGGTGACTGCGGCTCGGGCACCGTATTCCTCGGCGATTTCCTTGATGGCCGCGATGTCGGCATCGTGGTCGCCGGGGAAAACGTTGATGGCAACGACCGGGGTCACACCATGGATCTGCATGTTCTCGAGTTGCTTGCGCAGGTTGTCGCCGCCCTGATGAACCTCGTCGGGATTCTCGGCCAGGATTGCGTCGGGAAGCGGCTTGCCGGCCACGATCTTGTGATTACCCGAGTGAGCTTTGAGGCCGCGGACGGTTGCGACGAGCACGGCTGCGTCGGGGGCGATGCCCGAGTAGCGACACTTGATGTTGAAGAAGCGTTCCGCGCCCATGTCGGCACCGAAGCCAGCTTCGGTGAGCAAGAAGTCCCCGGTGTGGATACCGATCTGGTCGGCCACAATCGAGCTGTTGCCGGTCGCAATGTTGCCGAACGGCCCGGTGTGCACCAGCGCCGGTTGACCTTCGAGGGTCTGCATCAGGTTTGGCTTGATGGCTTCTTTCAAGATGACCGCCATGGACCCGGCGACTTTGAGTTCTTCGGCGGTGACTGGAGTGCCAGCCTTGGTGTAACCGACCACGATGCGGCCGAGCCGAGCTCGCAGATCTTGCAGGCTGGTGCACAGTGCAAGTGCGGCCATGACCTCGGATGCTGCAGTGATGTCGAACCCGGTTTCGCGGGGCACACCGTCGAGGCGTCCGCCCATGCCTACGACCATGTTGCGCAGCGCTCGGTCGTTCACGTCGAGCACGCGTCGCCAGGTGATGTTGTGCAGGTCAAGGCCGAGTTCGTTGCCGTGAAACAGATGCGCGTCGAGCATGGCTGAGCACATGTTGTGCGCCGCGGTGACGGCGTGCATGTCGCCGGTCAGGTGCAGGTTGAACTCCTCCATCGGGATGACCTGGCTGTAACCGCCACCGGCAGCGCCGCCTTTGATGCCAAAGGTCGGGCCCATCGATGGCTGGCGAATGGCGATCGTGGCCTTCTTGTCGATGTGGCCAAAGCCCTGGCCGAGGCCGACCGTGGTGGTGGTTTTGCCCTCGCCCAACGGAGTCGGCGTGATGGCCGAGACGACCACGTACTTGGCCTTGGGGCGGTCAGCCATTGCCGGAATCGCATCGAGCGACACCTTGGCGGCAACCTTGCCGTAGGGCTCCAGAAACTCGTGGGCAATCCCGGCGGTGTCGGCAATATCGGTCAGCGGCCGCAGCGATGCAGCTTGCGCAATCTCAAGGTCAGAAGGAAAACTCATTGCGCCCCCTAGGCGATGTACGAGCCGTTTGCGGCAAGTTAGACAGTATCACGCCTGTTCCACATTGTGGTCTGGTTCCGCATCGCGGAACACCGCTTCGCCCGAGCGTCGTTCCCTACGAGAGCAGCGGGGTCGTGACGTCGAGCAGTCGCGCGAGCTCTTTGTCGTTGTTGGTCATGACGTACCAATACAGATGCTCGACCGCAATGTGGAGCTGGTACATCCGGAGGCGCTCGGCGGCGTCGATGAGGTCGGTGCTCGGAACGACTGCTTGGATGCGGTTCCACATGTCGGCGGCCGCGATGGCTTCGTGCCATGCGCCCCACAGCGAGCAGGCGGCAACGTCGTAGAGGAAGTCGCCGAACAACGAGTGCTTCCACGAGAAGATCCCGGTGATGGCGTCGCCGTCGATCAATACGTTCTGGTGAAGCAGATCACGGTGGATCAGATCGCGACGCTCGGGACAGAGCGGTAACCACGCCACAATCGCTTCGACTGCGCGGTCGCGGGTAGCCCGCAAATCGGGGTGAGCGTCGCAGGCCGACGGCCATCTCTCGTCGATGATCGGCGGCAGGGGAAGGTCACGGGCAAGCCAACTACGCCAGTCGCTCACTCCGCGGGTTGGCTTGTACCACTCGACATCACGAGGCGGCACCGAGCGCATCTGCACGAACAGATCAGTGAGCGCAGCGCCGACCTGGCTGGCGTTCTTGGCCTCGGATTCCTCGACGAACGAACCAAACAGTCGCTGCGATATGGCGACGGCTTTGCCGAGCGCGTCGCCGATGTAGAGCACCTTTGGCACGGGAAGCCCAGCGTTACCGAACGACGCTGCGGCGTCGTCGATTCGGTAGCCGGCACCGCTATCGCCGAGGCGAAGAATCAGATCGTTGTCGCCCGCCCGGTAGGACCAGGCACTCGACCAATACCCGCCGCGCACCGGCCGTACTTCAGATATCGGCGCCTGGTGGTGCTCGGTGAGCCATCGCTCGATCTGGGCAACCGGAGGCCGTTGCTTGTGCGAGTTATCGCTCACCCGATCATCTTCGCACCGGCGCCTAACTGCCGGCTGGTGTTTAGTAGCCGCGGGTGCGGTCAAGTAGTGGAAACGGTTCTTCGCCATTGCGCATGCGAGCGATGTTCGCGGCGATCAAGGCGGCCGCCGAGCGGATCTGGGTCATGCCCGACAGGTGGGCGGTCAGGGTCACGTTCGGATGCGTATACAACGGCGAGTCCGGCTCCGGAGGCTCGGGGTTGGTGACGTCGAGCACTGCGGCTGCCAGCGGTCCAGTGTCGAGCGCGGTGATCAGATCGGCCTCGTCGGCAATCACCGTGCCGCGACCCACGTTGACGAAGATCGCTCCTTCGACAAACTGGCCGAATCGTTCGGCGGTCAGCAGGCCAGCCGTGGCATCGGTGCTCGGCAGCACGTTGATCACCGCGTCGCTGCTTGCCAAAAAGTCCTCGAGCTGTTCAGTGCCCGCGAAGTGCTGCACGCCCGGTTCGTTTCGGCCGGAACGGGACCATGCGTTCACGGCATAACCCAGATCAGCGAATGCTCGGCAGATGCGCGAGCCGATCTCGCCGTAGCCAAGCACGCCGACCCGATACTCATAGGGCTGTTTGTGCTCGGGGACCGTCCATTCTCCAACGCGCTGCGTCTGTTCGGCTCGCGCAAACCCACGCTGATGGCGGATCACCCATGCCAGAGCGTAGGCAGCCATCTCGTTGGCCATCTCGGGGTCAGCAAGTCGCACCACCGGCAGATCAATGCCTGGCTTCTGCCATTGTTCGGTGCCGGCGCCTTGGCACAGCACTGCTTTGAGATTGGTGAAGGTCGCCAAGTCCTTGCGACTCATCACCCATGCGATCAGGTACTCGACCTCGGCCGGGTCGCCGATCTCGGGCCAGAACCACACCTCTTCGTGGGGCATCTGCGCCGCGAGTTCGGCCTGCCATTGTTCGATCCGGCTGCCCGGGTTCACCAAAATTGCCACCTCCCGAAGGTACCAACTGCAGGGCCACCTCTGGCCTACGAAGCTCCGGCGGCGATGCGAAATCCTCGCGCCACTATCATCGGGAACCGGGGGCCCGAGCGGGCTGCCACCCAAGAGTCCACCAAGGAGCGCTACGCGATGAAAGAGTTTGATGGCAAGGTCGTGGCCATCACCGGTGCTGGTTCTGGCATCGGTCGGGCGCTGGCCGAAGAGCTGGCACGACGCGGTGCTCACCTTGCACTGAGCGATGTCGACGCCGAAGGCCTGGCCGAGACCGTCAACCTGTGCGAAGGCCACGGCATCAAGGTCACGAGCGAGATCGTCGACGTCGCCGACCGCACCGCGGTCGAAGCCTGGGCTGCACACGTTGTCGACGAGCACGGCGACGTCAACATGATCGTGAACAATGCTGGTGTTGCGATGAGCGCAACCATCGAAGGGTCGACCTACGAAGATCTCGAATGGCTCATGGGCATCAACTTTTGGGGTGTGGTGCACGGCACCAAGGCGTTCTTGCCTCACCTCAAGGCCAGCGGCGACGGTCACGTCGTGAATATCTCCAGCGTGTTCGGGCTCCTCAGCATCCCGACGCAGTCCGCCTACAACGCAGCCAAGTTCGGCGTACGAGGCTTCACCGACGCGTTGCGCATGGAGCTTGAGATCGAACGGGCGCCGGTTTCGGCAACCACGATTCACCCGGGAGGCATCAAGACGAACATCGTGCGCAACGGCCGCCTGGATCCGAACGCCGGCCCGCCCGGACAGACCGCCGACGAAGCTGCGATTGAGTTCGACAAGTTAGCTCGCACCGTGCCCGCCAAGGCCGCTCAGCAAATCCTCAAGGCGGTTGAGCGCGACCGACGGCGCGCTCTCATCGGGCCCGACGCGAAGGTCTTTGACTTGGTGTCGCGCCTGCCAGCTGGCCTCTACCAACGCTTCCTCATCATCGCCGCCCGACGCGAGCGCGAGAGGTAACTCTTGTGACTAGGTCCAGCGGTTGTGGACGACCAATTCGTCGAGGGCGACTCGGGTGCGTTTGAGCGGGCTATCGGGATGGTCGTTGACCGGGTACCCGAGGGTGATGACCATTCGCATGTCCCAATCATCTGGCAACCCAACTGCGTCTCGTGCCTTGTCGGCGTGGTGCAGCGTGACCGGGCAGCTACCGACACCCTCGGCATGAGCGGCGATCATCATGTTCTGGGCCTGGCGGCCAACGTCGAACGCTCGCAGCTCACTGGTCGGCGACGCAAAGCCAACGATGGCAGCCGACGTTCCGATCCAGGATGAGAAGTCGCCAGCCTCGGCCAACGCATCCTGCACTGCCTGGTCGGTAACCAAAACCAGGCGATTTACTTCGAGATTCTTTGCGCTGCCCGCCATGCGTCCGGCCTGCAAGATGCGATGCATGACAGCGTCTTCGATCGGTTGCGAGGTGTACATCCGCAAGTCGCGCTTGGAGACGATCGCTTCATAAGGAGTCATCCCACGAGTCTCGCATAGCCGCCCACCGAGCCAACACAATGACCCCAAGCCACACAACTCAGCACCATCGCTCTCTCTGGTTCGGCACGAGTAGAGAATTTGTAACGCTCGCGTGTGCAAACCGTCTTGGTTGCGTGAGAAAGTACTAGCAATGAGTGATCAGGCGAGAGATGCGGCCCAGGCAGCTTTGCCGGCCTATGAAATAGCGGGCGAACTCGGACGCGGTGCATTCGGCGTCGTCTACGAGGCCAGGCATACCCAACTCGGGCGTCAAGTCGCCGTCAAGCAGCTTCCTCAATCATTCGCCGAGAATCAGGATGTGCGCGAGCGCTTCGTTGCCGAAGCCCAAATGGTGGCGTCGCTCGAGCACCCCCACATCGTGCCGGTGTATGACTTCGTCGAGTCCGAAGGCGCACGCTTCCTCATAATGGAACGGTGTGCTGGGTCGGTCGGCGACCAGTTCAAGGAAGAAGGCATCGTCACCGACGAAGCGTGCGCCGCAGTTCTGGCGTGCCTGGCAGCCCTTGACTTCGCGCACGCCAAGGGCCTTCTTCATCGCGATGTGAAGCCCGAGAACCTGATGTACGACACCAAAGGTGTCGTCAAGCTCGCCGACTTTGGCATCGCCCGCGACTTGGGCGTCGACACCCGCCGCACCGCCACCGGCATGATCGTGGGCACGCCCGCCTATATGAGCCCTGAGCAATGTCGCGGCGACGACCTGACTCCGGCTTCCGATGTCTACAGCGTGGCCATGATGGGCTACGAGTTACTTACCGGCGCACTGCCATTCCCCGAAACGAATTCGGTCAACGGGCTGCTCGCTCATCATCTGGTAACTACCCCAGCGCCGCTGCTTCAGACCCGGCCGGAGCTACCAGGAGTTGTCGGCGAGGTCATCGACACGGCGCTGGCCAAGGATCTCACCGTTCGCTACAGCACCGCCGAAGAGTTCGCCACTGCGCTTGCTCGGGCGTGCGTGACCGCCTTTGGGTCTGGCTGGCTGCGACGCCGCCGCTTCGTGCTGCATTGGGCCGAGATCATTGCCGAAACTGAACGGCCCGATTCGAACTCCCCCCGCACTGGAACCATCACGGTCAAAGCTGGCGACCTTGCGCATGCGGTCGCTGCGCTCGAAGACGAGATCGAGCCGGTGCAAGGCACGCCAACTCCGGTGGCCGTTGTGGGCAATGCCGACGCGCCGACCCTGCCGCCCGAACAGACGCCCGCCCAGCCACCAGCGCCGTCAGCCGCGCCGCAACCTGTCGCTGCTCCTCAGCCAGCGGCTCCAGCTCCTCCGGTCTCGCGACCCGAACCGACTGCCGACTTCATTACGGCGCCCGAAGCCGAAACCGAGAAGTCCTCGCCCAACTTGATGCTGATCGGCGGAATCGCAGCTGCGATCATCGCTGCGGTTGTTGCCTTCATGTTGCTCAGCGGCGACTCAGGCGAGACCGGACTCGCGAGCCAACCCCTTCCGACCTCGACTGTCGCCGCCGCGGCACCTGTCGACGACGGCGTAGCCGAACAAGACGTCGAACCCTCGCCTGAACCGCTCGAAGAACCCACTCCCGAGCCAACCCCTGAACCGCTCGAAGAACCAACGCCAGAACCAACGCCAGAACCAACACCGGAGCCGACCGCACTTGCGTTTGCTGGCGAGCCCCAGCCGTTCGTGCTCGGATCGAACGACCTACCGATCATGAACTCCTTGCCGCTCGAATACAACGACATCATCGTCGACAGCCCATGGCAAGCCACGCCGTGCCCGCTCGACCAAGAACGCGTCGCATGCATATTCGGCGCAATCACCGTCGATGAAGAGAACGGGGCGCTCGAAGTTCCCTGGTTCACACTCGGGTTCACCCCCGAACTCGAACCCGCTGACTATCACCTGCATTTCTACATCCCCGAGCTCGTCGACGGCGACGAGAACAAGGCTGGCAACGCCGTCACCGGTGGTGCATGGCGACTGTGGGATGGGCCGTGGCCAGCGACCTCGTTTGGCGGCGACAACGGTCGCACCCTCTACACCCTGGCCGATTTCGCGTCTGCCAATTCTTCGACCCTGTGTGTCGCCGTCGCCCAACAAGGCCACGGTGCGGTTCCCGGCAGTGGCAACTGTGCCCCGGTCGCCCGTGTCGACGAGCAGCCGATCTACCAGCAGATGGTCAACCGCCTCGAAGGTCAGTGGGTTGGCAATTGCAGCACCAAGGCTATGGCAATCGCTCCGAAGGATTGGCGTTGGTACAACCTCAACGAACAGACGCCAGCCGAAGTCGCCGCAATCATCCGACCCGCCAGCGTTGCTGACACCACTGCGCTGCTCGAACAGTTCGTCGCCGAAGGCGGCGTTGTATGGGCCGAAGGTCCGGCCCAAGACAACTTCGTAGTCAACTACTCGCTGTCGGTCACCCCGGGCCAGTTCGGTCTGAACGACACGCCGGGCGAAGTCGCCGAAGAGATCGCACGCCTCGGATTCGACACGTCGACGTTTGCGAGTCGCAACATAGGAGGGGGCAACGTCATGTTCGCGACTTCCGACAACGGCGATGGGATCACGTCGGCCACCTACCTGATTCCCGATTACGACTACGTCATCGCCCTGACCTTCAGCGCTCCGAGCGACGCAGCCAACAGCACACTCGCCGACCAGGTCGCCTTCACCGTCGCCGGGTGCTGAGTAGTACGCCTTTCGACTCGTCCTTCGCCGAAACGCTAACCGAGCCAAACAGTCGGTCTTCTAGAACCTTTTCCGGCTACACCCTGCATCTGTGACGATTTTTCCGCGCTATGCGCGGCGCGAGCGTCATAGATTATGTGCCGGTGACGTACTTCCAATGGCCGGCTACTCGGGTGAACGAGCTTCGCTCGTGGAGTTCGAAGTTCTGTCCGCCACGGTGAAACCGTGCCTTGAATTCGACGATGCCGTTGATGTCGACACCGCTGCCGGCCTCGATGTCGATGATCTCAAGGCCGAGCCACTCGAGGTCATCGTCGAAGGTCAGGTCTGCCGGGCGTGTCTCTGGGTGCCAACTATCAAGCAGAAATGGCTTGTTCTTCCGCACGTACGCGCTGTAGCGCGCTCGCATCAGCGCTTCGGCGCGCACCCCGAGCCCTGCCCCGCTGGCAAGAATGCTGCCGCAGTGCTCCTGGTATAACTGCCCACTTCCACATGGGCATTGATCCTCACCAGTCATGTCAAGGCTCCAAAGTGAGTCGTTCTCGCCGATAGTTCATTATGACCAAAATCGGGCAACTACATCACGCTCAACGATTCGTAGCTGTCGTCGCGTTGATCGCGGCCTTTGTCGCGCTTGTTCCCACGACTCCGGCGCTGGCTCAACTCGCGAACGATGTCGTCATCTCAGAGATCTCCTACAACCCCGACGGGCAAGAAGAAGGGCACGAGTACATCGAACTCCACAACACGACCTCGGTTGTGGTCGACGTATCTGGCTGGCGATTCTTGACCGGCATCGACTTCACGTTTCCCCCTGGCAGTTCAATCGACGCGAACTCATTCGTGGTGCTCGCCCAAGACGCGACCGACTTCGAAGCCGTGTTCGGCTTCGCCCCTACAGGAGATTTTGCTGGCGCGCTGGCCAATGGGGGCGAGAACCTCACATTTGTCGACGCACTTGGTTTGGTGATCGATCAGGTCATCTACGACGACGTTGCCCCATGGCCACTCTCCCCCGATGGCTCCGGCGACAGTCTGGTTTCGATCGATCCATCGCTCGCTGCCGACAACGCCGCACGCTGGGTCGCTGGCACGCCCACCCCCCAAGTTGCTAATGATCCGGTCCTTGACGTGATCTTCAGTGTCCAGCGCGGCTGGTATGCATCGACCCAGATCGTCACGCTCTCGCCAAGCGTTTCGAGTGCGACAATCTTCTACAACACCAGCGGCAACGGTGCGGCGACCATCGAATACACCGGTCCGATCACCGTCGCCGCCAACAACGATCTGCAGGTCATCCAGGCGCAGGCATCACTGAACGGTCAAGCCAGCACCCTCTCAACCCATACCTATGTGTTCAAGCCTGACACCGGCGCCCCGGTTGTCGCCACCTGGCCCAACGGTCTTGCTGTGGCACCCGACGAAAACGAATTGACGCGCAGCTTCGAGTTCATCCCGCCCCCGTCGACCGGACTGGTGCCGTCATGGGCCAACGCAGGCGTGAAAGCAAGTGCAGGCGGCGTCGACGCGGGCGAAAGCGACAAACTGTTCTTCCGTGGCGCCTACGGCAACTCGACGTTGACCGGCGATCTGTTCGGCGACAACTACTACGGCGTGCAGCCCACCACCGACATCGATCAACTCTTCTTGCGCAACAACCAAGGCGACGACACGCACCTGCGCCAGATCTTCGCCCACGATGCCCTGCTCGAAACCGGACAGCTATCGCCGCATGGTCGATTTGTTCAGTACTACAAGAGCGGCACCGACGAGGGCGCTCGCCACATGCAAGAGCGGCCCGAAGGCGGCTTTATGGAGAGCTACACCGGCATCGACAAAGACCTGTGGCGAGCCTGGTCAACCAACGAGGTCACACCCGCAAGCGGCACATCCAACGGTCTCGGCGGCGAAACAATGGGTGCCCCGTTTGGGTCCTGGGCCGACGCGACGAAGTCGGTCGACCCAGAATCACTGATCGATTATCTGCTGGTTCAGTGGCAGGCCAAGGTGTCGGATTACCGCAACATCAAGAACTTCCGCACTGCTGGCCCAACCAACTTCACCAACGGCAACAGCGCCGATTACCGGTTCAACTTCTTCAACTGGGACATGGATCTCGGCTACGCCAACGACCAGTACAACCGGGGCGATAGCTCGGGTTGGGGTTGGGCTGGCTACACGAGCCCGGACTACATTGCACATGATCTCGACCGGTTCATCGAGTTCCGGTTCCTGGCGTCGGACCGGATTGTCTGCGCTCACTACGACGGTGGTCCACTAACCCAGGCGGCCTTTGCCCCTCGCCTCCAAGCTCGCCAGCAGGAACTCCTCGATGCTGGTGGCGCGAATGGTCAAGCCTTCGTGTCATCGCTCACCAACTGGATCGGCGACCGCAACACCTGGCTGCTCGACGAGTACCGCAGCCCGGGCGCGGATCGCACCGTGTACGGCACGTCCCGCCCGGACAGCGCTCCATGGAAGCCACCGTCGAACTTTGATGGGCCGCTCCTGGCTTCCGACGAGCCCGTCTCGGTCGATGTGACCAATGGTGTGTTGTCGATCGCCAATCCCAACGGCGGCACCGTGTACTACCGCACCGACGGCGGCGACCCGCGGCTTGCCGACGGTTCGCTCAGCCCCGACGCCACCCAGTATGGCGGTCCTGTTGGCCTGATCCCGGGCCGCTACGAGATCATTGCCCGTTCCTTCGACGACGCCGATGCAGACACCTTTCAAGCATGGTCCCCAGCCTGTAACGAGGCACGCGTGATCGATGTTTCGGTCACCGGCAATCCGGGAGAATCACCGGGCGCGGGCTTGGTCATCAGCGAGATCCAATACAACCCCAGCCCGCTTGTGGTCGCACCAGCCGAGGCCGAGTTCATCGAGATCGTCAACACCACGGCCGCACCGATCAATGCGTCAGGCTTCAGCTTCAGCCAGGGGATCGACTTCTTGTTCCCGTCGGGCACCGTGATCGCGCCCGGCCAGTACGTGACTGTAATATCGCAGGGAGCCAGTGGAGCACACGCTTCTGAGTACGGCAGCCCGCCAGGCCCAATTGGCACCTATGATGGGCGCCTCAACGATGGCGGAGAGACGCTCACCCTTGTCGATGCAGTCGGTGGGGTCATTGACACGGTGCCCTATGACGATGCGGCGCCGTGGCCAACCGAACCCGACGGCAATGTTCCTTCGCTCTCGCTCATCGACCCGGCGCTCGACAACTCTCTGCCCGAATCGTGGCGGCCAGCACGCTCGTCGGGCACGCCTGGCGCGCCAAACGACACTGCTCTCAAGGGCGATGTAAACTGCGACAATCGGGTCAACGTGGTCGATGCACTCATCGTTTCGCAGTTCAGCGTCGGTCTTCGCGTGGGGCAGGACACCTGCTCGCTCGGCGTTTCGGCCACCAACATCTACACCGCTGCTGCTGACATGAATGTGAACAGCACGATCAACGTTGCCGACGCGCTCTTGATTGCACAATGCAGCGTGGGCCTCGACAACGGCTTCTGCTAACCGGGCCGAGCGCGACAAAGCCGCGTCCAGCGGACGCGGCTCAGAAGTTGTCTCCGGGGGTTGTTGTTAGAAGACCGTAGTGTTGGTTTGGTCGGTTGGCGTCGAGGTTGGAGTGACGCCGTCTTTGATCGACTTGAGGTTGTCCATCTTCGGCATGGCGATGCCTTTTTCCTTCATCGTCATGACCACGCCAGCAACGACGGCGGCAGCTGCGGCGCCGGCGACGAATAGGCCAAAGCCTCGACCCATGGCTCCGAAGAAAAGCGCCGGCACCTGCACGATTCGCACGAGCCAGAGAATGGTTCCGAGACCGGCAGCCACGATGGCAATCTGCTCGCCGCGGATCTGGTCGTTGCCGATGTTCTTGTCGAACGCCGGGGCGATCGTCAGACCAGCGGCAGCGAGCAGAAGTACAAGACCCATCCATCCAAAGGTGAACTCGGTGCCTTTGAACGACAGGCTGTCGACGAATTGTTCCTTGAGTACGTACCACGGCAGAAAGCCGGCGATCAACGCAGTCACACCACCTGCGGCTGCGATCTGCTGACCTTTGCTCAACTTTTGCCAAACGTTCTTGTCCATGGGTTTCTCCGATGTGCTGGGGGCCGGTCTGATTGCCGGGCCGCTGGATTCCATTCTCGGCCAATAGGGACCACTCCTCTGTATCGAAGACGACACAAGCGCGGTGTCATCGGCGACACCCGGCTAGCCCGCCGCTATCTGTGGTCGAGCAGGCGAACTTAAAGGTCGATTTGGCTCGCAGGTGTTTGGCTCCTTGATCCCATGTGTGGGCGTGGCCTTCATCGACGTGCGTTGATAGTGCGGCAGCTCAGTGAACTGTGGGCGTCCACGGCCCTGCGTTGCGTTGCACCATGGCTTTGACTCGCATGACACCGTTCACGTTCTCACCATGGAGCTCTTGTTCGTCGGCCGGTTGCGGGCGAAGGAGTTCATCTGCTCGCTTGCAAACTACGGCCACATCCGGATCGGCGAGCTTGAGACTGTCGAGTTCGGGGATCGTGAACCAGCTGATTGCGGCGTGCTCTGTGGGTGCAACATTGATGACCTCGCCGCCAGGCTGCGACCGCCCAGATCTCGATGTCGAGATCTTTCTTTGGTAAGCGCCGAGTAACGCTGACCGCTTGCGTCTCGTCGATTCGGATTCCAAGTTCCTCTCGGACCTCTCGAACCAGTGCATCGATTGGCGATTCCCCACGATGTGGCCCCCGGAACGTCCTACACGTTTGGATACACCTGCGATCAGGATGACGATGACACAGCAGTACTGCTCCATCCCGCACGATCGCTACTGCCGCGATGCGGTGATGTCGTGACGAGTCCAAGCACGACCACCAATGCACAATTGGAAACACCTGGTCGACGGATACCGATCGAGCCCACACAGCACCCGCACTAAGTGCTGTGTGAGCCTTCCCGGATGGCGTTACTGCTTGTCGCAGACGTCGCCGATGCGGTCTCCGTCTTTGTCGCTCTGTTTGAAGTTGGACACGTCGACACAGTTGTCGTCTCGGTCACAGATCTTGTCGCCGTCTTGGTCGCCCCCGCGAGCCCGGCATGGACCGCAGCCGTCGCCCAGGTCGGGAGCATCGACGCCACACATCTGGTAGCACGCACCGTGGTAGTACTCGGTGCCTTCTTTGCAGCACTGATTGGTATCGGGGTTCTGACGCTCAACCGGGCACAGCGGAGGACATTCGGTGCCTTGAGGGACAGTCGTTCCGTCCCGGCACGTGATGAGACAGCCGTTGCGTTGAAGGTCGAGGTCTTTGCCGTTGGAACAGCGCTGGTAGCACTCCCCCTTGTAGGCACCCGTTCCCTCTTTACAGCACTCGTTGCCAGCGACGCGCTCTGCGGGACACTTCTCTTCGCAGGCGTCGCCGCGCTTGTCGCCGTAGCTGTCGCGCTGGTCTGCATTGGGCACACCAACGCAGTTGTCGGTGTTGTCGCATACGCCGTCGTCGTCCTTGTCGGCGTCGCATTGGTTCAGCTCTTCGCAGACGTCGCCTTCAGGGCCGCCGAAGGTGTCTTCTTGGTTCGGGTTCGCCAACCGAGGGCAGTTGTCGTCAGCATTGCAGATGCCGTCGCCATCGCGATCGCCATTGCCAGCGCACGGATCGGCTGGCTCGCTCGTATCGCAAGCGTCGCCTTCGGGCGTCTGGTTGCTGTTCGTCTGACCGGCGTTTGACACCTGAGGGCAGTTGTCATCGCGGTCGCATACACCGTCGTTGTCAGCGTCGCCGATGCCATCGCACGCCGGGCGCTGCTCGCAGGCGTCGCCTCGCTGATCGCCGAACGTGTTGCGCTGATTGGCGTTGCCGACCGAAGGGCAATTGTCGTCGGCATCACAGACGCCATCGTTGTCACGATCGCTCGCACACGAGTCGACTGGTTCGTTGTCGGCTGGTTCGTTGTCGGCTGCGGGAGCCAGTGGCGCAGGATCAGGTGCAGGAGCAGGCGGTAACCCCGGCGATGCCGGAGCCTCGTCAACGCAGTTGGCCGCAGTCACGAAGACTTCGCCAGGCAGGAAGCCATTGCCCACGGTGAGATACTCGAAGTTCGATGGATCATCGCCGCTGCCGTAGTCCACGGTGCCCTCGAGGGTCACGACCAGCTGGCCGAGCCTCTCGGTTCCGACGCAGCACCGCACGACCGCAGCGTTCGGTGCGCTGACGGTCGAATCCTGGCCATTGATCGCAGGACAGGCAACTGTGTCGAGGTCGGCGCAGCTATCCGCTGAGACAAAGACCTCGTAGGGCTGATAGCCGTGATCGACGGTCAGGTATTCGAATATCGTTGGGTCATCGCCGTTACCTTCGTCGACCTCGCCTTGCAAGGTCACGACGGTGATGCCATCAAGACTGGCGTTGGCGCAACAGGTGGTCACGCCAGCCTCATTGGATTGGACTTGTGAGCTCTGGCCATCGACGATTGGGCATTCGACTGGCGTCGGAGCCTCGCAACCGTCGCCACCGATGATGTTGCTCGGCGCTGCGAAGATGGTCGTCCCCTCAGGGAACAGCGTCATCTCGTAGATGAAGGTGTCGAACGTAGACACAGTGCGCACGTACTCGGCGAACTGTGCCGGGTTGATTTCCATGCTCCTGCCGTCGACGTCGACCACCTTGGAGTTGATACAGCAGGCATCGTAGGGCACGTCGACTGTGCCGGGGACGAAAGTACCGCAGTTGTCGGGGGGAGTTGGCTTGCAGGCTGCGGGATCGATGAAGTTGACCGCTGGCGCCCACTTGCCGGGATACACCGAGCCGATTTCGAACCACGTGCCAGCGGCGTTGGTGGTGCCGGTCAGTGTGACCACGGTTGGGACGGCCACGGCTTGTTCGTTGTCGGCTGCATCGCTGTCGAAGACGGCCTTGCTGAGACAGCAGGCACCGCTGGTGCCTTGGACCGATTCTCGAAGAACACCTTGGACCGCTTCATTGTCGATGATGCCAGCTTCTTCGGCTATGCCGCCAACCTTCTCCTCGGCGGTAGCGCCGAGGTTGCCGTTGATACTGGGGCATGCAGCTCCAACCGGCTCACCGCACGTGCGATCATCGGGGATGATGACATCGTCGAAGTTGAGCCAGCCAGTCTGACCATTGATCTCGATCAGTATGTGAAACTCACCGGAATTGATGTCGACCGCGCTGGCATCCCACACGTCAATAAACGACGGGTCGCCTGGAGTGCCGGGTAGCTGCACGCCTTGGTCTTTATAGATCGACCAAACAGCTCCGCTGGTTCCTAAGCACGCCGGTGTCGGCGTGCAGTACTTGTCGTTGTCGGCAAGGTGGGCAACCTCGATCCAGCCAATGGGTCCGCCTGGCCCGGCCTGGATCTCGACTCGGCCGTTGGTTGGCGTCAAGTCGCCGACCAACGTGACCGGCACATTCCGGACGTTGGCGACAATGTCGGCCAGCTCAGACGGCGTGGCGACCCGCGTCACCAGGTCGGTGCCCGGGGCATTGCGCACGCACTTGACGACGGGTTTGATTCCTGGATCATCTTCGCAGTCGGTCCACGGAAGCGCCGTGTAGAAGTTGGTGATCCAGCCTTTAGCCCCACCGTCGAGGAAGCGAACCTCGGTGCTCGATCGGTCGGCGGTGAAGTGACCGGTGAACTCAACCTTGTAGACGCCCGCAGGTCGAACGTCGAGACCACCGGCCCGCGCTTTGGCGGGGCCTTCGGTGTTGATGCAGTGAGCGATTGGCTTGCAGTCATCAGCATCGAGCTGGTTGACCTGAACCCAGGCGCTGTTCTGCAGCGACGGGCTTGGTTGAATGAAGCGAATCAGTACAAAACCGTTTTCGACCACGACACCGCCGGGTCCGCCGACTCGGGAAATTGGAGCAGCGATTTCGGTCGAGGCGTCGGCACCGTTGATGGTGCCGTTGAGCTCGCCGACCTTGGCCGATGTGTTGGGGTCGGCATAAACGTCGACCACACCAGGACCGGGACACATACCTGCATCGGCGGCTGGAGGGCAGTAGTGGTTGCGCAGGTTGATGCTTTGTGTCCAACCTGTCTGGTCTTCGCCAGCACCCCAGGAGATTTCGACCCACGTGCCGCCGTTGACAGCTGCTTGGTTTCCGGTCAGCACAACGTCAGTTGGTGCGCCGTCTCGGCGAGCGTCGCCGCCTGGCACGGTGAAGACCTGCGCTCCATAGACCACGCACCGAGGCGGCATGGCTTGGGGTGGTTTTGGTTTGACGGGGTTGCCGCAGTAGCACCGGGTGCGAATAACGCCGTCGGCGTCGACCAAGACTGCGGTGCCAGCTTCGAGGATGGTGTCGATTTCGTAGGCGCCGCCGGTCGTCGGGTCAAAGCCGTGGTTTAAGACATTGGAGTCCTCGGCCAGGATGCGAATGTCGAGGCTGCGCACGTAGTCGGCGATCTCGCTGAACTCGATGTTGTGCACGCCAGCCCACACCTCGCCGAGGTCAGGGTTGGCATACAAGAACGAGATCAGGCGTTCGGGGTCACACGTGTTTTCCTCAGTTCCGCCGAAGAGACCGGTCTTCACGCTCTCGTCGAGGGCTGCGACTTCGAACTCGGTTAGTGATGCACCGGAGTCTGACTCGACCTTGGCGCGATATTGATCGACTTGGCGTTCCAGTGGAAAGAACGGATCATCGCCGCGGGCGCCGCGCTCTTCGAACACTGGCTGGGCTTGAGGCGTGTCCGTCACGGTGTAGGCAGCGATTGCGGTGTCGTCGCCACGGTTGACCAGTACTAGTCCGGCGCTTGCAGCAAGACCGGCCACGACCACGAGGAGAAGCGCAACGAAGCCCATTCGCTTTTTGCGTTCATTCGGATCGATTTGCGGGAACTGAGTTCCAGTTGGAATGGCCACGGAGGCACACCTCTTCTCTCGGAGTCAGTGCATTGTCATCGAACTGGCTGGGCCTATCTGTGCGGTGCCTCACACCCAAGCCGTGTGCTTCGTCACACGCAATTTGGCGCGAACACCCCCAGGGCATTCGCGCCAAACCGCGACCGACCGCCGCATGGGATCCCCACGACCGACACCAACACCACCGTCGGATTGGCGCGAACACCCCCAGGGCATTCGCGCCAAAACGCGACCGACCGCCGCATAGGAGCCCCACGACCGACACCAACACCACCGTCGGATTGGCGCGAACACCCCCAGGGCATTCGCGCCAAAACGCGACCGACTGTGGGTTGCGGGGCGTGGGACCTAGGGTTTCGGCTTGCGGTGCTGGTTTGTCAGCGTTAGGGTGATATGCAATGAAATGCTTGAAGAAGTATTTTCTGGTGCTCGCAGTTGCGATCCTGCTTGCGGCGAGTTGTGCGTCGGGATCCGAGGGTGAGCAGGCGCCTGCGCCGACGCCTGATGACGGTGCTGCCGCAGCAGCTGATCCGACCGCCACGCCGGCAGCAGGAGAGACCGAGGTCCCGGTCGAAGAAGCTACGGCCACGGCTGAGCCGATCGAGTTATCTGATGAAGAGATGATCGAAGCGGCGCTCGCTGCGTTCGACGCGAACCCGGAACCCGAGGCGTTGATTGCGTGGGATCACCTCGACGCTCGCGTTTCCGGCACCGAAGTGATGTTGACGATGTGCACCTGGACCGGCGACACCGTGTTCGATGACGTACGTACCGCCAACTACACCGTCACCCCCAGCGACGACGGCACAGCCGAAACCCGATTCCACTTCTCCACCCGCAGCGGCATCGACGAATGCCTCAACACCCAACTCATAGAATCCGCCCTCGCCTTCACCCGCGAATACGACACCTACTGGGGCGGCGTCATGAGCGACCCCACCGTCTTCGACGCCAACGAAGCAGCACTCTTTGAAGGTGCTGACGGCGTCGACGACAATCAGACACAGCTAGCGGTTGAAGAATGGGTTCGCGATGGCCTGCACTGGGAAGGCGATCTACTCGACGGACAGCTACCAGAATCGGCTGTCCGCGACATTATGGGGCGTCGTTTCACCCTCGCCGAAATCGAGTTATTCGAGCTCGTGGCATGTCGCGAAATGGACGCACGTTTTGGCATCTATCAGGGCGAGGTGCTCATAGACGATTCCAGAGGCGACCGCCCAGGAAGCAACTCGATAGTCAAATACCAGCTGCGCCGCAAAGCCGGTAGTTGGGAGCTCGCTGGCACACTCACTAACGTCTGGGCTGACTGCGTCGATCCAGATAGCTGGCTCGACTGGGTAACTGAATGGCAGCCTGAACCCCCGACCGGGTGGGAAGTAGTGCTGCAGCATGGCTAAGACTCTGTGCGGGATCGCAGTAGTTCTGCTTTCAGCATTGTCACTAGTCCCGCGTGCCGGGGCAAACAGTGGCCAAGGGACAGATGAGGCAGGTAATACGATTGCCGTCAGCCGTCGCGAGGTCGTGGCTCGGCGAAGTAGGGATGGGAGTCATAACTACTGGCAATTCGATTCCGGCGGAGCCGGCTACCGAGCCGGACCCTTCTCGAGGGAGTGGCGCTGGCGCGGCGGCTGAGACGGTGGCGGCTGATTGGGAGCCGCCTTGTGTTGCTCGTGAGGGTGGGTCGTCTGCTGCCGATACGGGGTCGTTGTCGGTTGCCGAGGCGGAGGCGATTGAGGCTGATGAGTTGGCAGCTCGCGGGATTGAGTCCCCGGAGACAACCCAGAACCATCTTGATGCTGTTAACCAGGCTCAAGCAGGCGGCGCCAGCACTTCCCCAACCAATGACGGGGCCGATGGGGCTGGAGCGGTGGCGTGCCATCATCGGTCACCAAGGAGAACCCCGCCATCGACCAGCCCGCCGACACCGTCACACCCGCCGCCTAAACTCACCCACAGGAACCAACGCCCAGGACCGAGTTACACCAAACCTGGGACGCCACCGCTGGTGCAAGCAGCCGGGCGAGCGGCGAAGGTCTGAAGGACACGGCCTACGTACCGGTGGTGGTGGCTGCGAAGCCGGTGAAGTCGGCGGGCTTCTGGCAGGACGGCAGCGGTGATCAGTCTCCGTCTACTTGATAGTCGAACACGGCCGCCGTGTTGGAGATTTAGCGCGACATCAGGCAGGAAGAAGTCGCCGACAACGACTTCGACACTTCCAGCGAATCAGTCGGTGATGACGAGTCCGATTGTGTCGAGTTCTACTGTACAGCGAACGCATCGAAGACGACCGACTCGTTGTGCCACGACCCCGGTCGTGATATTTAGCGCGTACGCGTCCGGGCATTCGCGCCAAATCGCGGCTGACTACAGCCCACCTATGGGCATCGAGCTTTAGGACCGAAGCCAATGCCACGATGGTTTGGCGCGAATACCCCCAGGGTATTCGCGCCAAATCGCGGCTGACTGGGGTTGCGGGGTGTGGGATCTACGGTTTCGGTTTGCGGTGCTGGCGTGCCAGCGTTAGGGTGATATGCAATGAAAT
>ENA-ORXT01001828-ORXT01001828.1-marine-metagenome-genome-assembly--contig:-NODE-1828-length-27239-cov-4.000405_pt1 | contig 27239 bp, 23 predicted proteins | sample MGYA00237868_ERZ511482 | MGnify/ENA metagenome assembly ERZ511482
CGACGAGGTCTACAATACCTACCATTCTAACGATTTTAAATGGGCCAGGACTGGCCAACTCCCCGCCTCCACCTTCAAAATACCGAATACCATCGTCGCCCTGGAAACCGGGGTGGCCTCCGGACCGGAACACCTTTTTCCTTGGGATGACACGGACCACTGGCTCGATGCCTGGGAGCAGGACCTTACTTTGAAACAAGCCTTTGCCGTTTCCTGTGTGCCCTGTTATCAGGGAGTGGCACGGACGGTCGGACCGGAAAAGATGCGTTCGGAACTGAAAAGAATAGGCTACCCGGAAATGATCTTTGACTCCTCTACGGTGGATAATTTCTGGCTTCAGGGTAAATCCCGTATCACTCCCTACCAGCAGGTTCAGTTTTTACGGCGACTTTATCATGGTGAGCTTCCCATAAAGGCAACAACACAGACGGCTATCCGGGAAATCATGCTGATGGAGCGGACTGATGCCTATTCCCTGAGTGGAAAGACGGGCTGGTCAATTGACGGAGAGAAGAACAATGGCTGGTTCGTTGGCTTCAGAGAGGAGGCTGACCGGGTCGTTTTCTTCGCTACCAACGTAGAGCCAGAAGAAGATTTTGCAATGGATGAATTTGCAGCAGTGAGAGTAGAGGCTACCCAATTAGCGCTAGCAAGGGCCAGTTTTGATACGATGTTACATCACCCAAAAAAGGATTAACATCCTTCTACGGGCATCAAAAGTAGCCGTTGGCCTGTTCATGCAGGCATGCACAACGTCCTCCACACCGGTCAAGTCCTCTACGTCAGGAACTACGAAGCCTGCCTGGATTTTTATGGTAATAAGCTGCAACTGCCGGTTTACTTCGCCAACGAAGCACTGACCTGCTACGAATGCTACGGTATCTACCTGATGGTGGAACGCGAAGACCGGAGGGATTACCTTGACCTGCCAGCGGATCATCCCAGAACCTTCACCTGCCTGCGGCTAAACGTTGCGGACGTTAAAGCCGCCGCCGCAGCGACCGCCGCCCGGGGAATCGACGTTGATTACCAGGAGCATGACTGGGGCACCGTCGCGAAATTCAAAGACCCGGACGGGAATATGATTGCTTTTAAGGATGAGGCGGGATTTCTGCGGCAGGTGGCGGATTATTGTCATGAACAGAAAGCCTCCTGATTATGCCCAATATTACCAATCGCCAGGACATTGATCACTTGGTCGCCGCCTTCTACAACCGCGCAACCACGGACCCCACCATCGGCCACATCTTCACCGAGGTAGCGAAGCTCAACCTCGAAACCCACCTTCCCGTCATCTGCGATTTTTGGGAGAGCGTACTGTTGGGGAATATGGTCTACCGGGGCAACCCGATGCTAAAGCATTTGAAGCTGGCCGAAGAGACGACGCTAACACAGGAACATTTTGATGTCTGGCTGGGGTTGTGGGAGAAAACCGTTCACGAGCACTTTACCGGAGAGAAAGCGGAGTTGGCCATTCTTCGCGCTAAAGACATTGGCCGGCTGATGTTGCATAAGATTAAGATGGCAGATGAGCGCACACGATAGTGCGTGCTGCTTCTCTGTCCTCTCTATGCACCTGCGCAACTGCGCCCTGAAGATCCTACTCCCCAAAGCTATACTGTACCCCCGCCACCAGCATTCTCGCCCGATTGAACTCCCGGCTTTCCAATCCGTAGCGGCCGGTAATGCCAAGGCCGAGCCTTGGAGTGATCAGGTAAGCCAGCTTCATTTCAACGGCGAGGCCTTCGCGCTTGCCCGTGTTGCGGGTGCTGACCACATCGGAGGTAGAAAAAGCGTCGCCGCCGGAGGTGATGACGGAGAAAGCAGATTTGTAATCATGTGCAAACCAGGAGTAAGTCAGCAGGCCACCCACCTGCCAGTCTAGCCTGCTGTCGTCCTCCGTGATCCGGTAATGAAGGCCTACGGCCGCCGTGGCCGCCAGGTAGCGATTCTCTTCGGTAATCTCCTGGCCCCGACCATCATCGATGAAGCCATTGGTGTTGGCGTAGACCTGCCCGCTATCGCTGGCGTCCAGGACGTCAAGCGAGGCGGAAAAGAGAATCTTATCGGTGGTGGCCAGCCGGAGATCGATGCCGCCGGTGTAGCCATTCATCATGCCCATATCTACCGACCGGAGTGTCTCCCCTTCGGCAGAAAGGAGGGTTATTTGGGTAACGGCTTCGTCGGCAGTAGTGCCGCTAAAGCCCGCCCGCAGACTGATGGCCCACTTGTCTTCGGACTGGGCGGTGAGGAGGGTAGTGGATATAATCAGGGTGAGAAAGGCCAGGGTCCGTCCGGTCATGTTAATCGATTTTTCAGGTGTACGCGCAAAGTTAATGCGTCCGAATGTGCCCCGCCAGCCAAATTCTGAAATTAGGAAAATCATAAGCTTTGCCGCACGGACTGAAAATGGCGTTGCCTCGGATACATGAACGGCTTTATCCAGAATAATGGTGATGATCAGGGCAAGGCTGCCCCAGTTGGCAAAACAGCAAGTTGATCAATTCGGCTAAGCCGTTGTAGCAGCTTGTCTAAATAAGCTGCCGAAATCGGCCCCCAGCCCTCCTCATCCAGCCCGTGCAGGTTGAGGATGAGCCAGCCGCCATCCGTTTTGAGAAAACCTCTTCCCTCTGCGTCCTCTCCTCCTTCTGCGTCCCTCTGCGTGAAAAATATCCAGTCGCGCAGCGACCACTGCGTCAGCTCCAAAATGCGGCAGCCTACCAGACTACCGAACTACCAGACTATTCATTAAGCCTCCCCCGCTCCTCACTAGCCGAACTCCGCCGCCCCTCATTCTTCTTCAAAAAGCGGTTACCGAATTTATAGGTCAGCTTGACGGATACTACCGGTGCTTCCCAAATGGAACGAACGTCCAGGTTCTGCTCCTGATAGCGGATGGTCCCGGTAAAGAATTTCTGCACGATGCCATCGCCACTGAGGATGAAGTTTAGTCGATCATCAAAGAAATCCTTTTCCACGCCGGCAGAAACGCCGTAAAGGGGTTCGGCACGGATGATGCCCTCGATGCTTTTTCCCTGATACCAACCGGAAATTTCCCCTTTCCAGCCCATTGGTAGTTGGGCGTTCACCTGGAAGAAACCGGTGAAACTCCATTGATCCTGATCGAGCTGCCCACCCAGGTAATCCGAAGTGTAATCGTTGTAGAAAAGCATACCGCCGATGTAGCCGGAGATGGGCTTGGCGATGAAGTCAAGCGGGAGAAAAAGACTACCTCCGTAGCGGACGTAGCGATCGAGGTTGACGGTATTCTGGAAGGCGACACCCGTCTCCGAATCCTGTTCGGTAACGTCAGCAATCACGTCACTGGTGTAATCGTAGCTCAGGTTGAAGAAGGGTTGCTTCTCGTAAGTCAGGCTGAACTGCCCGCTGTGGATCAGCTCCGGCCGCAGGAAGGGGTTGCCCTTCTCGAAGGTCAGCGGGTCGAGGTAACTCACGAATGGGTTCAGGTCGTAGTAGCTTGGTCGCTCGATGCGGTAGCTGTAAGCAACCGATACACCAATGGGCCCGAAGGCGGGCGCAGCCAAACTCAGGGAGGGGAATAGCTGGCTGAAGTTGCGGTTGTTGAAGCTGTCGAGGGTGACATTGTAACCCTCCATCTTTGTGTCTTCAAAGCGGAGGCCGAAGTTGGCGCTCAGGTCGCCTTTCTCCCAACCGATGCTGGTGTAGGCGGCCTTGATCTCTTCGTCGTAGAGAAATTGATTGCTGAGGTTATTGTCGATCACCATTTCGCCGTTTTGGCTGAAGCGGGCGAGTAGCTCATTATCGAGTTCGGCCATGCTGGCCTTGGCGCCAGCTTTGAAGATGAGGGTTGGGCTCAGCGGCTTTTTGTAGTCTACCTGCGCGGAGACAATGTCGGCACTGGAGGGTTCCAGATTCACCCGGTCGGGAAAGTCAGACCCGGTGGTTTTGAGTTCCACCCGGCCATCACGGGTGAAGCGGTTGTAGCTCGCATCGAAGTTGATCTCCTGCCCGCTGGTGTCGAGTTTGATGCGGTAAAAGGCATCGAGGTTGAGGCTTGCCCAGGGGCGGGTGCGCTCGGCGGAGGTGACGAAGGATTCCAGCAGCTCGTCGGTTTCGGGGCTGCGGACTTCGGTCATGTTATTAGCTGACCGCGGGCTTTGGCCCCAGTTGTAGCGGGCGTTGAGGCCGACGCGCTGCCGGTCGGTCAGGTCATAGTCTGCCCCACCGCGCAGGCTGTAGGAGTTGGGCAGGCCGAAGTCCCGGTTGGTCTGCACGAAGGTCCGGTCATCAAAACGGCGGATGAGGTCGAGGCCTTCCACCCAGCTGTTACGGTTCCAGCTTGCGCCTCCGGTCAGGTTAAGCTTGCCGGCGCGATGACTGAGCTGGCCGCCCGCACGGTACTTGGCCCGCTCGCCGTAACCACCGCCTACATAGACGGAGCCGTTGGTGCCCAGCAAACTGTTCTTTTTCAGGACGAGATTGATCACACCACCCGATCCTTCCGCGTCGTACTGCGCACCGGGCTGGCTGATGACTTCGATGGATTTTATGTTATCGGCGGGCATATCGCGCAGCAGACTCTGGATGTCCATATACTTCGTTGGCCGCCCGTCGATGAGGATGGTCAGGCCGGATTTTCCAGCCATCTGGATGCGGGTGCCGGCAATGACGATGCCGGGCACTTTACGCAGCATGTCAATCACGGTGCCGCCCTGTCCGGTGATGCTCTGGTCAACGTTCACGACGAGCATGCCGGCCTTTTGCTCCAGAAAGGGCTTGCGGGCCACGACTTCGATGGTTTCCAGGTTGGTGCCCGAGCCGCTGATCTGGTAATCGGGCAGGGCGAGTTCCTGGCCAGCGCTGAGGGAGAATACCGGGTGGTTTTTCTCGCCGTAGCCGATGCCGGTGGTGCGGATGAAGTAATCAGCCGGGGTGACGTCCTTGAAGCCGAATCGACCCGTTTCATCAGCTAGTTCCAATTTCACGACGTTGCTGTCGGCGGCGGCGAGAAGGAGGATGTTGGTGAACTCAGCCGGGGTGGTTTCGTCGAGCACCCTGCCACTAATACTGCCGTTGGCCGGTTCTGCTTCCTGGGCGAGGAGTAAGGGAGGAAAGGTGAAAAGGAGGAAAGCAACTAGTGCTATCCCTTTACTCCTTTCTCCCCTTATCCCCCTACTTAGGGCGCGGACGCAGGTGCAGTGAGCCCCTTTTGCAGGCCTAAGGCCTGCATCCCCAAAGGGGAAAGGGATAAAGGAGCAAAGTAAAAGAGGTAAATTTAGTTTCATTCGATGGGCGGTTGGAAATTCTTTTAAGGAGTAAACCAAGATCGATGCCGGGTTCAGTTGCTAAAGTCAATATTGATCCTCATTCCAGGCGGCGGTATTCTACCGATGTGCCTTGTTTGTGGATGAAAGGACGAACGTGCTGGCGCTGGGTTGCACTTTTTAGGTACACGTTGGGCGAGATTGAAAGGTTACAGCCGCTTGGTAACGAGAACTATCAAGGCCTTTCAACATTCATTGCACCTGCGGTTGCGCCTGCAAACCCATCGTCTTCCCGTCAATCATTAGCCATTTTTTTCAGCCGCTCCTGCGCCTTCTGCCCAATTGGCCCCTGAGGATCCAACTGAAGCGCCGTTTTTGACAACTCCATGGCCTTGGCCTTGTCGCCCGCTGCCAATAATCCCGCCGCCAGATTGTCATAACTAACGGCAGATTCCGGGAAGAGCTGGGTGCAAAACTGAAAAATGAATAGAGCTGGTTGTACCTGGTTTTGCCCGAGTAAGAGTTGACCGGCATTGTTCATTTTTTCCTCAAAATCGAAAAAGCGATACGCTGGGTCCGCTACCATTCTTTTGGTTTCGCTTTGCACCAGGTCCATTTTTCCTGCCTGGAACAACTCCGTCAGGTAATCCATGGGGTTGAGGATGTAGCCCTCCGCCTCAAATTGCAGGGCCTGGTCTAAAACAGGGTCCTGGTTGCTGCTGTATTCGGCAAAGCTCATGTCTACCGCTACGTGCGGGGCCGTCCATTTAGCGTTTTCCCATTGTGGTTTGTCTTGCCACCAGGCCCAGGATAAACGAGCCTGTAACTGACTGTTGGGCAGCGTTAGCGGACGGTTGTCTCCGTAAAAGTTGATGTTCTCCCCGGAGGGCTCGCCGACAAAAACAGCGTTGGTGTAATTGTCGAGTTCGTTGATGAGATTCTGCGCGGCGGAGAAGGTTCTCCGACCAATGATGACGAAGAATTTGCCGACTTGGTTAATCTTCTCCGTCCGGATGATGCCCGTCACTACCGTCTTATTGTTATAGTTATTGCCGCCACCATTTAGCCGGACATCGAGCACCAAACGATCCACCTCATTCTCTTCAATAAAGTCAAAGACGCGCTGGTAGAAAACATCAATTGCTTCGGACGGATCGGGTACCACCTGACTGTAGCGTACGTAAACGGCTTTCTCTTCGGGTAAGTACTTGAAGTAGTAATGCTTGTCCAGTTCCTGCAGGTAGTGGGGCCTTGTCTCCTGTTGCCGCGCAGAGCGCCAATCACCCTCCTCCTGGATGAAATCGTAATGCCGGGGAACGGACAAGCCCCGTTCGGCCGTAAAGGTTTTATCGAAGACTTTGCCATCCTTCTCCAGCGTAAAAACGATGTCTTGCTTTAATTCTTCCGTTACCCCCTGAGCGTGTAAAACTTCAGGGTAGTTGAGGTAACCCAGTCCGAAGCCCTTAGCGTACTGCTCGTTTTCTGCGGGGATGACGGGCCTGACGGCACTTAATACTTCCGCAATCGGGACAGCTTCAATCTTTAGGACTTTCGCCCCAAGCGCGTCCTTATCATGTTTACGGGTGCCTTCTACGTAGACGCCGTCGTTGAAGTAGTATAGATTGATGGGGAGCTGATGGAAATTGGTGCTTTCTCCGCTTAGCCGCATGGAGGTATGCCCGTATTCGAAAGAGGAAACGAGCCGGGCCATGCCCACGATGATTTCGTGCTCCTGAAGCTGGGGAATAGCCGCGTGGAGTTTTTCTACTTCGCCGTCAAAGGCTTCCGCCGTCGTTTTCTTGAAGAGGAAGGGGTAATCCTGATGCACGGTTTCCTGCAGGAAGCGTAAATCCTCTTGCCAGCTATTGGCTGGTAGGTCGGGTTGTGCGTAAAACGAACCGGTCAGTACCGTCAGTAAAACAAAGCAGCAGAACCTGGAGGTAAAAAAGGAAGGCACAGTGGAGTGTACTTATTAGCGGTTGATGATGTGGCTACTATCCTAAAGGCTTTTTCTTTCTGCCAAGGTTGCATTAGTGATGTTTTGTTGGGGCAGATGCTGCTTATTGCTCGACCGAGGATATGGAAGATTCGATGAAGGAGTTGGTACTGAGGCGAGTGCATGGCTTCCCAACCGGGAAACCTACCGCTTTAAATCGGTAACACAATGATAGCTTTGGTGATTTCAATCTTGTCTGGGCGGAAGGTTTTCATTCGTGAAGCTAAAGGTAGAGAGGGTAGATGTTTTGGGCACTTCGGCAAGCTCAGCGGGGGGCGCGGACGCGGGTGCAGGGGAAGTTGGCGGGGCAGTATTTTGTGCAATTTGTTATTTACACTCCATTAAAGTGCGCAACTACAAATGTCATAAAAACGTTATCTTGCAAAGCAAAAGCCGCTAACATGGTTCGTCCCTTAAGTAATGCCCAGGTTGAAATATTGGAATCTTTCAGTTTTGAACTGGAAACTAAGCAATTGCTTGAGTTTCGGCAGATGCTAATTGCTTATTTTGCAGATAAGGTCACTGACGAGATTGATCTCCTTTTTGAAGATAAAGGTTGGTCCGTTGAGGATAAGGTTGAAGAGTGGGGAGGTGAACATATGAGAATCCCTTATAAGCCAGCCCCTTGAAAATAGTAGTCGACACCAATATTCTTCTCAAATCACTCCCGAAAAAATCAAAGTTTCGCCCAATCTTTGACTCTTTGCGGTCAGGCGAAGTCGACCTGTTATTAACAACTGATATCCTTTTGGAGTACGTTGAAATTATAGGTCGAAAAACAACTCCTGCGATTGGTAATAATGTCGGAATACTTCTATTGAAACTTCCTGCAACCACTAAGGTTGAGGTTTACATCCGGTGGAAACTCATCACTCATGATCCTGATGACAATAAATTTGTAGACTGCGCGATTGCCGGTAATGCAGATTTTATTGTTACTGATGATGGGCATTTTAATGTGCTGAAACAGATCGATTTCCCTGAAGTGTCTGTGATTGATAGTGAGTCTTTTTTGAAGTTATTGCTTCCTGACCAATGATATGATTCGGGTGACTTACAGCCCAACCATAATCAACAAAGTAGCATCTAAGATATATGTTCACCGAAATCAAGAATACCGTTGGGCGATTAATCATCGCTTCCTTGCTGGTAGTAGTCCCCCTTATTGTTTACAGTTTGTTTATTCTGCGTGGTAGGGATGTATATCACTTTGCCGGAGCAGGGGATTCTTTGTGGCATGCTGTAGAATTTATTCGCCCGTACCTTGGGAATGCCATAGGTAACGAAGAAGAATCTACACCTTTTTCGTACTCGTTGCGTGAAATATCGGAAGTAATGATAGAGCGTAAAATTACCAACCATAGCTGGCGACCATTCCTGGTTACGATGTACCAGTTTAAAGGTTGGAAATATAGTCTGCCAGATAAAAAGCTATTACATTATGCTTCCCGGTATGTTATCCATAATCAACGAACGGACTTAGTTGTTGACAGTGGTACGGGCTTCAGTTGCGGTACGGGATTGGGACTGGTCCTCATCCGGCCTCAGGAAACATTCATCGATACGATTCCTGTAGAAAACCTGATTCCATATCTGCCTATTAGGAATCAATTTGTCTTTCCGGATGATGGCGGCCGGGTCTATGATCGCCTTACCGGTAAGTTTATTGGTGATCGAATGGTTGGCTTCGATCAGTACGAAGCAAATCTGCTCCACAAGTTAGTGCCGAATGACGATTTAGACATCAGATTGTATTTGCCCGTTACCGATTATTTTTCCGGTAAGCGGAGCAAGGTTTTTTCGACGGAGATACCAATAAGCCGCTGGGAAGTATTGGAGAAAGGGTATGACTAAAACATGAAAAATATACACTTCTTAAGTGCTTGTAGAGCTTCGTAATACAGCCCCGAGTGAAGGTGCGAAGCGGCCTTACCCAGGGTGGAAGCAGCTGTTTTGGGTAATTCGGCGCTGAGCACCGTAATGACCGGCGAATAACCCTATTATCCCCGGGTTAGCACCTGGGGATAATGACGTTAGACCCCGTCCGGGGTCAAATGCTTATGTTGACTAGGAATAGGAAATACCTGGGAAACATTGAAGAGAGACCTTTACTAAAACATCAAAGAAGTAGAAGCCTTGCACAAGAGCTCACAGAGCTTCGTAACACAGCCCCGGCTTCAGCCGGGACCCTCTTTGTTTGCATATATCAGTCAAAGGTAGTAGCTTTGTTTAAAACTTAAACTAAGTATGCCCGTATTCTCTCACCTCAGCACCGTTTACCGCCCCGACTTCGGTCTCTGTACCGATCTGTATCAGCTCACCATGGCCGCCGGCTACTACCAACAGGGGATGCACGAGCGCAGGGCGATCTTTCATTTGTTTTACCGTCGGCCGCCCTTTGGGGGCGACTTCGCCCTGGCGGCGGGGCTGCCGCTGGCCATTGATCTGATCAACAGATTGCGCTTCAGCGCCGATGATGTGCAGTATCTTGGTCGCCTCAAGGGAAACAATGGCACACCCTTATTTAAAGAGCCTTTTCTCAACTACCTGCAACGGCTGAAATTTTCCGGTACGGTCCACGCCGTCCCCGAAGGAGAAATCGTCTTGCCCCACGAGCCGCTGCTCCGCATCGAGGGAACGCTGATCGAATGCCAGCTGCTGGAGACTGCGCTCCTGACGGTGATGAACTTCAGCACCCTGATTGCCACCAAAGCCGCCCGCGTAAAGGCGGCGGCTGGCGAAGACGCCGTGATTGAGTTCGGCCTGCGCCGCGCGCAGGGGATTGATGGCGGGCTCACGGCCAGCCGGGCGGCCTACATTGGCGGCTGCGCCGCCACGTCTAATGTCTGGGCCGGCCGGTATTACGGCATTCCCGTGAAAGGGACCCACGCCCATAGCTGGGTGATGAGCTTCCCTGATGAAGAGGCGGCCTTCAGCGCCTACGCCGAAGCGATGCCGGATAATGGTATCCTTTTGGTGGACACTTACGACACGTTGGAGGGCGTGGCTAAAGCCATTGAAACGGGTAAAGAACTGCGGCGGAAAGGCCACGAAATGCTCGGTATTCGCCTGGATTCAGGCGACCTGGCTAAACTCTCCATCGCTGCGCGAAAGCTGCTCGATGAGGCAGGCTTCCCCAACGTAAAAATTGTTGCCTCTAATGATATCGACGAGCACACTATACACTCACTGAAGGAGCAAAAAGCCCGAATTGATACCTGGGGCATCGGCACTAAACTCGTTACTGCCAACGACCAACCTGCACTGGGTGGCGTCTACAAACTGGCAGCCATCCAGAACGAGAAAGGCGAGTGGGAACCCAAAATAAAGCGCTCGGATACACTGGCAAAAATCAGTAACCCGGGGAAGCTGAATGTGCGCAGCTTTCACTTTATGGAAAGGGGAACGTCCAGCCCGCACGGACGGGTACTCTACAATGAGTTTGACGGTACTGATATGAAGAGCTATACGCTTAAGGGCGGTGAGCAAATAGACATCCACCGACATGACGCGATACGGGAGACTGATTTACTCGTTCCGGTTTTTGAGGAGGGCGTGCTGAACTATGCTCCTCCAACCCTGCAAAGCACCCGCGACCGCGCCCTGAACAACTGGCGCTGGTGGTCCTCCGGAAAGGAAGGAAACCAATCTACTGCCTATCTGGAAAGCCGCCTCTACGAACTCAAGCAATCCATGCTCGCAGAATAATTCTCTTTGCCCTGCTTGATGGTCAGCTACAACCAGTAGACCCTAAGAAATGACCTGTTCTTTGCGAAGCAGCAGCTCGGTCATTTCAGGTTCAGGTTTTCCGTACACCATTCAATCATTTTCAGCAAATTGGGAAGTTCACCTGTAAATGACCGAGCTTACCTTTATCTTTGCTTAATATTAAAGTCAACGTATGTATAGCTACGAATACCCCCGCCCTTCGGTTACGGTAGACATTGTCGTCTACGGCTACGACGGTGGTAAGCAACTTAAGCTGCTGCTGATCCGCCGGGGAAGTGATCCGTTTAAGGGCCACTGGGCGTTGCCCGGCGGATTCGTAGACATGGATGAGGATCTGGAAACCGCCGCTCTCCGCGAACTGGAAGAAGAAACCGGCGTCAAAGACCTCTTCGTTGAGCAGCTCTTCACCTTCGGAAAGCCGGGCCGTGACCCCCGTGGGCGTGTCATCAGCGTAGCTTATTTCGCCCTGGTGAATTTGCAGGACCACCCCGCCGTTGCTGCCTCTGACGCCGACAAAGCCGAATGGTTCCCCATCAGCGAATTACCCGACCTCGCCTTTGATCATGCTGATATCATCGGCATTGCCAATAGCCGCTTAGCCGCAAAAGTCCGTTACCAACCCATCGGTTTTGAGCTCTTGCCGGAAGAATTTACCCTCGGCCAGCTACAGCAGCTTTACGAGACGGTGCTCAACGTCAAGGACGGTTTCAACAAGCGAAACTTCCGTACCCGTATTCTGCGTACGGGTATCCTCGAAGAGGTAGGCCGTCAGCAAAACGTCGCTCACCGCCCGGCCGTACTCTACAAGTTCAACCAAAAAACCTACGAAGACCTGGCTAAACAACGGGATAGCGGGGTGTTGCGGCGGGCGCTGGACTTTGAAATTTGAGTAGGGTGCAGGGTGCAGGGTGCAAGTTGCAAGTTGCAGGTTGTACAACCTGAATCCTTCAACCTGTAACTTGCACCCTATAACTTGCACCCTGCACCTTGCACCCTATAACTTGCACCCTACACCCTTCAACCTGTAACTTGCAACCTGAAAGAATGGTATCCATCATCATGGGGTCCGACAGCGACCTCCCCATCATGCGCCTGGCGGCGGAAATTCTGACTGATTTTGGCATCGGGATCGAAGTCACCGTCGTGTCCGCTCACCGTACGCCGGATCGTTTATTTGATTACGCTAAGAAAGCGGCTGATCGGGGTGTTCAGGTGGTGATTGCCGGTGCCGGCGGTGCTGCTCATTTGCCCGGAATGGTGGCCAGCCTGACGCCTTTGCCCGTAATTGGGGTACCCATCAAGAGCCGTAACAGTATCGATGGCTGGGATTCGGTACTCTCCATCCTGCAAATGCCGGGGGGAATACCCGTGGCTACCGTCGCCCTCGACGGGGCGAAGAACGCTGGCTTGCTAGCCGCCCGAATTTTGGGTGCGACGGATGAAAACATTCGCCAGAAGATGGCCGATTACCAGGAAAATCTTCGTGCTCAGGTACAGGTCAAATACGAGCGCCTGGAGAAAGACGGCTGGCAATGAAAAAGAAAGCCCGTATGCGCCTGAGAGCGCTGGCGACTGACCGCCTGAATTTTGCGGCAAAGGTGCAGGAAGAGTACGCTGCCGGAACCCTCGTTCCCGAACGCGGCGTTGCGGGCATTGGCATTATCATTCACGAAAAAGGAGAAGGTCCGGTGACGCGCAAAAACCGCCCGGTATCCGTCCACTACGTCGGGATGCTGGCTACTGATGGTTCTGTTTTTGATGAATCCTGGAGCGACGGGCGGCCCTTCAAATTTTTACTGGGCCGTAAGGAGGTAATCTCCGGTTGGGACATTGGCATCTCCCTGCTCGGCGTTGGGGACCGGGCTACGCTTTTTTTACCACCGGAGCTGGGCTACGGAGCAGAGGGAGATCCGCCGGATATTCCGCCACGCAGCGAGTTACTTTTTTATGTGGAGGTGATGGGGGTTAATTAGTAATGATAGTAGTGGCAGCAGGGTAGTAATGATAGTAGCTGCCGCGCGTGGGAGTAAAAACTACTACCATACTATCATTACTAACCTACTACCCGCCCCCTCCCGGCACAAGAATAAACTCCATCCTCCGGTTCAGTTCCTTTCCTACGGAGGTGTTTTCATCTGCCCGCGGGCGCGTGGCGCCCCGGCCAATGACTTTGATGCGTTCGGCGGAAATTCCTTTGGAAATCAGGTAGCCGCGGCAGCTGAGGGCGCGTAGTTCGCTCAGGCGCTGGTTGTTTTCTTCCGTTCCGTCGTTGGCGGTGTGGCCCTCAATGATAAGATTGTAGCTGGCTTTCGTTTGCATCACATCAACAACGCGGTCCAGGGCGGAGAGGCTTTCGGCGGTAAGCTGATCGGAGCGGCCAGTGAAGGCTACTTGATTGGTGGCTTGCTCCAGGCTTGCCATTACTTCAGCGCTTAGTTCGGGGCAGCCAGCGTTGGGTCCTGGTTCGTCGGGGCATTTGTCTTCCAGGTCGTGGTAGCCGTCTTTGTCGCGGTCCGGGCAGCCGGTGATCAGGCTTCCGGCGTCGTTGGGGCATGGGTCGATGTCGTCGGGCACACCGTCGTTGTCGGTATCCGGGCAACCCTGAAACAGCTTTTTACCGGGCTGGGCGGGGCATTTGTCTTCGGGGTCGGCAATGCCGTCTTTGTCGTAATCCGGGCAGCCGAGCATCTCGCGGGAGCCAGCCTGGTCGGGGCAAAGATCTTTTTGGTCGGCCGTGCCGTCGTTGTCTTTGTCCGGGCAGCCCTTTGTTTTTTTGTTTCCTGGTATTTCAGGACAGTAATCTTCGGCATCAATGACGCCGTCGAGGTCGGCATCGGGACATCCTTTGGTGGAGTTGGGGCCGTATTCTTCCGGGCAGCGGTCTCTTGGGTCCGAGATGCCGTCGCCGTCAGTATCTGTATTGTCAAGGCCTCCGAATTGATACAAGTAGCCAATACCGGCCGTGTTCATCTTTCGGCGGTCAGTATTCGCCCAACGGTGCTCCAGTTGTAGTTTCAGAGAGAAATTGGTGCCCAGGCGGACGTTGATCCCCGCACCAATGGGGAGTTGCCCATAGCTGTTGCCTTTGGATTTGAAAACGAAGCCCATACCAGCAATCACGTAGGGAGCGAACTTGCGCTGGCTACCGAGGGGGTAAAAGTCTCCCAGCATGTCAAATGCAACGATGTTGAGGTTTTCCAGATCTCCCTGATCAATAACGGCCAGCGTTATCGGCAGTGTGGCACCGAACTTATCGTTGAATTGCCGGTGCCCCGCCAGTTCCATACCGTAGGTTGTAGTCTGGCCGATCTCCTTACCATCGTTGACGTTGTGCTGAATGAGCAGCACCCGGGTAAAAAGGGAGTTGTGGCCAATGGAGTCAACGAGCTGCCCGAAAACAGTCAGTGAACTGGCGAGCACAAAAATAGCGGAAAGAGAAAGTCTGATACAATTCATGGTAGTCCGGCGGGAAGTACTCATTACGGAGAAGCCGCTCAATTTATTGCCGATTGCGTCTTGCCATAGAAAGGACATATTACAACGGTAAAGTGCATCGGACCCTGGTGGTCCCCGGGCAGATCAAAGGTAAGGCACGCTCTTAGTATTACTGCCCGGGGGTAAGGGCAAACTCCACCCTCCGGTTGAGCCTACGGCCGGCGGAAGTGGAATTGTCTGCTGTAGGGCGCGATTCTCCGTATCCGGCACTGCTGATCCGGCTTTCCCGGATACCGGTAGCGAGCAGGAATTCGCGGCAGGAAGCGGCCCTGCGCTGGCTCAGGTCGAGGTTAGTGACGTCGGAGCCGACGTTGTCAGTGTGTCCACTGATCGTCAGGTAGTAATCGGGGTATTCCCGCATGATGCCACCCACTTCGGAGAGAATGACGTAGCTGGATTCTTTGAGTTTTGCGCTTCCGGTTTCGAATTGTACGGCGCGGGCGGCGTATTCCAGTCGCTCTTTCACTTCCTGCTTTATTTCGGGGCAGCCGCCGTTGTCGGCTTTACCGGCCTGGGTGGGGCATCGGTCAACGTTGTCAGCTACACCATCACCGTCGGTGTCCGGGCAGCCGTTCAGGGTGCCGGCGCGGTCGGGGCAGTTGTCGTCTTTGTCGGGCGTACCGTCGTTGTCCCGGTCCGGGCAACCGTTGGCATTAGCGTCTCCCACAGCATCGGGGCACTGGTCTTTGTCGTCGGGCACCCCGTCTCCATCCCGGTCGGGGCAGCCCTTGGTGGCAGCGGGGCCGGCCACTTCGGGGCAGAGGTCTTCGTTGTCGGGCACGCCGTCACCGTCGGTGTCCGGGCAGCCCATCTGTTCGGCGGGGCCGGCCAGTTCCGGGCACTTGTCTTTATCGTCGGTGAGGCCGTCTCCGTCCTGGTCAGGACAACCTTTGGTGGCAGCGGGGCCAGCTACTTCGGGGCAGGCGTCGTCTCCGTCGGCGATGCCATCTTCGTCGGTGTCCGGGCAACCGTTCATTTCGATGGAGCCAACTTCGGTAGGGCATTTATCATCGGTGTCAATGATGCCGTCCATGTCCGTATCAGGGCAGCCACCGGTGGCTGCCGGACCGGGGAGGTTCGGGCATCTGTCGTCCCGGTTGACGATGCCGTCGTTGTCAGAATCTACGCTGCTGATCCGGTAAATGTAGCCGATGCCGGCCATGATGTTGTCCCGGTTTTCCTCGTTGGAAATGCGGTATTCTCCCTGGAGGTTAAACCAGGAATTTTCTCCAAGTTTAAAGTTAAAACCCAGGCCCAGTGGTAGTTGGAGGTTAGAGTTGTCAAAGCCCTCGCCAACGATTCCATATCCTGCATGTACGTAGGGAGACACCCTGGCGTTGACCCCTGCGGGGTAAAACTGGCCCAGTATCTCAATGCCCACAATGGAAATGTTTTCCAACTCCCCCACATCAATAAGACCGATCTTCAGGGGGACGGCGAGGCCGAAATACTTACCCAGTTGGCGCCGGTACCCCAGCTCCAGGGCAAAGGTCTGTGATAGATCCATTAAATCCTCATTAGGAATTTCATGGTCCACGGCCAGTACACGGGCCGATAATGCGTTGAATGCGTTTAAATTGTTCGACTGCCCGCTTAAGCAGACAGTAATCAGCAGCAGAAGGCCGCTTAAGAGAAGACGTGTCATGGGAAAATGATTACCGGGGGATAAATAACGCGATAAAGATAGGTTGTAAAGTGAGAACGGCAGCTAAATATGTGAGAAAGGTTCAATTGTTTTATTAAGCGGTCTTTCTGCTGGCGGAACTGTGTGCCCCTGAATTATGATTCTAACCAGGCTGTTCGCAATCTTCCGCGGATGACAGAAGGGGATAGGGCGCGGCCGCAGGCGATGCACTGAGCGAAGGTCGCGGTCCGGGCAGATTATATCCTGGTCGGGAAGGACTTAGACTGGAGTGGTCGTGGCCTGCAGCTCAATTACACTGGGTCAGTTGGTCTCCCCGTTACAGCAACGGCCTTTTTTAAATGATCATCTCATCTGGGATCGGAATGAAGATTGCTACGTATTTGCTATCCACAGTCCTGATTTTACGGGACATACTCTCGACTTTTTACAGACGGGCAGTAATGTGATCCGCACCGCATTAACACCGCTCTTTAGGGGTAAAATGGTACATGGGATGGAAGTCCAGTGGCCGGGGGTACAGCTTAGGTCAAGTATGGGCACACAGACCTCAGACAGCGCCAATAGGGCTAATCCAATTCAAACCCCTACCTTGCGAAACTTTCATCAACCTCCTATTCATGAAAAAGCGCTGGTCTTTTTTTCGGGAAGCCGTCAAGAGTTTCCGATCAACGGGCGCCATTGCGAGTTCTTCCCCTGCCTTGATAAAAAAGCTGGTAGAACCGCTACCTTCCGACCGGCCAGTAACCATAATTGAACTGGGCCCTGGTGACGGCTGTGTTACCCGCGCCATTCTGGACAAAGTGCATCCGCAAAGCAAGGTGACGGCCTTTGAGATCAACGAGTCCTTTATCACCTTGCTGGCGGGTATTGAAGATACAAGACTACGGGTATTGCCGGTTGGGGCCGAAACGCTCACGGACTACTTTGAAGCGGGTACCGTTGACTTTGTGGTCTCGAGCCTTCCTCTTTCCATGATTCCCAAGGAAATTAAAGCTGAAATCCTGGAGCAATCCCGGATCGTATTGGGTCCGAAGGGGGAATTCTACCAGTACCAGTACGCTTTGCAGGATTATGGACTGATGAAGGACTACTTCCATAAAGTCTCCGTAAGCTTTACGGCGGCGAATTTACCGCCAGCCTTTATTTACAGTTGTTTTATGGGGTAAGACCGGTAAACGAATGTCCGTGCCCTGCTTCTCCTTACCTCCCTTTACACCCGCGTTTGCGCCAAAGGAAAACACACGGTAACGTCACAAATACTTCAATGTGAGAACCATTATACCATTCCGAATGTAGCCTATAGTAATCAACGCTTTTAATTATGCTACGCATCCTTTTGGTAGAGGACGAAGAGAACATCCGTGAAACGGTCAAGCTTAATCTTGAGATGGACGACTTTGAGGTGGTGACTGCCGCCGATGGTCGTCAGGCATTGAAGCACGCCCAGGAACAGCATTTCGACCTCATGATTGTTGATGTGATGCTTCCGGAGGTGGATGGCTTCCAGGTCGTGGAACAAATCCGGCTGACGAACCGGGAGACGCCGATCATCTTTTTGACCGCTAAGGACCAGGCCGCTGACCGTATTCTGGGGCTAAAAAAGGGCGCTGATGACTACCTGACCAAGCCATTCGTTTTCGAAGAACTACTGCTTCGGGCCCGGCGGTTGATTGAGCGGACGAGCAAAAACCCTGACGTGAAACCTGATTTGTTCACCTTTGGCAGCAACAAGGTCAACTTTGCCACCTACGAGGCGGAGGGCAACCAGGGAAGCTTCACGCTAACTAAGAAAGAGGCCATGTTGCTGAAGCTCCTGACTGACCGCCGCGGCGAGGTCGTGAGCCGGCAGCAAATCCTGCAATCTGTCTGGGGCTACGATGTCTACCCCAGTACGCGAACAATCGATAATTTTATTCTTTCTTTCCGCAAGTATTTTGAACAAGATCCCAAGCATCCGGCGCACTTTCTCAGCGTTCGGGGCGTTGGGTATAAGTTTGTTGATTGAATCGCCCAATAGTAGTCATGGCGGTTGTCACCACCATTAAATCCAGTACCTTGCAGTTTTTAAAGCTCCCGGATTATTGGTGTGGTTTTTTTCCAACAACTACCCCAACGACTATTTCCCCCTTTCCAGATGCAAAACATTTCTTTCGAGTATCCCTCCTGGTTTTTGATTCTTTGCGCTTTTGCCGGCCTCGCGGTGGCGATGCTGCTCTACTACCGGGAAAAAACCTTCCGTGACCAGCCTAACGGCCTGGTGTGGGGCATGGGAATTCTCCGCTGGCTGGGCTACAGCCTGCTGGCCGCTCTGCTGCTGTCTCCCTTGCTTCGCTATCTGCAGACCGACCGGCAGGAGCCGGTGATTGTACTGGCGCAGGATGTGAGTGAATCCATCGGGATGGAAACGGATACTACCGCCTATCGCGCGCAGTGGGAGGCGTTGAAAACCAGCCTTAGTGAAAAGTATCAGGTGGTTGACTACACCTTTGGAGCGGGCGTAACTCCTGGTGGAGCGCTTGAATTTAAGGACAAGAGAACGAACCTTGATGCCGTGCTGACGGAGATCAGTGATGTTTACGGCAGCCAAAACCTCGGAGCGGTAGTGCTTGCTACCGACGGTATTTACAATGAAGGCACGAACCCCGCCTACCGTAACCTGCAGCTCAAAGCGCCGGTGTACACCGTCGGACTGGGAGATACTACCCAGCGCAGAGACTTGGTGATTCGCCGGGTGTTTCATAACAAGATCGCTTACCTGGAAGACCGGTTTAGTATTCAGATTGACGTTACCGCCCGTGGTGCCGCCGGAAGCAACACCCGCATGACGGTCAGTCGGGTAGGGGACAGTGGCGTCAAAGAACTACACACGGAGAACATCAATGTTGACAAAAACGACTTCTTCACCACCCGCGAGGTGGTGCTGGATGCTGATCGGCCAGGTGTACAACGTTACCGCATCAGCCTGAGTACCATCGGTGAAGAGGTGAGTACGGCCAACAACCGGCGAGACATCTTTGTCGATGTTCTGGATGCGCGCCAGAAAATCCTTTTGCTGGCCAACGCGCCACATCCTGATCTGGCCGCCATGAAGCAGGCTCTGGCTACGGGCAAAAACAACGAAGTTGAGATTGGTTATGCCGGTAAATTTCAGGGGCGAATGGCTGACTTCGACCTTGTTGTCTTACACCAGCTTCCCTCAGTAAAAAAGAACATCAGCGCTGAACTGACTCAGCTGCAACAAGCGAAAGTGCCGACGCTTTACGTAATGGGTCCGGATTCACCCGCGCGGGCCATCGGTCAGGCGCAGGATTTGCTTTCCTTCAGTGGCAAGTCTGGCGCAAAGGGCAATGACGTCAGTGCCCGTACGGTGCCGGGTTTCAGCCTCTTCACGCTCAGTGAAGATCTGCGGCAGGCTTTACCTAAGTTCCCACCCATTACGGCTCCCTTCGGAGCGTTTACTTCCGGACCCGGTGCGACCGTATTGCTTAAGCAACGGATCGGTCGCGTTGATACGGATTTTCCGTTGATCACACTGGGCGAGAGCAAAGGAGTAAGAACGGGGGTCATTGCCGGCAGTGGTCTTTGGCAGTGGCGGCTTTTTGATCATCTTGAGTATGGAAACCATGAACGGTTCAACGAGTTGATGAGCCAGATCACGCAGTACCTGACCGTTCAGGAAGACAAGCGCCGGTTCCGGGTGAGCCTCCCGAAGAACCTATTTGATGAAAATGAACCGGTACAGCTGGATGCTGAGCTTTATAATAGCAGCTACGAATTGATCAATGAGCCGGAGGCGACAGTAACGATCACCGGGCCCGGAGGACGGGAATTTCCCTACGTATTCAACCGCACGAGCAATTCGTATACCCTTAATGCCGGTACCCTGCCGGTAGGTAACTATCGCTTTTTGGCCCGAACGAATTCCGGAGGGGAAGAACTTAGCTACAACGGTCGGTTCAGCATTCAGGCAGTAGAAGTTGAACGCTACGCACTGGAAGCGGATCATGGGTTGCTGCGCCGCCTGAGCGATCAATACGGGGGCGCGCTTATTTTCCCCGATCAGCTGGCTGCTTTACCCGCGCAGCTGGAGGCTGCGGGGACGGTCAAACCCGTCCTTTTCGAGACCGTAAACACCCGCTCAGTCGTTCACCTGAAGTGGATCTTCTTTGTACTGCTGGCGCTGTTTGCTGCGGAGTGGTTTATGCGGCGGTACTTTGGGGGGTATTAACGATCGGGAAACAGTAGAAGATGGCTTTCCTTTGTTTTTTCGGGCGTTAATAGAGCAATGGAATCAATAAATTTTGATAACTACATTTTTCAAAGTACTTTTGTATTGTCGAATGGTTTTCTTCACTTCCGTGTCTAACCGCTTTCTTCCTTCGGGCTTACTAATTAAGACTTAGTTTTTAGTTATCTTTGCCCGTCCAAATAATCCCTACTTAAGTAATATGGCGATCCGTATTTCGAGCCTCAATCATTGTCTTACTACATCTGCCTCCGCTAAACTGGATCAAATGCATTTGGAGGAGCGCCAGTGGTTCGCTGTCCGAACATCTAACCGGCACGAGAAAAGAGCATGTGAGGAACTACGGAGGTTGGGGATCGAGTGTTATCTTCCACTTCGTGAGAAGGTTTGTGTCTACGCAACGAAACGTGTTACCCGGCAGTTACCGCTACTGTCCGGGTATATCTTTGTTTACATTCACAAGGGAGAAGACTTGGCGGTTCGCCGGGCCGTTTTTACTTCGCGTTTCGTGACCATTGGAGGAGAGCGACGCGCCATTGAGGAAGGTGAAATAGACCTCCTTCGTAAACTCAGTACTGATCGTAATCTGAACTGGGATAAAATGGAAGATGCTTTTGACTTTAAGGAGGGAACTCCCGTCGAAATCATCACCGGGCCACTGGCCGGAATCCGCGGACATTACGTTACTAAAAAGTCTAAAAAAACATTCGTTATCGCCATTGGTGGTATGGGAGCTTGCCTTTCTACCTGTGAAATAGATCCTCGATACCTGGTAACCCTTAACGGAACTACTATGGTGGAGAATGAGGAAGCACTCATGGCGGCTGACGGAAAGAAAATACTCTGGTAAAAACGAGTAGTTCAAGCCGGGAAACTGTGCCGCTGTTGGTGGCTCTGGCTAAGCGTATCGGACGCATGGACGCCGAAGGCCTGCCCACCCAATATCCTACTGTAATTTGATTCTGGTCACCGGATCCGCAGGCTTTATTGGCCATTTTCTGGCAACCAGGCTTGCAATTGCGGGCTTTGAGGTGATTGGTATTGACAATGTCAATGATTACTATGACCCTGCGCTGAAGTGGAGCCGCCTGGCCGAGGCTGGTATCCCGAAGGATATTGTGGTGCTTGAAGGAGAAGCCGTCAGTGATAAATACCCCAATTTTCGCTTCCGTAAACTTGGACTGGATGATCGGGTGGGAATGGAGCAACTCTTTGCTGATTTCGCCTTCACGAAGGTCTGTAACTTAGCGGCTCAGGCTGGGGTGCGGTATAGCCTTAGTAACCCGATGGCCTACGTCGACAGCAACGTTACCGGTTTCGTCAATGTGTTGGAGAATTGCCGTAAGCACGATATTCAACACCTGGTTTACGCCAGTAGCAGCAGTGTGTACGGTCTTAACGATAAGGTTCCTTTTGCTGAAACGGACCCGGTTGAGCAACCCGCCAGTTTGTATGCTGCAACAAAAAGAAGTAATGAGCTGCTCGCCCATGTCTACGGTCATCTTTACGGATTACCGGTGACCGGACTGCGGTTTTTTACGGTTTACGGCCCCTGGGGCCGGCCCGACATGGCGTATAGCTTGTTTAGCGATGCAATATTGAATGACCGGCCGATCAAGGTATTTAACCACGGGGCGATGTCGCGTGATTTCACCTATGTAGACGATATTGTAGAAGGGGTATTTCGGGTGTTGACGCAACCCCGCCCCACCCAGGAGGGTGTCCCCTTCCGGGTGTATAACATTGGTAATGGCAGCCCGGTTAGCTTGCTGAAGTTCATAGAAACGCTTGAACATCACCTCGGTGTTACTGCCAGGAAGGAATTTGAAGGGATGCAACCCGGTGATGTTGAAAAAACATTTGCTGACACAACAATACTTGAACGTGATTATGGCTATCGTGCAGAAACACAGCTGCACGAGGGAATTGGTAATTTCGTGAAATGGTACCGCAGCTACTATGGCTACCCAGGCGCTGACACTTCGGAGGACTCGGCGACGAGCGCAGGTGCAGGGCTTTAAATATAATGAGCAATGAACGGCCAACCAGTTTTTACTACTAATGGTTGAGATCGCAATTGCTCGGACACCCAAGCCTTGCCAGCGCCGCCCGGGGCTTCACGATCATAAGCCGCCCATAGCTATGGCTATGATCGACTTATGATTACTCGCCCCGAACCACGCTGCCGGCGACTTAATGTCCGGACGATTACAAACTCAACCACTAATACTTGATTATGAGTGCGATCAAAAAAAGCATATTGGTTACCGGAGGTGCTGGTTTTATCGGGAGCCATGTGGTACGAAGATTAGTGAATCAATACCCTCACTACAAAGTGATCAACCTGGATGCACTTACTTACGCTGGTAATCTGGAAAACGTAAAAGATTTGCAAAGTGCCCCTAACTACAGTTTTGTCCGGGCGGACATTACAGACCTGGAGGCCATCCGGGTAGTTTTTGCTACCTATGCTCCTGACGTGGTCATTCACCTTGCAGCCGAAAGCCACGTTGACCGAAGTATCGAAGACCCCTTAATTTTCGTTAAGACCAACCTCTTGGGGACGGCAACCATGCTGCAGGCCGCTAAGGAAAGCTGGAAGAATGATTATAGCGGAAAACTGTTTTACCACGTCAGTACTGACGAGGTCTATGGCTCACTGGCGGAAACCGGCTTTTTTCTGGAAGACACACCTTACGACCCACGTAGCCCTTACTCGGCCTCAAAGGCGGGAAGTGACCACCTGGTCCGGGCCTGGGGCCACACTTTTGGTCTTCCCATTGTGCTTTCTAATTGTTCCAATAACTACGGCCCTTACCAGTTCCCTGAAAAGTTGTTGCCGCTCTTCATCAATAACATCAAGCAGATGAAACCGCTGCCCGTGTATGGCAAGGGGATCAACGTAAGAGATTGGCTGTACGTAGAAGACCACGCCCGCGCCATCGATGATATTCTTCATAAGGGAAGGGTAGGGGAGACTTACAACATCGGTGGGCATAATGAGTATCGCAATATTGACCTGATTCATTTGCTTTGTAAGCTAATGGACCAAAAACTTAGCCGTCCGGAAGGCACTTCGGCCGAGCTTATTACTTACGTCACTGACCGGGCTGGCCACGATATGCGCTATGCTATTGATGCTACCAAACTCAAAAATGAGCTAGGCTGGATGCCAAGCCTTCAGTTTGAGGAAGGTTTGGGAAAAACAATTGATTGGTACCTGGATAACGAAGCCTGGGTGACTGGGGTTACCAGTGGAGATTATCAGCAGTATTACGAAAAGATGTATGGAGCTTAGCGAAGTATTTAATTTCATTGCTCTTTATCCGGTTCCTGCACCTGCGCCAGCGCCCAAAAGCATTGTATTCTTATGAAAGGTATTATTCTTGCTGGCGGCTCCGGAACCCGACTTTACCCGATTACAAGAGGTGTGTGTAAACAGCTTATGCCGGTGTATGATAAGCCGATGATTTACTACCCGCTTTCTATTTTGTTGCTGGCCGGCATTCGGGAAGTACTGATTATTACCACTCCTGAAGATAGTGCTGCCTTCCGAAATTTATTGGGGGACGGCAGCGAACTGGGCTGTGTTTTCGAATATAAAGTGCAGGAAGTTCCCAATGGCCTTGCGCAGGCTTTTGTAATTGGTGAGGATTTCATTGCCGGAGGCAAAGCTGCCCTGATTCTGGGGGATAATATCTTCCATGGTGCTGGCTTGAGCCAGCTCCTGCAGGAGAGTGCCCGGCTGGGTAAAGGAGCCCGGGTTTTTGCTTATCCCGTTCACGATCCGGAACGATATGGTGTCGTTGAGTTTGACGAAAAAAACCGGGCTGTTTCCATTGAGGAGAAGCCAAAAAAACCAAAAAGCAAATATGCCGTTCCTGGCCTGTATTTCTACGACGAACGGGTGACGGAAATCGCGAAGAACATTGCACCCAGTGCAAGGGGGGAATATGAAATTACCGACGTTAATCGTAAGTACCTCAAAATGGGGGAGCTCGATGTTGGCGTGATGCAACGCGGAACCGCCTGGCTGGATACAGGTACCTTTGAAAGCCTTCATGATGCTGCGGAATTTGTGCGGGTAATCGAAAAGCGACAGGATTTTAAGATTGGCTGTATTGAGGAAGTCGCCTGGAGAATGGGATACATTGATGATGATCAACTCCGGAAAATAGCGGCCCCACTCAAGAAGAGCGGGTACGGAATGTATTTGGAAAATTTACTGGTTTGAAAACCTGAATCAACCTAAGGGTTGATAACCGCTATGAAAAAAGTCCTCATCACCGGTGCTGCCGGCTTTCTTGGCTCTCATTTATCCGATCGTTTCATTGCGGAGGGTTTTGAGGTGATTGGAATGGACAACCTGATTACCGGGTCAATGGACAACATTGCCCACCTGATGCAGAGGAAAGATTTTACTTTCTACCACCACGATGTAAGTAAGTTTGTTCACGTGCCCGGGGATCTTGATTATATCCTTCACTTTGCCTCTCCGGCCAGCCCGATCGACTACCTGAAAATGCCGATCCAGACCTTAAAAGTAGGTAGCCTGGGAACCCATAATCTATTGGGCCTGGCAAAAGCAAAGGACGCCCGAATGCTCATTGCCTCTACCAGCGAAGTTTACGGTGATCCACTCGTGCATCCACAGCATGAAGAATATTGGGGAAACGTTAACCCCGTTGGCCCACGTGGTGTATACGATGAAGCGAAACGATTTCAGGAGGCGATGACGATGGCTTACCATACTTACCATGGCCTGGAAACCCGGATTGTACGCATTTTTAACACCTACGGGCCACGGATGCGGATTGATGATGGTCGGGTATTACCTGCATTCATCAGTCAGGCCATCCGGGGAGAAGGCTTAACGGTATTTGGTGATGGAAGCCAGACCCGATCTTTTTGTTACGTTGATGACCTGGTTGAAGGAATTTACCGACTGCTCCTGAGTGATTACGCGCAGCCGGTGAATATTGGGAACAGCGACGAGATCACGATCATGCGTTTCGCCGAAGAAATTCTTGAACTGGTGGGTAACCCTCAGGCTTTTCTGGACCATCGGCCGCTGCCGGTGGATGATCCTAAAAAAAGAAGACCAGATACGACGCTGGCAAAAAAAATACTTGACTGGTCACCTAAGATAGACCGAGCCGCCGGCCTGGCTAAAACACTACCTTACTTTATGGGCAAGGTCGCAGGCGTAATAAAAAAGTAAGCATGACAACTTTAAACGGAACCAAGCCAATCATTAATCCGACGCAAATTCTAGAAAAACTAAGAAGTGGAGAAACCACCATTTCAGTTGTTGGACTGGGCTACGTGGGTTTACCACTGGCACTGGAATTGGCGAAAAAATTTCGCGTAATTGGCTTTGACATCTCCGAACCAAGAGTGGAGATGATGAAAAAGGGGATTGACCCCAGCGAAGAGCTTGAACCAGAAAACTTTGCTGATAAGAACATTCAGTTTACCTGTGATCCGGCGCAGCTTGCCGATGCAGTATTTCATATTGTTGCCGTGCCTACCCCCGTTGATGAAAGCCGGACACCAAATCTGCGTCCGCTTATCGGGGCTTCCACTACTCTTGGGAAGATTCTTAAGGCAGGGGACATCGTTGTGTATGAAAGCACGGTATACCCCGGATGTACGGAAGAAGATTGCGTTCCCATACTCGAAAAGGAGAGCGGGCTGAAATTTGGAGAGTTTACCGTTGGCTATAGCCCCGAACGGATTAATCCAGGCGACAAAGAGCACACCGTTGCCAATATTCTTAAGGTAGTAAGTGCCAGCGACGAGGATACCCTTAAAGTAGTAAGTGGTGTATATGGCGACGTGATCACCGCTGGTATCTATGAGGCCAAAACGATTAAGGTTGCGGAAGCCGCTAAAGTGATCGAAAACAGCCAGCGCGATGTCAACATCAGTTTCGTTAATGAACTGAGTATCATCTTCAGTAAAATGGGGATTGATACGCAGGATGTGCTGGAGGCTGCCGGAACGAAGTGGAATTTCTTACCCTTTCGCCCTGGTTTGGTAGGCGGACACTGTATTAGTGTTGACCCCTACTACCTGCTCCATAAAAGCGTGAAGCTGGGGTACGACCCACAGGTAATCGCCAGTGGACGGCGGATTAATGACCGGATGCCGGCATTTATTGCTAAAGAGTTAGTACAACACCTGCTCAAGATTGATAAAAACCCCAAGATCAGCAAGGTGCTCATACTTGGCGTCACCTTCAAAGAGAACGTGGCGGATATCCGTAATTCTAAAGTAGTTGATGTCGTTCGTGAGCTGATGGACTTTGGCGTCAACGTTCATCTATATGACCCCTTTGCCAGCCCCAATGAAGTAGCTCATGAATACGGGCTAACGATGGTTGATGAGATCGGAAAAGACTATGACGCCGTAGTAGTTGCCGTTGCGCACGATTCATTTAAGCAAAAAAAGCTAGACTACTTTCGGGGGATAAGTAAGGGCACGCTGGTGCTTTTCGACCTGAAGGCTATTTATCCCAGAGAAGAGATTAAGGAAGGAGAGACGCTGTGGCGGCTATAATTCCTACGACACCCTGGTTTTTGTATGATATAATTCCTACGTTTTGAAGTCAATAATTCTACTCCTTTCTTTGCTGCTCTGTGTTGCCGCACTCCCTCTGGCAGCGCAAATTCCTGTTGCTATACCACAGGAAGCACAGCTACGTGCTTACCTGGGAGACCGGGACATCGATGAGGCTGAATTACGGAAACGCCTTGAAACGATGGGGATTCAGGTCGACAACCTTACACCTGAGCAAGCTCTGCAGCTTCGCCCCCAGGTAGAAGCTGTTATTGCCGAAATGGAAGCGGAGCGGCAACGCGCTGAAGAAGCTGCCAGAAC
>ENA-ORXT01001829-ORXT01001829.1-marine-metagenome-genome-assembly--contig:-NODE-1829-length-27218-cov-10.896135_pt1 | contig 27218 bp, 19 predicted proteins | sample MGYA00237868_ERZ511482 | MGnify/ENA metagenome assembly ERZ511482
TCCTGTGGTCGTACTCTATTTAACCTAGAAGAAGTGCTACATCAAGTGCGTGAGGCAACAAAACACCTTACAGGGCTAGATATCGCGGTGATGGGCTGTATTGTCAATGGTCCAGGAGAAATGGCAGATGCCGACTATGGTTATGTTGGTAAACAACCAGGCTATATCTCTCTCTATCGTGGACGGGAAGAAATCAAAAAAGTCCCTGAAAACCAAGGAGTAGAGGAATTGATCAATTTAATCAAGGCTGATGATCGTTGGGTTGAACCAGAATAAGGCTTCGATAATTGATAATTGAAAATGGATAATTGATAATTCGGTAAGTCCAAAGGACTCAACTCACCAAAATTAGTTGCTGACGGTGGACATTGAGGAGTTGAATTTCAGTTTTTGCTACTTGCTCTAACATATAAACTAGGTTATCTGGGGAGAGGTTTGTGCCATCATTACGACAGCTACCAGTAAAGTGAATTACGGCTTGATTATTTATCGCAGATTTTAAGTCCAATGAGTACAGGCGATCGCATAAGTTAATTATTTTTTTGCTTCCAGATTTAGTAAATTTTTCCCAGAGTATTTCTTGGCTTTGGTTAATTTCATTGATCCACTGTTGCCAGGGTGTATTTATATCGGCTGCGACTTGTACGGTAATAATGTATTTTGCTTGATCCATTAGGCGACTGGCGTTGAGAGATTTTGGATCTACGTCTTCTATTTTGTAGATGGGAATATTCTCTGGTAACTGCGCTGCTAAACGGTTGCGAAATTCTTCAATATCCATTTCCTCGGTTAATTCAAAATCAACTATCTCCCCATTGCTAGTAATACCTAAAGATAAGGCGTTGGCGATGGATATTTTGGGGCTAGGGTGATATCCCCCAGTAAAAGAGATTGGTAGGGCTGCGCGACGTATTGCTCGATCAAAGAGACGAGTTAAATCGAGATGGCTGATCAGACTCATTTCCTCTATTTTGCCAAACCACAGGCGGATCTTTTGGACTTTGTTTTGATTCGGTTGAAAATGTCCTTCAAATGTGGGAATCTCAGGGGGTTTGACCACAATATTATGTCCGAAATCTGTGCCACATACGCCACAATGGGAACAGCCTTCAAAGGCACAGTCAGGCACGGTAGCAGCTTCTAAAGCTTTTTGTAAGTCATCTTTTAGCCATTGCTTATCAATTCCTGTATTAATATGATCCCAGGGTAGGGGGGCATCTAAAGTTGGGGAGATGGGGAGATGGGGAGATGGGGAGTTAGGGAGTACAGAAGATGTTTGATTGTCGAAGAGATTCCATTCGCCATTTTCTACCTGACGATATTTCCAGGTTAGATCGGCTTCGGCGATCGCTTGTTCCCATGCGCCATAGGCTTTATCTAAGTTTTCCCACCAGGAATCCATCCCTGCGCCAAGTTCCCAAGCGCGTTTAACGACGGGGGCTAAACGGCGATCGCCTCTACCGACAAAATCTTCCATTGCTGAGATTCGCACGTCGGTATAGTTAACCTTAATCCCTTTGACTCGACGAAATTCTTCTCTAAGTAATTCTTGCTTGCGTCTAAACTCGCTAGTAGAGACGGAATGCCACTGGAAGGGAGTATGAGGCTTGGGGGTAAAGTTGGAGATTGTAATATTAAAGTTGAGACGCTTATTGCTTATTTGACTACATTCGCGACGCAGCCATTTAACCGTATCGACAATACCCACCACGTCTACATCGGTTTCTCCTGGCAAACCGATCATGAAGTAGAGTTTAACCTTACTCCAGCCACGGGCAACGGCGGTTTGAATACCTCGTAGTAACTCCTCGTTAGTAAGTCCCTTATTTACTACATCCCGCATTCGTTGAGTACCAGCTTCGGGAGCAAAAGTTAATCCAGATTTGCGTATTCCACCAATAATATCGGCAATGTTGTCATCAAAGCGATCGACTCTTTGACTGGGCAGAGATAGAGATATATTTTCCTCTTGCAGACGGTTTTTAATCTCCATTCCCACGGCGGGAAGCGCGAGATAATCAGAACAGCTTAGAGATAATAAAGAAAACTCATTGTAGCCAGTTGCCCGCATTCCCTTTTCGATCGCATCGACTACTTTTTCGGGTTCGACATCTGTAGCAGGGCGAGTTAACATGCCCGGCTGACAAAAACGACAGCCACGAGTACAGCCCCGTCTAATTTCTACCGTTAGGCGATCGTGTACGGTCTCGATAAACGGCACTAGCCCAATAGAATAAGCGGGAATCGGCGTAGCTACCCGACGTAAGACTCTTTTAGGCACTTCTGGCGTAAGGCGATGTACAGAGCCATCTGCGTGCATCTCATAGAATCTAGGGACATATACCCCAGGCACTTGAGCCAGATCGAGCAGCAACGCTTCTTTACTCAATTGGGCTGCTTTACCTTCTTTAATAATTAGCCCAATTTCAGGCAGCAATTCTTCGCCATCCCCCAGGGCAATAAAGTCAAAGAAATCGGCATAGGGTTCGGGGTTAGAAGTGGCGGTTTGCCCCCCAGCAAAAATCAGCGGGTAGTCTCCCTTAGCTCGCTCTTTCCAGGTGAGGGGAATTTGCCCCAGACTGAGCATTTCTAAGATGTTGGTTGCCCCAAGTTCGTAGCTCAAACTAAAGCCTAAAATATCAAAGTCCTGTAGTGGACGCTTTGACTCTAAGGCAAATAACGGTCTATTTGTCTCCCGCAGCTTGGCTGATAAATCGGGGGCGGGAAGATAAGTGCGATCGCACAACTGTTGCGGTTGGGCATTAATAATGTTGTAGAGAATAATATGACCCAGATTTGAAGCTCCAACCTCATATACCTCTGGATAAGTTAACACCCATCGCACCTCGGCATCCGTCCAAGGTTTATGTACTGCACCTAGCTCATTACCTAAATATCTTGCAGGTTTGGCTATGCTTGAATCAATGGGGCTATCGCTTGTCAGGATCAAAACTTGTATCTCCTAGTCTATTGGGGGAAATCATCTCAGATATCTACTATATCGAATCCCTACAGCCAATAGTTAGTTACGCAAAGGTAATATTTCCGAAATAGTCTAATAGTCTAGTCGAAAAGTTAAATTCAATAAAAACGATATATTTGACTAGCTGAGTATACAGCTTACTCTATGAAGGCGATCGCTAAAGGCAATTTTTATTTTTTACGTGTCGGCCTCTCGACAAGGACTCAAAGACTTATGCCTTCTAAGCTGCTACGAGGATTTTCTCGACGCAGCTCGCGAATTTTCTCGTAACATTTTTTCTCGCTATTACCAAGCTTTTGAGGAGTTTCGATCGTAATTCTAACTAACTGATCGGTACGGTTTCCATCTGCTGAAGACCAACCTTTACCCCGCATACGTAACACTTGACCCGAATTAATCCCCGCAGGAATTTTCATGCTTACCTTGCCGTCGGGAGTGGGAATATTAATTGATGAACCCAAAACTGCTTCATCGGGGGCAATAGGGACTTCACAGACCAAATTATTACCTTCAAAGCTAAAGAAGGAGTGAGGGATCAGGTTGACATTAAGATATAAATCTCCTCCAGACTGTCCTTTGCCCGCCAGACGTATTCGAGAACCAGGTTTTGCCCCCGCAGGAATACGTACTTCAACTGTTTCGAAGTTTATGTTTAACTGCTTAGTCGTACCCCGAAAAGCCTCTGCGTAAGTTAAGTCAATCTTGTTCTCACTGTTTTTTGGTACGGATGAGGCTGAATCTCTAAATCCAGAAGCGCTACTGCTACGATACGCAGTTCGGGATGAAGTATTAGAGGCAGTACTGCTTTCGCTAGGATTAGAAAAGCGACCTAAAAGTTCATTAATGAACTCATCAAAGTTGCCGTACTGGCTGAAATCAGTGCTATCCAGGTCAACCTGCGAACCTGTTGTACTGTTGTTGTTGTTTCTATTTGTGGAAGCGCTAGCAGTATGAGAATTCTGCCAATATTGACCAAAGCGATCGTACTGCCCTCGCTTATCTTCATCCGAGAGTACGTCATAAGCTTCGCTAATTTCTTTGAATTTTGCCTCCGCAGCCTTATTTCCCTGATTGCGATCGGGATGATATTTCAAAGCCAGTTGACGAAATTTTCGCTTAATCTCGCCGGCATCTGCTATTTTTGGTACTCCTAAAACAGCATAGTAATCTTTAAATTTATTAGAAGACATTAAAAAATTATTTCCTTAAAAAGTTAATCATAAACGAGAGTTTATAAACAAAAAGCAATATATTTTGCGATCGCCCTAAAATTTTCAAACAATCAGACAAAGTAAAGGGCATAGCAAGTCTCGCTACACCCAATATTTTTTTAACTCTAAATTTTATATTGAGCAATGCTCAATTAACGCTCAATCAATCTATTTTTATGATATCAGCAGATATATCTTAGATGTTTTAGATAACAGTATTATCTCCGATCGTAGCATTCTTCAAGATTACAACGATGCCACTACGGATATAAAAGCCTTCGTCTTCTCGCTGAGATTCTTCAACTCGATCTTTGTTTAGAATCTGCACATTACGACCAATGCGAGCATTTTTATCGACAATAGCATGACGAATTGTTGTTCCTTCGCCAATTCCGACTGGAATACCGCCTTTTTGTGCTCCTGACTGTCTTTCGGCAAAAGGCTCATAAAAATCTGCGCCCATGATTAAAGTATCCTCAATGGTGCAGTTAGCCTCAATTCGAGTTCTCACCCCAATTACAGAGTGATTGATATGGCAGTTCTTCAAAATACAGCCTTCACCAATCATCGATTCGCTGATCTGACAATCGAGAAGTTTGGTCGGCGGTAGATAACGCGATCGCGTATAGATAGGAGATTTCTCATCATAAAAGCTAAAGTCAGGATGAGGCTGCTTCGTTAGAGCCAAATTTGCTTCATAAAACGATTCGATCGTCCCAATATCTTCCCAATAACCTTTGAATAAATAAGCCTGAAGATTGTGATCTTTAGCTGCACCAGGAATAATCTCGTTACCGAAATCAGTCTGATCGGCATGCTTTTCTAATAAATCGATTAAAACGTCTTTTTTAAACACATAAATACCCATAGAAGCTATGTATGGGCTTTCCTTAGCTCGTTCGGCAGTTAGACCTAAAACAGTAGTGTCTACCTGCATCCGTTTGAGTTCTTCTCCTTTTGGCTTTTCGGCAAAGTCGATAATTCTACCCTGGTCATCAATTTTCATTAAACCAAAGCTAGAAGCTCTCTTGTCGTCAATAGGTACTACCGACAGGGTAATATCGGCCTTAGTTTCTCGATGGTGATGGATAAACTTGCTATAGTCCATGCGATAAAGATGATCTCCCGAAAGAATAATCACCTCATCAACATCCCAAGCGTTAATCGAATCAATATACTGACGTACCGCATCTGCTGTTCCCTGAAACCAACCAGAATTATCTTTGGTTTGCTGTGCTGACAGCACCTCGACAAATCCTTCTCTAAATCCCGAAAAATTATAGCTGCGATTTAAATGTCGATTGAGAGAAGCAGAATTAAATTGAGTCAGCACATAAATTTTGAGAATCTCAGAATTTATGCAGTTGCTGACGGGGATGTCAATTAGACGATACTTACTGGCTAAGGGGACTGCTGGTTTCGCCCTTAACTTGGTGAGGGGATACAAACGAGTACCTGCACCGCCTCCTAGAATGATACCTAATACTCTTTTCACTTCTTTTTAAACCTCGTGAATGGCTGTGCCTCTCAAAATAAAGTTTATCTGAATGGGGGACAGATTCAGCAAAATCAAGAGGAAAACGATCTGTTTTGCTAAAGTATTAAGTGAATGTAATATAAACGATGCAGCCCTAAAGGATTAGCTCCGCGTCCGCGTTGAGCGGGTCAGATGCGGGGGGAGTACCCCTTTCTCGACTACAGCCCTAATAGGGGTAAAGTCATGCAAAGTCTGACGATGGCGTATATGCGACGTGCGACTGCATCGGCAAAAATATAAGCACACTCATAAAGCGATCGCGCTTTTTGCAGCAGCCATCTCAATCACAAAATCTATTTATAGTTTTTAAATGTCATCAGCCCAAACATCCCTTCCCCCCCAACTAGCGAAAATAGTCCAGCGTTTTCAACGCCGAACCGACCCCAAGCAGAAATACAAACAGTTGCTGTGGTACGCTCAAAAACTGCCTGAAATGAACGAAGCCGAAAAAATAGAGGCTAATAAAGTTAAAGGCTGCGTATCGCAGGTATACATCACAGCTAGTCTAGAAGATGGCAAAGTTCAGTATCACGGAGACTCCGACGCTCAGTTGGTTAAAGGTTTAGTTGCATTTTTAATCGAAGGTTTGAACAATCTTTCCCCGACCGAAATTGCTCAATTAGAACCAGATTTTATTGAAGATACGGGCTTGAAGGTCAGTCTTACCCCCTCGCGGGCAAATGGTTTTTTTAATATCTTCCAAATGATGAAGCAAAAGGCTTTTAGTCTAGTCCATGATTTAAAAGAATGAAGCCTCAATCTAAATATCTCTGTTAACAATAACGATAACTTTCAGCTTTATCTTTTCTTTTTAGCTTCTTTTTCCGAGATTACCCGAGTACAACACCAGTCCGTTGGTAAAGCAGATGGCCAACCCATACGAATTGCTTCGGGGCAAATAGTCATAACGGTTAACTGGCAATCAATTAGCTGGAAACCTTCTTTTTTACACTGTTTCAAACTGTGCTTGAGAATAGTGTCGTCTCTAAATTCAATCGTATTGTTACATTGAATACAAACAACGTGATGATGGTGATGGGGATAGGGTTGATTTAATTCGTAATGTTTGTGTCCCTCTGCCAATTCTAGTTCCCGCAGAATTCCCATCCGTGCCATCAGCTTGACGCTACGGTAGATTGTCGAAAGGCTAATAGCTTCTCCTTTTTGTTCGACAAGATCGTGCAGCTCTTCAGCGCTTAAATGATCCCCTTTAGGCAGGTTTTGAAACACATGCAGAATCTTTTCTCTTTGGGGTGTCATACGCCAACCCCTAGAGTTAAGTTCGGCTTTTAGAGAAGATGCCGTATAGTGAGCCATACCTGTCTTTTATCAATTATTTGCTGCTTATTGACAATAATAGGTTTTTTGAGTAATCTTTGCAATAAAATTTGGCTAGATCTGTTTCAATTGTTCATAGCCAGGGGCAAAATCTACAGGCTGAAATCATTCTGCGGTTAAATCGATATTAAACAGCAACACATCTCCTGAAATCGGGTTGTGTACGACTTAAATAGCCAACGAAATACCCCAGCAACAAGAACATATGCTGCTAGAGGTTAGGAAACATTTTCAGTTTACTGCGGTAGACTACGATTTTTCTATTACAGAAGAATTGGGCAAGATAGCTGGACTAGCTTAATTATTTTGCACAGTATCCCACTCTTCAGCAGCATCTTCAACTGCCTGTTCTACTGTTTTTTCTTTTAACATAGCTGCCTGCATATTTTCGTAAATTACTCTCTGTAAGACATGAATATCTTTCGCTACGGGAATAAGAATTTCTGCATTTTCTAACTGCGAAGCACTCACTTTTTTCGCCTCTTCTTTTAGGCTGGCAGGCTGCTGTTCTATATTGGCAATGTATTGCTCGACTGCTTTGGTGGTAGAGGGAAGAACGTTTGACTCTTCGGCAAAGGCTAGCTGATTTTTAGTATTGGTGACATACAAAGCATAGTTAAGCGCCTCTTTCGGTTTATCGCTATCGCGAGGAATGACCAAGTTCATTACGGCGACACTCTTCTTCCCCGTCTTGCCCGTAATTTGTGGCGCAATCTCAGAAGCTTCGGCAATAGTTGGGGCATTATTGGTAATACTATCGATAAATTCTGCACCAGAAGTTAATAAAGCAATTTCTCCAGTTTGGTATAGTTCAATGCCACGGCGATGTCCCTGAGTCAATACATCTGGGGGGAGCAATTTTTGCTGATATAAATCGACCCAATATTGAAAAACCGCTCGACCTTCAGGAGTATTAAAGGCAGCTTTACCCGAGTCGTCGATTAAATTCACGCCCATTTTGACAAAAGATTCTAAGACATCTCCCGAATCATTTGGCACAAAAGAGATGAAAAAAGCATACTTTCCTGTTTTGGCTTTGATTTCTTTTGCTGCTTGAGCTAACTCTGTATAAGTTTGAGGTGCTTGAGATATACCTGCGGCAGTTAATAGTTCTTGATTATAAATTGCGATCGTCGTTGTTAAGTACCAGGGAAGACCAAAGGTTTGCTCGCTACACTCTGTTTGACAAACTTCAATGGTACTAGCATCCCAAATTTTCGGCAGGTAGGTAGCTTTTACTTCTGGGGGAACTATGGGTTCTAGATCCAGCCAAGCATTGCGTGTGGCTAATTGAGAAGCAAACTTAGGATTTAAATTAACTACGTCAGGTGCAGTCTTAGCCGAAATTGAGGTCAAGATTTTGTTCTCCATCGCCGACCAGGAAACATCAACCCAACGTAGTTTAACAGCCTGATTTTGCTGTTCAAAACTATTATTTATACCGTTAAAGTATTTTGTGAAGTTAGGCTTTAGCTGCATTGTCCAAAATTCTAGCTGGTTAGAGTTAGTTTTTTTCTGAGGATTACAGCCAGAAATCCCTCCCCAAATTGTTCCTAGTAATAGGCTGAGAATAATTTTTTTAGTTAAGTTGCTTTTTTTCACTACTGATATTAATAAGCGATCGCCTAAAAGATATTACCTATAGGTAAAAATGGCAATATCCATGCGTAATTTTAACTAATATTTAAAGTATAGATCTGCTTTTTTTCGGTACTACTACTTATCAAGATAACCGTTTATAGCAGCTACAATGTCCGAGTACGATCGATCTCACTGACAAACTATATTTTTACGATAGATTTGCGACTAATTCCTTATTTGGTTGTCTATTTATTATAAATCGAGCTGTTAGCTTAATTAAAATTGCTAAATGTTTTGGCGGGGTATAGATGGTTCAGAGAAATAGATCGCTATAGCTAACATGAGGTGCGAACTTTGAAATACTACTTGGTCAAGGAGTATGCTAAAAAATATAACTAATATATTTGCCAAACAAGGCGATAGCGTCGGAATTGAGATTAACGCTCAAAAAATAAACATTGCCCAAATAGCCAAACAGGGGCAACAATTTAAGCTGATCAAAAATGTTTCTGCTGATATTCCTGAAGGTGTCTATGAAGATGGGCAAATTATAGATTCTCTGACTCTATCTGAGTTAATTAAAGATACTCTTAAAGCCAATAAAATTAGCGCCAAGAAAGTATCGACTGCTGTACCAATGCGAGAAGCCATTATTAGAGTGATTCCCGTTCCAGCAGAATTGGATGAAGCCGAACTAAAAGATATGGTTCTCGTTCACGAGGCAGGCATGTATCTTCCTTATCCTAGAGAAGAAGTAGATTTAGACTATGCCAAGCTGGGCTACTTCATGGATGAGGATGGTATCGAGAAAGTTAATGTCCTCCTGGTTGCCACCAAAAAAGAGGTAACAGATCTTTACACTGAGATCTTTGAGCAAGCAGAACTAGAAATTAATATTTTAGAAATCAATAGCTTTGCTTTAATTAGAACTTTAAGAGAACAATTGCGAACCTTTGGTTCCAAGGAAGCTGTGGTTTTAGTAGATCTAGAGTTTGACAGTACAGAAATTGCGATCGTTGTCGAAGGTGTTCCTCAATTTTCTCGTACTGTACCAATTGGCACCCACCAAATGCGCTCTGCTTTTTCTCAGGCGATGAACCTACCCGTTACAGGAGGATCGGAAATACTGCACAACCTAGACTTGCTCGACGGTATTGAAGATTCTGGAGAAATAGATGCATCGCAAATAGAGTCGGGACAAACAGCCCTATTAAAAATCTTGGGAGAATTAACCGAAGAGTTGAGTCGCTCAATCAATTTTTATATCAACCAAAGTGAAGACTTAGAAATTGCTCAGTTGCTACTAGCTGGTCCAGGGGCAGGCATTAATCAGGTAGATGAATTTTTCACGCAAAAACTAAATCTGCCTACCGTAAAAGTCGATCCTATCGCCACTTTAGGCTTAGAAACTGCACAAGATATACTCCCCAAGCATCGTCCTGGCTTAGGTATTGTTTTGGGATTGAGTATGAGAGAGTAGCAAATACAGCTTGATGTTGCATTTGATTGTTCATCAGGGAACTGTAATATAGCCAATAAATATATTAGTTGTTTTCTAAATTCGTATGGCTTTATGTATAACTTAGATATTAATTTTCTTAGAGATAGAAATCCAGAGGAATCTGTCGATCTGAGCCGAGATTTTGCTCAGAAAAAAGAGCCTTCGATCGCTGATAAAATTCCTTTAGCTTTGGGAGCATTTATCTTTCTCCTGACTCCAGCCATTACTTTTATGTACTTAAAAAATGTGCAGGCGAGTACCGTTAGCTTGGAGGGAGAAATTCAGCAGATTGAAAGTGAAATTGCCGATTTAGGGAATCAGAACAAGAAGATTGAGGCTGCAAATGCCGAAATTCAGCAGATTCAGCAAGAAACTGCCGCGCTGGTAGGAGTATTTGAAAAAATCAAACCCTGGGCTGCAATTATGCAGGAAGTAAGCGATCGCACTCCTCCTGGAGTTTTAGTTGAATCCTTGCAGCAAAGCGGTTCTGGTGGTAGCACTGGCATCAATATCGCTGGAGTAGCTCGTTCTTATGACGACGTAAACGATTTTGTCTTGTTCTTACAGAGATCGCCATTTTTTAATGGTAAACAGATTCGTTTGAATGGAGCGAGCAGCACTAGTTTTTCGGTGGAATTAGAAAACGAAGATAAGCTCCCCGATTACGCAAGTTTAGAAATTCCTGAAGTCATTAAATATACTATTTCAGCCCAGTTAAGCAATGCGCCTTCTTCTCAACTAAAAGAAGAAATAGAGAAAAAAGGTTCAACTGGTTTAGTTACCAGATTAAATACTTTAGAACGTAAAGGAGCGACTTTAAAATGACCTTTGCTGATGATTTTGCCTCAGACGAACAGTTGTTAGATAGGGATTATCCCTCTGCCTTTGGTATTACTTTTACTCCCGCAATTATGGGAGTGGCGATCGCCGTGGCAGGAATTACTCTCTCAATTTATGGTTTTGTTAAATATGTCAAACCCGCTCAACAAGCCTACGAACAGACTGTAACTAAAAAAGAAACCTTGCAGGCACAGCTCAATAGTATCAAAACAGGAGATTTGCAGCTAAAGCTAGCTCAATTACAGTCAGATCTAGCGGGCAAGAAAGTTTTAAAATCGCGCGTTCTCTCAATGTTTACAAGTGAGGACGATCTAGAAACATTACTGATCGATTTAAACAGCTTTATTGCTACCAACCAGGGAAATCTAACTCAGTATCAGCCAGATAGTAATGTTAGTACGGTTAGCGATGCTTCTCTAGGCTCTGAAGTTCAAGGAAAGCTGAAAAAGAAAGGTATTTCCATGACTTTTGAGGGAACTTTTAATGAAACAAAGCAAATACTTCAGGATTTAGAACGTTTGCAACCATTACTAATGGTGCAAAGCATTAGCTCCACTGTAGGCGAAAAGCCAACTGCGATTTTAACTGCTACCAACAGTTCAATTATTCCTCAAAAGCAAGCCGAACTAAAAACGCAAATCAAGCTCGACGCTATTTTGCCGATGAGCCAGGCTGAACTAGAGAGGGCGAGAAAAGCAGACGAGCAGGCTGCATTAGCAGAACAAAATAGTAAGCGTAAGCGTAAACGTAAATAGTTAGAAACTACTCTGTATTGCTAACCAAATAGTTGTACCAAAATATATTTACTAATTGTATAGGTTGAGGATTAAACAGTGAAAAATTATTGTAACCGCCTTGGGTTTTTAACCGCACTAACGGTTCTGATTAGCGCAGCTCCAGCTATGGCGTCTGAAAATAAAATTACCGATATAGAAATTGCTAAAAATAATCATCAACTAGAGCTAAAGCTATCTGCAACTGGTGATACCGACAGTTCTTTTTATACTCTTCGTGGTGACAATACTATTGAAGCAAATATATTTAATACTAGTTTAGATTTGCCTGAAGGAAATTCCTTTAAATCAGAAAATCCTATTGCTGGGATCAAAGCTCTAGAAATTAATCAGATTGATAGCGAGCATACGCAAATCCTGATCTCTACTGAAAAAGGTATTCCTGTAGAACATTTGCTTGAAGAACAGGGCGACGAGCTAATTCTCAGCCTCAATCGAGTTACTAAAGCTCAAACTTTAAAAAAAGAAATTAAAGAATTTGGCAAACAAGCAGTTACTAACCTTAAACAGTCCTACAAATCTGCTTTAAATAAGGATAACGACAAAACAATCGTTGCCTCCAGTAAGAACGATGGGGATGTTCTCATACCTAATCCTGAAATTACTATTGAAGATAATCGCGTCAATGACATCAAAGAAAAAGTATTTCAGGCTCAAGGCGATGAATTTGAAGACTCAGACTCTAGCGTTCCAGCCACTTTGCCCCGCGCTGCAGCCCCTCCTGTAGGAGATATGGCGGTTTCCAACATCAATACGATGCCCGACATAGTGGATCTTGGCTCTAGTTCTCTAGTTCCTCGTCTCGTACTGAGGGATGCTCCTGTAAGAGAAGTATTATCTTTACTGGCGCGATCGGCTAATTTGAATGTAGTCTATGCAGGTGGGGAAGAATCCAACAACGACGAAGAAACTGGTCCTACCATATCCCTAGATCTAGAAAACCAGCCCGTGCAGGAAGTTTTCAATTCTGTACTACTGGTTTCTGGTTTAGATGCCAACCGTAGAGGCAATATTATCTATGTTGGCGAGCAGTTGCCCGCTTCGGCGCGCAATTTAGTTAGCCGTACTTTACGTCTAAATCAGGTTACAGCAGAAAATGCTGCCCTGTATCTCGCCAGTCAAGGTGCGACAGGCAAAAGATTGACTACCGAAGTAGAAGAGATTATCGATCCTGAAACTGGTCGAGTTACCCAAAGAAATGAAACTAGTCCCGAACTGAGCGATCTTGACGGTGGTAGTGATGACGAAACTGGCACAAAGGCATTAATGCTCAAAGGATTACAGGTTTCTACCGATGGTAGGTTGAATGCTATCACTTTGGTGGGCGAACCCCGCAAAGTAGAGGTGGCTACAGCCTTCTTGACTCAGCTAGATGCTCGTCGTCGTCAGGTAGCTGTCAACGTCAAGGTTCTTGATGTCAACTTGCTCAATCAAGACGTATTCAACAGTAGTTTCTCCTTCGGCGTAGATGATAGCTTCTTTGTACAAGGTAATGGAGCCGCATCATTGAGATTTGGAGATACTCCACCAATTAATAGTTCTGAATTGAACGATACGGGAAATATACCCGATCCTTCTCTAGCACAACTTCCGAAAAAATTTCTAGCTTCTTTAGAGTCTCAAATTACTAGTGGTAACGCAAAAATCCTGACCGATCCTACTCTTATGGTGCAGGAAGGACAGCAGGCTACTGTCAAACTAGCGCAAAACATTATTGAGAGTGTCAAAACTGATATTGATGGAGAAACAGGCACAAGAACAATCACTCCTGTAATCGCCGAGGCGGGTGTGGTGCTAACAGTTAACGTCGAACGAGTCGATGATAATGGCTTTGTTTCTATGTCCGTTAGCCCTACCGTAAGTTCAATCGGTGCGACCCAAAACTTTGATAGTGGCGGTGGCGCAGTTAACTTACTTAACCTGTTGAGTAAGCGGGAACTCAGTTCTGGTTTAGTTAGATTGCGAGATGGTCAAACTTTGATTCTTTCGGGAATTATCCAAGACCAAGAACGAACTACTATTTCAAAAGTACCTCTTTTAGGGGATATTCCATTGCTTGGTTCTTTGTTCAGAAGTACTGATAAGGCAAGTGAGAGGGCAGAAGTAATAGTTTTGTTAACTCCTGAGATAGTTGAGGAAGATGCGGGCTTGGCAAGTAACTTTGCTCCTAGCAAGGAAAGCCGTGAAGTCCTTCAGAAAGAAGGCGTTGGGCTACTTGGCAAGTAGCAGTATTTTCTGCTTTTATGGTTTGTTAATCGTGGTTGAAAGTGGAAAAATTGTTGAAATCTAGTTAAATTAACCCTTTCATCGATCCATATTTGCCAAGTAGAGCTTAGAATAAGGCAGTCATGGGTAGTTCTGGCTATAGTCGGAGTCTTATTCCGTGGCTGCAATTGAAGAAAAGTCTATAAAACATTGTGGTTTTTTTGAACTCAGGTGCTATAAATTAGGCTGGTCACAAATTATTTTCGTCTTTAATACGCGGAAATCCCTGTGAACCATGGTTAATCCATCTTCTATCTAAGTTCCCCAATCTTGGGAACGAAACACACAAAACACACAAACCATAAGTAAATAATAAGCAGGAAATTAACATGAACAAAGGAGAATTAGTCGATCGCATTTCTCAGAAAGCGACTGTAACTAAAAAGCAGGCTGACGCTGTACTATCCGCAGCTATTGAAACAATCATGGAAGCTGTCTCTGATGGAGACAAAGTAACCCTAGTGGGTTTTGGTTCTTTTGAACGTCGCGATCGCAAAGAAAGAGAAGGACGTAATCCTAAAACTGGAGAAAAAATGTCCATCCCCGCTACTAAAGTTCCTGCTTTCTCAGCAGGTAAACTTTTCAAAGAAAAAGTAGCTCCTAAAAAGTAGGCTTCAGGATAGTTAATTTATCTTGAACAGACCACACCACGGTGGAAATTTGAATTGGGCAGCCACAATTGCTGGTTGTCCAGTTTCTGCGTTAACAGATTTTTCCGCTAGCATTAACCCCCTCGGTACTCCTCAAAGCGCGATCGCAGCCATAGTTAACAGCACTTCAGAGTTAACGGCATATCCCGATCCTGAATATACAGAATTGCGATCGCATCTCGCACAACACCATCAGATCGACCCCAGCTTTATTCTCCCTGGTAATGGTTCGGCTGAACTACTAACTTGGGCAGGAAGAGAACTAGCGCAACAAAAATTTACCCTGATAGTTACCCCCGCCTTTAGCGATTATCAACGGGCATTAAACACCTTTGGCGGTCAAATAAAATTCTGTCTGCTGAATAACTTTAGTAAGAGTTTTTCGCGAAAAACCCCTACGTCTACCTTACCAATACCTCAGTATCCCCATCCTAACTCTGGAGTACTACTCAACAACCCACATAATCCTACGGGTAAATTATGGTCAAAGGAAGAGATATTGCCCTATTTAGAGCAATTTGACCTTGTGGTAATTGACGAGGCGTTTATGGACTTTCTAACTCCCTCTCAGGAGCAAAGTCTGATTCCTTGGGTGGCAAAATATCCTAATTTAGTTATTTTGCGCTCTCTAACTAAGTTTTATAGCTTGCCAGGGCTGAGAATCGGTTATGCGATCGCCCACCCAGATCGGCTTAAAAAATGGCAGCAGTGGCGCGATCCTTGGTCGGTTAATACCTTAGCAGCAGCAGCAACGGCAGCAGCACTACAAGATAAGGAGTTCCAACAACAAACTTGGGATTGGCTATCTCCAGCGCGATCTCAATTGTTCAAGCAGCTAGAGGCGATTCCAGGACTTCAGCCACTAGAAGGGGCTGCAAATTATTTATTGGTTAAGACGGAGATGTCAGCAACCAAGTTACAAGAAAAATTGCTAAAAGAATATCAAATTGTGATTCGAGACTGTATGAGCTTTCCCGAATTAGGCGATCGCTATTTTCGAATTGCGGTACGTTTGACCCTAGAAAACGATCGTTTAACCGAGGCTATTGCTGCTATCGTTGAAGCTGAATCTTAATTCTTGATGTTATACGGGTAGAGCATTTCCCGATCTCTGATTTACATGGCGCTAGACTATGATTTGGTCGTAATTGGTAGTAGTCGAGTTGGTATATATGCTGCCCAGAATGCGGTTCAACTTCAGGCTCGTGTAGCTTTAGTGACTCAAACTGACAAATTTTTTCTCCCCGATCGTGTCCTTGCTAATTGCAGCCTGGGCGAAACTGGTAGATTTAATTACCAGTTGGATAATAATCCCTTTTTTTCACTATCAGATCGAGTCTCTCTGGCAACAGCTCAAGCTTGGGCAAAGCAGACTGATGCGAGAATGCAGACTAAAAATTCTCTGGCTAACTTAGCAGCACTGGGAGTTGATGTCATTGTCGGCAGGGGGGAGTTTTGTCGTCTACCAAATTTAGCTTTTCAGACTGATAAACGAAAATTGCGATCGCGTAACTTTATTTTGGCAACGGGAACAAATTTTGCCCCAGAGTTTGTGGGTTGCCATCATCCTCAAGATTACTTGACTCTACATGAATTATGGCAGCAAGATCTTGAAAGTATAGGTCAAAACTTAATCATTATCGGTGGAGATCCTGCAGCTTTAGAATTGGCTCAAACTATAGCTAGATTTGGCAAAAAAGTAACTCTAGTCACAAGAAGAGCGAGAATTCTACCGCAGGAAGATCTGGAGCTTGTTTTACTGCTTCAGGCTCAGCTAGAAACAGAAGGAATAAAGATTTGTGCTAATTCTATGGTCAGTCAAATTAAAACTATTGATGGACAAAAATGGCTACAGGCTGGCGATCGCGCTTTGACTGCCGACTGTATTATTCTTGCCGATTGCCGACAGCCGAACATTGCGGGTTTAAATTTAGCAGGGGTAAATGTTAAATGCGATCGTCACAAGGTTCACGTAAACAAAAAGCTGCAGACTAGCAACCCACATATATATGCCTGCGGAGATATTATTGGCGGTTATCGGCTGCCTAACATTGCCCAATATGAAGCAAATCTAGTTCTCAAAAATACTCTGTTTTTTCCCTGGTATAAAGCAAATTATCATGCTTTACCCTGGACAACTTTAACTCAACCCAATTTTGCTAGAGTCGGTTTGAATTTTGAGTCGGCTCAAAAGCTATATGGCAAAGATTTATACGTGGTTACTGAATATTTTAGGGATACAGATCGAGGACAAATATCATCTAGCACCACGGGAATGTGTAAGCTGTTAATTAGAGATAATGGCGAGATTGTGGGCTGTAGTCTGATTGGCGATCGCGCCGAAGAATTAATTGCGTTTATGGCTCTAATGATGCAGCAGCAAATCAAACTAGATCGAAATCCGATGCGAGGGTTAACTTCCTTATCACTGGCAACTACATATCTGAGCATGTCCGAGATTTGGCAGCGAGCTTTTAATAATTTTTATCGGCAGAAGTTGCAGCAAAATCCTAAACTAGTCAAGCGTCTGCGAAGTTGGTTTTCTTGGCGTAAAAGTTAATGCTCGCTAATTAATAATGACTAAAAATCTATTTATTGTTTTTGAAGGAATTGATAGTTCGGGCAAAACAACTCAAGCTGAATTATTGAAAAACAGTCTGATTGCGAATAACGAACAGGCTGTAATTAGCCCAGAGCCATCTAATGGCATTATTGGTAACTTAATCCGTCAGGCACTAAAGCAAAGAGTTGTTTTCTGTAAGGATCCCGAATTATTCGATCGCCAAATGGCTTATCTTTTTGCTGCCGATCGCCACGATCATTTATATAATGATGTGGATGGCGTATTTAAATTAATTGCCGATAATTATCACGTTATTAGTACTAGATACTACTTTTCTTCTTTGGCATATAATTGCGATAGCACCGAGCAGTTTGATTTTATTCAAAAGTTAAACGATCGCTTTCCCCCTCCAGATTTAACTATATATATCGATCTTCCGATTGAAGTTTCTCTCAATCGCTTGCAGGAGCGTTCTTTACAGGAAATATATGAGACGAAAGCTAAGTTGACCAAAGTGAGAGAGCAGTACCAGCAAATATTTTCTACTTATCAAGGAGAGGCGATCTCTGTTGATGGGACTCAAGATATTCATCATATTCATCAGCAGATAGTTGAGCATGTGCGCGGGATTACTGAAGCACAAAATAGTTAATAGGTAATATTTCGGATGTGGATTTATTAAATATCTCGAAAATAAAAATAGGGAACTTATATCAAGTTTTTATTACTAATTAAAGTATATTTAATTATAAGTTGAGATTGAGCTGGCTATACTTTTTGGTAAGTAGCTTAGTTAATTAATTATTTGTTTTGACCTTAACAGACAAAGATCCTAGACGAACTAATAAATTGCTATTCTCTAATCAAAGTACTTTTTATTGCTTATAGTTCATCTTAGCCTCTATCCAAAATTTAATATTTATTAGTTTTAATTAGATACGCAGTTTTCTATTTTTAATAACCAGAAAATTAGATCGTAGTTATACTAGTTGTTGTAAAAAAATACTATATTTGGCAACTATTTAGCTAATACTATCTTCTATATTGATAGATTAAATAAAACTGTTACGGCATATAGCTGGAAAAATACTGTCGTCGTTGGCAGTTTCAGCCCTAAAACATAACTATCAGATGAACCAAGATTCTGAGCTAAATTCAGATAGACAAGTTAATCCTGGCGATGAACCAGCAAAGCCTTCTCGGAAGTGGCGCAAGCTAGTCATGACTGTTGCCGTGCTGCTTTTGGGTAGCACTGGATTAGGTCTAATCTATGGTTGGTATTTTGTTCAGCGTAAGTTGATTCCGCTAATTGAAACAGAAGCAGGTAATTATCTCCACCGTCCTCTAGAGTTGGGGAAAATGAAGTCTTTCACCTTGACTCAGGCTAGCTTTGGCAGTAGTGCCTTACCCGCTACGGAAGATAATCCTGATTTTGTCAAAGTAAAGGCGGTCAAAATCAATTTAGCACCCCTCCATTTCCTGCGTCAGAAAGAGCTAAAGCTAGATCTGATCTTAGTTAAGCCTGATGTTTATATCGAACAGGATAGCTCTAAGCTTTGGACTCCCACCGATTTTGGTTCGGATTCAGAATCCGAAGGAGGGATTAAGGTTGATGTTAAGTCAATTCAACTAGCGGGGGGGCAGCTTTCTCTTGTTGCCTACAATTCCCAGACCGATAGCCTCAATCCTGCGGTGATTGCCGAGATTGATCGGGTTGCTATTCGTCCTCAAGATGGGGCAATTAAGTTTGAGGCGATCGCCGATCTGCTTCAAGGGGGTAAATTTAAGCTTGACGGTAAAGGCTATAGCGACACGGGAATAATCGATCTGGAGATTATTGCCCAACAGTTAGAAGCATCTGAAGTTAGTAACCTGCTGGCACTACCAATTGAATTGGATCGGGGTAGTTTGGATGGCAAGCTAGGGGTGACTCTCACAGATAATCCGCTTCCTGAGTTAAATGGAGAATTGGATCTAAAGGATGTTAGCCTCCAAATTCCTGGCTTAGTCAAGCCTTTCAGCGACAGTCAGGGCAAATTGAAATTTCAGGGTTCAAAAATTGAGCTAGGTCGTATTGCAACTAATTTTGGTCGGGTGTCGGGAGTTGCTTCTGGGACATTAGATCTGTCGGAGACGGGGAACTATCAGATTAATACGCAGGTAGCACCAGTTGAGGTGCAAGAAGTTATTGAGGCTCTAGAATTAGATGCTCCCGTGCCGATTAAAGGCAAAATTAAAGGAGATGTAGCAGTTAGAGGTAGTTTAGAAGCACCCGTTGTCGAGTTCGATCTGGCTAGTACTACTCCCACTCGGATAGACAAGGTGGATTTTCAGCAGGTTGATGTAGATCTTGAATTAATTGGCACTACCTTAAACGTCAGGCAATTTAGCTCTTTACCCAAGGGTGGGGGAACAATTACTGGTAATGGCAAGCTAGAGCTAGACGGTTTACAGAATTTGGCTTTTAACGTGCGGGCATCAGGAATAGAAGCAAAAGCGATCGCCCGTAACTACAATAAGCTGCCTGTTGATATAGGTAAGGTTTCGGGTCAAACTAATATTTCTGCCCAAGCGGGGGATCTTTCAACTCTCCGCTTTGATAAGGGGGATGCTAACTTCGATCTGGGCAACGGTACGGTTGAGGTCGATAACCTCGACTATGGCAAGGGAATCTGGTCATCACAGCTTACTGCCAGGGGGGTGGAATTTGGTAGTTTGCCCATCGGCAAGGGCAGCGCTGATACTATCGCAGCAGGATTAGTCAACGGGATTTTTGAGGTTACGGGAACTAGCGATTTGGGTAATTTAGGTGAGGTTGACGCGACGGGTCAAGCCAGCCTTAATACCGTGGGAGGCAAAATCGATATTCCAAAAATAAATCTAGCTAGGGGAACCTGGCGAGCAGATGCTCGGATGCAGAACTTAAAGCTTCAACGCCTGTTTGCCGATCTGCCCGATGAATTTAACGACAACCTAAGTGGCGAGTTTTATCTTGCGGGGAATATTCCCGATGAGGCGCAGCCCCAAACTCTAATTAATGGCTTTGGTAACTTAGCTCTGGCAGAAGGAAAGGTAAGGGTAGACGACCTTAAAATTGTAGACGAGAACTGGACGGCGATCGCCCAAGGCACTAATCTCAAGCTCAAGGAATTAAGCTCTAGCACCCCCGATCAGTTTGCAGGCTTGGTTAATGGCAAAGTAAGGCTAGCTGGCACGACGGATAATATTACTCCCGAAGGCATCAAGGCGAATGGCAACGGTAGTTTGACTCTGCCCGAAGGCGTGTTTCAAGCAGAGCAATTAGCGATCGCCGAGGGAGAATTTAAGGCTCAGGTAACTCCCCAGCAGGTAGATTTAAGTCTATTTGCCGATCCCAATTCTGACGATCTAGAGCTTAACGGCAAGCTGGGAGGAAAACTCGCGCTCACGGGGGCAGTAGATAATCTCAGTCCGACTGCGGTATCCGCTAGGGGAAATCTCAGCTTTAGTCAGGGAATCGATTTACTAGAACAGCCCTTGTCTGCCCAGGTCGCCTGGGACGGTAAGCGTCTAGATGTATTGCGCGCTCAGGGAGATGGCTTAGAGGCGCGAGGATACGTAGTCTTAGATGAATCCTTTTTCAGCGACATCCCCGATAAGCTAGCTGCGGTAAATTATTTTGAGTTTGACGTGCCTAAAGCGCGCTGGCTCGACATTCGGAAACTGCGCATTACTTTACCTAGCTGGGCGACCAACCTAGACTACCGAGGCAGAGGAGACTTTGCGGGGAAAATTAGTGGGATTCCCTCGGCGATGAAGATAGCTGGTAATTTTGGTCTGAAAAATTTTCGGGTAGAAGATTTGGACTTTGCGCCTTTTTTAGCAGGGAACGTCTTAGTGTCTCCAGATACAGGAGTTAAACTGAGCTTACGGGAAGTTTTAACAGCGCCTCTGTTACCTGTTACCGAAGATTTTGGCGACCAGTCTCAGCCTTTGGACAAAATTGAGCTGGTTTTGGATCGAAATTTCTCACCTCTAGCTTTTGCGATCGCTAAAGACTATTTTTTAATTGAGGGAACGGGAGAAAAGGAGATTCTCAACGTCACGACGGAAAATGTTCCTGTCGAACTGCTCAAAGCTATTGCCCTTAAAAGTAACGACATAGACGTTCCTGAAAATATTGCTCTGCAGCCTGTAAATGGTAGCCTCTCTGGGGACTTTATTTTTAATCTAGAAACTTTGGCTACTTCTGGAGAAAATGTTGTCATTGATAAGCCAGCCTTAGCCAGTATTCGAGGCGATCGCCTAGAGGGAGATTTTCAGTATGTGGATGGCTATTTTGCGATTCAGGACGTTAAATTTAAGCAAAGAAACAGTATTTATAAGCTCAAAGGTAGTTTAAGCCAAAAACCAGACGATTTAGAGCTAAATGGCGAAGTTACTATTGATGGCGGGCAAATTCAAGACATTTTGGTGGCGCTGCAAATTTTCGATCTCTCTGACTTTGCCCGCATTTTTAGCGATCGCGCCTATGGTAAAGCGGGCGATTTGTATAAATCTGCCAATGTTGACGAACGCCAAGCATTATTTGACGTTGGTTTCAAAGACGCACCAATTATCGATCGTCTGCAGCTATTGGCTGCGATTCAAGCCTGGTTAGCAACGGTGCAGGAAGAAAGACAAACTGCTTTAGTTCCCGAAATCAAAAACCTGCAGGGGACTTTTGACGGCAAGATAGATTTATTTGGCTCACTAAAAACAGGCATTACTTCAGAATTTGATTTTCTGGGAGAAAAATGGCGCTGGGGTAATTTAGTCGGAGATAAAATTGTTGCCAAAGGCAGTCTAGCAGACGGAATTTTGACTCTGCTGCCGATTTCCGTCAAGCTTCAGGATATTGCAAATGCAAAGCTGTCTCAAAACAATAAAGACAATAGTGTTTCACCCACCCTCCTTTTCACGGGAACTTTTGGCGGCTCGACCCAATCGGGACAGTTTAGACTAGTCGAAGTGCCGATGGAGCTAATCGAACAGCTATTCTCTTTCCCCTCAGAGTTGGCGGTAGATGGTTTGGTAAATGCTACTGCTAGTATTGCTGGGACAAAAGACAATCCCCAAGCCAGGGGCGAAATTCGGATTGATGATGCTGCTTTAAACGACACTTCTATCCAGTCAACTAAAGGCAGCTTTAACTATAAGCAGTCTCGTTTAGAATTCTCTGCCAGCAGTATTATTGCCGAAGATGCCGATCCTCTAACTCTCAAGGGTAGTGTTCCCTATCAACTGCCCTTTGCCCAGGCTAAATCAGATAGCGATCGCCTCGAACTACAGCTAAACGTTAAGGACAAAGGATTAGAATTACTGGACATCTTCTCACGGGGAGAACTCAAGTGGATTGGCGGTTCGGGCAAAATTGCTCTCGATATTACGGGAATTCTCGACGAACAGCGAAATCTGCCTCGCAAGCTATCGGCTAAAGGAGTAGCCAACATTAAAAATGCCACTATTGCCGCTAAGAGTCTACCCAAAAACTTAATTACAAATATCAACAGTCAGGTATTTTTTGACCTGGATAATGTTCGCGTTAATAATTTTCAGGGAGATTTTGGCGAGGGAAAAATCACCGCGTCGGGTACAGTTCCTTTTGGCGATAACCTTTCCCTCAATCCTCTCTCGATTAAATTCAACAACATTGCTAAAGTCAACCTACCCAGGCTTTATAACGGCGGAGTTAAAGGAGAACTCCAGATTTTAGGTAAAGCAACCGAGCCAAACATTACGGGGGACTTAACCTTATTTGACGGCACAATTTTGCTGGTTGAAGAAGATGAGGGCGATGGAGTTGCCTCCACTAACGAACGAGGAAATCGCCTAGTCAAGAATACAACGGCAGACAAAGGAATTGCTGCGGTAACCCAATACAAAGATCTGAAGCTACGGCTAGGAAAAGATATACAAATTAGCCAACCGCCGATCTTTACCTTTACTGCTACAGGAGATCTTGATATTAACGGGACTTTTCTCCAACCCAGTCCTGACGGTACAATTGTCTTAAAACGCGGACAGGTTAATCTTTTTACCACTCAGCTTGGTTTGTCCCGCGACTATAAAAACACGGCTCGTTTTTCTACTAACAATGTTCTCGATCCCTTCTTGGATGTCTTACTCGTTGGTTCGGCAATTGAGGCAAGCGATCGCAGTGTTCCCAGTGAAGTATCCCCCAGCGAAATTCCCGACGCTGGTCTAACAACTTTAGAAACCATTCGTATCTCTGCCAAAGTCAAAGGACTGGCAAGCCAAATCACTAATAAAATTGAACTTACCAGCAGTCCTCCCCGTAGTCCTTCCGAAATTGTTGTTTTATTGGGGGGTGGTTTTGTAGAAGCTCTAGCCAATAGCAACGGTACTTCTGGGTTAGCAACTCTTGCTGGATCGGCGCTATTTGGCAGCCTAAACGCCGAATTTAACAATATTTTTCCCATCGGCGAACTACGTCTATTTCCCACCCCACTTATTGACGAGAACCGTGATAACGAAGGAGATGGATTGGCAGGAGAAATCGCCTTTGACTTAATTAATAATCTTTCCTTTTCGGTACTGAAGATTTTAAATAATGACACTCCCGCACAGTTTGGTTTTCGCTATCGTTTGGACGATAACTTTGTTCTGCGGGGTTCGAGTAATTTTGAAACCGATGGTACAAGGGGATTGATTGAATACGAACACAGATTTTAATTAGCTGTTAGTTGCGATCGCCATATTATCCATCGCTATTAAAACTGCGATCGCGCTGTTCGATAAAATATTTAGGCATAAATCACTACAATTACAAATACAGATAATTTAAAACTTATCGGCTACAAGAATTTTACTTGGCTGAGAGAAGATCCATTAAAGATGCCAAAAATACAAAACAGAATCACGGTAAAGCAAAATCTAGAGAGCCGAATTAAAGAGTTACAGAGCGTTCGACAGGCTCTCGATGATTGTCCTCTGACGGATTTAGAAATCGAGCAGCAGGATGTTCGCTATCTAGAAACGTTAGCGACAGAGTTAGAAAAACGTTCTCCCTTTCCCGAACCTTTGGTCTATGCCAATCAATTACTAGATGGTGCTTGGCTACTGGAATATTCAACCGCTAGAGAAATTCGCTCGTTAAGAAGTTTGCCTTTAGGTTTTCAGGTAGGCAAAATATACCAGATAATTGATGTTCAAACTGCCTCTTTTGAAAATAAAGCCTGGGTAGAACATAAGTCGGGTTTGTTATCTGGATATGTCAGAGTTACGGCGACGTTTGAAGCAGCAGCATCAACAGAACAACTGTCTAATCGAAAGATTAACGTCAATTTCAAACAGCGTTTTGTGGCTATTACAAAAATTCTGGGTCTAAAGACAAAGCTGCTCGATCCGCTTAAAGTGGTGGAGGCGAAAAACCCTGTGGGTAGAACTCCCAGTCTCGATATTACTTACGTTGACGAAACCATGAGAATTGGTCGTGGTGGCGACGATAGTTTGTTTATTCTGACTAGGGTGTAGACTGCGGTTTTGAAATAGATGCGGTTTTGTATATGGCTTGGCAATATTTACTATTAATTCCCATAGCTGTTTTTCATTTAGTTTGCACCTTAAGAGAACGCAAAACTTTGATTCCCCCAGGAAAGCTAATCGATTTGGGTGGCTACAAACTCCACCTCTGGGTTAAGGGCAATAATAGCGATCGCCCTACTATTGTTTTAGACCACAGCTTGGGTGGTATTGAAGGTTATTTATTAATAGATCGTCTGGCTGAGTTAACCCAGGTATGTATTTACGATCGCCTTTGTAGCCTATCTCTTGATTTCGAGTTAATAGCAGCAGCGAACAGCAGTCATTTTGTTTGGACAGATGAACCAGAAGTTATGATTCGGGCAGTCAAACAACTATTAGATCGAGAACTGTAATAAACTCCTCGCACATGCGAATGGCAACGATCGAGCAAACTTTATCGGCAATAACTAAGTTTCTATTCGCACAGAAAATCTAATACTTGTAAATTAATTTGAGTTTGTTGCTAATTAGACAGAATATACTACCTCGATCGCCAGAGATAGAATTTGATTCTTAAAGCTTACAAATGATTAATACTGAGAAGTTTTTAAGTAACAGTAAAAGCAAAATGTCTATAATAAGAATATCGTAGATGTTATCAATCTAATTTGTGATATGAATCAGCAAAAGCAAGAGGTCGATCCTGGAGTCGCATATATTCTCTGGGCATTTGGCTTGATGGGATTTTGTGGTATCCATCGTTTTTATTCGGGCAAGATTACAAGTGGCTTAATCTATTTTTTGACCTTTGGTTTTTTAGGAGTAGGTCAGTTTGTCGATTTGTTTTTAATTCCTGGCATGACCAAAGAAAAAAACATGCGTCTGCTCTATCAGTCAACTATTGAGGCGCGTAACAATAGTCCTCAAGTAACTTTAGTCAAGGAAGAAGTAAAACCTAAAATCGATCCAATGTTGAGCTTGCTTAAGGCTGCTGCTGCTCACAACAATGTTCTTTCTGTCGGTCAAGCAATGTTAGCCATGGAACTGCCGTTAGATCGAGTAGAAGGTTTATTGAATCAAGCGCTCAAGCAAGGATTAGCTCATGTTGATAACGACGAGCAAACAGGCGCGGTAAGATACTATTTCGATGTTTGATTTATCTGTGTAAGAACGATCGCATCATGTAACCAGCATCAGTTAGCCCTCGGCATATCTACTACGTAAGCATTAGCTGCTGCCAGTCAAAGCCTGGTTAGCAATTTCCAGTGATAATGTGTTACTATTGTTTGGCAAATCTGGGTCATTAGCTCAACTGGATAGAGCAACGCCCTTCTAAGGCGTAGGTTTCAGGTTCAAGTCCTGAATGGCCTGTTTTTTTATAGTTAACCGAATTTGCTGCACGCTATTTTCGGTCGTTGCTAAATCTGGCAATGATTCTCAATTTTCTTAAATAAACTGATTAATTGAAAAGCTTGGAGCGCGGACGCGGAGCTTCCCAGCCACCTGGCGACGATCTGCCACGGGTTGAGGCTGCGGGGCTGTGGGTCACTCAATAAAATCAGCAACGCCCAGTGTTTTTGTAACCAAAAAGTTTGAGTTAGGATCTCATATCTATGAAAAATATTTTTTCATTATGCGATCGCTATTTGTCAGAAATGTTCTGAAAAATACTAACTTAAAAATTGAACGGATTGAAAAGCCCACGTTAAGATTTTTATACAAGCAGCAATAGGCAAGCCTGTTCTTTATGGAAAGGTATATATCATTTGTTGTCTAATGTGAAAATATTCAGTTTGAGTGTATTGGCAGCCTACTACACAATATAAATTCGCCCATAGCATCGAGCCGATAAATATAGTTGATATATCAATTTCACAATTTGTTTTCTATAACTGATATGTTCTAGTTCATTTTGACCCTAAAAACAGCAAAGCTATAGAACTCTGCAACTAGTTTGATTATGGCGATCGCAACTCAATATTTAGTTACTAATAGAAGATGAACAGCTATCAATATCAAATTGGCGGAAGTTTAGGTGTAGATGCTTCTTGTTATATACCTAGAAAGGCGGACTCAGAGCTATTGGAAGCTTTAGTGCGGGGGGAGTTTTGCTATGTATTCAACTGTCGTCAGATGGGAAAGTCTAGCCTGAGAGTACAGGTCAAAAAACGTTTAGAAGAGGCAGGAATGCACTGCGTATCTTTGGATATGACCAATATCGGTAGTGAAGATATTTCTTCTCGCCAGTGGTATAAAAGCGTTGCTGCCGAACTATGGCGCGGATTTAATCTTTTGGGCAAAGTAAACTTAAAAACTTGGTGGCAAGAAAATTCGGAATTGTCGCCAGTACAGCAGCTAAATTACTTTATTAGTGATGAATCTATCCCACTAATATAATTTTATTAATCCAGATATGAATCATTCCCAAAGCTAAAAAACCATCAAATAC
>ENA-ORXT01001834-ORXT01001834.1-marine-metagenome-genome-assembly--contig:-NODE-1834-length-27136-cov-10.841605_pt1 | contig 27136 bp, 19 predicted proteins | sample MGYA00237868_ERZ511482 | MGnify/ENA metagenome assembly ERZ511482
CCTCCATTTAATCCTTTTCACATTTATAAACAGACTCACAATAGTCATTCATAAAACAAATAGACTGAAAAACAGTTTTTTTCGCAATCTAAATGAGTACAAGGCATAAACGATGGACTTTTACATTAAGAGGATACGCCTTTCCAATAAAAATTTGGTTAAGTAAGGATTGATGCTTAACAGTAATCTTTCAATTTAAAACCATGCAGCTTTAAGAAAAGAGAACAGAGAAAAGAAATAGCTTTCTTTTCATACAAGAAAATTTCGTTGATTTTAATCTAGGTATACCTCCGTTCTCGCCCCTCTATTCTGTTGTATGTTTTAAAGTTTTTCAATAAAAATATGGACATGAAATATTTACTTATCATCTGTTTATTTGTTTATGCGGTATTGGGGCAGGCGCAGGAAACTACCATTAAACGTTTTCCTATTGATCCTAATAACCTTCCTATCGTATGTAAAGGAAAGGATGGAAATCATGGTCATTTTGTGCAACCAGAAGCTTTATCGAGAAACAGCATCATGAATCCAGCTACTTTTGAAGTGGATTTTGACCGCAATATGCCCCCTAGAGCTATTGCGGCATTCGACTATGTTCTACAACTTTTAAGTGAACGAATTTCTTCTACGATTCCGATTAGGGTATCTGTGAGTTGGGAAGATTTGGGAGAATTTACATTAGCATCTACTGGACCTGCTGAATTTGTAAAAGATTTTCCGAATGGTCCAAAAGGTATTGCTTTTCCAATTGCCTTAGCTGAAAAGATTGCCCAGCAACCTATCAACAGTAATAGGGAGCCTGATATATATGTTTCTATTGGTAATTCGGCAGAATGGTTTTACGATTACGAAAACCCATCGAATATATCGAACACTGAATTTGACTATGTTTCTGTAATGCTACACGAGCTATTGCATGGTATAGCCTTCATTGGATTGGCTACTGTAGAAAATGGCCTAGGAAGTATCAAAACTGTTAGCAATCCCAGTGATTGTTTAGAGGATGCTTGTAAGGGACCTTCTATATATGATGTTTATCTACACAATGCCTCTATTGGAAATTTATGCGATCAGCTTCCCGACCCTTCAATAGAATTAAGAAGAGTGCTTACAAATAATGATTTAGATCTATTAATGCCCAATTTTACTGGAACAACTGCACTGCCAAAGATGTATGCCCCAAGAGAATTTTCCACAGGTTCTAGTATTTATCATGTAGATCAAGAAACTTATGAAGCTACCCCTAATTCTTTAATGACTCCGTTTATTGGAACTGGAGAAATAGAACATGGTTTTGGTATTTCCTTAGATATATTATATGAGCTAGGTTGGGGTCCAGAAACGCCAAACTATGAGGACTTTCTTGCACCATTTATCGAACATGATCCTGTAGGGAATATAGATGACAAAACGCTTGCATTTTCTGTTGAAGCAGTAGCCGAGGATTTATTTTCGGATGTAGAAAGGGTATATGTAGAATATTTTGTCAATGGAGTGCTGCAATCAACTGTCCTGTTGAATGAGGTTCTTGAAGATTATTTTAGAGCAAACTTGTATGTAGGAACCGTTGAATTAAACCAGCCTTTAGCTGTTTCAGATGTATTGGAATATCGGGTAATAGCAGTAGATAATAGTGCGCAAAATAATAGAAGAACCGCTCCTGTAGAAGGTCTCTACACGATTCCTATTGAAGAGACATTTGCTGCTACTATTACTTACATCAACGACTTTAATCTGCCCTCCGCTGATTTTACGGGAACTGATTTTACGGTGGAAGCTCCTAGTGAATTTAACGATGCAGCCATTCAGTCTCCGCATCCCTATATTAGTGCAGGCGATGGAAATATATTAAACTTTACCTATCAGTTAAACATTCCTATTCAAATACGAACAAGGGAGCCTTTGATTGAATTTGATGAAATTGTACTAGTTGAACCTGGTGAACCTAATACGGTCTATACGGATGCAGAGTTTTGGGATTATGTAATTGTGGAAGGAAGAAAAATAGATGGAGTAGAGTGGCTTCCAATTATAGCAGGATATGATTCAAGCGACGATCCAGAGTGGAGTAGTGCTTTCCAAAATGGAAGGCGATTCAATAATGAAAGTTCAAGGACGATTGGTACACCTGACTTAATTAAAAATAGAAGTATAGATATGACCCAAAGTGGACATTTTAAATCAGGTGATACTGTTTTTATAAGATTTCGTTTATTTTCTGATCCTTCGCTAACTGGATGGGGCTGGGCAATTGACAACCTGAGAATTCAGGATAGTTCCGTTGCAGTTGAAGACTTTATCTCTACTAGTAATTTTCAGTTGTTTCCAAATCCTGTTACTAATAAAGTTATTACCATTAATGCTTTCTTGAAACAACCCGTATCAGATTTGCAACTTATCTTATATAATGATTCTGGTCAGTTGATACTGCAACAAGAAATAGCTTCTAATCAAGGTGAAATACAAGAGGTAATAAATGTCGCTGGCTTTCCAAGTGGCTTATACTTCGTAACTATTCAAATGGATGGAAAAGAAGTAATGGGAAAGAAGGTTGTTGTGCATTAATAGTGCTATCACAACGTATCGAATAGCCATAGCTGCAACCGCTCTGTGACCATCAAACTAAGCTATGTTTTTTTCCATTTCTCCATTTTCCTTAGATTTAGTTTCTGCTTCTTTAATTTCTTTCCAACGAGGTTTTGGATCTTGTCCTTCTTTACTACTTGGCCACCCTTCTCTTTGGGCGTTACGTTCTCCATCTGAGGATTCTGTTTGGTCATGTAATAAGTGAACTTTGGTATCATAAGGCATATCAATTTTTGCCTCGTCTAGTGCTAGTTTTACCTGATGAATAATCGTTGCTTTTACTTTCACAACTTCGGCACGATTACTCTTTGTCCACCATCTAACACGCATAGTAACCCAACTTGCTGCCAAATCCCAAGGTAATACTTCCACCCCTTTTTCTTTGTTTACTCCTTCTATGTTTTTGATGGTATTTAGAATGACATCTCTTGCCTCTTCAATACTGTCCCCATAGCCTACACCAATATCATATTGGGAACGGCGCAATTCATGAGCAGTTTTGACTTGAATAGAATTTGTATAAATTTCGCTATTAGGTACGACTACCCGTTCGCCATTATATGTTTTAATAATAGTAGCTCTAGTTTCGATACGTTCTACCGTACCTTCGTAGCCATTAACAACGATTTGGTCACCAATTTCAAAAGGTTGACGCAACAAAATTAACAGCCCAGCTAACCAATTTTGTAATATATCTTTAAAAGCAAAACCTATTGCTACAGAACTAACTCCTAAACCAGCGATTAAATCACCAGGATTTAAGGAAGGAACTACAATCGTTGCTCCTAATAGTGTTCCTACAATGATAATCGTCCATTTAACAAAACCCCCAAGCACCGTACCCAGACTATTTCTATCTCTTTTAGCAGCTCTATTTTTGATAATATTTGATACAAATTTAGCCAAGTAATAAAAACCGATTATAACCAGAATAGCTACTGCTATATTGGGTAACATTCTAACAAATCCATCTAGCCAATTATCTAATCGTTCTATAATAGCACTCGTATCGAGGTCTATTTCTCCTGTTTTATCTGCATTATTTGATTGAAAAAACATATTATAATTTTAGATTAGAAATTACTTAGAAGAGTTCTTTTTATTAGAAAGATTTTAGAAAGTATTTGTTCAAATCGATATAAAAAAAGGGTAAAAGGGGTCACGAACTACATTTTTGTACCACTAGTTCTATTCTTTAATAACAACTATTTTTTTCGTTATAATAATCGCATCATCCTGATAAATCTGCAATAAATAAGTACCCGCAGCAACAGCTAATCCACTGAAATCAATCCAAGTTTTTGTAAGTGCTACGGGTTGTTCATAAATAATTTTGCCACTATTATCCATTAATTTTAATTGGTGGGCTTGGGGTAGGGTAGGCCCATCAAAATCAATATGTACGCCATATAAAGTGGGATTGGGATAAATTCGGACCGGTATTTCTTTTGTAATTGCCAGTTCTTTAGGTTGCACAAGTATTAATTCTGATTGGGGGGTACTACGTTCAGCAATCGTTTCTGCTTGGGTACTTTCCTCCTGAATAGTATTAGCAGCAACACATCCATTTAAACAATTTCTATCCACTTCTAGCCAAGTGCCATCACCCAAAGAAACCAGTTTAAGCGAACTGTAGATTTCTGAAATATAATCAGCCGTTCCTAGTAAACTAATAGATGCGGCATTATGCGTAACTTGTAAACCACTTTCTTCAAATAATAAAGTGAGCAAAGTGCCTTTCGGAAAAATAGCCGAATTTAAATTAATACTAGTGATGCTTTCCGTTCCGCTTATTTGAAAAATATTTGCATCATAAGGTAGTTCCAAACTATTATCCGTTGGAGATGCAACAGCTAACATGGACGTACTTAAAGTACCATTTAAGATACCGCCTGCTGCCGTAATTGTTCCTGATTCTAAGGTCGGTTTTTCGCCTCTATTAAAAACAAAACTTGGTGTGGTAATGTACACAATCGCTTCACTCTTACCTGCGCTATTGTCAAAAATAAATCTAGGGTCAGGTAGACAATTTGCATCTATATCAAGTTCCGCTGCCTGACCGATATAATGCCATTGCCCATCATTTGGATGGGAGGAACTACTTGTAGAATTGCCGCTACCACAAGTTTGTAAATAGGAAGCTACCCTCATATTAGGTGCATCCGTTTTAATCATTGCCCCTAGTAAACATTCTTTTTGGTTAAAGGATTTAGTGAGATAATATTCTTGTTGATTAAAGTGTACTAATTTGCCTGCACCAATGGTCAATTTTAAAACTTGATGTTGATCTTTCCATTCAGAGGCCAATACTTCCACCGCATCAGGAGTAGTACAATTGCTACAAGTCTCATATTTCCAATAAGGAATTTCGGTTCCAGTCACGCCCTTAAAAGCGGAATTTAATAATTCGTTATTTCCTGTTGGGCGAATGCCTGTATCACTTTCTCCTTGCAAATCTATATAGTTACTTCCTTTGTCTATGATACGACCTCTACCAGCACTACCATGAATATAACTACCTCTAGTATCCGCTTTTAATTCAATCAAGGTGCTTGTATCTGCACACTGAGTATCAGCAGTAACTATATGTGTACCGTACATATTTACATAACCTTTAGTGTCTAACACCACCTGACCTACTGTTGGGCAATCAATATTTAGAGCGACACTGTACCAATCAGTAGAGGACAATGGACCTTCCACCAAAATGCCATAATCAAACCCACTACCAGAAATAGCTATGGAACGAAACGAAACTAAGTTGATAAAAGAACCATCATTTTCTACGGAGATATAAATACCTTTTTTGGCATTTTGTATATGAATATTTTCAAACGAACTCCAAGCAATACCAGAACCACTATTCGCTATTAATTGCAAACTTGTTCCATTGGTAAAATCTTGTAGTAATACATCTTGGAAGGTAGCACCGATACCAGAAACCCCAGAAGAAGCTTTATAATTGATGCCACCTAAAGCTTGTCCACCCGCATCAACAATTGCCATATTAGAACAACCTACATAATCTCCTGTATATTCTAGTGCAAAAATAGTATTGCCATAAAAACTAATTCGACTTCCTTTTACTGCGCCGCTTTTAGTACCTAAACCTGCTCCATTTAATTTTACTCCAGCAGGAACTTTTAGGGTTTGAGTGATACGGTAATTTCCTACAGGCACTTGAACTGTTCCGCCTTGTATAGCTGCACTATCTATAGCTTCTTGAAACGGTTCGGTATCATCTGCAATACCATCACCTATTGCGCCAAAATCTGTTACAAATAGTTGTTTTCTAGTGATGGTTTCCGAAGGAACCCATGTTCCGATACCTATCTCATCAGATTGTAAAATATAGCCTTCTTTGGCACCTGCCTTTAGTTGGATTATACCGTCAACTTCTACGTTTTGTGCGAAACTAGGGTTTTGGAATTTTAATAAAAAAAGGAAGATTAACAAGGATATTGGTAAAGTGTATTTCATGTGTTTTAATTCTTTTAGTATCGGTTTTAGGATTATGTCAAGGTTGATAATCTGGTACTTTCTCAATAGGGCGATAGTGGGTGATTCTTTTAAAGAATCACCCACTATCGCCCTATTGAGAAAGTACATAATCTATTCAAAAATTTCTTCCAATTTCTCTCCAAACTCCTGCATCCAAAGCGACCAAACTAAGGCTACTACCAGCAGTAGAAGTATAATTCGAGTCCCCTAATAAATTAATATACGCCCCGTTTCTAATCGTCACACCAGGGGAATCAAAAATTAAATGGAGGACCGTGCCTTTCGGAAAACGCCTTCCTATAGAAGCATTATTATTCAATCTATGAATTGCGTTGTTCCCCGTTAAATAAAAGGTATTGGCATCGGGTGGCAGCGTTAGTTCTATTTGGGCATTTACGACAATAGGGAAAGTCATCATGCTGGTTGATAGTGTACCATTTACCATACCACCGCTACGCAACAAAGGTTGACTTAACAGCGAAGGGCGAGTATTCCCAAAAACAAAACTAGGACAAGTGATTGCTACCGTATCAGCACTAGGATTGGTGGAATTATCGAATATAAAAGCAGCATCTGTAGTACAAGCATTTGCATTTACGCCTATCGGCAGTCCTAAATAATGCCAGTCATTATCGCCGGGATGAAAGGAAGAATTGCTTGCGTTACAAGTGGTGGAATAACTGTTAGCACTAGCAAAAGCTTGATTGGTTATATTCGTTTTTATGTATGCCCCATAAGAAGCAAATTGATGGTTTAAGGCTTTTGGAATGGCCGCACTAGTTGGAGATAAACGAACGATAGCACCTGCGGGAATGCTTAGTTCTACGACTTGGTGACGTTCTTGAAAAACCGCTTCGCTAGTGGTAATTCGATTGACAGTTCCTGTAATATCCCAATAGGGAATCGTATTATTTTGAACTCCTCTAAACGTACTATTTAGAAAAGTATTATAAGCAGAAGGTCGATAAGTAGTGTTTTTACCACTTACATCTAAATGATTCGCTCCTTCATCAATGACCCTTCCATCGCCTGTTAAACCTTGTAAATAAGAACCTTTGGTATTGGGATATAAATGGACGATAATTATTTGGGATTCATCACATCTTCCTTCCGAATCTGTTGATTCTGTTCTAAATCCATAAACATTTATGTTGCCGCTTTCTACCACTATATGTCCAACACTATTACAACCTAAGCCCTCGAAAGTCGTTCCATAAACATTGATATTTGTTCCTCCTTGATTGCGAAAACTATATTGGCTACCACCTCCTATTTTCCCATTTAATAACGTAATATGCTGAATAGTCGAGCCTGATTCAGCCAATACATGCATCCCTGTTTTAGGAAAGCGAAAAAGCACATCCTCTACTTTTACATGAGCAATGGTACTATTATTACTAGCCAAAAACTGTACGCAAGTGCCTTCAAAAAAATTGTATAAGTAGAGGTTAGAAAATTGAGTATATCCTGTGCTAAAAGTCCCATCGTCTGCCACTACTTTAAAACATCCCTCCGCTTTAGCACCTGCTACATTGCCATTATACACATACAAATTTTTAGCACCAGAAAAAAAACCTCGAAAAATAGCCAGATAATCCTGCCCTGTATATATAATGCAAGAACCTCTAACAGGGTTCGCAAAAACATGATAATCGCCTCCAACAGATTCGCCCTCTAAAATTACACCACCGGGTACTTTCAATTGGTTGTTAATTATATAATTACCTACTGGAATATGCACCACTGCACCGATAGTTGCAGCACTATCAATAGCGGCTTGAAAAGCATTGGTGTTATCTGTACTAAAATCCGCAAGTGCACCAAAATCTGTTACATCAATTTCTTTTCTTTTAATATAGGCAGGCTTCACCCAAGTACTTATACCCGTAGCATCTGACTGTAGTAAGTAGCCTTTTTCAGCACCTTGCTTCATCTGTAAGTATCCCTCTACTTCCAACTGAACAGAGGGATTTTGAGCTTGTATTTGTAACATATACGCATAAGCAAAAAGAGTCAATAGGAAAGTTCCTACCAATCGATAATAATTAGTCATTTGTAAGGTTTACTTGTGCTTATTTATATGGGGTAGGATTTCTTTTGAGAGAATGAATTGCTAATATAAGAACAAAATATATTAATTTTTATTTTTTTTAAATTTACTTTTGTTGGGATTTAATATTTTGAATTAGCTTGTACGAAGTTTTGCTAACAAGCCGTGTTGAATAAAGACATAATTTTTAGGATGATAGAAAATTGTCAATAGGGAAGCTTCAGAAATAGATTTGACAGGAAGTAAATGGTTTTTAAATTTTTTTGTACCTTGTTATAAAATCAAAAGCTTAACTAAAAAACCAAGATGCCCCAATCACAAAATAGAAAACTATCCGCCTTCCGCTTCGCCGATATCGTCGGCTACACCGCCCCCATGCAAACGAATGAGTAACCATTACTCGCAGCAAGTGAGGGTGCATTAATCCCTATTTTTCACGAAAATGCAACAATAGTGATAGAGCATGTAACAATAGCTAAAGTAAAAAATGGCAATCCTACTTACCTTTAGCACCAATTCACTAAGGAACAGAAATAAAATAATTGTATATTTTCTGATACTCAAACCCTTACAGGGATTGGATCTCTAAAAATAAAATAGTCATTTTTATTTTTTTGGTGTAAGCCATTCGGAGATGCGAGAAAGTCAGGATTGATTGCTGCTATTAGTAGATTCTCAACTAAACCCTACAAAATGAATTCATGAAATCACGACAATCATACTACCAAAATAGCTGCCTCTATTTATTGTTTGCTATTTTACCTTTCCTATTACAAGCACAGTCTGCCAAAATGAATTTTGAGAGACTTACAACAAAAGAGGGACTACCAAACGATTTAATTGAAGGGATTGCCCAAGATAAAGAAGGGTTTCTTTGGGTAGCCACTCAAGGAGGGGTAGCAAAATACGATGGCTATCACTTTCAAACTTATAGAAATATCATAGGGGACACTACCTCCTTAAATGATAATGGATGCCAAACGATATTTATAGGTGCTTTAGGAGATATTTGGATAGGAACTAGAACAGGACTTAACCGCTATGAAGCAACGTGTGATTGTTTTATTCGCTACTCGAATCCCTTATCCAATTCAAATGGACCATTTGGAAAAGTCAATGCGATTACAGAAGATCATAATAATAACATCTGGATTGGCACCCAAAAACAGGGTTTATTTCGATATGAAAGGGACAAAAATAAATTTACTAGATTTTTGGATAATCCTAATGATGTTGCCAATTTATTAAATGATCAGATTTTTGCACTTTTAGTGGATAAACAAAACCAGCTTTGGATAGGAACTGGAGAAACATTTGATCTAGCCATTACAGGAGGAGGACTTATACGTTTTGATATTGAAACTGGAAGGGCAAAGCGATTTTTAAACGACCCCAATAATCCCAATAGTTTAATTGATAATCGGGTAAGTGCATTGATGGAAGATAAGGATGGAACAATATGGGCAGGCACTTGTCAGAGCGGACTACACTATTTTGATACTAATAAAGAAGTATTTATTAGGATGATGCCTGACCCAAATAACCCTATTCAATTGCATGCCCCTCAAGGTGGAATGGGTAAATGGTTTTCCTGTCCTGCTGTCAGAATAATTCACCAAGATAAAAAAGATGCTTTCTGGATAGGTACTTTTAATGGTGGATTGAACCAGTTTGACCTTAGTGCTAATAAAATCAATGAATATAGACCACATCCTACCAACATAAAAAGTTTAAGTAACAACATGATTTATAGGTTTCTAGAAGATCGACAGGGTCGATTTTGGGTGGGCAATCTAAGTGGTGGTTTACATAAAATAGACCCTTACTTACATAAATTTGATGTCTATTTACATGACCCTTATGATGTAAATAGTCTAAGTTCTAATCAAATAGCGGGCATTTATGAAGCTCCTTCTGAGCCCGAAATAATATGGATCGCCACAAATGCTGGGCTAAATCGTTTGGATTTAAATACGAATAGGTTCACTCGATTTCGACATAATGCGCCCGAAGTATCTAGTATTAATAGTGATAACGTATTTACTATTTTTGAAGATACCGAAAAGGTATTATGGATTGGAACAGGGGAAGGGCTTGATATATTAAATCGGCAAACGAGTAAATTCAGCCATATTAAAATTGATACCAAAGATAGTCTTAATACAACCATCATAAACATCTACGAAGATCAGCATGGTATTTTATGGCTTGGAACTTGGGGCGGTGGGGTAATACGATATAATCGTGAAAAAAATTCCTTTAAACGATTTTCTTTAAGTATAGGTATCCAACCTCATTTTGATAATTCCATATTCACCATACAAGAAGATACCAGAGGTGTTCTTTGGGTAAGTACTTTTATGGGAGGACTCTATAAGTATGATGATAAATTGGAAAGATTTATAATCCAGCTAAAGGGGTATGGCGGATTGAGTTTTGAAGAAGATAATCTTGGAAAATTTTGGATAGGTACAGAGACTAATGGCTTATTACATTTTAATCCCAACGATGGCACTTTTCAGCAATACACTATTGAAGATGGATTGCCTGGTATCCAAATAAATAGTATTCTTACTATTCCCAAAATGAAATAACGTTTTTCGAATTGAATCGTAAAGGAATAAGAAAAAATAAAGCGGCTATACATATAGCTCCAACTCATACGATTGCTTTAAAAAAATACAACCATTTTTTGTACCTTAAAGGAAAAATAGGAGACCAGTCCATAAAGTTTGGTTTAGATTTAGGTGCGGAACATAATCTTGTTGGTCAGTATAAAATGAAAAAAATAGCCCCTCATTTTACGCCTAACAAAACCGTATACTTGGTTTCGTTTAATGGTAAAGAGAAAGTCTATGCAGGGAATTTAGAGGCAGTCCTTATCCATAATAAGGTTTTTGATTTCCAAAATGTTTTGTTGATTGACTTGAAAAGACTACATACCATCAAAGGACTAGATGCCATTTTGGGCTATGATTTTTTGTCTAAGTGGACAATTGCTATTAATTATAAAAACCGGACGCTTTGTTTATGGTAAGGAGTGGAAAACAAATAATTAACCTGATCTGGACTTTAGCCATTGGTCTTTAGTCTTTAGTGGCAGGTTACCACCAAAGACCAATGGCTAAAGTCTAGCTGATGTTCTTAAATAAAAAACGTCTCTTTCAAGCCTACAAAAACATCCATAGCCGCAGGATTTTTAATAGCATCATAATTAATATTTTCCCACTTCGTTTTCCCCACCAATAATTTTTTAACAGGGATCTCCATCTTTTTTCCACTTAGCGTATAGGGAATATCGGCTACTACATAAAAACGATTCGGTACATGGCGAGGGGAACATTGAGTACGTAAAGTTTTTTTAATTTTCCCTTTTAAGGTATCCGACCATTCTATACCGTTTTTCAAGACCACAAAAAGCGGCATTATATCATCTCCGTCGGGTTGTTCTAAATTTAAAATTAAGCTATCTTTTAGTTCAGGAATTTTATCGAGAACCCCATATATTTCTGCCGTTCCTATGCGAATACCATTTCTATTCAAAGTAGCATCCGAACGACCTTGGATGATGAGCGAACCATTTGCTTGAATATTTATCCAATCTCCATGTCGCCACTTGCCAGGGAATTCTTCAAAATAACTACTTAAATAGCGTTCTTTATTGGGGTCATTCCAAAAATAAATGGGCATAGAAGGCATCGGTTTTTCAATCACCATTTCGCCTAAAGAACCATTGATACGTTCGCCTTTCTCATCATAAGCGTATAAAGCTGCCCCTAATGCTCGACCTTGGATATAACCTTTGTAAACGGGCATATAGGGAATGCCACCTACGAATGCCGTACATACATCTGTACCGCCACTCATAGAGCACAACCAAACTTCTTTGGAAACATTGTCATAAATCCATTCAAAAACTTCGGGCGGTAAAGGCGCACCTGTTGAACCAATCGAACGTAAATTGGAGAAATCAAACTGCTTATTTAAAGGTAAATTCTTTTTCATACAAGCGGTCAAAAAAGGAGCACTAACGCCAAAATGGTGAATCGGTAAGTTGACCGCTAATTCCCATAATCTGTTCATGTTTGGATGTGCTGGGCTGCCATCAAACAACACAGGAATTGCACCCACTAGCATCGTGGATTGCAGGAAATTCCACATCATCCAACCTGTTGTAGAAAACCAGAAAAAATGCTCTCCTTCTTTTACGTCATTATGAAAGGTCACATATTTCAAATGTTCTAAAAGACAACCTCCATGGGAATGCGTGATAGCTTTAGGTTTGCCCGTTGTACCAGAAGAATACAGCACCCAAATAGGGTGGTCAAAAGGAACAGGTGTAAAAGACAATGGTTTATTATCTATAGGCTGTTGTAGAATAGCTGACCAAGCTACCGATGAATTTAAAGTAGCCCCTTTATCCAAATAAGGAATAAAAATAGTTTGTTGGATACTTGGAATAGCCTGTCGAATATTTTCCACAGCGGTCATTCTATTAAATCCTTTACCACTATAAGTGTAGCCATCTACTGCAATCAATAATTTAGGTTGGATTTGCGAAAAGCGTTCAATTACAGTTGGTTCTCCAAAATCTGGTGAGCAACAAGTCCAAACTGCACCCAATGAATTAACTGCTAAAAAACAACTAATAGTTGCTGGAATATTCGGCATATAAGCAGCGACACAATCTCCTTTTTTGATGCCTTGTTGGATAAGGAATTGTTGAACTGCTTTTACCTCCTGTTCTAATTGCTGCCAACTAATGCTTTGTTGAATAAATTCATTTTGAAAATGTAAGGCAGGTCTTTGCTCCTCTTTTTGTCGAAAAATATGCTCCGCATAATTTAAAGTAGCCCCTTCAAACCAATTGGCATCGGGCATTTTATGGGTATCCAATACTTGCTGGTAAGGCGTATGAAAAATAACTTTAAAATACTGAGCTAGGGACTCCCAAAAATCTTCTAAATGGTCAATCGACCATTGCCATAATTCCTCATAATCTTTAAAGGATAACTGTTTATTTATTAATAACCAGTCCTCGAACTTTTTTAAGTTGGATTCTTGGATAAAGGCTGTGGATGGTTGCCAAAGTATTTTTTGCTTATTGAGCATAGTATATCGGAATTCTGATTTAACTAGATTGAATGGATGTGTTGGTAAATACTCCATGCAATATTAAGGATTCCTCAATCACTAATCAACTAAGTAGTCTTACAATCTTAGGCTTGTCTTACAACTGATAACGAACCCCCATATTTAACATTTTTTCTTGTGCATAAAGATCGGCACTGTCTGCCTCAATGGTAGGGCGAATACTTTTAGATAGGGTAGGGGTAATAAAAATATATAATCCAGGGTAAATTTCATATTCTATATCTATTCCAACTAAACAATAGGGCAAGTAAGTAGTTGTTGTTGTAGAACCTTCCTTTTCTGAAATATACATAGATTGAGCACTAAAGCGTTGATCATTTACAGTAATAGTAGGTAAGTCAAAACTTTTTTCCAGTAAAAAACGATTGAGTAAGCCTGCCGTTATACCAAACCCTAAATTCCCTACTCGCCATTGTTTTCTTGCCAAGATAGGAATATCTACATAAGATTGAGAATTTGCCATAGCGAAGTCCAAATCTATTTTTGTGCCTTCTTCTATTGTTGAAATAGCAGCTCTTGAAAGTACGACTATCGCTTCTGTTAGACCAGCGGAAGACCCCAATGGAATCGTTAAATTACTTTCAAAGTCTCCTTGATTATTTAGATTTTCGGCTACTTGTTGATAAGTAATTGTCCTAGTATCTTCTGCTGAATCATTAGTAGTTGTATATCGCAGTCCTGATTCTACTGACCAACCTTTTCCTACGTTCATACCTGCTTGTATACCTGTACTAAATGCAGATTTTTGTCTAACTTTTTTTGGTTCAAAATTCATTAAGTTAGTAGCATTGTTTTTCTTGTTAAGTGTACCCCATATAGGTGCAATAGAAGCCGCTAGATAAAATTTCTTATTTTTAATAGGTGCAACAAAAGGACTTATCGCTATTGCCTTTTCAGAAATTGCAACAGGTAACTCTTTCTGAATAGTAGGCAAATTCGTAAGGGGAGGGTACTGATTGCTTGATTTGCTATTGGCTACACTAGTTATTGCAATAGAAGAAGAAACAACCGATTTGTTAGCAATATTATCAACGAAGCCACTAGAATTTGCTACTCCTCTGTCTAGCATAGTGCTAGACAAAGGAGGTGCAATAACATAGGAGTTCGTTAAATTACTTTCACTAGTTTTTTTATTATTGGTCGTGGCTATTTTGGGTATAGCAACAGGCAATTTCTTGGTGGCTGTAGCTATTGATTCTTTTAAATTACCTTGGTCGCTTGTCAACTTCTTTTTTTCTTGTAAAGCTATTTGTTGTTTACTATGCGTAATGGCAGACACATCAGCTAAGGTTTTTTGCATCGTTTTTAAAGCCTGCTCATTTGATTCTAATTTGACCGCTAAGGAGTCAATTTTATTTTTAGATTGATATAATGGAAAAATACTTAACAATAAAAAACTGGCTGCTATCCCCACTAAAGGCCAATACATCACCCTTCTGGTCGCTTTCTCTTTTTCTGATAAACCCATTTGAATTCGATCCCACATCTCGTCAGAAGGAGTATTCCATCCTTCTTGTTGAGCTACTGCTTCTTCGTCATTGAATTTGCGACGAAACAAGTGTTCTAAACTATCTTGATTATCTTTCATAAAATAAAGATTAATTCTTTGACATATAAGGTTGTTTATTTGTTTAATAGGTTTATTTGTTTATTGAATACCGATAAGTAAGTGGATAAACAAATAAACCTATTAAACACATAAACCTACCCACTTAAAAGCTGCTTTTCTAATTTTTTTCGCAAAGCTGCTTTTGCTTTAAATAATTGTGTTTTAGAAGTATTTTCGCTCACGCCTAACAATTCCGCAATTTCTTTATGAGCATACCCTTCTATTACATATAAATTAAAAACGACCCGATAGCCTGCAGGCAACTGTTGTATCAAACGGGTTAATTCTTCTAAACCTAGTTTATGAAAAACTGTTTCAGATACTTGAAAAGCTTCTTGATAGTCTTGGCTATCCAAATGATTCCAATCCTTTTTCCACTTTCGCAAATATTGTAATGCTGTGTTGACCATCACTTTACGCATCCACCCACCTATCGCTCCCTTTCCACTGTATTGATGTAAATCTTTTAGAATTTTAATAAATCCTTCTTGTAAAATATCTTCTGCCTCTGATCGGTCTCTGCCATACCTCAAACATACCGTATACAGTTGCACCTTATATTTTTCATATAAAAATCGTTGGGCCGTCGAATGCCCTTTTATTGCTAGTTGTATGGCTTTTTCTATATCCATAAAAATTTAATCCAACAAATTGGTGATTTCTAAGTAAGTATAAGAAATTCATTCCTTATACTTAAACTTGGTGCATTTGATTAAAAATTGGTTGTCTGTAGACTTTTTTTTTTTATAATTAGGACAAGTTTATCTAAAACATTAAAGTTTTGACAGTTTTTAATTTCAAAATCAATTTCAAATTCAACCCGTGACGTAACCAGACGTTTGGGTCAACATCACGGGTTGAATTTGAATTTGAGATTGATTTTGAAATTAAAAACTGTCAACTGATTAGATAAACTTGGCACAATTATTAAAAAGATTAGCTATAAGTTGAAAAAATCATTTTGCAAAATTATCTTTGGTGAAAAAAATCGTGAAAAAACTACAATCAGAAGGAAAGTGCGTTTACTGTGAGCAAAAATACAGTAAATCGGGTATGGGTAGACATTTAAGCACCCATCTAAAAAAAATAGAAAAAGAAGCTAGCGTTAAAAACAAAGCGTTTCATCTGTATGTCCCTGTCGGAGAGATGTTTCTACATTTATTAGTAAATGGAAATACGACTTTAGATAGTTTAGACAGTTTTCTTCGGGCAATATGGTTAGAATGTTGTGGACACATGAGTTCTTTTAAAGTAAAGGGGAAAAAGTATGACTATAATTGGGATGCTACGGATTTTGGCGAGAAAATGAACCAAAAAGTAGGCAAGGTTTTTACGAAAGGACAAATCCTAGAATATGATTATGATTTTGGATCTACTACTAGCCTTGGCATTAAAGTGGTTAATGAATATAATATAAAAGTGCCAAAAGGTATCTTACTGCTGTCTAGAAATGAACCACTTCCTATTTTATGTCATAGTTGTCAGAAAAAGCCAGCAAGTGAAATCTGTTCTGTGCACATGTATGAAGGCGAATGCTTGTTTTGTAAAAGTTGTGCGAAGAAACATGAAAAATCTTGCTCGGATTTCGAGGACTATGCTAACATGTCCATTGTCAATTCTCCTAGAATGGGCGTTTGTGGGTATGACGGCGGCACTATTGATCTAGCAAGAGATGGTGTTTGGAAAGGATAACCTTGAATGGTTTTTTAGAGGGAGCAAATTGGTTTTCTTTTTTTGCAAAAAAAGAAAACCAATTTGCTCCCTCTAAAGAGATATATTAAATATACTTTTTACCAGATAACAAGCTGAAACTACTAAAATCAATTCAATTTCAGCGAAATATAATTAAACATCACAATTAAACCACTTACCAATGAAAGCACTTAATTTTCCTGTTCAACTCACATTTAACATAGCTACACTTTCTAACGATTTCACTGCTAGAGATGCGAATGGACTCATTATTGCGTATGTAAGGCAAAAACTATTTAAGCTAAAAGACACGATAAATGTATTTGAAAGTGAATTACAGAAACAGTTAAGATATACGATTCAAGCGGATAGATGGATTGATTTTTCCGCAGCTTATGCCTTTAATGACGATAACGGTAAAGAATTTGGAAAGATTGCCCGCAAAGGTTGGCGGTCCATCTGGAAATCGCATTATGAAATAATCGATCAACATCAAAAATTACAATTCCACGTCAGAGAAGAAAGTGCTTGGGTAAAAGTAGCCGATTCTTTATTTGGTCAAATTCCTATCGTTGGTATGTTTACGGGTTACCTTTTTAATCCGACGTATTTAGTTACAGACTTACAAGATAATCCAGTGGCAAGGCTACAAAAACAACCTTCCTTTTGGGGCAGAAAGTTTACCATAACGAAATTGAAAGACATAGATGCCGATGACCAAGAAAGAATTGTTCTAGGCTTAATGATGATGATTTTATTAGAAAGACGAAGAGGATAAAAATTAATTGAGAATTGAGAATTGAGAATTTGCTAGACGCTGACGGTTAGTACTAAAACGGTTTGGGTTTCTATTAAAGGATTGTTTACGACCTACGCTACTAAACAATTCAACAAATAAACAACTCCTAAAATGCTACACAATTTTCTGAAATTTCTTTTTACTTCTGCCTTAAGCATATTTTTCAAAGAATATAAAGTCGTTAATAAAACGGATATTCCAGAAGAAGGACCATTGATTGTGGTCTCCAATCATCCGAGTACTTTTATGGATCCCATTATAGTTGCCAATCTACTGAAACAAGATGCGCACTTTATCGCAAAAGGTACTTTATTTAATTCTTTTTTTACTAATTGGGCGTTGCGGAATATTGTGAAAGCAATTCCAGTACATCGAAGACAAGATAATACAGGAAAAGGAAAAAATAATGAAGCGATGTTTGACCACAGTTTCCAGTTTTTGGAGGAAAAGGGAACGCTCATTATATTCCCTGAGGGAACCAGTATTAACGAGCGGAAACTACGAGATATTAAAACGGGAACTGCAAGGATTGCTCTAGGTGCAGAGGCTAGAAATAATTTTCAATTAGGTGTTCGTATTCTATCTGTCGGCATCAATTATAGCGATGCCCCTAGTTTTCGTTCAGATGTTTGGGTGAATGTAGAAGAACTAATTTATGTAAAAGACTATCAAGCAATTTACGAAAAAGATGATAGACGAGCAGTGAATTTATTGACAGATAAGATACAACAGCATCTTGAAAATAACTTAATTATCGCAGATGATGAACAAGAGGACCAATTTATTAAAAATATAGAAGCCATCTATAAAAACGAGTTGGTTACTGAATTGAATCTCGACCCAAAATTACATGCCTTCACGCTTACCAAAGGTATACAAGAAGCAGTTGATCATTTTGAAGACTTGGATGAAAATTGGTTGGAAGCATTACAAAAAAAAGTAGCTGATTACACTAGGAGATTAAGCAATAATAATTTAGAAGATAGGTTTTTAGCTAGAGGAAAAAACGAAGAAAAGAATATTTTTTCTGATAGCCTTCTACGCTTCTTTTTTCTCATTTTGGGCTTACCATTGTACTTATATGGTTTGTTTACCAACTATATTCCGTATCATGTGCCTCAAATAATAGCAGAAACACTTACAAAGGACGAAGAGTATATGGGGCCAATGAAAATGACGGCTGGCATGTTTACCTTTTCTATTTTTTATAGTCTTTTAGTCTTTTTGTTTGGCCGATTTATTGCGCATGGAGATTGGTGGTGGACGGTCATTTTTGCTATTAGTTTACCGCTTGCTGGCTTTTTCGCTTTGCTTTATACACAGCGGTATAATAATCTAATTACCCACGGTCGCCTGATTGCTTTATTTTATAGACAACCTGCATTAATCGGAGAATTATTAATGGAGCGAAAAGCGATTATACAAGAGTTGGATTGGGCAAAAGAGCAGTTTCTGGAGACGGTTTAGTTATTTAGACTTCACCATATTCTTTAAAAAAGCTTCCCGATAACTAGTCCCAATAGGTATTTTTTTTCCATCTACTTCCACGGCACTTTGACTATAAGAGTTAATATGTCTTAAGGCAATCGCAAAAGAGCGATGTACTCTTACAAACTGACTATCAGGTAACTGTGATAAAACTATTCCGAGATTTCCTTTCACTACCAAGCGATCCTTAATAGTGTGGATACGGACATAGTCTTTGAGACTTTCCAAATATAGAATATCTTGCAGTAGGAGTTTATGATGGGTACGATTTACATTGAAAAAGATATGATCTGGTTGTTGTTCTACTGTAGCACTTGGAGCAGATTCTGTAACAATTACAGCCTTTCGCTCCCTAAATTTATCTACGGCTTTCAAGAATCTATCGAAAGCGATGGGTTTAAGCAAGTAGTCAATAATGTCGAGTTCATAGCCGTCCAGTGCATATTCTCGGTAGGCGGTGGTGAGAATGATGGCAGGCGGATTTTTAAGGCTTTTGATAAAATCAATACCATTTAATACGGGCATCTGAATATCAACGAACATCAAATCTACAGAAATGTCCTTCAACATGTCGAAGGCTTTAACGGCACTATGGCTGGTGCCTACCACTTCTAATTGATCTATCATACTGGCATATTTTTCTAATAGCTCAATTGCAGGTGGTTCATCATCAACTAGCAGACATTTAATAGTTTTCATCTTTTTGTATTGTATCAGTTGAGAATAGAGAGCAGAGAAGCGAGAATAGAGATGAAATCGTGCTAAATTTAATAAGCTGTACTTTAACAAATCTGCTATCTAGGCTCTAATCACACTTCTCTGCCCTCTATTCTGAATAGTTATTTTGTATTTTTAATTTTACCCTAAACGCGCCATCTTTATCTTCTATATTTAATTCATGCTGTTGGGGGTAAACAAGGACCAATTGTCTTTGGATATTCGATAAGCCAATTCTTTTTTTCTCCCTATCCTTCCGTTTATCTTGGTAGCTGCTTTTTGTATTCCACACTTCGCAATGGATATTTTTATTTTTTTCAAAAATATGTATGCGCATTTTAGGATGGTCCATATCACCGCTTGCGCCATGTTTGAAAGCATTTTCTACCAAAGACAACAAAATTAGCGGAGAGATAGGGATGGACAGGTCTCCTTCGGTTTTAAACTGTACATCTAATCTTTCTCCATAGCGAATTTTTTCCAAGGATAAAAAATGTTCAATGGTTTGTACTTCCTCGCTCAATAAGACTGTGGGCTGTTGACTTCGATACAATAAATAATCTAAAATACCTGATAACTGCAAAATCATTTCAGGTGCTTTGGGGGACTCATTTAGCACATAGACATACAAATTATTTAAGGTATTGGATAGAAACTGTGGATTAATCTGGGCTTTAAGAAACTTAAGCTCATTGGCTAATTTTTCTTTCTCTAATCGCTGAATGCGTACTTGTTCTTTTCTTCCTTCAAAATAGGATTCCAAGGCTAACAATGCCATTGCAGGAGAATAAAATCTAATGGCCATTAACAAATAATCTCCAAATATAGTATATCGCGCCTCACTACTTATCCCCCTTATGCCTTCCAAGCAATATACGAATCCTAAGCGATAAAGCCCATATAAACAACTAGACGAAACAATCAAACTTGCAACAAATAAGCCTATTTTATTTGTATCATAGAGGTAAGGTATCTGCACATTTCTCAACAGGTAATACGCCATCATATATAGCGCAACCTGGAGGAGATTAAGCAGCATGGTTGCAATAGGATCAGCATGGATAGACAATATAATTGTATAAACTACATAAATGCCTAGCCAAACCAAAATATGTTGAATAACCTTCCTCATAAATGTTCAGGCTTGATAGTCAAGGATACTTTAAAGGACTTCTCCCCATCGTCAATCAGCAATTGGTGACTATTGGGATAAATCAGATCCAATTGTCGTCGGATATTCTTCATGCCAATTCCTTTTTTATAAGCATCATTGATTTCACCATTATATTTACTTTTTGTATTCCATACTTCACAATGTATTTTTCCATTCGCCTCTCGAATATCTATCTTAATTTTCGGATGGTCAATGTCACTACTTGCACCATGTTTGAATGCATTTTCTACCAAAGATAAAAGAAGGAGCGGAGAAACAGATAGACTCATATCTTGCCCTGCCTGATAGTTTACTTCCAAACGCTTGCCATAGCGTATTTTTTCTAATCCCAAAAAATGCTCAATCGTTTGAACCTCTTCCTTCAAAGGCACAGTTTTGTTTTGACTTTTATACAATACATAATCCAAAATGCCTGATAATTGCATGACCATTTCAGGTGCTTTAGGCGACTTGGTAATGACATTGGAATACAGATTATTTAAGGTATTGAATAAAAAATGCGGATTAATTTGGGCTTTTAAAAATTGGAGTTCCGTTGCTATTTTTTCTTTTTCCAAGCGTTCTATTCGTTCTAATTCTTTTAATCGTTCATTATAAGTTTCCCATGCTAATAATATCATTGCAGGAGAATAGACCTGTACGGTTTGATGTAAATACCCCCCGATAGATCCAAATGATCTATTCGGGTAACCAACCAAATCATCTATCCATAGCATACCCATCCATCGCCAATAAATATAAATCAGCACAGATAATAGAAAAAGGCTTACCACAAATAAGCCTCTTTTACCTTGATCAAAAAGTTTGGGTATTTGTACATGTTTAAGGACATAGTAAGCGGTCATATACATGGACAATTGCACCAAATTGATCCGAAGGTACATATCATAACAATCTCCGCCTGCACGAATATAAGTCCACACTATATATATAGTGAGCCAGAATAATGTATGTGATAAATATTTTCGCATAAGCAACAAGATACATTCTAATAAGTAATTTTTTTTAATAAATCGCTGAATTGCCGATAAGTGTATAAGTAGGAAGAAAACTAGCTATTTCTACTCTTCTTATACAGCAATAGGGCATTCTTATATTATTTAAAAATAAAAAGATTCATTCTTTTAACTTGCAGACAGGTTCTCGTAGGGTTTTTCCTTCGGTACTAATTACAAAATAATTGAACAAAAATGAGAAATTTAATCGTCTTTCTACTCTTAATATTTGGAACAGTAAGCAGTAATGCCCAATCCGATATTCAACTTATTACGAATACTTTAATGGACTACATCGAAGGTTCAACAGGTGGACAACCCGAACGTTTAAAAACCGCTTTTCATCCAGACCTAAATTTATACTCCATCAAAAAAGATAGTACCCTAAGTATTTGGTCTGGAGAGGCGTATATCGCTGATACAAAAGAAGGACAGCCAACGGGCGAGGATGGCAAAATTATTTCTATTGATTTTGAAAATAATATTGCAGTTGCCAAAGTCGAAATTTCACATCCGAAAAGTAGAGCTACCTATATAGATTATTTCATGCTATTGAAAATAGTAGACAAGTGGACGATTGTCCATAAAATGTACACCAGGCGAACATCGAATAAAATTTATACGAAAGAGTAAAATAACTCTGTAAGAAATCACCCAACTGTTCAGAAGTCAGAAGTCGGACCGTCAATTACATTGACTGTCAGAAGTCAGATTTATGACGTGTTCCTAGACGCTCGAACTCAAAGACAGAAAACAGAGGTAGTACATTGAATTCGACTGTAGATGTAAACGTCATACATCTGACTCTGACAGAAAAATTTATTTTTCGGTCTGACTTCTGACTTCTTCTTCGCAAATCACCCAAAGATGATAAAAAAAATAGCATTCTTTCTGATAGTCGCTTTTGTAAGTTGCCAATCTACCCCTCCCGTTCCGCAAAAGATAGTGGAAACCAAAGTAGAAAAGATCAAAGGCAAAATTCTATTCATTGTTTCCAATGCCCATTATTATGGAGAGTCAGACATCAATACTGCCAATCATTTTTCAGAAATAGTTCTTCCTTATGATGTATTAGTCAAGGCAGGCTATGCAGTTGATTTTGTCAGTCCAGAAGGAGGAGCTATACCCTTGGGCTATTTGACTACTTCGGATGCTACAGTCAAACAATACCTTTACGATGCGGCGTTTATGGATTTATTGGAACATACTAAAAAACCATCAGCAGTAAATGCAGCTGATTACCAAGCAGTCTTTTATGGGGGCGGAGGAAGTGCCATGTTTGGTGTACCTGAAAATGAAGCGATTCAAAACATTGCAATGACCGTTTATGAAAAACAGCAGGGCATTGTCTCCGCAGTTTGCCACGGCACCGCAGGCATTGTTCATTTAAAAACACAAGATGGTAGATATCTTGTAGAAGGAAAAAAAGTAAATGGCTTCCCTGATAAATTTGAAAATATGCAAGGGCGATACTACAAAGAGTTTCCATTTTCTATTGAGCAAATTATCCGAGATAGAGGAGGCGATTTTAGGTATTCTGAAGAAGGATGGGATGGCTTTTTTGTGGTAGATGGTAAATTAATTACTGGACAAGATCCGACTGGTGCCGCTATGGTCGCTACCAAAGTGGTAGAAGCATTGGAGGCTATAAAATTAAAATCATAAACTTTAGAGAGCAGAGAACCGAGAGTAAAGAACAGAGAAGTATTCGTGCTAATTCTGAAAGTTTTTAGGATGGCAGATCAGCCCTTTTTATCGACGCATCTGATCTCTATTCTCTGCTCTCGCATCTCTATTCTCATTTCTCATTTCTAAAAAAAATATCATGAAAGATTTAATTATCAAACCCATATCCATATTTATTATATTGTTGTTGTTAGCAACAAATTTTGCAAAGGCACAAAAAGATTTAAAACCCATTGTTCCGATTGAAAAAGTAGATGAATTATTTAAGAATTGGAATAACTCGGAAAACCCCGGTATTGCTGTCGGCATAGTGAGCAATGGCGACATTGTGCATACTAAAGGCTATGGTATGGCTAATTTAGAATTTGACATTCCTATAACCGCAGAAACTAGATTTTATATTGGGGAATTATCCAATCAGTTTACTGCTATGGCAATCCTTTTATTAGAAGCGGATAGCAAGCTTTCTTTGCAAGATGATATACGGAAATACTTGCCAGCATATCCTGATTTAGGTCAACGAATCGCCATTGAAGACCTAATCAATCATTCAAGTGGGATACGAGATATAGCAGTAACGAAAGCATTATCAGGATGGGGAAATAGTGAGGAAGTCTCAGCGGATCAAACGATGCAATTTTTTACTAGTCAGCAACAATTAAATTCCGACCCCGGCAAAAAACACCAAGAGAATATTTCTGCTTTTTTATTATTAGAAAAAATAATTGCAAAAGCATCAGGCGTATCCTACACGGAGTATATTCAAAAAAACATCTTCGATCCTTTACAAATGACCAACACTTTTTTTGATACGGCATCAGGAGCAATTATCAAAAACAAAGCGACTGGTTATTATCCAGAAGGGGAAGGATTTACTGCGGGTAATTTACATGAAATGGACCTGTATAATACTAATGTTTATTCAACAGTAGGAGACATAAGTCTTTGGTTGCAAAACTATTACCGTCCAAAAGTGGGCAATACAGCTTTAATAAAAAGATTTACCGCAGCAGCTACTTTGAATGACCAACCAGTAGAGGAAAAAATGAATAGTCTTTATGTAAACCAATTTCGCTATTGGGATTATAGTGGCACTAAAAAATTATACCATATAAGCGTAAGTGGCGGTTACGCATGTAAAATCGTTCACTTCCCCGACCAAAATATGTCTGCTGTAGTGCTTGGAAATGGAGGAACTTATAATGGGGGGATGGCGACTTTGACAGGTAAACTGTATGTTGAAAACTATTTTACTAAACCTGCTGAACTAGTAAAAGTGAAAGGAATAGATATGGATACAAAAGCGTTAGAGCGTTTTACAGGAGATTACTGGAATCCTTCCCAATTATACAACAGAAGTATTTTATTGAAAAATGATACCCTCATTTATTCTAGGGGCGGCAATTATAATAGTCCAATTATTCCGATTGAAAAAAATAAATTTCAGATGATTCACTACAAGCCAGTGTTTATTACATTTGAAAATAAAAATAATAAAAACATCATGTTTGTTGAAGCAGAAGGAGAGGGTGCATTCGATCATATAGCTTATCAAAAAGATGCTCCATGGACGAAGGATTTAGCGGAATTTACGGGAGAATTTTTCTGTCAAGAATTGAAAACTAGGTACCAATTGTCTATAAAAGAGGATAAACTTATGGTTACGAATCTTCGAACAGGAGACATTGAATTGAGTCCAACCTTAAAAGATGCTTTTACTGGAAATCGTAGATATTTTAATGAATTGAAATTTGATAGAAATGATAAAATGGATATTAAAGGATTTCAATTAGCTACTTCTAGTGGCGATAAATTATGGTTTGAAAGAATGCCTGCATCTATTGCTAAGACTGCTAAAGTGAATTAAGAAGACTCTTTAGAGGGAGTGAATTTGATTTGTTTTTTTGCAAAAAAACAAATCAAATTCACTCCCTCTAAAAAATCTAATTATCATAATAAATCCGATAAATCACATCTGCAAAATCATCAGACACCAAAACTGATCCATCAGGCATTTGCTCCAAATCTACCGGTCTTCCCCAAGCCTCCCCGTCTTCTAGCCAACCCGATGCAAAAGCAGACTTCCCTTCTGTTTTACCATCCGCATCAAAACCCACTAAAGATACCTGATACCCAATAGGGTCTGCACGATTCCAAGAACCATGTTCGGCAACCAATAATTGGTTGGTATAGTTTTCGGGAAATTGATTACCCGTATAAAAAATTAAACCTAGTGGAGCAACATGGGGACCCATTTTTACGACAGGCGGCGTAAATTCACTACAAGCATGTTTTTCACCAAACTTAGGATCGGCAACATCCCCTTGATGACAATAAGGATAGCCAAAGTGCATACCGTCTTTTGGTGCATGATTCAATTCACAATCAGGTACATCATTGCCCATTAAATCTCGCCCATTGTCCGTAAACCACAATTCTTTAGTGCTAGGATGCCACGTAAATCCGACGGTATTTCGGATGCCTCGCTGCACAATTTCTAATCCACTCCCATCTGGATTGATACGAGTAATCGTATTAAAAATATCTTCTGATTCACAAATATTACAAGGTGCGCCTACTGGAACATATAATTTGCCATCTGGACCAAAATCAATAAATTTCCAGCCATGATGTTTTTTAGAAGGATAGTCTTCATTAATTACTACGGGCTCGGGTGGATTCGCCAAGTGTTTTTCAATATCATCATAGCGCAAAATCCGATTGTACTCCGCCACATATAAATCGCCATCTTTGACCGCCACTCCATTGGGCATTGTCAAATCCGTAGCAATTACCCATTTCTTTTCTGCTTTATTATCGCCATCTTCATCTCTTAAGGCATATACATTGCCTGCATCTCTCGTTCCAACAAAAATAGTTCCGTCAGGAGAACGAGTGATAGAGCGGGCATTTACTACATCTTCTGCATAGATGTCTATTTTAAAACCCTGTGGTAATTTGATTTTTGTCAAGTCAATCTCACTTTTTTTCCAAGCCAAATTAACATATTGCTTGGCATAAAGAACGGTTAAACCAACAAGGGTAACTAATGATACTAAAGTAATAAGGATTATTTTTTTTCTGCGCATAATTTTAGAATAGGTCTGTTCAACTTTTTGAAATATTGATTGTCAACGTCTTTTTTAGATTTGAATCGGAACTTGACACCTGTGTAATTGGACTTTCCCAAAAAGCAGGGCTATTAAGTTCTAGTGAATTCTCTTGAAATTAAAATACTCATACAAAACTCAACAGTCCTTACCCAAAAGAGTTTATTTTTTAGCCTCTTTTACTTTCTCATCCGCCACCATTTTTCTCACATCCGCCAAGAGTTGTTGGGCATCATAAACCACTCCATCTTTAATGGTATATAAAAGACCTTTACTCCGTTCCATTTTGCCCGTCTCTCGATTGGTCCGTAAATGGCCTGTTCCATATAACACTTTAAAATTAGCTAATGGATTTTCTTCTACAATAATCAAATCCGCTTTTTTACCTAATCCTATGGTTCCAATATCTTCATCCAAACCGAGCAATTCTGCGCCATTGAGCGTAGCCGCTTGCAGCACTTCCAATGGATGAAAACCCGCCTCTTGTAAGAGTTCTAATTCTCGGATATACGCAAAACCAAATAATTTATAAATAAAACCAGCATCTGAACCTGCGGTAACTCGACCACCCGCAT
>ENA-ORXT01001835-ORXT01001835.1-marine-metagenome-genome-assembly--contig:-NODE-1835-length-27133-cov-12.959307_pt1 | contig 27133 bp, 16 predicted proteins | sample MGYA00237868_ERZ511482 | MGnify/ENA metagenome assembly ERZ511482
GAACTATTTTTTTAGGAAGTAGAATGGAAAAAGAGTCCTTCACAAAGTGACGATTATTTATGGTTAGGTACTTAAATCGTGGTGAGTTGTAAAATTCACTAGGATTTAAAATTCAAAAAATATATAGCCCTTATTCACTCAAATCTTACCAATGCTTCGTCTTATAAGGGTAGGTCTTCTCATACTCTATTTGTATCATTCCCTTCATTTTCTCTTTTAAGACAGATAGATTCTCTTTCTCCAAAGCAGAAACAAATACATTGTCCTTATTCAAATTACTCTTTAAATTTTCTTGTAATTCTTTTTCAATATTTTCCTTATTGGCTTTATCTAAATACTCATCGAAATAACGTTTTCTATATAAATCCATTTTGTTGAACACCATCAAGGTCGGCTTATCTATCGCCTCTAATTCCGTTAAAGTTTTATTGACTGTATTTATTTGGTCTTCATATTGAGGGTGAGCGATGTCTACTACATGCAGTAAAATATCACTTTCTCGAACCTCGTCTAAAGTAGATTTAAAACTTTCAATTAAGTGATGCGGCAATTTTCGGATAAACCCAACGGTATCTGATAAAAGGAAAGGCATTCGATTAAAAACTACTTTTCTAACAGTCGTGTCTAAAGTAGCAAACAATTTATCTTCTGCAAATACCTTTGATTTACTAATCAAAGTCATAAGGGTTGATTTCCCAACATTGGTATAACCAACCAAGGCGACCTGAATCATATCCCCTCTATTTTTCCGACGAGTTTGATTTTGCTTGTCAATTTCTTTTAACTTATTTTTGAGTCGGGTAATCTTATCTCTTACGATCCGTCTATCCGTTTCAATTTCTGTTTCACCGGGACCTCTCATACCTATACCCCCTCTTTGTCGTTCCAAGTGAGTCCATAAACCCGTTAGTCGAGGCAATAGATATTGCATTTGCGCCAATTCTACTTGGGTTTTGGCCTGTGCGGTTTGTGCTCTATTAGCGAAAATATCTAGAATTAAAGTACTTCGGTCCACGATTTTCACCTTTAGCTCTTCTTCTAAAACGCCGACTTGTTTACCACTTAAATCATCATCAAAAATGACCATTGTAATATCTTTGTGACTTTCAATATATTCTTGAATTTCTGCTAGTTTCCCTGTTCCTACAAAAGTCCTTCTATTTGGGTGTTTTAATTTTTGAGTGAAGGTTTTGACGGTAACAGCTCCAGCAGTTTGTGCTAAAAATTCTAACTCCGCTAAATATTCTTCTACTTTTTCAACGGTTTGCTGACCATGAATGAGACCAACTAAAACGGCTGCCTCTTGCCCTTTTTTAATTCCTTTTCGTTTCTTTTCACCTAAAGACCATTGGTTATTTTCTGGCATATATATTTTGTAGTGAGGAAATGATTTATCTGTAAAAGTGCGAATCCGCAATTTGAGACTGCTCAAATTGCGGATTCGTTACTTATAGAACTACAAAAATGCTTAAAAAATTCGATTCTTTCAAGTTATTTCTAGATTGCATCAGTAAGTTTCTAAAACGCAGGAATTACGTGTCGGACACCTCCGAAGGTAATTCCTGCGTTTTAGAAACTTACTGCACCTTGAAATTGATTTACCTTTTTTACCGTATTAGGGTAGTATGTCCTTTTACAATATCTTGCAAACCATCTGCAAATTCTACTTCTGCATACCAAGTAAAGACTGCACTATTTAATACTTGACCTCTGTATGTGCCATCCCAAGCGCCTTCAATGTCATTGACCATAAAATCACCATTTTCATAAACTAATTCTCCCCAACGGTCGAATATCTTAAAGTCTAAGACTCTAGTTCCTTCTTTACCATGCACCATCAACATATCATTTAAGCCATCTGAATTTGGAGAAAAGCCAGTAGGTACAAAAACGCCTCTTTCCTGACGCACTAAAACTTGTACACTAGAAGTCGCTTCACAACCACTTGTATCTGTAACGACAACGGAATAAGTTTGACCAAATTGAGGTTTAATCTCTGGATTTGGACAATCATCACAAAGAAGAGATGCTGGTTCTTTATCACTCGTCCATTCATAACTTAATTCTCCTTGACCATTCATAACTAAAGCATCCAAAGTATTAATTTTATCTGCCTCTAAAATGAGTTGTGCATCTACTAAAACTTCAATTTCTTCGGGATCAAGGATAGGAGCAATTCCTAAACCTACCATACAACCCATCGAGTCTCTTACAAAAACTTCATAGTTATTTTCTCTTAAATTGGGGAAGACTGCCTCCGAAGTAAAACGGTTGCCGTCTATACTATATTGATAGACTCCCGTTCCACCTGTTGCTTGCACTGTAATTTGACCATCTCTTTCTCCTGTACAACTTATACTATTTTCTATAAAGGTGCCAGCTAATGCTTCTGGCATAACAATAGCCACTGTATCGGTATTGGTACAGCCATTTTGGTCTGTTACCGTTAGCATGTAAGTTCCTTCGTCCAGATTATTAATCATTCTACTAGTCGCCCCTGTGGACCATTCGTAAGCGTATTGAGGTGCACCTCCCGAAACTTCGACTTCACTCATACCGTCCGTTTCTCCAGCACAACTAATATCCTCCTTACGGAATTCAATCTCGATAGGAACAGATGAATCTTCCACCGTTATAAGTACAGAGTCTTCGCAACCTGTATCATCTAGCACAAGTACCATATAATCGCCAGGATTTAAAGAGTCGGCCATTTGGGTCTCTTGTGCCATTTCATCATCCCATAAATATTGGTAATTTCCACTTCCGCCACTAACTTCTACCATAGCAGTACCTGTTGGTTTACCTCTACATAGACTAGGAGTGCTAGTTGTAGTAAGCATTAGTGGAGTTGCTTGTACTATCGCTATACCCGCATTTGTGGCACAACCAGTCATATTATCTGTAACAATTACATCAAATTCAGCTTCTGACAAATCTATGGCGGTAGCAGTTGTTTGCTGAGCAAGATCATTCCACTGATAAGAGAAATCTCCACTTCCTCCTGTTGCTATTACCGTAGCCGTACCTCTATCACTCGAACAAGTAATTTCTTCTGTTTCAAAAGCTAATTTTATAGAATCTGGTGCATTAATACGAAATTCTAGTTCTTGATCACAACCATTATCGTCTGTTATTGTAATTAAATAACTACCAGCAGATAAATCATTTCTTCCGGGTGTTGTACGTACAAATTCATCTCCCCAATCTATTTCATAGCCTGGCGTACCTCCTTCTATATTAAAGATTATGCTACCATCCGATGTGCCCGGGCAGGTTTCATTGTCTGTATTTAGAATATTTGCTACTAATGGCGGTGGAGCGTTAATGTTGATTGTATCTGTTTTAACACAATTGGCAGTTAAATCCGTTACCGTTACTATATATTGGCCGGGTGCTAACATAGAGGCAGTATCCGTAATCTGACTAAGTGGGTCATTCCATTCATAACTATACCTGCCTTCCTCATTACCAGATGCGGTAACAACTGCAGATGCGGTGATGAATGCCGTTTCCATATTGACATTTCCACAGAGTGGCATTGTGGTAGTTGTATTCAAAATTAAATCAACTGCATCAATGGTAACTTGAACATTGTCTACACAATCATTTTCATTAATAACCACAGCCTCATACGTGCCTGGTGCAAGATTAGCAATCGTGTCTGTCATTTCGCCAGTAGTCCAGCTCACCTCATAACCGACAGTAGAATTAGATACAATCGCTGCTACTCCTGTATTCGTTTCTCCACATCCAATATTTTGAACAAAAACATCCGCTATCAAACTATCTGGTTCTGCTACAACGTAAGATTCTTCAGCAGTACATCCATTGGCATCTGAAAGTACAAGGTCGTAAGTTCCAGGTGCTAAGTCTGAGTATACTTCCTCCTCAAATTCGCCCTCATTCCAATCATAAGAATAGGGTAGTGTTCCACCTAAGCCAAAAGCCACTAAAATACCATCATTCGCATTGGTGCAAGTAACGGGTCCCTCAAAATTGGTAATGATGCCTAAAGAATCGGGTTCTTCTATCGTATATTCTATTGTACTTCTACAAGTAAGAGAAGTATCCATCAAATTTACCGTATAAGTACCAGGTGCTAAACCTGCAAAACTAACCATTGGATTAGCTTCTGTAGCTTCTATGGTATCTGAACCAATAATTACGAACCCTCCGATTGGTGCAGTAAGGGTATCTACGGTAATTTGATCAAAATCTATGACACATATCCCTGCGGAATCTATTACTCTAAAGAAAGTAGTATCTACAAAAGAAAAAGGGAAGGTATTAACAATAACATCTAGGCCACCGTCCAAACTGCCTACGCAGCTCACATTTTTAGGTGTGCCTATGGTGACTGTAGGTGGAATACAAGTTCTAGTTGCACAAATTTTGTTGCCCACTACCGATCCACCACAATCACTATTTCCCCTAACTTGCACCTCAAATATTTCTGAAAATCCTAGATTGGTTAACTCATGCTCAAAGAAATCACTACTTGGAAAATCCCAACCTGTGCCATTTACATTGACTTCATAATTGGTAATGTCGGCAACTTGGTCCCAAGTAAATTTAATACTATTATTAGTAACACTAGGACATTTTACGTCTAATCTTAAATCTTGTAGGTTATCTATATTTAAACCTATTTCTAAACTTGTATTTGCAATACAACCTCTGTCATCAATGACTGTTACTGGATAAATTTCTGCTGTTAAATCCCTAACAGTATCTGCTGTGCTTCCTATATCCCAAAAGATTTCATAAGGTGCAACACCTCCAGTTGGCGTAACGGCAACGACTCCATCTTGTTCCCCACAATTTTCTGACTGGGTAAAGGTCTCAAGAACTAAGGGAGCAGGATTGAATAATACGGTATCTGTAAAGGAATTACATAAGGTTATGGTATCTAATAACTCTACGGTATATCTCCCTGGTGGCATATCTTCATATACACCTATGTCCGTAGTATCTCCATCCATAATATACACTATATTTGGAGAAGCAGATGCAAATGATAAGACACCATCTGTATAATCGGCACATCGGCCTGCACGCACGATATCAAATTCCCCTGTGGGTGGTGTACAATCTGTGGTCATACAGGTCATACTATCTAATACAGAGATACAATCTGCAGTACCTCTAATTCTGATTTTTACACTTTCTAATATGTTTAAATTAGGTACTAATAGAGTAGTAGTTGCGGAAGGAGCAGACCAAGGCTGGTCTCCAACTTGTACCTCATACAATACTACGCCAGTAACGGGCACCCAAGAATAAGTGATGCTGTTGCTCGTCACCTCAGCACAACTAATATCCATTCCCATTTGAACGGGTGTATCATCTGCTGCTATTGTTACGGATTGAGTGGCTACACAGCCTAAATCGTCTGTAACAACCACTGTATAAGTTCCTGGACCTTGATTTCTGATCGTATCCGTTCCTGCTGCAATGTCCCACAAATAAGTATAGGGAGCTGTTCCACCACTAGGAATGACGGCAGCAACACCATCATTCATTCCACAATTGGCGGTCATGCTAAAGGTATCTAATTTGAGGGTGTCAGGAGCAAGGATGACTGTATCTAAAGTAATAAAGCAGGTGGTAAATGTATCCAGCGCAGTTATTTCAAATCTGCCTGCTGCCAAATTAATAAAGCGTTTATTAAAAGAAGTATCTGTACCAATAATAAATACAACGTTTGGATCGGCTGCTTCAAAATCAATACGACCATCTTCCATATCATGACAACTTTGGTTGATGACTCTAGTAATACTGGCACCTGGTGGGAAACAGACAGAAGTTGTACAATCCGTTGCGCCTTTTTGATTAATACAATCTCCGCTACCTCTGATTTCTATTTCTACTGTTTGCCCTTCGGCAAGATCTAATACGGAATGCGCACCAGTACCGCTAGTACTAATCCATCCTTGCCCATCTACATTTACTTCATAAGTAACACCAGTAGTTGGATTCCAACCAAAAGTGATACTATTTTGCGTTTCTTCAATACAAAAAACATCAATGTCTATAGTATCATTAGCAGTTTTGACAAAAACACTATCTCTGATAATACATCCGTAAGTATCTGTTATTAATAATTCATATTCTGTTTCTACAGCAGGAGCAGCTTTCGGGTCTGGACAATCGGTGCAACTTAAACCTGTATCAGGAGTCCATTGATAAGTTAAATCATATAAGGGATTAAAAGTAATGGACCATCCTAATAAAAACCCATCGTCGCCTCTCAAATCATCTTTCACATATAATTTCCAATCACCATTTGTCGTTCCTCCATATAAATTTTCCCAAGTGCCTTCTGGTTGGAAGCTACCAGTAAAGGGAGCCATACCAGCTGCGATAGGTGTCATGGCATCTGGGCTAAAACAAGTCATTTCATAATTGCTACCACTACCTCCGTTATCACTAGTTAACTCTAATAACTGTCCAGAAGGACTTTCCAATATTAGGTCAATGTCTTCTATATTATTGTGAATAATTTGTACACATACCTCTTTAATCAAGCCATCTCTAATTTCTGCTGGTTGAACATTGTCTACTCCGATGATAGAGATACTTGCCTCTGTAGCGGGACCAGTTCCATTATCATCTACTGTATTGATATCTAGATTTCCAGTACTCGATGGAAATGATAAATTTGTTGGTGTAGCAATATTCAATAGCCCATTTAATTGTGCAGAATCACCTGGACAAATAGTCATATCTTCTCCCAATTCCAATCCATCTAATTCACTTTCACTGATTTTAAACCAAAACGTCTCTTGTTCGCACTCATTGATATCAATCACCAAACCTATAGAATCCAGTCCTTCGACTATATCATCACTTAATGCCCGAATAGATAAAGTCAGAGAAGTTTCTCCAGCAGGAATCAAATCGCTTCTAGGCTCTAGTGCAAAATCAACTCCATTGATGGCAGGACCATCGAAATTAATACCTACTCTATAGTCGCTTTCTACAGGTTCATCAAATGCAAAAGTGATTGTGCCGCCTGCACATCCTTCTACCAATGTTCCATCAATACTCTCCATTTCCACAGTTACCTCAAGCGCATCTGTCCCAAAACTATTGGCTTCAAAGAAAACAGCGGAATCAAATAAATCATCACCAACATCAGCAATGGCTAATTTTATGGTATATGGTTGACATCTTTCTACTTTTGTTTTGGCAGATAAGACCCTAGTTAAACCATCATAAGTTAGGCTGGTACTACCACTATTATCAATGTATAAGTGTTCATTCACTGGATTACAATCGGGTAGGGTACTATTCGTTGTACAGCTATTTGTGCCACTACCACTCCCATCAGGATCAAGAGGGTGTATCGTTTTGACCGATACAGGGTCACTTACGGTTCCTGGTACTATTGCTAGATTTGTCCAATCATTAAAGCCTGGTCCTCTTAAAAAGAAACCGAAGACATCATTAAAACAATTACATCCAAATTCAGGATATTCTTCGGAAGCAAAGACATAATTAAATTCTATAGTATCGTATTTAGGGATAAAATCTATTTCATAAACAGCTAGGTCTAATATATCTCCGTCATTAACAATACCTTGTAATGTTGCATCCGTAGCCATACTTTGATTGGTAGCTCCATCTCCATTGTTTTGATTGGGTTGGGCCGCCAATATAGAACTACCTGTGGTCATAATAAAACCTTCAGATAAGTTAACATCCGCATCGCCATTCTTAAAATAACCAATGGCTTCCTTTTGTCCACTAAAGCGTACATTAGTAATCTCTACCCCTTTTCCTGCAAACACTTCTCGTATTAATGCCTCTGGCGTAAGGGGACTGGATAGGGCTGGTTCTACCTCAATTTGTGCATTCATTTGAAGAATGGAAACGAAAAATAGGCTTATAACCAGAAATAGAAATCGTGTAGATTGTTTCACATGCATAGCAACCATACTTATACTTAGTATTGATGAATCTTATGTACGATAGGATATAGAATATAATTTCTAAAGGAGTAGTTTGGAAAATGCTTAAATGAGTAGAGAGGATAGCCACTTTTAAAAAGTGCTGAAATATTATCATTTACTAATAGCAGTCTTTTACTCCTAAAGATCTTACAATAGAAATGGGGGGAAATACGAGGGGGGATGGAGAAATATATAGGAAGAAAAATTACTTAATCAAGCAAAAAATCTTCAAAAGAGCATAAAATCTACTTGATTAAAACCGTTTTTTGTTAAGACATTGACAGGTAGCTAATGAAATACCTACATATTTTAAACAAAAAATCAAGCTTACTTTAAATAAATACTTTTTTGATATATAATTTCAAGGGAGGGTTAAGTTCAATTATAGATCAAAAAATTAGCCAAAGAAGGTTTAACAATAGTATTGTAGCCAAAAATTGGAATAAAATTTATATAAATGTAATAGGATGGGGATAAGTTTTGTAAAGGCTAACGAAATTGTAACTTTGATGCCCATACAAACAATTGTTAAACAATTGCCAAAATAATCAGTTTAAGCTACCAATAAACTATTTTATTCGTCTCAAAATTGCACAAACTTCTGTTTAGAACAGAATTTTATCTAAAAAAGTGCGCATTACGTCAAATGAACGCTATTTTTGGAAATATTCTGCTAATTGTTTATTTGTTTAAAGTGTTTATTGGTTTATACGCTATGAGCGTAAACAAATAAACACTTTAAACAAATAAACAATTAACGTTTTGGTGTTTAAATTTAAAATATAAATAAATCAGGATTTTAGTATGGGTCAATTTATAAAATTTGTGTTTGCCTCTTGCCTAGGTGTATTTTTGGCAATGATGGTTTTGTTTTTTGTAGGAGCGAGTATGGCAGGTGGACTTGCCGCTTCAATGGGGAAAAAAACAGTAAATGTTAAGCCCAATTCAATATTGGAATTGAACTTTAATGATGTCGTTCCAGAAAAAACGAATAACATCCCGATGGATCCTTATTCTTTTGAAAATGAGGATGTGGTTGGGCTTCACGATATGGTTAAAGCCATAGAAAAAGCGAAAGACGACAGTAATATTAAAGGTATTTTTATAGATGCCATTTCCTCAAATGGTGGTTTTGCGACCAAATCTATTATTCGGGATGCCTTAGTTGATTTTAAGGAAAGTGGTAAATTTATCACCGCCTATTCTAAATATTATACCCAATCGGGTTATTACATGGCATCTGTAGCGGATGAGGTGTATGTTAATCCAGCAGGAGGAATAGAATTTAAAGGCCTTGGCTATATGATTCCATTCTTTAAAGATGCTTTGGATAAGTTGGGGGTAAAGATGAATATTTATTACGTAGGTAAGTTTAAAAGTGCTACTGAACCTTTTCGTTTGAACGAAATGAGTGCAGAGAACAGATTGCAGATAAAAGAGTACTTGCAGCCTATCTACAACAACTTTATTCAGGAAATTTCGAGTAGCCGAAATATGGAACCTGCCGAATTAAAGCGTATCGCTAACGAATGGCTGGTTAGAATTCCGGAAGATGCAATTACTTATAAACTAGCAGACAAGATAGGCTACAGAGATGAAGCAATTGCATCAATGAAAGAACGAATGGGCTTAGAAGAGGACGATAAAATAGGTAAAGTGACGATGAAAGCTTATGCTGCTGCTAATAAAGCCACTATTGACTTTGGTATTAAAAATAAAGTAGGGGTTGTCTTTGCAGAAGGTGGAATCAATATTGGTGAAGGAGAAGCTGGGTCTATCATGGACGACCAGTACACGGAAATTATTCGAAAACTAAGAGAAGATGATAAGGTGAAGGCCTTGGTACTAAGAGTTAATTCAGGCGGTGGTAGTGCTTTGGCTTCTGAAAATATATGGAGAGAATTTACTTTAGCGCAAAAGGCAGGTAAACCTGTAGTCGTGTCTATGGGAGACTATGCGGCTTCTGGTGGTTATTACATTGCTTGTATGGCAGATAAAATTTATGCGGAGCCAAATACCATTACTGGATCTATCGGTATTTTCGGAATGATTCCGAATGCCGAGGAATTATTATCTAATAAGATAGGTATTAATTTAGATACCGTTAATATGGGTAAGTTTGCTTCCAGTATCAATCTTTTTCATGATCAAACACCAGAAGAAGCGAGAATTATTCAAAGCCAATTAAATGCTGGCTATGAGTTGTTTTTGAAAAGAGTCGCAGAAGGTAGAGACATGACAAGGGATCAAGTAAATGAAATTGCACAAGGTCGGGTATGGACGGGGACGCAAGCTAAGGAAAATGGCTTAGTGGATGAATTGGGAAGTTTAGAGGAGGCGATAGAAACCGCTGCAGAATTAGCAGAGGTAGAATCCTATCGAGTGGCAGAATTTCCAAAAGTGAAGGATCAATTCCAGCAATTAATAGAAAAGTATATTCAACCTAAAGAGGCCAAAGCTGCTATTCTAAAAGAAGAGTTAGGGGAGTTGTATCCTTTTTATCATGAGTTACAATCTATCCTTAAAACAAAAGGCCCTCAAGCAAGAATGCCTTTTATGATTCAGGCGAATTAGGGTTACGAATCGCGGGTTTTCCAAATTAGACGAACTATCTGCGTAAATAAATTACGTGCCTAAATTATATATTCTTAAAAAATAGCCTCAATTGATTGGGGTTATTTTTTTTGTAAATTATAAATTGTTTTACTTTTTGGTTAAATTGATTACTTTTATGGAAATAAGACAAAATAATTACGCTATAACCAAAGAATGACCGCAAAAGAAATAAAACAAAGACAGAAAATTTTAGAGCAACAACTAACAATTATCAATCTATATACAGAAGAATTTCTTATTAGATTAGGAAAAAAAGGATTAGAACATTTTATTAACGAAATCTTAGATGAAATGAATTATCTAAGTGAGTTATCAAAAAAATAACGATGCATAAACCAAAGATAAATACAGATAAAATTGTTACTACTATCAAAAAAACACTTTATGAATTTCGAGAAGTTGATTTTGATAAAATGACTGAACAAGAAAAAGAGGAATTTAGAAAAGGCTTTGAAAAATCGGAAGATTTGGCAAAATCTATTTTAGATAAGATTAAGGATAAATAAGAGAAAATTCAAACTTGAATTTGTTTTTCACTTTTTTGAACTGCTACTGCTTTTTTCAATCACCAGATTTCTTTTTTCGTCTCGCCATTTCTCTATTGTAGGAAACGACAATGGTTTTTAAATCATAGTAGCCCAACTCTTGTGCTTCTATCAATTGAATTAATTTTGGATAGTCTGAAAAATAATCAGCCATAGAAGTAGTGACAATTTCAATAAAAAATTACATATTTAATTTTTTAATCATATTTACTTCTACATTTTCAGGAATTTTCTCTTTTAATTCTTTTAAACTTTTTTCTTCCCATTCCCAAAAACTTTTTTTACATAAAAAGAAAGACAATGTTGGAGCATTAACAACATGCACTTCCACCTTAATATAATTTGAAATAAGTCCTACTGTAAAAGAAATATCTATCTTTTAAAGATACCCTATTTTATTCTTCATAAATCTTCACTACACGCTCTCCAGGCTTTGCATAGCCTCTGTACATACCAGCCGTATTAAAAGGCATAGCCACATTACCATATTTATCTACACAAATAACCCCACCGCTTCCGCCTGCCTTAACCAATTTATCCTTGATAACTGCATTTCCAGCAGTAGCAACATCTTCCTTTAAATACTCCATTCTTGCAGAAATATCATGCGCCACTGCATAGCGTATAAAATACTCCCCATGACCCGTACTAGAAATAGCGCAAGTATTATTATTGGCATAGCAACCAGCACCGATAATAGGCGCATCCCCAATTCGATTATAACGCTTGTTCGTCATGCCACCCGTAGAGGTGCCTGCTACTAAATTTCCCGCTTTATCCAAGGCAGCACAACCAACTGTGCCGTATTTATAATCTGGATTATCATAATTTAAATAGCCAGATTTATTTTCTTGCTCCTTCGCATTCTGCAAACTATTCCATCTCCTTTCTGTATAAAAATAAGCAGGGTCAACCAATTCCAAACCCACTTCCGAAGCGAATTGCTCTGCCCCTTTTGCGGTTAAGAATACATGTTCGGATTTTTCCATGACCGCCCTCGCTGCTAGAATAGGATTTTTAATATTGGTAACACCACCAACGGCCCCCGCATTTTGGGTGCGACCATCCATAAAAGAAGCATCTAATTCATTGGTACCTGCATTGGTGAAAACAGCCCCTTTTCCAGCATTAAATAAAGGAGAATTCTCCATGACCATAATGGTTTGGCAAACTGCATCAGCAGCCGTACCGCCATTTTTTAAAATATTTTCTCCAACCGTTAAGGCTTCGTTTAATTTATCTAGGTAGGCTTTTTCTTTTTCGGCACTCATGTTCTCCTTCCTAATTGTTCCTGCTCCTCCATGAATAACAAGGGCGTAGTCGGCTTTCTTAGGAGACATGGTATTGGCAACCTTTTGGACCGTAGAATCCGTGAGCGTTGCGCAGGTTGTAAAAAGTAGTAAAGCTAGGAATAGGAATAGGTTTTTCATGATGTCGTAGTTTTTAGAACAGAGAACAGAGAGAACGTTCGTTAAAATGAAAACGATTTTTCTTCAATTATGAACGAGAACTATCTCTATTCTACAAATTAAAAACCCAGCTTCTAATCCAATGCTTAGAGGTTGGGTTTATTTATATTTTAATTGCCACTGCTTTCTAAATAATCATTTCTCTATCCTACACGGGTCAAAGTGATTTGGGTGGGTTATTTGTAAAATAACCCACCCAAAACCTAACAAAACAAGGGCTTCTCCATTCGGGTGGAACGGCACGATCCATCCAAATCATTTTGAACCTCCTACACTTTATTGAATAGAGAACATGGAGATAATAATTGAGATAAGTCTCGTTTGCATTTAACGAAATTTGGTTGTTTTTTAAACTAAATCTATCTCTTTTTTTATGCTCGCTTCTCTGTTCTAAAAAGTGTAAGGAATGCTGTAATAATAAATGTTTATTCTTGGGTAGCTTATTTTGTTCTTAGTTTTCTCTTTGAAAACAGGAGTTATCTCCATATAATGACTGTTTTCAAAGAGGAAAATAAGGATAAAAGAATCAGCCAAGAATGAATATTTATTATTACAGCATTCCTAAGGTAGAGAAATAATTATAAATCTAAGATTCCTTCAGGTAAGTCTACTAGAAGAATTTTATCTTTTTCCTTTATTTCTTTAATTAAATTATCATTTAAAGGAATAAGCACTTCTTGTTCTTTATAGTTAACGACCGCCATCTCTTGATGTGGATATGCTAGGACTTCTTGGATAGAGCCGATTTCACCAACCAGTTCATCCTCTATCATAAATCCAATATAAGGTGCATAAACTAAATCAGGACTACTTGCTTGTGCGGTCACTTGTTCTTCCTTAAGGAAAATTTCCTTGCCTGTTAGAGCTTGGCTAGTTTCCCGTTGGGTATGCTCCTCAAAAATGACCCGAAATGGGGCACCATAAATCTTTTCTTGAATAAAATAAGGGATTTTTCGACCTTCTATGTCTAAGAATAAAACTTCGGTTTTCCCAAAATCATCTAAAAAATCTTCTTTGATATTTATTCTAACGCATCCTTTTACACCGTATAATTTGTTAGTGTGGCCTATGCTAATGTATTTTTCCATTTTGTATTTAATTTCAATCGGTCTAACCGTTGATTTTTTTTCTGTATTTTTTGACAGCTAAGAGACAGTGAATACTAAGTTAGACTACTGCTTGTTCTTAGTTTTTAGAATAGAGAAGTGAGAACAGAGAACAGATTTGTCGTCAAGGTAGAGATTATCTGCCAATATTTAGCAAGAATTCATATCTGCTCTCTATTCTTTGTTCTAAAAACCAAGAATAAGAGATGGTAGTGCTACAAATGTGCACTTTTGAGTTTTTTAACTTCCTATGGATAATAGGTTCTTGATAATAACGTGGGGCACATTTACAGCACTACCCAAGAGATTAGCCTAAATTTATAAATTTATTTCTACAACTTTCCTAAAGAAGATTGGATCGCTGACTTATTTTAAGCTCTAATTGCCTCCACAGGGTTCATTCTAGAGGCCATAAAGGCAGGTATAATTCCTGAAAGAACTCCTACAAAAATAGAAACACTTAAACCAAGAAAAACATTGCCCATATCTAAATAAAGATTAAAACCGATGGCTGCCGTAATCAATTTTAAAGTAATAAGAATAAGAAACATGCCAAGTAACCCACCCAGCACGCAAAGAATGATAGATTCTATTAAAAATTCCAATAAGATGACATATCGTTTAGCTCCCAAGGCCATTTTAACGCCAATTAAGTTGGTTCTTTCTTTTACAGACACAAACATAATATTTGCTACGCTAAACATACCTACTATTAAAGAGAAAATTCCTATTATAAAACCTGCCATATTTAAAACGCTAAAAAAGCCATCTAGTATTTTAGAGAAGGTAGATAATTCATTTGCTGCGAAATCACTTTCTTCCTTGGGTCTTAATCGCCGATGAGACCTAAGAATACCTTCTATTTCATCCTTTAATTCAGCGAGAGGAACTCCAGGGGCCGCTTTTACTGCTAGTGCAGAACCAAAAGCAAACTTGTTATCTACATTTGCCAATTTTTTTCCAAAATTATAACTAATCATGATGGCTTCATCAAAATTCATAATTCCTAATCCTTCGCCTGATTTTTCTATAACGCCTATGACCTCTAATTTTTGCCCACTTACTTTTATCTTTTTACCGATTGGATCGACCGTTCCAAACAATTCTTCTGCAATAGTTGCACCAAGAACTGTTTTTGCATTAGCTTTGGACGCTTCTGCTTGTGTAAAATAACGACCATATTCTATTTCTAAATTCAATACTTCTTGACAAGATTGGGTACCAGATATTATAAATCCTCCTTCTACACTGGAAGATTTGTATTTAGCCACTCTACTCCCTATAGGCGTATAAAACGCTACTTCCTTTGCATTTCTAACCCTTTTTTTCAAAGCTAAATAATCTTGGTAATCTGGATTAGGACGGCGCATCCATTTCCAAAAATTATCTCCCGGATCTTCCTCCCAAGAAAATTTCTGTACATAAATGACATCACTTCCGATCCTATCAAAACTCATTCGTACATAGTCTTCCAAAGAGTCCACTGCGGAAAGAACTCCAATAATACAAAAAATACCAATACAGATTCCTAAAAGAGAAAGAAAGCTACGCATTTTATTTCCAACTAAAGACTGGTAAGCTTGACGAGTACTCTCAAAGAAAACTTTTATTAAAGTGAACATATCTTTTTTGAAGTTTAATTTTTACTTGCCCAAATATACAAACCTTTAGAAAAGCAAGTCTATTCCTTCGATTAACAGGTTGTTTTTATCTTCTAATAGGATCATATTTCCACAAAGCTGACTAGTAGCTCACTATAGGCATTTCCTAAACCAACATAATTCTTCTAACAAAATTTTAAAAAATTAGGACAAGTTTATCCATATAGCAAAAGTTTTGACACTTTTAAATTTCAAATTCAACCTCAATTTCAATCTAAAACCGTGACGTTGACCACGAAACGCTGCCAACGTCACGGTTTTAGATTGAAATTGAGGTTGAATTTGAAATTTAAAAAAACGAAATAGCAACTAAATGGATAAACTCACTAACTATTACATAGCTCATTTCTAGCAGGTCTAACATTGACAATGAAACAAACTTGACTTATATACAGTTGTTTATAACAACAAGTTATCTTTTCTACATTAAACTAGATTTAAAAAATAATAGCTGCTTTTTGCACAAAGATTTACAAACTTACCCTTTTGTAAGGGCAAGTGGTGTGACATTTTTATATATTTGCGGTTTTTGAAAGACAACTAATATCCATTTTAATAGTAAAACGTAACAAATGGGGAGATTATTAGCTGCTTGTTTTAATGTGGGAAAGCACATTATAACCATATTTCTCCAAATCTATAACTTAAATTTTTCTAAAAATAGGTTTAGATAGTTACTCGAAAACTTAAACTAATTGCATGAGGACTAAACTGTCACAGTTTAATTTTGAATTACCAGAAACGTTAATTGCTAAGTACCCTACAGAATTTAGAGATGAGTCTCGATTAATGGTGGTACATAAAGATACAGGCAAAATTGAACATAAAGTATTTAAAGATGTATTAGATTACTTTGATGAAAAAGATTGCTTCATCTTCAATAATACAAAAGTATTTCCTGCAAGATTGTTTGGTAGAAAGGAAAAGACAGGCGCAAAGATTGAAGTTTTTTTATTAAGAGAACTGAATAGGGAACAAAGACTTTGGGATGTTTTAGTTGATCCTGCTAGAAAAATTCGAGTTGGCAATAAGTTGTATTTCAGCGATAAGAACAACAATGATATTTTGGTGGCAGAGGTCGTAGATAATACCACCTCAAGAGGAAGAACCATTCGTTTCCTTTATGAAGGAACGGAAGGGGAATTTATGGAAGACTTGGGTAAATTGGGTAATACACCCTTGCCTAAGTATATTGACCGTCCAGTTGAACCACTTGATAGAGAGCGTTTTCAAACAATATATGCTAAAGAAATGGGTGCAGTTGCAGCGCCTACCGCAGGCTTGCATTTTAGTTCAGAATTGATGAAACGCCTTGAAATAAAAGGGATTGAATTTGCAGAACTAACTTTGCATATAGGCTTGGGGACTTTCCGAAGTATTGACGTAGAGGATTTGTCTAAACATAAGATGGATGCGGAATACTTTAGAATCACAGATGATGCAGTGAATACGGTTAATAAGGCAATGAAAAACAATAGGAAGATTGTTTCTGTTGGAACAACTTCTATGCGTTCTATTGAGTCTGCTGTATCCGCTACTAATAATTTGAAAGCAGCAGAAGGATGGACAAATTTGTTCATTTATCCACCGTATGAATTTTCCATTGCTGATGCAATGATTACTAATTTCCACCTTCCTAAGTCTAGTTTAGTCATTATGGCTTGCGCTTTTGGTGGAAAAGAAATGATTTTGGAGGCTTACCAAGAAGCGATTAAAGAAAAGTATCGGTTTTTCTCTTATGGAGATGCGATGTTGATAATATAAATCTTAGGATTTTTAAAGAGCTTAAAAAGGCTTGCTTTGTTTATCAAAGTAAGCCTTTTTTGGTATGATTATATCTTTGATTATCCAGTAGGGAACAAATATACTATCCAAAATATATTGTCTCCTATCCTTTAAATTTATCTTAAAATGAAAAAAAATCTACTTCTAGGTAGATTTTTTTTTATTTTAGAGCATTCATAAGTAAGATTGTTTATTTGTTTAGACTGTTTATTTGTTTATAAAACACGCACATCTGACGGAATAAACAAATAAACAGTCTAAACAAATAAACAACCTTAATAATTGTATTTCAATCAATGAAAATTCATGTCTGAAGATTATCAACCACCAAAACGACAAGCTGCTAGTAGCATCGGTCGTTGGGCAGTACTGTTCGCTTTGTTTAGTATCGCTTCTATGATACTTGTAAAATACTTTAAATCTGGGTTTAGCTTGCCTGGTCTTTCGAGTATCAGAAGTATGACGAATACGGACCCGGATGTTACGTATACTCCGAAGGAAATGAACATTAATTATATTCCTGCTGACTATCGCTCTCCGGTAGACGAAGAGGATGCGATGGTCATTTTGTCCCACCCGCAGCGCTATCGTAGAGATTTTGATCAATTAATCTACAATTTCAATCTTTCTCTTTTAAGGCATGTTGCTTCTCGGATGAATTTGAGCAACGAGATAAAGGCTAATTTAGAACCAGAATACCAAAAACATCATCCTTATTATAGAGATTTATATTATAATGACTTTGTAGCCTTAAAGGATACAACGGATAATATGAACCAATTGTGGTATCAAAATGATGGCGCAAGTGCGGTAGAAGTATTGAATGAGGTGGCTTCTAAGTATACTTGTTCTATTGTGAACATGGTAATAATGAATTTATTGGAGGGCAATTATAATGCCATCGGAAATAAGGTAGATACGCCTTGTGGTATTGCAATGCAAGAAGGTTTAGCCCCCATGATTAAACGGTTGGAAGAGCGCGCTGCTATTGATGATTTTGCAAAAGCAAAGGGTTTACTAGAAGAAAAAGTGGAAATGGCGATCTCGGAATTGGCAACAATGGAAATCAAAGATCGCAAGGGGCTAAGTAAATCTTTAAAAACTAAAGTATGGGGTATGGATGTTTCTTCCACAGACATTGAGGTGTCTGCTATGAGTATTTTAAAGGTAGGTTTTAAATTGGATAATTTCTTTGATATAAGTTTAAATGATAAAACCAAAATAGTGACGGTTACCTTACCTGAGCCGCAAATACTCTCCCATGAAGTGTATCCTAAAGTAGATAAGCTAGATGTGGGTTGGATGAGAGAGTTGCAAGATGATGACTTTAACAGAAACTTTAATCTGTTGCGACAAGAATTTAGAAGAGATGCCTTAGATAGTGATGTGATGGATAAAGCAAAACAAGAAGCAGCCAATTTAATGGATTTAATGTTCTCGCCTGTCGTCAATAGTTTTAATAAAAAATATAAATTGCAGGTTCGATTTAAAAAACAGGCAGCACAAACTCAAGAGCTTTCTGCTGTAGAAGGATAAATTCATCTCAACTCCAACTCCAAATGAATGAGCTATAGTTCGTTGTTGGTACGTTGTTGGAAGATAATTTCCCATTCTATTAACACCCCACAGTTTTTTTGGTGGACAAATAAGAGCGTAGCTTCGACCACGTCTGTAGGAATGGGATATGGAACTACGTCAGAGGAGCGTAGCTTCGGCAACGTAAAAATCGTGCGACAGACGTTGCCGAAGCTACGCTCCTCTGACGTAGTTCCATATCCTATTCCTACAGACGTGGTCGGAGCTACGCTCCTATTTGTCCACCAAAAAAAGCTGTGGGGTGTTAATAGGATTTCCCATTATCTTTCAACTTAAAAGAGTGAGCCTGCTCCGAAAAGTCAATTTTGGGGCAATATGTCAAATTTTTAGAATTTGACATATTTATAAACCTCTGTAAATTAGTAATTTGTAAATTTGACAAATTCTAAAAATTTGTCAAATTGCGCTCTAAACGACTTTTCGGAGCAGGCTCAAGAGTGGTTATTCCATTAAATTGAAAGATACTGGGAAACTATCTCCCTATATAATATAAAAAAAGACCACCGAGCTGTTACACACTCCTTGAAATGGAAATCGGTTATTTGAAATATTTAATTTAATCCACTATGCCTCGCCCCTTATTATTTCTTCTATTAAGTCTCCTTTTTTTCTCTGCCTGCACACCAAGCATTCCTTCCAGTGAGGAAATCGAATCTATCAAAATAGTACGAGATAAATGGGGCGTACCGCATATATTTGCGCCTACAGATGCAGAAGTTGCCTATGGATTAGCATGGGCGGAATGTGAAGATGATTTTGTTACCTTACAAGAGCAAATGCTAGCGATTAGAGGGAAATTAGGCGAGGTAAAAGGAAAAGACGGGATTACGGTAGACTTTGGCGTTAAATTTATGGGAATACGAGAAACAGTGGATGCACACTATGAATCTGCAATAGAAGGTGCATTTAAAAAATATCTAGAATCTTTCGTGAAAGGCATCAACAGCTATGCCGCTTTACATCCCAAAGAAGTTTTGCTAACTGATTTATTTCCCTTGACAGAAAAAGATGTTTTGATGGGCTATTTATTAGGAAACGTAGAAATATCAGGAGCTGGTAGAGATTTAGTGAAAATATTGGAGGGTAAATTGAAAGTTGGACTCACTAGCGATTTGCCCAAAGGTTCTAATGCCATTGCGGTAAGCCGCAAGAAAACGAAAGATAATAAAACCTACCTTGCTATTAATTCCCACCAACCGCTAGAAGGTTGGTACTCTTGGTATGAAGCGCATCTAGTCAGTGAAGAAGGTTTGAATATTTTAGGTGGTACTTTCCCCGGAGGGCTTTGTATTTTTCATGGAGTCAATGAAAACCTTGGTTGGGCACACACCGTGAATCATGCAGATTTTTCGGATGTCTATCAGTTGACAATGCATCCTGATAAGGACTTGCAATATCGGTATGATGGGCAATGGCTAACGCTAAAAGAAAAACCTTATTGGTCTTGGTTAAAACTTTTTGGTCCTTTAAAAATTCCTATTCGCAAAACTATTTATGAAAGTAAATATGGTCCTACCTTTGAAACAGATCAAGGCTTTTTTGCGTGGCGCTTTGTGGTCGCACAAAATTTAGGTGCAGCAGCGCAGTGGTATGCGATGAATAAAGCTAGTAATTTCGAAGAGTTTCAAACCGCTTTGGAAATGGGAGGTATTGTTTCTACCAATATTGTTTATGCAGATAAAGCGGATAATATTTACTATTTGAGCAATGCAAAGATTCCTATTAGAAATCCAAATTATGATTGGAAGGATGTTTTGCCCGGAGATACCTCTGCGACTTTATGGGCCAATAAATACTTCCCTTTAGATAGTCTTCCTCAAGTAGAAAATCCTGCTTCTGGCTATGTGTTTAATACAAACAATACGCCCTTTTCCTCAAGTGGAGTAGGGGATAACCCTATCGAAGATGCAGATAATAAAACGATGGGTTTTCAAACTACAGGTATTGAAAATAACCGTAGTCTCCGATTTATGGAGTTAATGAATCAGCAGGATTCTCTAGATTACGAGACTTTTAAAAAAATAAAATATGATACCCGCTATCCTGATCAGTTAACCTCTCCCAAAATGACGAATTTAGAATTATTGTTAAATCTAAATTCGGAAAAATACCCAGCTATATCGGAAGCCATTCAGTTATTGAATAATTGGGATAGAGATACTAAAATAGAGAATATTACTGCCCCACTTTTTATTATCTCTTTAAGTTATATGATTGAAAAATTGAAAGAAGAAGACCGATATATAGCAGGTAATAAAATTTCGGAGGCGGATTGTGTATTTGGAATTGCTAAAGCACAAGAAGAACTCTTAGCGAAGTATCAAACCTTAAACGTGCCTTTAGGAAAAGTTCAAAAACATATAAGAGGAGATGTTGAGCTACCAGTGGCTGGCGGTCCTGATGTATTAGCAGCTATGTATAGCAAAAAAAACGAAGAAGGTATTTATAAGGGCGTAGCAGGAGAGTCTTATATTTCTTTGGTTCGATTTAGCGAGGACGGTGTAGAAGTAGAAACTGTGAATGCTTATGGGACTTGTGCCGAACCTGGAGACGCTCATTTTACAGATCAAATGTCCTTATTTACCCAGCAAGCTTTGAAACCAATGAGCTTGGATAAGGCAACAGTGATGCAAGAAGCCGTGAAGACCTATTCTCCTAAAAGAGTTGTTAAATGAAAAGTGAGAACAGAGAAGCGAGAGTAGAGATAGATTTCGTTTAAAAAACAACGAAATTTTACCTATAAACGAGATTTATCTCTACTCTCGCTTCTTTATTCTTCTAAGACAATTTTCCTAATGCCTTTTCTATTCTAGAAATAGCCTCCTTCAATGTTTCCTCTGAAGAAGCATAGGATAATCTAAAACAACCCTCTGCACCAAAAGCACTACCAGGAACCACGCCAACATAAGCAGTATTCAGGAGATATTCACAAAAATCAACTGAATTATTTATAGTGTATTCTCCATCAGATTTTCCAAAATAAGCACTAATATCAGGGAAAACATAAAATGCACCATCTGGATTATTGACCTTAAATCCTGGAATTTTCTTCAATAGCTTCGTTACCATTTTCTTCCGCTTCAAAAAGGCTTTTGTCATTTTACGAGTCGGCTTTAAATCAGAAAGTAACGCATGCGCTGCTGCTTTTTGACCAAAAGAGGTAGCTCCAGAGGTAACTTGTCCTTGTAATTTAGCACAAGCTTTTGCGACTTCTAAAGGTGCACCCATATAGCCTAAACGCCAACCAGTCATAGCGAAACCTTTCGCAAATCCGTTGACTGTAATGGTACGGTCTTTTATACTGTCAATAGTTCCAATACTCACATGTCCTTCACCAAGAAAATTAATGTATTCGTAGATTTCGTCAGAAATGACATGGATTTGTTCATGAGGTGCAATTACATCGGCAATTGCTTCTAATTCTGCTCCATCATAGACAGAACCTGTCGGATTACAAGGAGAAGAGAATAAAACTAATTTTGTTCTATCTGTAATAGCCGCAGCAACTTGTTCTGCGGATACTTTATAATCTTTGTCTATATCTGCAAAAACTTCAACAGGTATGCCACCAGCTAATTTTATAATGGCAGAATAAGAAACCCAAAATGGAGCGAAAATAATTACTTCATCACCTTCATTTAACAAAGCCATACATAGGTTATAAATGGATTGCTTTGCGCCATTAGAAACAACAATTTGATTCGGTGTGAATTCTAAATTATTATCTCTTTTAAACTTCGTACAAACAGCTTCTCTCAAATCCATTAAACCTGCTACAGGCGTATATTTCGTATATCCATCATCTAAAGCTTTTTTTGCCGCTTTTTTGATATGTTTAGGCGTATCAAAATCAGGCTCTCCCAAACTCAAGCTAATCACATCATGTCCTTTAGCTTTTAAATCTCGCACCATTTGAGACATTTGCAAAGTGGCAGATTCTTCCATGTTCAGAATGCGGTCAGAAACAACGGATGTCGAAGTTGCAATCATTTTATTCTATTTATATGCGTTGAAAAAATAGGTATTGTATTATTGTTTTAACAATATCATCGGGTAGGTTATTTATTTCCTACTCCCTAATTAAATTACTTTATTTCTCGCTGTTTTCTTTTACAATTGATTTTTCTACTTCACTAGATATTTCCGGTTCAGGCAATTGGTCCTCCTCTTTTATTACTACCGTTGCTTGTATTATTTCTACTGAGGACCATTGTTCTTTTTCAAGGTCTTTAAAATCTATCTCCACTATTCGGTTTTTTAAATCTCTATTGACTGCAATACTTGCATTTAATTCAAAACCAACTAATAATATAAAGGCGTTGAGTTGTATCCATATCATTATTACGATTACTGTACCAATTGAGCCATAGAACTTATTATAAGCACCGAAGTTGTCTACATAAAAAGAAAATACGATAGAGGTGAGAATGGACAAAATACAAGCTAAAGTAGTACCTGTGGTGAAATAGGGGAATTTCCGATACATAGAACTTCCATAGCGGTAAATAATAGCGATACTGGTGTAGAATAAGCCAAAAATGACAAACCATTTTACGGCATATAAGCTGTATTTAGCAAAGAAGTCTAATTTTATAATTTCAGAAAGCAGATCAATAACATGGTTTCCTAGTATAATCAAGATGACAGATACGACTAATAACAATCCTAATAAAAAAGTCAACAAGATAGCGATCCCCCTACTTTTTAAGCCCCCTCTTCTTTTAAACGTCTTTACTTGATCTATTTTCTCAAAACTCTTCATCAACGTTATCATTCCATTAGAGGAAAAATAGATAGCTAAAATGAATCCAAAAGATAATAAACCAAATCTAGGATTGGAGGTAATATCATGTATAAACTCAAATAAACTATCGCCTGCGCCCCCAGGCATTAGTTCTTGTATTTGCTCCTCCATTACCTCATAATAACCAGCTCCAGCTGGCAAATGAGCAAAAATATAGGTCTGGAAGTAGGGTAATAGTGTGAATAATAGAATTAATGTGGGAAAAAGAGATAAAAAAAAACTGTAGGCCATAGAATTTGCCCGAATAAGCAAATCACTTCTTCTACTTTCATGATAGATGAATACCAAAACATCATAAACAGGAACTTGAAAAAAACCGGGTAGGGAATGTGTTTTAGTCCAACGGAAGCAACCTTTCACTAAAGAGTGATTACTTATATATTCCTCTATTTGTTTTAGTGTCGGGATCTTCATTTTTTCGAGTTATGGGTTGCGAGTTACGGTGACAAGGTACTAATGAGACGTGGACAAGGAATGTTTGTAACCTGCAACTCGTAAGCCGCAACTCGAAATCCCTTAATTCTACAAGTATAACCACTCAATTTTATTTAAGTTCAAGTCTAAGTATCAAGTTTAAAACGCAACGCTGACAGGCGTTTGGGATCAACGTCACGGGTTGAACTTGACACTTGACACTTGGACTTGAACTTAAAAGCGTCAAAACTTTTTCAATCTGGATAAACTCGTCCTTAATTCACTATTGTACTATCTAAAGGAGTCAATGTAATTTCCTCAAGATAATTAAAAAACCATTTTTTTCTAGGAGAACTTATTTTCCAATCTACGGGAATAGATTGAAAACCATTAGAAAATCCTTCTCCCTTACGCCGATAATCAAAATATCCCCAAGAAGCATAAGTTTCAAGAGCAGCTTTGAAGTTATTCTTAGGACGGTCAAATACATAATGGTCATCTTCATTAAAAAGGATAGGCATGGGGCGATAGACTGCTACATTTCTTGTAGTTTCCACCATTTCTGATATTTTAAAAGGTTCATTCACTCCGTTTCCATGCAATAACAAGAAATCTGAATGTTTGATAACATTGTCAGTAGGAATAACATGTCCTTCAAAGCTGGTACTTACTAGATAACGATAATCATTCTGTACGTTGTCCTTTACATTTCTCATTAATTCATGTACTCTTTCCTCTCTAAGAATTTCATGATCATAAGCAGGGGAGTCACATTCATTATTAATTTCTATCAATACATTTCTATATTTCATTGTATGCAACCAATTAATGGTATTGTCCACTGCGGCGATAACTGCGGCTTCATCTTTTAAATGTTGGTCTTGACCAAAATAAAATAAACCTAAGATAACGACCATTTCTAACTCATCCGCTTTTTGTAAAATCTGGTCTAATCTTATTAAATAATCTTTCTTTAGATTTCCTAAACTATCGTAGGGTGTATTTATCCAATCTTTATTGCCATACCCCATTGGACTACCTCCCTGCATATTCAAAGAAAAAGCTAATAAGCCTTTCTCTTTCCAAGAAGGTATTGCTGCTACAAATTCTCTAGTATTTCGATAAGCATTAAAATGGGTATTTCTTGGATACTTCCATTTCTTTCTAGTCTCTGGATTGGTATCATCAAAAATTCCTTGTACCAACCTTGCATTCAATAATAAACCTTCTATTCTTTTGTCTTGCCAAAAACGCTTTGGATAAGTCAATTCACCATTGATTTTAAATTGGGTGCTATCAATGGTAACGAGCGTTTTCGGTTGGTATAGAATAAATGGTGCAGCCTTCTTTTTATTTGGTAAAAAAGCTTCCATAGTATTTAACTCTGGTTCACCACCTTGTTTACCGCAACCAGATGCTATTATTAATTTATCCTCTACCTGAACTACACCAGTCCCATGCCTTCCTTGTAATAGAGACGGATAATTGCGCCAGCTATGATCGACTATATGAAATGCTTCTACTTCATCATGTGCTAATTTTTGACTGTCGGATTCTCCACCTATTACCAAAATTTCTTGTTGCAAAAGCGTTGCGATATTCCCTGCTCTCAGTGTAGGTATAGTAGATTTTGAAGTTGTCCACTTTTTCTTTGAAATATCATAAATGTCGATCTCTTTTACAGGATGCTTAAATACTTCTTTAGGTGCTTTGGACAAGCGACCAGCTAAAACATAAATTTTTCCTTCTGCGGCTACCGACTGAAAATGATCCCTTGCTCTTGGAGCATCTGGTAAAACTGTCCACTTACCTGTTTTTGGTTCGTATTTATCTAACCATTTCTTGTGGTCTCCTATATGACCATTTTTGATACCACAAGTTATATATATAGTGTCATCTATGATAACCACTCCAGCAGATCCTCTTTGTCTATTTTCTGGAATGGGGTCTCCCTTTTCCCACGTATCTGCAAGTGGGTCATATATATATATGTCAGGAACAGGTTGCTCCCCCGGATACGGTCCAGTTAGAGCACCTATAATAAAAACTCTTTTATTGAAAATGACAGGTTGGAAATGGTGGAGTTCAATTGGTGGCTTTGCACCTACGGTCCATTGCTGGTTCGCAATATTATAAATACTGACTGGTTTCATGCCTCTTCCGCCTAATAATATAATAAGGCTATCTACTTTTACTAAAGCGGCTTCATGTCGCTCAATTGGATGGCTGTTATCTTTACTACTTAACCTTTGCCAATTTCCCACTATAGTTGCTTTTTTAACTACTTGTATTACTTTTTCTTCTTGACAGCCGAAACCGAAAAAAATAATACAAAAAATAATTGCAAGAAGGTATTTCATTTAATGTTTGTGAATGGTGAAGGATAAAAACCAAAAGTAGGAAAAAACGAGAGAACAAAATAGATAATTTGGTTATTCTGTACTGCTACATTTATACGATAGAAGATGCTAGGGATACAAACATATCTTTTTTTAAAAAAAAATAATTTTGCCCTTGACGCATAGAATGAAACCTTATATCTTTGCGGTCCGTTACAAAAATAGCGGTACTTCTTAAAACGAAATATTAATCAAAAACAATTTTTCTTCTTTAGTTTTTAATGAAAAATTTGAAGTAAAAGTTTTTGAATTTCTATAAGAAATATAAAAAAAAGTTCCTTGACACGATTGGAAGAAAATACAAGCACTTTAAAGAGCAGCGTATAACGAATTTAAAAATAGAACTTGGTTCTTAAATTATTTTATTATTATTTGAGCAACCAGGAAAGAACTTTACAATGGAGAGTTTGATCCTGGCTCAGGATGAACGCTAGCGGGAGGCTTAATACATGCAAGTCGAACGGTAACAGAGGTTAATTTCGGTTAATCTGCTGACGAGTGGCGAACGGGTGAGTAACGCGTACATAACCTACCTTGGACAGGGGGATAGCCTCGGGAAACTGAGAATAATACCCCATAGTATTATACAATCGCATGATTGGATAATTAAAGTTCCGGCGGTCCGAGATGGATGTGCGTTAGATTAGCTAGTTGGTAAGGTAATGGCTTACCAAGGCTACGATCTATAGGGGGCGTGAGAGCGTGGTCCCCCACACGGGTACTGAGACACGGACCCGACTCCTACGGGAGGCAGCAGTAAGGAATATTGGACAATGGAGGAAA
>ENA-ORXT01001837-ORXT01001837.1-marine-metagenome-genome-assembly--contig:-NODE-1837-length-27127-cov-156.397079_pt1 | contig 27127 bp, 28 predicted proteins | sample MGYA00237868_ERZ511482 | MGnify/ENA metagenome assembly ERZ511482
TATTGATTTGAAGAAACTTTCGGCCTTATCAAAATCAATGGATGTTGAGGGTTTGGATTATTTAGAAGAACTGGAAAACTATTAATATGAGACGTAATATATTGGCTATTGGTTTAGCTTTATTTTTTGGGTTGAATTTATCTGCTCAGTTAAATACAAATGAGGTGGACTATGAATTTGATGAGAATGAAAATAATAAAACACGTTCAATGTTCATTTGGTTGCCTGGTATATTAACAAAAGGATTTTCACTTTTTATTAATAAAGAAAAAGAGCCAGATTTAAAACATACACTTCGCTTTTTGGGTGGAATGAAGATTAGAATTTTAGAAGGAAATTCAAATTCTGCAAAATGGAAAAGAAAAACTAACCGCTGGGAAAGAAAAGTAAAACGTAAAAATTTAGATGATTTGATGGTGGTACAAAATGCAGATACTGTTGTGCATTTAAAAGCGGGCTTGCCTGGCAATGGTAAAATTAAAAACTATGCTTTTTTAATTAACACAGATGGCACAGCTGTTTTATTACTCGGTAAAAGTAAATTAGATTTGAAAAAATTGGTGAAATTAGTGGAGAAGGTTTCATCGTAAAAGATTGAATTGTTCCTGTAGATTTTGTGGAAATGTATGAATGCCTTCTGCAACAATCTGTAAAATCTACAGGAAATTTATATTGAACTTTTCAAATTCCCTATCAGCTCCCATTTTTTCTTTTTAACAGATCTACTTGCTCAGAATAAACTCAAAATTATCTTTTATGGTTGAATAGTAAGAAGAAAGTTGGGCTTTGTTTTCGTTAAGTAATGAAGCAATGAATTTTTTCTGTTGCTCCATATTCATTTTTTCTTCCATCATTTGATTGTAGATATTTCTAATTTTACTTATTCGACCATTGGGAGGATTTTGCCCATTTAGGTTTAGTCGCTGAATAGTATAATCTACATGTTTAATCTCTGATTCTATTTTGGTAGATGCCTCTACCTCACCAACGTTGTTATAGTTTAACAATTTACTATTGTCATTTATAGGATTTAGCAAACGATCATAATCCACCGAAACCCTTTCATGTCTGGTCTCTTGTTTATAATGTCCGCAACAAGTATTTTTGTTACAGGATAAAAGCATATTTTCCTCATATTCATATATCAAATCTTCTCGGTCACTCTGTTCATAGAAGTGTTCAATATGACAATCAGTTACGGTAATCTTATCCTCACAATAACAACAAATATATTTTTGAGAGGGCAGGAGTTTATCTTTAATCTTGTTTTTAAATTTTGATCTCAACCATTTGTTCGGTGGCTTTTCTCCCTTATTAATTTTTTCTTGCTTTTCCTGAAGTTTACTTTGAAGAGCAGGTTCTATTGGTAATTTTACAATTTGCTTCATCTGCCAATTGCTTCAAAACGTCTTAAACTTAAATCAATGCGTTGCTGTTCTTCTGAGTTTGGGGCTAAATTTAATGCCTCAATTTTTTCCAATAACATTTTGCCCTGCTCATTTGTGTGCTCGCCTTTTCTTATCAAGGTAAGATAGTCATCAACTAAATTATTGGCATACGTATTTCTATAATCCACATCCATTATTTCTGATAATACATAAGGTATAGAATGACCTTCAGAATATTTTGGGTTGGATGCCGTAATTTTTCCATTTTCATTTTTAAGTAAGAAAACACTTTCTGCTTTGGCAGAACCGATAATGTGTGGAGAATGGGTTGCCAAAATGACCTGATTATTTTCACCAATGTTAGAATAAAATTGCAACAACTGACTTTGCCATTTTGGATGCAGAGAATCTTCAGGTTCATCAATCATTATAATGGTGTTGTTGATGTTTAAATTTTTCAACATAAAACCCATAAAGTAGAGTTGCTTTTCACCGCTTGAGAGTTCTTCAAAGGTTATCCGTTGACCGTTTACGCTTTCAAAGAATAAGTTATTATCATCAATATCTACAAATCTTGAGTTCAAATCTATTCCTTTGAATATGGAATTCATATTAGCAATTTCACTTTCAATAACTTCAATAGGAGGCTTTTCTTTGTTTTCAAATACTTTATTTTTAATTGGGCTTAGAATGATTTCTTTCATGGCAAGTTTATTATAAGCATGAAAGACTTTAAAATTTTCCTGAAAGTCCTTTTTTAAGTCCATAAAACGAGTAATTGGTTTATAATAAATTTCATTTACATTTATTTCAACTCTTCGTGGTATATGGGGCTGTATATCTTTATCAGATAAAGTGTTTCTTATTTTAGCCGGTCGATAAATTACTTTTACCAACCTATTATTAGAAATCAACTGGTCAAAATCTACCTTATCAGATGAAACGATTTGACCATTATACTCATACTTCAGATTTATTCTTTTGTTATGTAATTGTACCCTACTCTCAAAAACACCTTTAATAACCTCCAAAATCGTAGTCTTCCCAGTACCATTTAAACCAGCCAAAACAATTTGGTTTAGCGGTTGTCCATCTTTACCGGTAAAGTCCAGTTCCAAATCATCAAATACTTTAAAATCTTTAAGATGGAGTTTTGTTATTTTCATTGTTTTGTAATTCGTATTTTTCAAAGTTACGAAATTAGAGCTACATATTGTTGGATGGTTATTTATGTGTTGATTTAAAGCTTAAATTAGGGTAGATGGAAATTTGCATCGCAAAATATATTTGATTAACTTTATAAAATAATCATTGGCATAATAAGCTTAAAAGTATGAGTACAGCAGAATTAAAAAGTAACTTACATCGCTTAATAGTAGAGACAGAGGATACTGCTATTTTGTTGAAAATACAAGATGCGTTTAGCAAGTTGCGAGCTGAAACACAAAGTTTAACTGCTGTTGAAAAGAAGTTGATTGAAAAAGGATTAAAAGATATAGAAGAAGGACGGGTTTATACTAATGATGAAGTTAGAACAGAAATTAATGAATGGATTGCTAAAAATAATTAATGTATAAAGTTGTTTGGAGTGAAACTGCAAAATTGACTTATCAACAAATACAATCTTTTGTTCTTCAAAATTGGTCTATTCAAATTGTAATACGATTAGATAAAGATGTTGAAGATTTAGTCAAAAATTTAAGAATACATCAGCGTTTATGTCCAAGCTTAAATGATTATCCTAACCTAAGAAAATGTTTTATCAATAAACAAACTGCTCTAATTTATAGCATTGATGAAAGTAATAAAACAATTAGGCTCGTGACCTTTGTTGATAATAGAATGGATCATCCATTTTTTAATTAGGGTTATTTTTAACTAAACAATATTGCTATTTAAAATTGATGCTCTTCCCACGGCCCAGCGAAATTAGACATATAGCCTCGACAGCAGCGGAAATCCTTTTTGTGGAGTTTACGGAGCAAAAAGATTGGAACGGATGGCGAGCATTCCGTTTATGCGTGTACCTAATGTTTCGCTCCAAAAAAAATCTGTGTTTTTAATATTGATAAGAGAAATTAGTTTCCTTATTTTAAAAAAAATTACACCTTGCTGTAACATTTGGTTTTTCTAAATCGTCATTGGGTTGTAAAGTGAATAAAGAAACATTTATATCGAAAGTATTGCCCTTGCAAAATAGCTGGTTTAAGTTGGCGATGGGTTATTTGAAAAACGAATTTGCTGCTAAAGATTTGGTGCAAGATGTAGCTATAAAAGTATGGGAGAAAAGATTGGATTGGGAGCAGATTGAAAATTTCCCAGCTTGGTGTATGCGTATTGCGAGGAACCGCTGTTTGGATTTGTTGAAAAAAGAAAAACGAACGGTGTTGGGCATAAGTGCCAGTTGTGATACGGCCGATATTACATTAAACCCACAGGAGAAATTGGAATGGAAAGACAGCGACCACCGAATTAGAAAGTTGTTGGAGGGTTTGGAAGAACCGCAGCGAACCATTATGCTGCTTCGGGAAATGGAATGTAACAGCTACAAAGAAATTGCAGCGGTGATGAACCTAACAATGGAGCAGGTGAAAGTAAATATTTATAGAGGAAGACAGAAGCTGAAAAAGATACTCGAAAAAAGAAAAGAATAATGAAAGTTAAGGAAGTACATATACTGATGGAGAAGTATTTCGACGGGAAGACTTCTTTGGAGGAGGAGAAAAGATTGCGCGATTTTTTTTCTAACTCGGCTGGTGAATTACCAAATGATTTATCGGCATATAAAGCCTTGTTTAACCGCAATTATAAAAATGAAGGTATGATTTTAGATGAAGCTTTTACAGCAAACATTTGGGATGAGATTGTACAAAATGAACCAAAAACTAAAGTCGTTTCCTTTAATGCTGTTAGATGGTTTTTTGCCGCTGCTGCGTCATTCATTTTAATGTTGTCCGTTTACCAATGGTATGGTATAAAACAATATGAACAATTTATGGCAATGCACAACGAGCAAGAAATGACAAAGGAAGAAGCATTAGTGGCAACAAAACAGGCTTTGGCATTTGTGTCGTTAAAATTAAATGAAGGTTGCCTACCTATTAAAAATGTCGGTAGCTTTTACAGATTTCAAAACGTTATTAAAAAAAGTAAAAATGAAGTTATATCAAAAGATATTATTAATTAGTGTTTGTTTATTTGGAGCTTTGAACCTATCAGCTCAGCACGATCAACTGCTCAAATTTTTTGACCAGTTTCAAGGTAAAGAAGGTTTTACCACAGTTTACGTTACCCCTAAAATGTTTGAATTGTTTTCGGATATTGAAACAAACGATAAAGATTTTAATGAAGTTTCGGAAGCCATTAGCATGCTGAAAGGAGTACGAATTTTAGTGTTGGACTCGGTTGGTTCTTTAACTTATAATCCTATAAAATTATATGATGAGGTGTCAAGTGCTGCTGAAAAAATTAACTATGAGGAATTGATGGTTGTTAAAGATGGAAATACGGATGTGAAATTTTTGATTAGAGAACAAGGGAAAGTAATTGAAGAAGTTTTATTGTTGGTTGGCGCAGCAGAAAATTTTGTGTTCATCAGCTTAATGGGTAAAATAGATTTAAAGAAACTTTCTTCCTTATCAAAATCGATGGATATTGATGGTTTAGATTATTTAGAAGAGTTAGAAAAATATTAATATGAAGCACTTATTGATAATGCTAACTATTAGTTTTTTTACGCAGTTTGCTATGTTTAGCCAGTTAGACTTTGAAGTTGTTGATGCGGATATTTTTGAAGAAGATAATCAAAAAACACGTTCCTTGTTTATTTGGGTACCAGGTGTTTTAACCAAAGGAGTTGCTCTGTTTATTAATAAAGAAGAAGAGCCGGAATTAAAACATACCTTGCGTTTTTTAGGTGGCCTTAGAATAAGAATTTTAGATGGAGATGCTAATTCTGCAAAATGGAAACGAAAAACCGCTCGTTGGGAACGGAAAGTAAAACGCAAAAATTTAGATGATTTGATGATGGTGAAAAATGAAGATACTGTAGTACATTTAAAAGCGGGTTTGCCTGGAAATGGAAAAATTAGGAACTATGCCTTTTTAGTTAATACAGATGGTATTGCTGTTTTACTGCTTGGTAAAAGTCGCTTGGATTTGAAGAAGCTGGTAAAATTGGTGAAGAAGGTTTCATCCTAGGAAAAAGTATCCCCCAGATTTCGCAGAACTGCGCAGAGAGTTTCTGCAATGATCTACAAATTCTGCGGGATATCTATTTCACAACATTTCTACCCAACAATTCCCATTGCTTTTTTTTAATGCCAAATACAATGCCACCAACCAACATTACTACGCCAGTTGCTAAGCCTACCATTTCCCAAAAAGGACTTTCTGGTATGCGTACTAATGTTTCAGATACAAATGCGCCATACAAACCAATTACCGACCAATACATATAGCTAAGGTGTAAAGACATAAAACTATGGCTTGGTTTTTTTAAGATGATGGGAAACATACCTGCCAAAAGTGTAACTGTACTTATGCATGCTGCAATGTGAAACATATTGAATTTGCCATTTAAATTATACAACATAAAAGCAGTTGAAATTACTAAACACATACTCGCCGCATATGCATAACCCAATTTTTTATGCAGCCGAGTACCTTTGGTGCTAAACAAAATATAACTACCAAAGGCTAAGGATAAGACTGACACAACGACGTGGAAAGCGCCCACTATGCCATGTATTGGATATATAAAGTTCATAGGTTTTTATTTTTTTTTGTAAAGTAGCTTTTCAAATTTTCGCAGTAGGTTTCAAAAGCCGAGCTGCCTTTTTTAGTAATGGCACACTCGGTTAATGGGTAGTTGTTTTTAAAAGTTTTGGTAACTTTAACGTAACCCGCATCTTTTAATTTATTAATTTGAACACTTAAGTTACCGCTACTGGATTCTGTTACTTCTTTTAAGTAATTAAAATCAGTTTTATTTACAGATGTCAAAACCGACATTATGGCCAAGCGCAACTGCGCATGTATTATTGGATCTAAGGCTTTCATTAACTATACTTTAGCATATAAGCTGGAACTAAATAACCTATTACTATTGCAACTACGTTTAGTATTAATTGTATTTCTAAGCCAACAAACAATTGTGCTATGGCAATCAACCACATTAGTAAACCACCAATTATTAGCGGCTTAAACTTCATTATTGTGCCTGATAAAAAAGTGGCACCGCCTGCCAACGAAAATACTATTGGGTTGATTAGCAACATCGCTTCTAAGTTGTTAATTTTGGCGGTACCAATTATAACAGTAATGTAGGTAAAACCAACTGCCAACCATATTAAGCCCAATTGATTTGATTGGGCATTGTTGTTTAATGATTTATCTCTGGCAGATTTAACGGCAGCTATAATGCCACCTACAAACATAAGCATCCAAATTGCGCTGGCTTGTGGGAAGCCAATTTTTAATAGTACTAAATGCCCCAGGCTGGCAATAATTACCAAAATACCAAAGAACAGATAATACCAATAATTTTGTTTTATTGATGTTCTGGTTAGCTGCATCATTTTGTCGATAATTTGTACCGACTCTTCTGGTGTGTAAATTGAATCTTTCATTATAAATTAGTTTAAAATTTAATTTAGTTTGCAATATAAACCAAATTTTCAAAAGTTGAGTTCCCTTTGAAGAAGATTTTTTATAAATCACGTTTCACAGGTAAAGTTTACAACTTTAATATTTTGATAATCAATTGCTAATAATAATGAAATGTTAGTTTTGTAAATTTATTTCATCAAGTGAAAATCAAGAGCAAACGTCATCCCAGAAATTCGTGTAGCCTTAGCGGAGTGAATTATCAGGGATCTCTCTTACTGCTATTTGCGAGATCGCTGATAAATGCTCCGCTGCTCTCCACATTTTCTGCGATGACAACAATTAGTAAAGCATTCTACTCAATTCCGCAGATAGTTATTAACTCTTCACTATCTTTTGTGAACGGGCTTTTATCCCAATAACCGTATTGCTGAACAATTTTAAAACCACATTTTATAAGCAAGTCGTTCAATACTTCTTGTTCTGTATATCTCAAATATTCCTCAAAAACTTCTATTTCTTCGGTTAGCTCATTTTTCGTTCTTAAAAATGATGTGATCTAATTGGGTCTTTTTGTAGAAAGTGGTGGAAAAATATTGCTTCATTTTTTCGTTTTTGGAGTTGCTTATGGTAGACATATATTTGAACTCACCTTTTGTACTGCGACCAAGACTTCCGTATTCCATCTTTTGTGGGTTTCTGGTTTCAAAAGCAAGCAAGCCATTTTTATTCAAATGTTTTTTGACTGATTTTAAAAAATCAGTTTGATCTTGTGCGGTCATTAAATATTGAAAACCGTGGGAGGTCATTAAAATTAGATCAAAAGTTTCTGCTAAATCAAAGCTGCGACAATCACCTTCCACCCAGTTTATGTTTAATCCTTCCGATTTTGTTTTAGCCAATTGCAACATTTCTGGTGTAATGTCCAAACCAGTTACCTCAATATCGCTTTTATTAATTGCCATGGTTAACCGGCCCGTTCCACAAGCTAAATCAAGTACTTTGCCTTTGCTATTTATTGCTAGCTCTAAATAGAAATCATCATCTTGTCCCCAAGTATTATTTAAGTCATATGCTTCAGGGTTTTTATATTCTTCGAGGTTTTTTTGTAAAATTCTTTGTTGAATTCCATATAGATTTTTAATAGTTAATTTTAATGTTTGATAAGATAAAGGTATTAAATAAAACCGATAAATTTTGAGGTCAACTTGATTAGCGCCATAGGACACTATGCTAAATTACTTTCCTACTATGTAATTTATGCTCAACTAGTCAATTCACGAAACTACAAAAAACACCCACGGCCCAGCGAAATTAGAACTATAGCCTCGACAGCAGTAGAAATCCTTTTTGTGGAGTTTACGGAACAAAAAGATTGGAACGGATGGCGAGACTACTGTTTATGCGAATGATAAGGTTTCGCTTCAAAAAATTTTACACGCTAAATAAAAAGGTGATATCTTTTTAAAAAAATATCACCTTTATTATTAAGATGACGCCCTTTTGAGGAAAGATGTCACCTTCTAAAACACCATTACTTAAAATTAAAGTAAGTTTCGTATTGTGTATAGTTACCTTTCATATCTTCGGCAATTAAAATTAAGCTGTTACGGCCGTATTTGGCGTTACTAAAATCTTTGAAGCTCAACTGCTTTTTACTTTTGTCGTATAATGCAATTGCCCATTGGCCATTTAAATTGGCTTGGTAACTTCTAATGCCACTAAGGTTATCGGTTAGGTTAAACAGTAAATTACTGCTGCGGTTATAGCTTTTACCTCGTGCAAATTTTTTTGCACTTATTTTGGGTTTTTCTTTATCAAATTTAATGTAATGTTTGCCAAAGTTTTTACTGTTGGCTTTTAGGTAAGTGCCGTCCCAAATTGTTTCGTGTGCTTGCTCTCTGTCTTTATTATCTAAATAGCAGATAACGGCTTTTCTAATATTTAGCGCTATTTTTTCGTTGGGTTTTATTTGTATTTCGTAAGGCGTATGCACTGGCACATCTTTAAAATGCAGTTGGTAAACTGGCGATAAAATTGCTTTATCAGATTTGGCTGGCGTTTTAGCAAAGTCGAAACAGATGTCTTCGTATAGCACTTTTTCGGGTAGCTGCAAAACAATTTCTTTATTGGCAAATTGATTTACTTGATTATGGGGCATTGGTGTAGCACAGCTGGTGGTTCCCCAAAATTCGGGTGCTTCTTTTTTTTGTAATTTAAAAGAGCACAAGGTTTCGTTGCCAGCAAAATCTTTTAGTGTTAGGGTTACGGTTTGCGCTTCGTTGTTGCTTAAATTTATAATGCCTTGTGCATCTGCCACATCGTAAATACTTAATTGGTTGCCAGGCAAGGTAAAACAACGTTGGTAACTTTTATTTTGATGTAGTTTTTCGGCAAAATCAATATGTGCATTAATATAACGGGTTTCATCAAAACTTAACTCGTCGTAAGTAAATTGATATTTGGTTATACCTCCAACGTCCATTTTAATTTCAAACACATTAAACTGATTGCTGGCAGCATCCATTGTATCAAAAGTTCTAATGGCAATGCCTATGTTATTGGCGGGTAGTTGTAAAATATCTTCTTCAAAAGTAAAAACGCCTTTGCTTGCTTTTAGGGTTTTTGCTCCTCTAAACAATGGCGTGCTAATGTTGTTTTCTATTTTGTAAAACTGTACATCGTATACTTTTGGGCTTTGTTCATCGGCCAATTTGTATCCAAACAATAGGGGATTAACAGGATGCTCACTTTTTGTTTCCCTAATTTCGAAATGCAAATGCGGTGCTTGCGAAGAACCGCTATTGCCCGAAAGTGCAATTACATCTCCTTGTTTAAAGGTAAACAGATCGGCAGACAATTCTAAATCAACTTCCGATTTACGGGTTTTATATTGCTCCTTTTTAATGTGCGCTTCTAAGGTTTCGTTAAACACTTGCAGGTGCGCATAAACGGTGGTATAACCATTTGGGTGATTTAAATACAATGCATTGCCATATCCGCTTTTCGAAATTTTTATGCGTGATACAAAACCATCGGCAGCAGCCAAAATTTTTAGGCCTTCACCGCCGTTGGTTTTAAAATCGATACCTGCATGGAAATGGTTGGGCCTTAGCTCGCCAAAATTACCTGCTAATACCAATGGTATTTCTAATGGCGGTTTAAAATAATTGGTGTCATAAGTATTTTGTTGTGCACCAACATTAACCGCCAAAAAAAATAAACTTACTAAAAAGTTGAACTTTAATTTCATACTTATGATGAAACAATTTTTAGGTAAAAATGTACCTTGGTTAATAAACAAAGTTAGGTTTAAGCTTATTTTCGTTTTTATGAAATTCGTTAATTTCAGCAATCACTAACTCTGGGTCGTCAATAATTTTAATCAAATCTAAATCTTTTTCGTTAATGTTGTCGTGCTTTTCTAACATCACTTTTTTCACCCAATCCATTAAGCCACCCCAAAAATCGGAACCCATTAATATTACGGGTACTCTTTCAATTTTATTGGTTTGTATTAAGGTTAGCGATTCAAACAACTCATCTAAAGTGCCAAAACCACCGGGCAGTAACACAAATGCTTGTGCGTATTTTACAAACATTACTTTACGGGCGAAAAAGTACCTAAAGTTCAAATTTTTATCGTGGTCTACATATTGGTTAGAGCCTTGCTCCATTGGCAAATCAATATTTAAACCTACCGATGGGCCATTGGCGGCTTGTGCGCCTTTGTTGCCCGCTTCCATTATACCAGGGCCGCCTCCCGTTATTACTCCGTAGCCGTTTTTAACTAATTTATAAGCTATGTCAACCCCTAATTTGTAATACATAGTGCCAGGCTTGGTACGGGCCGAGCCATATACAGAAACGCAAGGGCCTATACTTTCCATTCTTTCAAAACCGTCTACAAATTCTGACATTATTCTAAATATACGCCATGCAGATTCTGGCTTATCACTCGACCAATGTTTGCGCTCCGCATCATCACCATTGGTTAATATTTCTTCTACTTCTTTCATTTTTAAAAAATTCGAACTTTAAAGTTAATCAAATTCATCAAAACCAACGCAGTATAGTTCAATATGTTTCCCAAATTGACAAATATTAGTGTGCTTGCCAAAGCAGAAAAGTTTTAAAACGATATTAAAAAAGAATATTAGCACCTTTTAAGGCTTAATAAATAATATGTTTTTGGATTTACCTAAATCAAGATTAAAAAATTTCTGAAATATTGAGGAGCGAAAAAGATGGATTCGGTATAAGCTTTGGGTCTCGCCATCCACTAAAAATCCTCGCCTGCAAACGCACAATGCCATGCTGCAGCTGTGGGTTTCCCGTTGCTGTTGAGGCTAGTTTGGGCACTTTACTGCTACGTATTAATCTTTTAAAATAATACCACAACTGTTAAAATGGAAATTTGTGGTACTATAAATGTCATTTAATTTCAATTTGCTTAATTACTCCATTCTGCTAAATAAACGCCAATTTAGATTACTAAATTACACTACATTAATATCAAGCACTTTAAGCGAAAACCTTTTCGGCATAATTGTTAAATTTATTACCTCATCTTTCCTAACATTTTTTGGCTAATATTTTTCTATACCTTTTTTTTCCAACAGTTATGTAAGTATTTCAGTTTATAATAGGATATTAAATTACTATTAAGATCTTAACTTTATAATTGTATATTTACTAAATAATTTAATCTTACCAGCTTAAAAAACAATTAATATAAAATATTAATTTTGAAGAAGAAAATAACTATTGGAAGAAAAGACAAAGCTAACTTTCCTAAATTAGCTTTAAAAAATATAGATATAAAAATGGATACGGGCGCTTATACTTCTGCTATCCATTGTCATCAAATTGAAAAAAAGGAAAAAGAAGGAAAAGAAGTGTTGGTATTTAAGCTGCTTGATCCTTCTCATGCCCAATATCAAAATCGTGAAATTGTAGTGGAGCATTATAAAGAAAAAAACATAAAAAATTCTTTTGGTAGTTCTGAAAAACGCTTCATTATAAAAACAGATATTGTACTTTTTGACGAAAAATATACTATTGAATTATCATTAAGTGAGCGTGGAGAAATGAGGTTTCCTATTTTAATTGGAAGAAGGTTTTTAATGGGTAAGTTTATTGTTGATCCTTCTAAGTATGATCTTTCTAATAAGAAGAAAAAAATAAAATTATCACAAAGTTAAATAAATAAAAATATAAATATGAAAATAATTGTTTTATCACGTCAAGCAGCTTTGTATTCAACTAAAAGAATAGTAGAGGCAGGTGAAGAGTTGGGTCACGAAATGCAGGTTGTAGATCATTTAAAATGTAATATTGAAATTGAAAAAAAGAAACCCAAAATTTACTATCAAGGCGCTTATTTAGAAAACGTAGATGCGGTTATTCCTCGTATTGGGGCTTCGGTTACTTTTTACGGTACATCGGTGGTTCGTCAATTTGAAATGATGAAAATTTTTAGTGCAGTAGAGTCGCAGGCCTTAGTAAGATCGAGAGATAAACTGAGGAGTTTGCAATTGCTTGCTCGAGCTGGGGTTGGTTTACCTAAAACGATATTTACAAATTTTTCTAAAAATGTAGATCATATAATTGACTTAGTGGGTGGCGCACCTGTGGTGTTAAAATTATTAGAAGGCACACAAGGCCTCGGTGTAATATTAGCCGATACGAAGAACGCCGCTGGTTCTGTAATGGAAGCTTTTAATGGACTCGAAGCCAGAATAATTGTACAAGAATTTATAAAAGAAGCCGGCGGAGCAGACATTAGAGCTTTTATAGTTGATGGTGTTGTAGTGGGCGCTATGAAGCGGCAAGGGAAAGAAGGCGAATTTCGATCTAACTTACACAGAGGCGGAACAGCGAACATTATTGAATTGTCGGAAGATGAAGAAAACACCGCATTAGTTGCTGCCAAAGCAATGGGTTTGGGCGTTGCAGGAGTGGATATGTTACAATCGTCGAACGGGCCATTAGTGTTAGAGGTTAATTCTTCACCAGGTTTAGAAGGCATTGAGAAAGCTACCGGCACAAATATTGCCCGAAAGATAATTAGATACGTTGAGCGAAATGTATAAAGATAAATTGACTTTATTAGGGGTAGAAATAAAGCGAGGTGATAGCGTTTGTTTACAATTTGATGTAGCTAAATTACATACACGCAACAGTATAAAAGTACCTATATTTGTTGAGCGTGGAAAAAAAGATGGGCCAGTTTTGTTATTAATTGGCGGTGTGCATGGCGATGAAATAAATGGTGTAGAAATTGTAAGAAGGATTATTCGAAATAAAATTAATAAACCTACCAGCGGTACAATTATATGCATTCCTGTTTTTAATATTTTTGGTTTTCTTCATTTGTCTCGTAAATTTCCTGATGGTAGAGATTTAAATCGGGTATTTCCCGGGTCTCCAAAAGGCTCTTTGGCAAGCCAGTTTGCTCACGAATTTAAAAAAGAAATTGCATCTCATATTGATTATGTCATCGACTTTCATGCAGGTGGCGCCCACCGAGTAAATATTGCCCAAACTCGCTGTATGCTCAACGATGAAAAGTCGTTTGAGTTAGCTAAAGTATTTGGCGCACCCTTTATTGTGCAATCAAATTATATTGCTAATTCCATACGAGAATCTTTTCATAAATTAGGTAAAACAGCCTTGTTGTTTGAAGGTGGAAAATCGATGTTGTACGATGAAGAAGCAATTGAACACGGCGTGCAAGGAGCAAAAAAAGTAATTCGTTTTTTAAAGATGAAAAGATGGAAGTCCGTTACAAAAAATAAGTCAATTATTATTAAAAAATCAAAATGGTTAAGGGCTTCTCATTCTGGTATGTTTCACGTGCGTATTAAAAATGGCGATTGGGTTACCAAAAAGACTTTATTAGGCATCATCACCGATCCTTTTGGAGAATTTGAGAAAAAGGTTTATTGCCCAATTGATTGTTATATTTTCTGTGTTAATATTGCCCCCATTGTAAACCGTGGCGATGCGTTATTTCATGTAAGTTTAGAGACGGAAGAGTTTGCTGTTGCGTAAAATTAAATGTTTCAGTAAAATATGTAAATTATAAATTGTACAAAAGAAAGCGCATACTACATTGCTGGTATTTTGGTAGAATATAAAGTTAATATAGTATAAAGGTGGTAAATAAGAAAATTATGCCTTGGTGGTTGGCTACAAAAACCAAAGCATAATTTTTTGGGCAAGTAAGCATTTGCTTTAAAGTATACGGCCCATAAAACCTAGCAAGTTAAACGTATTGTAATTGATGCAATTGAAAGGCTTGCTTTAGTTTTATATTAAAAAAGCGAAGATATTCAAATCTGGTGGGGGTGTAAAAAAAATAGATTTTCGTATGAGTACTAATTAATTTAAAACCTTGCCATTCTGCTAAATAAACGCCTTTGGTATTATCATCAATCCACAACATATTAAAGCAGCAGAGCAGTAGAACTTTGTATTTTTAGTATGGTGTTTAATGTTTTTGTAAAACTATGCTCCTCAAAAAATAAAATTGAGAATAGCCGAACATTTATTTAAACCTATCCAAACTTCTTCACCAAACCCTCATAATCCACCCGACTTTTATGCCGCTTATCTGTTGGTAATTTTTTCAATTGAATCACTCTATCAATCGCATAAGGAAAACCTTCTAACAGTTTTTTAAAGTTGTTTGGCCCGCCTGCATAAAAAGCAAGCGTTTCGCCTTTTACATTTAACCAAGTGGCTTGGCCAGTAAAGCCTTTTTCACTTGCATATTTCTCTAAAGTAAGTGGCGACAAGTATTCCTCTTCTTGCACCCAGCAATGTTTCATCCTGCCGACAAAATAGAGTTGACCGTTTTTGAGATATCCTACATCACCTGTACGATGCCAAACTTGCCCTTTAAGTTCAATTTTATTTTTAGCAAAAGCCTCTGGGTCTTTATAATAATTTTTTAAAACGTGTGGGCCTGCAACAATTATTTCTCCAATCTGGCTTTCTTGTAAGTCAATCATTTTGCCCTCCTTTATCTCAACAACTTTTATTAAAATGTTAGGATGGTTTTTACCAACACAAATTCCTTTTTCTTTGGGCTGGTTGTATTGTAAATATTTGCCAAGTGTTAAAGTAGCGATGGGTTCGGCTTCGGTGCTTCCGTAAACAAATTGAATGGCATTGGCATAAGGTTTATCTTTTAATGCTTGCACAAAATGAGGATAAATGCTTGCACCACCAATTACAATTTTTTCCAAGTGTTTCTTTTTTAAGTTAATTATAAACGCATTAAAATAATGTGGAGATGCTGAAACAACGTTTACATTATATTGCTCTTTAATTTTTTGCCAAGCTTGCTTGTTTTCCCTTTTTGGTGCAATAATTGAAGTTGCCCCAACAGCCAAATTACACAACAACACTACAGGAAAACTGGTAAGGTGTACATCACCTGCTTTCAAATCCATTTTTTTAATAATGGTTTGTAGCTGCGTGTTTAGGAAATTGTGGGTGCGATTAGCTGCTTTAGGCTTGCCCGTTGTGCCACTTGTAAAAGTAATTAAAGCAGTATCCTCTTTTTTTACGGTAGCAATGTTTGGATAAGTTCTGGTTAACATGCCTGCGCGAGTTAGCCGCTTCCTTATAGCCTTTCCAAAAAAAAATAGTAGTGCCGAAAGTATAGGTGTAGCTAACACGCCTTTACATTCTGCTTTTTCAAGCGCATACAAAACTCGCTTTCTTGGTAAAATATTATCAACCAAAACAGCTCTTGCACCAATAGTAAAAATAGCAAGCAGGTTTACATACAAATTGACGGAAGGTGGAATCACAACCAAAATATTATCGCCTTTTTGATAACCTTGTTGTTTCAAATAGGCAGCAACTTGTTGTACTAATTTGGCAAGCTCGGCATAGTGATACGTTTTCCCTTTTTCCAAAAAAGCTACGTTAGTAGGTTGTTGTTGGGCTGCATCAAAAAAATATTGTGCAATGTTCATAAACTTAACTGTAATAATTGATGATCTTGATAGGTTTGGCCTCCAAATTTTTGAGACATTTTTACGGACTTATTACTACTTTCCATATAAGCGTGTAATAGTTTTGTGTAGCCATTATTTGCTGCTTTTAGCAACATACGTTCTACTAAAAAATGGGCTAAGCCTTTGTAAGCATCGCCTTGTTTGCGGGCAATGGTTTTTGCAATTAACTGTTGTGGGTTGTACATATCTTCAAAAGCAAATAAAAACCCGACCACGCTTTCTGCGGTGTCTTTTTTTTCAATAACTAAATCAATTAAGTCTTTTTTTAAATAGGGTAAGATGGGTTGGTACAAAGCCTTAAATGCATTTTGGTTAATGGAGGCGTACAGCAAATTATTGGCAAAGGCATCACTACAAAATTGATGCAATAGGTTTAAGTCATTTTCTGCAACCTCAACATTTAAATGCCTTACGGTTAGTTGTGGTTTGTCCGCTAACCAATTTAGGTTTTTTTCGTTGGGCAAATAATTTCCCAGCGTTTCTTGAAAGGTATAATAATTGGCATAAGGTTGAAAACCGGCCGCTGCCCATTGTTTTAAATAATAGGCTTTATGAATATGCTCTAAAAAAAAAGGGCGTATCTTTTTAATGCTAAAACGATAACTGTGCCAAGTGTTTCCGTTTATTGGGCCGAGCAATTTTTGGTAACCTTTTTGTTTAGCCAATTGCTTTATTGTTGCAAACAAAAGGGTAGTAACTTGCGTATTATTTATACATTGATAATTACCTAATACTAAAAAATCTTTGATGGTCTGGTACACAATTACAAAACCTAATACTACATTTTCATCCTCCACAATTACTACAGTTGATGCATCTTTCAAATTATCTAACCGTGGTTTTATAGAAGTTTTATACAAGCGATTGATTAAGCTTTGCAAGCCTTCGGTTTCTGCCCTTATGTTATGGCTATATCTTACTTTCATTATTTTTTTGGTTTGATCTTTAGCTCGTGACACATTTTATATAATTAATTTTTTTTTTCGTGTTTAAAATACTTGCGCTTATAAATACCAATTACAAATTGGGACTACAATAAATTTAGGCAAAGACTTAGGTTAAGATAAACTTTCTATTTCTTTTTTAATGTTATTCAAATTTTTATTAAAGATGAAGGCCACGTAATACCCAGTAGATTTTAGCTTTAACCAATCTGTAAAACCAGTCAACTTAGTTTTTGGTTTATATAAGCCAAACACTAAAATGGTTTGCTGTTTAGAAACCGGATGGTATTGTTGTTGTGTAAATAAGTCGTTTGATTTTATTGGAAAGCCATTTAAATTAAAGATGCTTAACTCACGCAATTGGTTGGTTTTAACTTGCGTAATTTCTTCATCCCAAACTATGCCTTGCTCGTTGGCTTTTTTAAAACAACGGCGTATAGAACCAGTGGTACCATCTTTTACTTCATTGGGGTTTATGGTTTTAATATGACTTACATAGCTCGACCATTTGGAAGCGTTGCCGGAGTTGCCCAAATAGCTAAATACTTTTTCTACAGGTTGATTAATGGTGATTTTATTTTCTAATTGGTACAAGCCGCTTTTTGCGTTGTACTTAAATGGGCTGGTGCTTAACCACGCACTAATAATTAGTGTTATACTAAGTGTTGTAATAATAATTTTCTTCATTGTTTGATTAATTTTTTAGATTAGGAAATGAATTTAGTTTGTTTCAATTTGTATTGATTTAATTTGTGCCGCAACTGTTAGCCAGGTTTTCAAGTCGTGGCACGAATAGGTTGACACGTTGGAGCGAAGTTTAAATTTAGCCCCGATTGCAGCGGTTATGCCTTTTGCAGCGTAGGCTCTGTAGCGTTGGCAAGGCATTTGAGCGGAAAGCGGGACTACCGTTTATGCGTGCAATTATGTTTCGCTTCAAATTATTTTTTTTAAATTATTGTAATGATGTTACTTACAATAAATATATTTGCAACTACTCCCAAAGGTATAGTTAAGTTGTCCCATCCTTTGGTAGAGAAAAATTCTAAGAGGGTGACGGAGAGTGCAAAAAGTGGTAAATAAAGCAGCGCGTTTTGGTATTGAAAATAGAAGCCGCATAAAATTATTAGGCTGCTTACAAAAAATGCGATGCTGCCACCAATGGTTTTTGTTTGCCCAAAAACAGAGCGTGCTTGGTAGTTAAATCGCTTTCCGATAATGGCCGCTACCGGATCGCAGATGGATAAAATTAAGATGGGTAAATAAAAATATAGGGGGCTGCCCAATTGCTGTTGGATGAAATAGCAAACGAAAACGATCAACGCAAACAACCAGCTTCCATACGATTTTCTTTTTACTGAGGTGATGGATTTGAGCCAATTCATTTTTTCGCAAAGGCTCATCAGCAATAAAAATGAACCACACAAAACAAGCATTTGCCAAAGTGCTGTTATAAAGATTGGGAAACTCAAAGCAATGAAACCTGTTGCCACGTGTACCATTTTGCGGGTGTGTTCTACCGTTATTTTTTGTTGGTGATAAAGCCATTCTGTAAGTGAAAAAAGGCCAATGTAAATTATGCTATAAATTATTAGAATGGTCATAATTAATTTTTTTGGTAGTTTAAAAAACGTTTGTAAAAAAAACCTTTGTCGGTATTTTCGACAGTTTGGTATTTGAAATTGCTTACCTCATCCATCTTTCTGTCAACCATTAAATTCCAATACGCAAGGCGGCTGTTTGTTGCAGAATTTTGGTAGAGTGTTTTGGTGTTTTCTGCAAACGCCTCTTTATTCATATACTCAAAAATATTGGATAAGTTGAAGCGGTTGAAATTTTGATACTTTTGCGTGGCTTGCTGTAAATCGCTTAGTTGATATGTGATTTCATTTTGTTGTAACCACTTTTTAATAGCCATAAAATTTTGCTGTTCTGCATAAGGTGGAAGTAAATTGCCAAAGCTGCCAGTTAAACAATATTGCAACATATAATTGTGTTGGGCTTGCGTGCTTTTTAAATGTAGCTCGGCTTGTTTAAAAATGGTTTGCCCTACATCGCCTTCTACTTCTTTTAGTTTTTCTGGTTCTCTGCCCAAACTACCCATTAGTTTTTTGCTAAAGAAAATATGAAACATCACTTTCCATCGCCAAGTATTCCATTTTTTATTATAGAATGTTGTTTGGTCATCAATGGTTTTTTTTGCCAATAAAGTGCTTACTTTTTTCTGGGTATGAATAAAAGGTAACACTCGCTTTACAAAAGTTTGAAAGTATTGTTCGAATTTACCTTGATGGATAATTCCATTTTTAATTAGGTGTAAGTTGCCTTTAAAATAAGCTTGTGCAGCTAAACTTAAATTTGATGAAATTTTATTAAATATCAATTGACGTTTAGTAAAATTTTTAAAACCCAACAATTGCAAAAACTCATTGTGATTTAACTGCCGGATGGCTTGTGCTTTTAATTCGGTTACATATAATTGAACCGAGTTTAGATCAATACAGCACATAGCCTTTGGTTGATCTTTTAATAAAAACAAACTATTGTCGCCCGCCGAGGCAATAGACATTACTTTAGAATTGCCATCAATTTGAAGTGCTTTGCTCAACAACGTAGCATCTTCCCAAACGTTGCTATATTTTAATGGATTGTTCATATTATTTCAATTAGACCTGTTGATCCGTTCATTTTAATTTGGTCGCCATCTTTTAGTTGTTGAGTTAAACCTTTAATGCCAACTATACAAGGTATGCCCATTTCGCGCGAAACGATTGCTGCGTGACTGAGCGTGCTACCACGTTCTACTAATATTGCCGAGGCCGATTGAAAGATAGTTATCCAACCTGGATCGGTAGAAGTGGTAACTAAAATTTTGCCATTTAAACTTTGCATTTCATCGGGGTTTGATAATATTTTTACTTTACCTGTAACCTCACCTGCACAACAAGGGATGCCTTTAAGTTGACCTTCGTAGGCTTCAACTGCTGTATTTATATCGTAATAATCATCATATTGATGAATTCTTTCTGGCAAATTTTCCATCTTTTCATAGGTTTTAAATGCTACCTTTCTCGCATCAATTATTGTTTGTAGTTCATCTTCATTTAATTTCCCTTCAAAATAATAGTTGATTTCTTTTTCTTTTAAGAAGAAGAAATCTTTCTGATCTTTTAGCAGACCACGTTGTTTCCACTGCAAACTAATTGCCCACAAAAAACGACGAACCACACCAAAAGCAAGCGTGCGATCGAAGCGTAGGTTCTCTCTATCGGCAACCATTTCGGCCGCTTTTTTGGCAACAAATGAGCGTTCTATTATTTTATAAACAAAACTTTTCTTTTTGTCGGATGCTTTAGCAACGTGTTTATTTGGGCTTTGATAAGTTTTTAAAATACGGATAAATGCCTTGGGGTTTTGCGTAAAGGTTTCGTTTTCTAATTTCAATTCACCAATGCTTCTATCACCATACAGATCAATGTATTTCAAAATCAATTCACCTGTTTTGCCTAGCTGATTATTACCACAGCTGCTCCAAATAGTTTCTTCACTTTCTGTTCGAATTTCAGTTAACAGGTTTTCAGCATTTGCAGTTTTAACAATCTTTTGTATCAACAAAGCTGGTTCAACCGATTTTACTTTATGCTTTCCCACTACCATATCGGTAGATGCATAATTATTTTTCAACCATCGTTTACAAATTTTTTGTAGCAAGCCAAAATAAATCATGGCTAACAAATCGTTGGCAAGCGGTGGCGACCATTCATTGACTAATACGTTTTTAAATTTCTTATACAATTGCCAAATTGCCTTATCGCTAAGTTCAGTAAGATTACTTTTTTTATAATTATTAATTGTATCCTTAACTTTATTACTAAACTGTTTTTTAATTTTGGGTAAGCGAAAACTTAAAGTCACCAAACGGAAAATAGTTTTCAAAGTGTTCCAATAATTTTTCCATTTTTTGGGTGGTGCTTTTAAAGTAAACGCAACATTTAGTGGTTCAGAAGTTCCCATCATCTTATCCATAAAACCAGCGTTGAGTTGATAAGCCGGCAACATGGCTAATGCCTTATGCCAGTTAATTAACTGATAATATACGCGCCCTTTTATATGCCCAAGCATTTCTTCAAACACTTCTTTATTGGCTTCAATTTGATGCGTTGGAACGCCAAGTAAAGTTGAGAAATTTTTATAAATCGCTTCGTAAATATCTAATATAAAAGAAAAAGTAAAAGGCGAAGTAATGCCAGGGTAAGATTCAATAATGTTAGAATTATCCCAAACGGTATGTTGGCTATATGGTTTGTAAGTAGTAATAGGGCGACTTTGCAATAAGTAAAAAGTATCACCTACAAAGCAAAACTCAATGTCTTGCGGATGTTGATATATCTCTTCCAATTCTTCTAAAACTTGATGAATGAGATTCAATTGATCTAAATTTAAACAAGTTTGTTTGCTTAAAATTGGCGATACTTTTTTATACACCAAAGCAAAATTGTTGTAACAAAGCTGCTCTTGTTTTTCAGCTACCGCTATTGTCCATTTATTTTTGTTAGATGCTTTTGTTTTCCTTACTATATAATTATCTGCATTTAATTTACCCGAAACTAAGCCTTCACCTAAGCCATAAACCGCATTTATTAATTGTTCATTGGCATAAGGTTTTGATGGGTTAATGCCAAACGCTACGCCACTCACTTCAGCGTTTATCATTTGTTGAACTATCACATGCATCTCAATGTTGGTGTCATCTATTTTATGAGTAGCACAATAGGTTTTTAGTTGTTCGCTTGTAGTTGATGCTTGCACTTTTTTAATCGCATCCATCAAGCCATCTTTACTAACAAATAGCTCGGTATGAAAAATGCCTGCAAAGCTATGTTTGTTTCCATCTTCTACATTGGCAGAAGAACGAACAGCAAAATAGGTGCTTTCAACTTTTGAAGTTATCGTTTCAGTAATTTGAGCTGGAGTTAATGCCTTTAACCTCATTTTTGAAAACACTACAAACGGAGGTACGTTATAACCGGCCTGTTGTAATTTTAATAAAGCACCTGCTTTACCTTTTAGTTGATCTGTTGTTCTGACTGACATCTTATAAAAATTATTGATAGTGAAATATGGAAATGTAAAATGATTTAAAATAATTTCAATACGACAAACGGCAAAACACCAAGGTTTAGATACATGCCCATGGTCCAAAGTCCGGCTGCTTTTTCAATAAATTTAGTTTTGTTTTGGGTAGGATTTTTTAGACACAACACCGCAGGCAAGCCACAAAGTGTTGCCCAAACTCCTAAAATATAATATACCCAAACCGGACTTTGGATGGCATAAGCCGCAGCTACAGCTAAAACTAAAGTTGCCAATAAAATCAACAACCAATTGATGATGGCTTTATTCGTTCCCCATAATTTAGAGTAGGACAATACGCCATCTTCTTCGTGTTCGGGTAGTTTTATCTTTCTACCAATTTCCATTAAAAGCCCATTGAAAAAGGAAACGGCAAAAAACCAACCTAATGCTGTTGGTGGATTAATACCACTAAAAGACCAATGAGCAGAACTCGCTACTAAATCTACCAAAGGAATAATTGCCATGTGAGACAACACATAAGCAAAGTGGTTTTGCTTGAGCCATTTTTTTATAAAAAATTCTTTATACATCAATGTCATATAAAGGAGGCAAATAATATAAATAATAATGAACTGCGGGTTGGTAATTAAAATAATAAGGTGGGTAAAAAATATAAGGGCAGCCATTATTTTTAAATGATTGAGCGTTAGTAAACCGCGCGGAATGGGTAAATATTTTCTGAATTTTTTATCGTCTTCATAATCTTTAAACTCATCAGAAATTCTTAACAATAAAAACAAACCGAAGGTTAAAATAAAAGCCATTATAAAATTGCCAGCTGCAATAAAGGTGCTTGCCTCAGCTGCCAATAAGGAATAACAGATGGCAGAAAAACTAAAGATAGCGATGATGGGAATATGGCTTTGAAGCGGAAATCGCTCTGATAAATAAATGAAATACTTTTTCATATTAACGTCCTAAATTTTGGTGAGCTGATGTAAAATGACCTTCGGCAATGGCTGCTGCGATGGAGATTTCTCCACATAGTAATAAGGCACCACATATTTCAGCAAACATTTTTGCCTTGCCCGCACCTGCGCAACCCATCAATTTTAAGCATTCGTTTTGAGTGGCAAACTTAGTGCCGCCACCAACTGTGCCTACAATTAAGTTAGGTGCAGTAATTGAAACATACAAGTCGTTTTGGTTGCGAACTTCCATTCGGGTAATGCCAACTGCTGCTTCCGAAACGCAAGCTACATCCTGTCCGGTTGCCAAAAACAAAGCAGCTAAACCATTAGCAAAATGACCTTGTGCACCAATGCTTCCACTTTGCATTACTGCTATGGTGCTGGCCTTCCAATAATGGGCAACTGCTGCCGCCGAAGTTTTTAGGATGCTTTTTAATATCTCTTTACTTATAACACATTCTGCTATTACCTTTTTACCACGTACACCATTAAGTGCAATAGCAGTAGCTTTTTTATCGCCAGCGTAATTACTTTCTATGTACCAATATTGTGGTTTTACGGGGCAGTTGTTGATGATGTATTTACAAATAGCATCGGTACATATCGTAACCATATTTTGCCCAGCAGCATCACCTGTTGTATACTCAAAAGTTACTATTACTTGATTACCTTCCATATTGAAACTGGTTTTTTTAAGCTTGCCATGCTTGGTGTAAGCTGCTGCTAATAATGGAAAGTTATCTTGCACTTCTTTTATCCAATCGCAAAAAACTAAGGCTTCATGTAAACAAGTAAAACCAAATAAGGGGCAGCGTTGTACACCTTCATCTACACAAGCAACGTTTATACCACCCGATAATTTAGTTGCCTTTGCACCTCTATGATAAGAGGCAACTAATGCACCTTCTGTTGTAGCCAATGGAACATGAAATAAACCACTCGCTGCTAATCCATTCACTTTAATTGGGCCAGCAATGCCGGTTGGTATTTGGGTATAACCGATAAAATTTTCAATACTACCAGTTAATTTACTTGTGTCTTTGTGATGCTGTCGATCACACAAATTGAGCAACTTGGTGTTACCTTTTTTTTCAACATAAGCCTGTCTTTCTTTATAGTTTTGCAGTTTGTATTCGTTTTTTGGAAATCGTGGTTTGTTGCTTGTGTTTTTACTACTATTTATTTTACTATTATTTATTGCTATCATTTTATTAATTTTTGCTTATCATCAAGGCCAAAGTGTAGTTTAAAAAAGTAACAAAATTTGGATTGTTGATTTCTGGTGATTGTTGATTTGTTGGTACATAAAAATAGGCACACGATATGATATAATATATTAATCACTAATAATTTCATTTTCATAATTTATTTTGTAAAATTAAATCTCGATTTATATTCATATCTTTTCATTTTACTATAACGCAAAGGAGATACTTTTTATAAAAATTATTTTCATCCATAAGAACGAAATTAGAAAAACCCATAAATGGTATGACACGAATTTTTTATAGGCCTTTTGTATTAGAATGATAGGAATTTTTAAAATCATACTAAAGTAGGAGCTGATCCTACTATAGTACAATTGATGTAATTTTTGGTATTGAAGTATATAAACATCAATATACAATTAAATAAAAATTTAATAATATTTAAAACCTGTTTCTTAATAAACAATTGAAGTTTATTTTTTGTGATAGTGCTCTTTAGAAAAAGCAGTATCTTATCCAGCAGAAAAAACAAAAATTATATAAGAGTATTTATGTATAGAATTTACACCACCATTATATTTATTTTATTGGTAAGCTTCAAAACTATAGCAAGTGAATTGAATCCATTAATGGGAGCACAGTATTTGAATGAATTACCTGTTGCTAGTGGAGTAAAGATTTTAAGGGCTGCAAACATTAACACGCTACCTTTGCAAGAAGAACAGGTAAATCTTGAGCCTTACATTTATTATAGCATTGAAAAAGCAGAAAATCAACTTAGCCCATTTAAAATTTTTGAAGGGCAAAGTTTAAAACGAATTAGAAAGAATGGAAGCACAACTTGGTGGTACACTAAAGTGACTGCAGCAGCATTAGCACCAGAACAAAAGTACTTTTTGGAAGTTGGTAACAATAAAGTATCTGAAATATATATCTATTATTTAAAAGGAGATGTAATTGATACGATACATACTGCAGGCTTAAACTTTAAACGCTCTGTAACTTTTTTATCACCTACTATGCTCATACCAATAGAGTCAAACGAGACAGTAGAAATTTTAATAGAGATGCCACCACGTTATACAATGCTTGATATGAATATGAGTGTAAATTTAAGTAGCAAAAATTTACCACTTGCCATTGTACCAGCACAACAAAAAATAAAAAGTAGTATAACTGAATTTTTTAGCTACGGTTTCTTTTGCGGCTATTTCTTGCTTTACCTATTTATTGTATCACAATTAATTAGTAGTTTTAGAGGCTCGCTTCGTTTTTTATTTATGCTATATACTTTAACAGGTGGCCTAGCATTAATTGCCATTACTGGCTTAGGTTTTAAATTTGTTTGGGTTGATGCGCTTCTTATAGAAAGTTATTCAGTTAGTATATTTAGTAACTTATTTATACTAAGCAGTTTTATGTTTTTTAAAAGGGCCGCACCTACATTGTGGCAAATAACTTGGGTTCGACCAGTGTATTATTTATGTATTATTATTGTGTATATAAATATAATTGGCACTTGTATTAGCAAGCTGTTGCCAGTAAACTGGTTTTGGTATTTTTACGATTTTAGAGGCTTGGGTTTTGTTTTTTGTAATATGATGTTTGTAATGGGTTTATACAAGTATTGGCTAAAAGTAAAAGACAAAAGAGTATTACCTATAATTACGGTATATGTTTTACTAATTTTTTGTCTTTCAGCTACCGTACTAAATTCGCTGCAAATTGTTTTATCTTTTAACACGTATAAATTTGTTTATGTATTGATTATGATATTTGCTTCAGCATTAACTTGGTATTTATTATATCGTATTGAAATATTAAATTATAGAATATTGGTTAAAAATGAAAACCGATTAAAAGCTATAGACGTAGGTATTAATTTGGAAAGAAAACGTTGGAGTAATGAACTACACGACAGTATTGGCGGCGTAATTTCATTGGCTACTTTAAGGCTAAGTAATTTAGAAGGCCAACTACAGACCGAAACAAAGGCCGAAGAAATAAAGGCAGTGAGAATGGATTTGACTAAAGCTTGGGAGGAAGTTAATTCCATATCAAAAAATATATTACCCGAAAACTTAGCCCAACTAGGTTTAAAAGAAGCGTTAAAACAATACGTTCAAAATTTAAACTTACGTTCGGGTATAGAAGTTGAAACTTACTTTAAAGGCAAAGAAGAATTTAGTAATGAAACGCTATTGTTACATATTTATAGAATAGTACAAGAACTAATACATAACAGTTTAAAACATGCCAAAGCCACCCAAATTAAACTACAATTGTACGAGTTTAACCGACAACTTAATATTAGTGTTGAAGATAATGGCGTTGGCTTTGATGTTGAAGCATTAGATATAAGCGAGAAGACAACGGGCTTAAGTAACCTAAAAAATCGTATTAAACTAACTGGTGGAATTTTGAACATTGAATCAAATCCTAAAAAAGGTAGCTTTATTCATTTTAGTTATCCATTAAAATTGCTTAAAAATCCATATCGTACTAATGTATAATTCGTATTTAATTTTTATTAATATTGTATAAAAATTAATGTGCTTTCTCCTTTTTTCTTTTACTCCGCTTTGCTTTTCTGCCCTTATATTTTTGGAAACTTTTATAATATTGTGAAAGTTGAATATCCAAGGCAAATAATTTGTTAGCTTACAAGAGATTCATCTAAAAATTCCTTCAAGGTTTTTTTAGGCAATTTTCCATTTCTTATTTGTCCAACTTCTACAAATGCAGATTTCAGACTGGATTTCATATTTCTAAAATCATTCAAACTTTTAAGTGCTTGTTCAATTTTTTCCCATTGTTCCAAAGCAATTTGCACGGCTTTTTTATTGCCTAACTTGTCAGTAACATATTCAATATTTATATCTTCCGTCATTATTTATTGTG
>ENA-ORXT01001838-ORXT01001838.1-marine-metagenome-genome-assembly--contig:-NODE-1838-length-27113-cov-9.348794_pt1 | contig 27113 bp, 22 predicted proteins | sample MGYA00237868_ERZ511482 | MGnify/ENA metagenome assembly ERZ511482
GGGTGGGGGGGGTGGGTGGGGGGTGGGGTGGGGGGGGTGGGGGGTGTGGGGGGCGTAGGAGGCGGCGCGGGGTGGGTTGGGGTGGTGTGCGTGTGCGTAGGGCGGGGTTGGTAGGGTGTGCAGTGTGTAAGAGGCGAGGCGAGGCGGGTTCGGATGGCGTGGATGTGGGTAGGGTCCGGTGGTTGGAGTGTATGGGGTGGGGCATGTGCGGTTGTTGTAGTGGGGTGAGCTGTGCTTGGACATACAGGTGGGCTGGGCTGGGATGAACCGGGAAGAGTACACCAGGGTGCTGTGTCGGTATTGGCATGATGAAGGCGCAGTCCAGGAGTGTGATGAAGAGTGTTCGCATGAAAAGACACCCGCGCGTCCTGTCGTCATGGTGACACCTGCCATGTTACTGAATAGTGGCCGGTCTTACAATTCAAAGTGCCCTCCAGGCGCTAGCCGGCCACCGGGCACTAGTTGGTTTTCATCTCGTCCGAGTTCCCCGTTAATGCTGCCTTTCGTACTTGTCTTTCTTCCCGGTAGTATTGAAATCACCTCACAGCAGCCGATCGAGCCAGAAGAACCTAAGTACTGTCAGCAACTGTAAACAAATGGCGATGGATATGACCGAATAATGACTGTACGCTGAACCGCACAACGACGGGGGGTGGAATCGCCTCTCAGCGCCTGGAGGAGCGGACTCGAGTGTGGTCGACATTTCTGAAGCTGGTCGACACTTGGCCGAGATAGGCTACCATCCAAAATCAGTCTAGTTTCGTTCCTGGGGTGCTACTGTTTACTGGGTGTGGTCGTGCGCAAAGATCGGTGTGCCTCGGGACGGACCGCCAGCTCCTCCCCTCCCCGATTGGCCACACCCCCACCAAGAGGCCCGCCGCACGATCCGGAGCCCGCGTGGGCGCGGCCCTCCGCCAGCCACCCGTACGGTGGCGCCGCCGCCAAGCGGTCGATTTGAGCCAGCGACCGCGAAGAGAGTCCGCCTTCGAACCGTGCCCCACAACCCCCCCCCCCAACTCAAGGCGCGAAACTGACAACTGCGGGCGGCGCGGCGCGCGAGGGCACAGGGCGCGGCTCTGGGGAGCCCGACAGCTGCGGGTGCCCCCCCACCGCGTGACGCGGCGCCCCGCTTTTTGAGTGACGGCCGGCGCCGTCAGCGGCACCGTCGCCGTCGCCACCGCCGCTGCTGGCCACGCCACCCGTGCGCGACGCCACGTCCGCTGCCGCCGCGAGCCGCGCGCGGTGCGACCGCCCCGCCCCGCCCCTCTCCCCCTCCCACCCACCTACCGCGCCCCGCAGTGCCCGTCGCGCCGTCCGCACCTCACGGCCGCAGCGCTCCCGTGCACCGCCGCTGCTCACGCGACACACCGTTGGTGGTGGCGCGCACGCGCCTTGTGCGGGGAGCTGCGGAGCAGCGGTCCGTGGCTGTGGATGCTCCGTGGGCTGTGTCGCCGGCTCTCCTTGGCTCTGTCTTCCTCCCGCCCGCCGCGACCTCCTGGGCTCTCCACCCTGCCATCTGGGTGGGGCGTGCTCCGCAGGTGCCCGTCACCATGCGTCGCGGCGGCGGCGGCGGTGGCGGCGGCGGCGGCGGCGGCGGCATGCGTGACCGCCGTGGTGGCCCGACCATCAGCCTGCACGTGCGCGGGTACGACCAGGTGCGGACCACGGCCGAGGCGTTGCGTGCGAAGTTCATGCAGTTTGGCCAAATCCTCGACGTGTACATGCCGCGGGACTACTACACGAAGAAGCCGCGCGGCTTTTGCTACATTGAGTTTGAGAATGACGCGGAGGCTGACAAGGCCAAGGAGGAGACGGATCGGACGGTACGTGAAGGGACTACTCGCTGGGGAGGCATTGTAAGAGAGGCTCCGAGGAGTGCTGTGGTCGAGCCGTGGCGGAAGAGCGACCGGCGTGACGCTTGGACATGGCGACGTTGGCTGCAGCGGCGTGCTGGTGGGCTCGCATTGGCACGCCGCCATGCATCGGCGGGGGTCTTCGCGCGCGTCCGAGGCGTCGCGGCCGAGGTGTCATAGCCGGTGGATCGCTTTGAGCTGACCCTGCGCCAATGCTCCTTCCTCTTGCTTCCTCTTTGTGCGGCCTTCGGGTCACGCCTCCCGCCGCCCCCGCGGCCCGTACGGGTGGAGGAGCCCCGCGGCGGCCGCCGACGCGCCGCCGAGCCCCGGCCCGAGGTGCTCGTCATAGACCGTGACGGTCGCGGTCGGGGCGGCGGCGAGGAGCGCCGCCGCCGTCGCAACGCCGCCCCCGCCCCCCCCCCCCCCCCCCGCAGGACCTCTTTCGCGATGGGAACATGGTGAACGTTATGTGGGCGGCGGGGAGCCGCAAACGACCCGAGCAGATGCGGGCACTAGAGCACCGCGACGCGTCCCGCTCCCGCTCCCGCTCTCCCGTCCGCGGGCGTGTCGGCCCTGGCGGAGCCAGCGGCGGCCGCGGGCGCTCCCGCTCCTGGTCTCGCGAACGTGTCGGTGGCGTCGGTGTCGGCAACGGCGGTGGCCGCATGCCGTTCCGCGACTACCCGCGCGCGCCGCCCATGCGCGACTACCCGCGCGCGCCACTGCCGGGTGGCCGCATGGGGCCACCCCCGTTTGGCCCCGGTGGCGGCCCGCCGATGGGCATGGGCGGTGGCGGCGGCTTCTACCCGATGGGAGGACCGCGCATGCGCTCCCCAATGCACCGCTCCCGCTCCCGCTCGCGGAGCATGCGGTCCCGCTCCCGCTCCCCGTACGGCCGTCGGTCGCGGCTGCCCCGCCGCCGCTCTCCACCGCGCATGTCCGGGGCGGGCAATGGCCGACGGTCGCGGTCGCCGCGTGCTCGTGCCCCCGTGTCCCGCTCGCGGTCTCCGCGCTCTCGCTCGCCCCGCTCCCGCTCCCCGCGCTCCCGTTCCCCGCTCTCTCGCTCCCCGCGGTCCCGCTCGCCACGGTCGCGGTCGCCGCGGTCCCGATCCCCGCTCTCGCGGTCGCCCCTATCGCGGTCGCCTCGGTCCCGCTCGCCCCGTTCTCGCTCGCCGCGGAGCCGGAGCCGGAGCCTCTCCCGCTCCCGCTCCCCCTACGGCCGGCGGGGCCCGCGCGGCGACGGGATTGAGCGCAAGCGCTCCCGCTCCCGCTCCCGCTCCCCTGTTGTGCGCTCCCCGCAGCGCCGCCGCTTGTACGGGCCGGGCGCAGCGGGGGATGGGCCCCCCCCTGGGCGGTCTGTCTCGGGTCGCCGGCGGTCGGGAGGGGGCCTGGGAAGCCCGCACGCTCGGTCCCGGTCCCGTTCGCCGCTGCCTCGGGGGCGGGTGGGAGGGCGCTCGCCGTCGCCGCTGCCCCGCCGTGCGCGGTCGCCGCCGGGCTCCCGCCGTGCCGGGCGCACCCCACCGCCGAATCGGGGCGGGGGGGGCGGACGCACGCCGCCGTCTGCCCGCCGCAACGGGGGAGGATTGCGGGCGCCTCCGAGCCCCCGTGTTCTTAACCCACGATCGCATAGCCCCCTTCGGCCGGGAGGGAGCCCGCGACGGTCCCTGGCGGGTCGGTGGTCCCGCAGCCCGCGGCGGTCCCGCTCCCCGCCCGTGCCTTGAACCATTCTTACCATATGCCTTGTGTGCGGGCTGTGGGAAGCCGCGCTTCGAGGGGGGGGCGTGCACAAACTCTTTTGGTCGGCCGATTGTGGAGCTTAGTCGGCTGGGTGTGCTCGGCTCTGGCACGCATGTGCTGAGGCGGTGCCGCGGGCGCCGTTTGGGAGGGCTTGCTGCTTGCCTTGTGTGCGTGTGGTCATGTGCTGGAGCTCGCGGCTTGCACGGTGCGTGATCCTTGACACGCGTCACACTGCACTGGAGGCCTCTGTATGTTTTGGCGATGCGTACGAGGGCGGATGAGCGGTAACGGGCGGCCAGTCCCGCTCGCGGTCGCGCTCGTGGCTGCGCATGATTGGTGCGTAACCTGGCTTGGCGTTGCGCTTGGTGTGCTTGTCTTGTGTCTCTTTGTGCATGTGGTGTCACGTCGTGCGCTGCATGTGTTTTTGTTCTTGCATGGTCGCTTGCTTGACATTGTTTGTCGCCGTGGTCAGCAGTGGCTGCTACGGGTTTCTGTTTCAAGACGCTTCGCAAGGTCCTGCGTCGCGGTGTTCTAAGTGTCTACGCGTCCGCTGGTCAAGTAGTTCGGGCTCGGGGTCGGGGGGGTGATCGGGCTGGTGGCGAGCCTCGACGTCGTAATCAGCGTTCGCACTGTCGACACGCCTGTGCGACGACGGCTGGTCGGTGTCTGTGATAGAGCAAGGGCGTGTGTCGACGTCGTGGTCTCGTGACCCGCTCGCGGCGCCCGCTACGACCGCTCCTCCCTCAGACCGTGGACACCGTCGCGGTGCACCTCGCTGGCCGTACCAGTCCCCCCGCCAAGCGCAGTCGGTTTGAGCCCCTCAAGCGTCGTTTCCCATCCAGGTCGTGGGGTACCAAGCGGCGGCACCCCAAGCGCACTCCTCTTCGCCCCCTCCCGTGCGGCCGATACGCGCAACCGCGCAAGGCCTGCCAAGAGCCCAAGCGCCCCAGTCCACTCCCTTGCAAGCCCCCAAGCGCAACCAGTCGTCCATCTACTAACGCAGCAGCTTCGTGGTGGGGTCGTCCATCGGTGGTGGTGGCCGGCTCGACCGTGGTAACGTCAGCGTGGCCACAGCCATCGTTGGGTTGTTCCTGGCGCTTAGTCTCCCTCTTGCGTCTTTTGCGGGCTGCTTGCTTTCTGTGGTGACTCTTCGTGGTGGTTGGCGGAATGACGACCACTAACCGCTGGTGTGTTCTTGCGCTGTCTCGCTCTGTTATTTGCCTTTCTACATGACTTGTCTCTTCTCCCTTGTTTCCCGTCCAATAAAACCCATTTCTTGCTCTGTTGACTCCTGTTGATGGGGCTTTTTCCGGCTAGAGCTGATAGCTGCGGCACTCGTGGACAGCACTTGATGCCACACCTGCGGCGTGTGTCGCGTTGTGACCCACAGAGGCTCAGGCGACATTGTTCATGGGGTTGCACCGATATCAGAACACAGGATAGCCTCGTTTCAAGACCATTACATCATGCAGTAGAGTCCTGGGCAAGGAAGAGCTGCTTCGCCGTGCTTGCGGAGCTGCTGCGCACCAGCCGAAATGACCGAAGTGCGAGGGAAAGTAGTAACAGAGCGCCGCCTCAGCTAGTTTATATACAGCACGGATGACACCTATACATACACAGCGCCACCTACGACTCAAACCAGGTTCTTGTCGCAAAACTTTTGGAGCCCCTCCATGGCCGGCTCGGCCATGTCGTCCATCTTGCCCTGCAACGTAAACGAAAACGGGGCCAGGAGGTAGCGCAGGCGCACGTCGGCCGTGTACGACACGTCCGTGCCGGGCACGCCGTTGGCGCCTGGAGCGTCGGTCATCTCGAGTGTGTCAATAGAGCGCACAAACGTTGCGTTGCCCGTAAAGCCGAGGATGCTCTTGGTACCCGCCTCGCCCGCATCATACGTGGTCGTTGTGTAATCGACCGACATGGGCTTGGAGTCGGGGGACGGTTGAAACTGGATGTTCCACTTGGTGCCGACGCCAAACGCGTCTGTGGGCTGGCCGGGCACCTTGGTCGACTCGACAATGGCAGGGTCCCAGCTCGACGCGCGGGACCAATCACGGAGGAGCTCAAAGCACCGCGACCGCGACGCAGCGACGTGGAGCGTCTTGGAAAACTTGACCATGGCGGCGGTCGGTGGGGGCGAGGGGGAGCGTAGGCGAGACGCGCAACGGACGAGCGGCAGTCAGCAGGAGCGAGCAAAGAGGAGGCCGGAAAGGTGCGGGGGAGAGTAGCGCGGCGGGGGATGTACGCAACTGCTTGCATGCGCGAGTGGCGCGGCGTCGCTGATGAGCGATGCAGTTGAAGCCTCATACGAGGTCGTGTTGCACATTGTGCGGCAAGCCATCGCGGCTTCCACTGCAGTGCTGTGCGTGCATGCAATGCATTCAACTGGCCGGTTCAGCCGCACGATGGTGCCCACCACACGTCGAGGCACGTACGGTACAGATAGCGGCCTCTTCTGTTCTCGCCAGCAACACACGTGGCTCCCTACATTAGAATCTTCATTCGAAGAGCGGTTTGAAATTTATGCATTCCAAAGTCATGTGCGTGACCGTCTCGACGGAGCAGAGGTGTTCTGCGGTTTTCCTGTGACTGACGGCATGAAACAGGGTTCTCTCCTTGATTGCGTCACGCACATACTGTACAGAGAGGTCCAAGGCCCCAGAGTTGGCCTGTGGAGCTCTTTGAGACTTGTGTAGCTCCCCCTCCTGGTGCTGGCGTGTCGAAAGTAGGGAAAACGTGCAAAGTATACCCATCCTAAAGTTTGTGGGTCGGAACTTGGGCCATGTCGACAAACTCAGTTGCGGTGGAGAGATCTCGATACGGCCGTCACGGTGGGGGGCTTTCCGAAATGTGCAGCCGGTCATACAGTGACGATTGCAGGGAGCCACACATGCGTTCCAGTTGACGTTGTATCCCATTCCACATCGATTCCTTCACAACTCTGGGTTCCATCGTAAAGTTACCGTGTCCCAAAGGCTCACACGCGACACCTGGGATGCATCGGGTTTGGCGGCCTCGTGGGGGCCCCCATCGCGACCGTCGCTCTGTGCCGTTGTCTCGTCTTGTCCTCCAGGACCGCGTCGGGCCGGCCGGAGCGGCGCGCGCCCACCTCGAGGCTCCCTGCAACGGCGCCTTGTCTGCCGCGTTCCCCGTCCGCGGCGGTGCGGGTCGTGCCCGTCCGTGACGCGCTGTCGGTGACCGTGGAGGACGCGTCCCCCCAGCCACCCCCCCCCCCCCCTTCCCGCGAGTGGCGTCATGGCGTCCCCCGCGCCCACGCCGCGCGTCTACGTCGGGGGGCCCACCTCGTCCGGCGGCCGCTGCCGCGCCACCGCGGCGATCGTCTTGCTCCATGGCCTCTTTGGCTCGGCCGCCGACACGGCGGGCTTGTGGCCCGCCCTCGCCCCACTGCAGATGCCGCTCCTCGCCGTCGACCTGCCTTTCCACGGGCGCTCGGCGAGCGTCGACGCTGCCTCCATCCCCGCCGCCGCCGCATCGGTCGTCGACGCGGTGCTGGCCGCGGCGCCGTCTTTGACCTCTGCCATCCTCGTCGGTTACTCCCTCGGCGGGCGGGTGGCGTTGGCGGTGGCGTCCGCCGCCGTCCCGCGACTTCACGTCGACGGCGTGCTGTTGGTGTCGGCCCACCTGGGGGGGCTCGACGCTGCGGAAGCCGCCACCCGATTGCGCCGCGACGAGGCGACGGCCGACGCGGTCACGTCGGCCGACGCGGCGACCTTTGAGGCGTGGCTCCGCGACGACTGGTACGCGGCGCCCATGTGGGGCTCCCTTCGGAAGCACCCGGCGTTTGCTCCGCTCCTCGCCCGCCGCGTGCGGGGGTGTCGCCCCGCCCGCGTCGCCGCCGCCATCCGTGCCTTTTCGCCGGCCGCGGCCGTCAACCCGTCGGCGTGGCCGTGGATCGCCAGTGGCCACGGCGGGGTACCCCTCGTATACGTCTATGGCGCGGCCGACGCGCGCTACGCCGGCGTCGGCAGCCGCCTCGCCGCGCTGCGGCAGCCGGGTGTGGCGGTCGTGCGCGTGCCGCGCGTCGGCCACAATGTGCTCGCCGAGGCACCCGATGCTGTCGCTACCGCCGCCAGTCGGTTGGCGTGGCGGTGCGGCCGCCCCGGCAGCGGCGGCATAGCGCTCGTCGGCGCGTGGGTGCGCCGCTTTTCCGTGCCTCTGACCGCGCCCATGGTCGTTGGCGGCGTGCGCGTCGGCCGTCGGGATGGGGCCCTCTTGTACCTGGTCGGCGTGCGCGCGCCCGACGGCGCCGGCGGGGGTAGCCCAGACGCCCCGCCGCGGCGGGCGGTGGGGGTAGCCGAGGTGTCGCCCCTGCCGGGCCTCCACGCCGCGTCGGTGGACGACGCGGTCGCCCAGCTGGCCGCCGTCTTTGCCGCCCCGCCTGCGGCGGCGCTTTTCCCCGCATCGCTTGCGTCGAACGCGGCGGCCGGCCCGCCAGCGGCGCGCCCCCTCTTTGCGCACCTGCCGGCGGGCGTCGCGGCGGGCCTCTCCCCCACCGTCACCCTCGCAGTCGAGTGTGCGGCGGTGCAGGTGGTCGCCGCCAACCGCCTGCCGCTCGGTGACGCGGTCGCGGCGTTGGCGGGTGCCTATGGGCCCACCGCCGACACCGTTGCCGTCAATGCGGTCATTCCCCGCGCCGCGGCGGGGGCGGGCGCGCCGGCCGTGGAGGGCCTCCCCCGAGGCGCGGCGGTCGTCAAGGTCAAGGTCGGCGCCGCCTCGCCTGATCAAGACGCGGCGGCGGTGGCGGCGCTGCTCGCCACGCTCCCCCCGTCGGTTACGCTGCGGCTCGACGCCAACCGGTCGTGGACGGCCGTTGCGGCGCGGGCGTTTGTGTCGGCACTCGCTGCCGCCGCGGGGGCCCCGCCGTTGTTAGGGCGGATTGCTTATGTGGAGGAGCCGCTGACGGCGGTCGAGGTGGCCGCCGGCGGCCTCCCGGCGCTCGCGGCTGCCGTGTCGGGCCCGCTCGCTTCCATCCCGTACGCGTTGGATGAGAGCCTCGTCGGCGGGGGGCTCGGTCCGCCAGACGACGCTGCCGTGCCCCCGCCAGCGGCGGTGGTGCTCAAGCCCGCCGTCCTGGGCGGTCTTGCCGCGGCCGTGCGCGTCGCGCGCGCTTGGGCGCCCGCCGTCGCGGTGGCGAGCACGGTGTTTGACGGTGCCGTCGGGGTGGCGTGGGCGACGCTCCTCGCGTCGGCACTGGACGCCGCCGCGGCGGGGGGGGGGGGGGGGGGGGGGGGGGGGGGCGGCCTTGGTGGCGGCCCTGCCCACGGACTGGGTACGTTCGCGTCGCTAGCGGCGGACGTGGCCGTGCCCCCGCTGATCGAATCGGCGTGGATACCTGCGGACGGCGCTCTCGACGTGGGCATGTGTGTGGAACTTTTGGCGGACGTGGCCGCGACGGCTCCCAATGGCGGGGACGGGGCGGGTGTTCGTGGTGGGCGGGCGGCGCGATTTGAATTGTCGACGGCGGTTGTGGGGGACCCGCAGCAGCTGTTTCCCGCCGCGTCGCTTGTGTGAGCACCGCACAAGTGATTTTCTGCGTCGCTTGCCGGATGCGTCTCGTGTTGTGGAGGATGATGAACGAGAGCTCCGGCCGGGAAAGACGCTTCCTTCGCCATTGTCAGCGGTGCATCAAGGCGTCGGCTCTCCTGAGCGGCATCGACGACGGGCCGTCCACGCCTCCGTGCATCGACACTGATGCCGACGCTGCAGCTTGGGTGGGACGCGTGGCACGTTTAGAGGCGGCTCTTTGTCGACATTGTCCGCAGCAGCGGATCGCGACCCACGCGGTTATACATCATCGACGACGGCTGTGTACGGCAGTGGAGGTCATCAATCCCCACTCGTTTGCTCAACCATCCACCTCCCAATGGCGACTTCAAGACGGTCGCGGCACACGAGAAGGCAGGCAGATGCAACCGCTGCTCTGCGAGCCTCTACGCAGCGAGCACCGCATGATCAAGCGACCATCCACCCCCACCCAGCCTCCTGGCCTTGGTCATGCGCTCCCATCATTGGGTGGACGCCTCGCGATCTGCAACGCAGTCATGTGCGACAGGCACCCCTGCGTGGGGCGGGCTCTTGTACTGCGGCGGTGCATTGGCCGCGGCGTGTCATCACTTGCAACCTCGGGGGCGCAGCGACGCCATCGGCACGATCGATACAGCATACGGCGGTCAGCGGCAGTGCCGTGGCGCCGAGTCGTCCGTCCATCACGGTGCCGGTCTGGGATTGGCGACGTGTCGCCATTTCCCAAAGAGAGCTCAACTGTGCGGCGGCGGGCTCGGTGGGCTCGGAGTCAGCTTGAGGAACTTGTCGGCCATTGAGACTTCCGCCTTCACCCTCTCCGCGCGGCCCGCCGATTCAACGCTCTCTTGCGACTCGAACAAGACCGGGGCGGCCTCGGCCTCGCTCTGCCGCAGGGTTGCCGCCAGAGCCGCGGTGGCGTTGGCGTCGTCAAAGGAGTCGTCGACGACCAAGTCGTCACTAGGGAGCTTGTCGTCGCTAGGGAGCACGTCGTCAATCTGCTCCGCCGAGTTGCTGCATGGCTTGACGTCGTCACCGCCACCCAGCCGACAGTCTGGCCACCCGCTGGTGTTGGTCGTCCTCCCGATGCGGTCTTCGCGTCCCGGCGAGATCGGATTGGCCGCCTGCATCTCCTTCAAGAGCTGCTGGGCGTCCATGCGCGCCCGCGCCGTGGCCTGGGCTTCGGGCCACATGAGCGCCTTGACCGCCTTGTCGATCTTGGATCCGCTCGGGACCAAGGAGCCAACTTTCGCGCTCGAGCTCGAGGCGGTGCCGCCGCCCGGCGTCGACGCGGGGGTCGGCGCGTAGCGCGACGGACGCCCGAGGGCGTGCAGACGCCGCTTCTTAAACACTCGCTTGGCGTACGGCGAGCGCACGCCCTCACGGACGTTGGTGGCCTGCGGGTCTCCTTCGCACTGGCGGTCTGTGCTATCACGGTCGTGGCGCCCGTGGCCTAGTGGCACCATGACAGCGGGCGGCGGGGGGCGCTCGACCCCACCCAATAGCATGTCGTCCTCGGCCACGTACGCAAACGGTTGCAGCCCGTGGGCCGTCTGCTCGTCCATGGGGTCGGGTTCAAAAAGCCGCCGCTGGACCAACTCGTTGGACGACAATGGCGCCAGCGCCGTGCGACCGGACCGGCCATCTCGCAGAGCTGCCCGGACCCCCGCCCCTGCCCCAGGGATGACGTCCGCGGGGGGCGGCGGTTCCACATCGGGCTTGACCGGGGGCGGCAGGGCCAAGTCGCCTCGTGTACGGGGGTTCCCGGCAGCCCCGCTGCCCCCACCGCCCCCGCCGCCCCCGCCGCTCCGGCCGCTGCCGCCACCGCCGGCGCTGCCATTGCCGCCGCCGCCCCTGCCGCCGCCCCTGCCGCCGCCACCACCGCCGCCGGACCGTGTTCGCTTGCGTCGTGACGCGGGTGCCTTGTACCCGCCCGACGACAGCGACCGCGTCAGTAGAGCTGGTCGATTGCTCATGTTGTCCGTACCCGCGCCCGCCGTGGTCCACAACGCGGCAGCCCCTGGACAATCGGTGCGGCCACGCGCGCACGGCAACCGTGAACGGCTGCGGACGCGGCGGGGAGCGCCAACCTCGACGGCGGGCGCATTCGCAACGGACGGCACCGCAACGATGCACGACCGCAACCGGGGGTGCGACGGGGAAGAGCCCGACGACGTCGTCGTCACCGTTGAGCGGACACGCAGGCCGGGGCACGCAACGACGGTCTCGCCCACCCCCTCGCGCACGCGGCAGGCACGCAACGGTCCGGCGCCACGCCGCGTCGCGGCGACGCGGCCGCCACCGTTGGCCGCTGGGCCGCCGCGTCGCCGCCTCTGCTGCCTGCCAAGAGGGGAGCGAGCCGCACCCCCCGCCCACAGGTCACGTGGGACTGGGACATCGTCCGTGGGTGTCCAGGCAGAGCTGCTCGGGGCGACGCCACACGTCAGGCCTGCCTCGGGTGGGCTCTGGGTGGCGTCTGCCCGTGTGCTGCAACAGCAAGCGCCGTTTGAATCGCTCCCCTCTCGTCGCACCGTGTGAAAACGCAGCAGAAGATCAATTTTCCTGGCAAGTACGAGGAAGGAGGTAGGACGACGATGTCAAGAACAGAACGTAATCCTATTGGCTGGCGACTACGTCATGCGTGCCCAGAGTGATCCTTTAAGTACTTTTTGATCTTCTCATTACTGTAAACAGTTGCCTCACTCACCTACGGGGGGCTCCCTTCATGCAGCAGACGATGCAGTGAAGGCCGGAACCTCCGTGAGCTTACAGTTCAGACATTGGATCTCTCTCCCGCTGGATCTCAGTCAGCGGATACTTCAAGTACTCGTATCCATAAGTGCGGATCAAGTGGATCGACATTACCACCACACACCGAGAGCGGAGTGGACGACATACGACATCTCACATACGAACTGGTGCCGCTCTCGATGGTGGTGTGTAGAATGGGCCAGGTCGACCAGAAGAGGTCATCTCAACCGCCTCTTTGCGAATACCGTGCGCACGGCATGTCTTACCCGTTGCGTACGCTCCATACCTTCTCCCCACATACGCAGCGTCGTTCGTCCCTGCGCAGCACAATCATGACGGTCCCTCTCCTGGCTGCTTTCGCGCTGTCTGCCGCCCCCGTTAGCGGCCTGCACGCCTCGGGCCGGCCCAGGCTCGGCCGCCGCCGCCCTACCACCGCCGCCCCCACCTCCGCCCGGCGGGCGGCGCGGATGACCACCCCTCCCACGGGTAACGAGGATTCCCCGCCCCCCTTCTCCACGGCCGGCAAAGCCGCCGTTGTCGCCGCCTTCCTCACCTTCCCGACCGTCGCGGTGAGCGAGTACGCGCTCTTGACCACCGGCTGCGGGCTGCCGCCGGGCCCTGGGGGCCTCATTGGCGCGGTGGAGGGCGTCGGCTACCTCGCCGTCGCAGCGATTGTGGTGTGGAGCGTCGTCACCAAGGTCCAGACGGGCAAGGGCCTCCCGTCGGGGCCGGGCGGCGTCCTCGGCGCCATTGAGGGGCTCGCGTGGCTGCTCGCGCTCAGCGGCCTTGGCGCGGGGGCGTTTGTGGTCTGGAAGTTTGGGGGGCTCCCAGAGGCCGTGCCGGGTGCTGGCAGCCGCTGCTTTCCCATGGAGTAACGTGGACGGTGGGTGGTATTGTGTGTGACAGCTGGGTGATGCGTAGGTGTGACGTCCATGTGTGTCTGTCCGCCCTCGCCATCTCTCGAGGTTCTTTTTTGTGAAATGGGTGATGATGCAGGGGGGCGGGCGTCCTCGGTGTGTAGGTTCTTGGCTGCGCTCAACCATCCAACACGCTTGTCCGTTGCGCAGCGTTGCACATGTCGGCTGGTGCAAGCTCCGCACATGTCACCGCTCTGTCCAGCGAGGAGAGAACAAGTGGAGGACAGAGCTGCATGGGAGACGCCTTCTGAACATGGAACAGCTTCAACACACCCAAGATGGAAAAAAGGGCGGCTAGGGCCCGCAACGTAATTACACTCACCAGGGAACGACCAAGAAGGACAAAATATGCAACAGAGGAAGAAACCATAACCAGCCCAAGGCGCCACCATGTACAAAAAAAAAAATCGGGGTCATCCACACAAGGACCGCAGCCAAAATACCGAAAAAAAGAAGAAGAAAAAACGGACAGGAAACACCAACACCACACCCCACATGACCTCACCACCCCCCAGACGCGGCGCCATAGGCCGTCGGTGCCCGCACCGCCGCGGGCGCGGGCGGCACAAACCGCCGCACGTCCGTCACGCGACAGATCACTTCAGCGAGGGCACCCGCCGGCTCGCCCCCCCCGTCAATGGGGGAGTCGAGCCCGAGGCCGGCCGCGGGCATAAGCAGCGACAATGTGCCGTCGTCAGCGTCCGCCACGCCGACGCGCAGCAGCTCGCCGAGGGAAGGGGGGGTGTCCCCGGGCCGTCCGCTCGCGTCGGGCGCACCCTGCCACCACGCGCTGCCGCCGCTGCCGCGGCCCGCGACCGCCGGCCGCCGCGGAGTCTCGGTCGGTGCACCGGACGACCACCGCCCAACGCTGCCGCCGCCGCCGCCACCGACGCTGCCGCCGCCAACCAGCGGCACATGGGGCGGCGGAGCGTCTGACCCCACAACCACCGGTCGGGGCGGGAGGATGACCCGCTCCGGTCCCGACGCCCGCACGTCCCCGTCCACGGAGGAGCACGAGCCGCACACGTCGCCCCGCGCAAGTGCCGCCACGCAGCGACGGACGGCGCGGACGGCGGCGAGCGCGTCACGGCAGAGAACGTATGAGTAGGTCGGGGGGGGGGTGGCGACCGCCGAGCCGGGTACCGCGCGTGCGTCAGCGGCACGGACCGACGACACGGGGTCTGCCGACGCGGCCGGCGCCGTCGGTGTGTGAATGGCGACCGCGCGACGGGTGGGGGCGGGCGCGTCGGCACGCGCCGGCTCGTCGGCCTGCGGCGCAGTGACACGGGCGGCGATCGCCGGCGTCTCGGCCACGTTCATGGCCAGAGCCGCCGGCGTCGCCGTCGGCACGTCACCCACCCGACGACCCGTCGCCGCTGCCTCCGCGTTCGACGGCGCCAACGCCCGCCACTCACCCGCCGGCCGAGACGCATCCGCGCGCAGCTGCGAGGAGGAAGCGTAGGGCAGGGCTAGCGGACCCGGCGGGGCGGCCTCCACTTTGGCAGCCGCCCCGCCAACGCCTGGCCGGCCGGCCGACGTCGGCGACAGCACCAGTCGCGTGTCGGCGGGCACTCGCCCCGCTGGCGCCAGCCGGTGCACGGCGGCAAGGACGACCAGGACGGCCACAAAGGTAAAGGAAAACATGCTTGCCTGCTTGCGCTTGGTCCCCGCCGCCGCCACCGACCGCGCACCCGCGCCTGGCGGGCACCACCCCGGCGGTGGCGAATAGGAAGCAGCCGCCGCGGCGGCCGACGACAACTGCTGCTGCGCCGCCGACAGTGCCGACGTCAGCTGCGCGACGCGCGCGGTCGCCGCGTGGTGGTCTGCCGTTAACGCCGTGACCCGCCGCCGCAGCGTCCGGTTCTCCTCGTGCGCACACGCCAAGCGCTTGTCAAGCGTCGCTGACGACGAGCGGGCGGTGGCCAGCTCTGCGGTCAACGACGCGATGGTTTGCCTAGCGGTCGCGGGCACGCCGCAGGCGCGACAGTCGTCCGTGGGGTGAGAGGGGGATGGGGACCGCAGCTTTCGCTTTTTGGCCTGCGTGGCTGGCAAGTGGGACGAGAAAGACTCCCCATCCGACGGCGGCGCGCTGTCGGTAGCCTCAGAAGTGACAGCGCTGATGTGAACGTGCCCCTCCGAGGAGAGAGACGACGAGCACTGCGAGGCAGGCACGGCGGCGGTACCGGGATCCTTAGACGGCCACGCAGGGCTGCCGCCCTCCGCCGAGGCCACGCCCGCACCGCTAACGTCACTGGCCGAGCTTGGCGTAGACGACACGGCCGCTGCGGCGGCAGCTGCCACCTCTGGTGGCACCGGCACCGCCGCCTCCGTCACCACGGCCGACGACGGGAGGACCCCATCCATGGCCCCCTCTTCCTCAGCAGCCGCGCAGCGGGCCACAAACGCCGCCGCAGCCGCCGCCAGGGGCCCCTCCACGTCGGCACCCGCCGCAGCTGCCGGTCGCCGCGCCGTCGACCGGGCACCCCCGGGCTGCGGGGCTGCCATGAGACCGAGTGCCGCCTCCAGCGCCGCAAACTGCGGTGGCCGATCGACGCCCCGCGCCAGGGACATGAGCGGCGGCATGGGCGGCAACACCACCCCCGTGTCCTGGAGGGCGGGCGGCAAGTCCGCGTCCACCTCCCGTTCCGCGACACCCGCACTTGCGCCCGCCGTTGCCGCTGCTGCAGCCGCGCGCTCGGCGTCTAGCGCTTCTAACTCCTCCCACGTCGGCAGCAGGTCCAGATGGACGTCGCCCCCGCCCCTTCTATTGTCGTCCTCACCACCCGTCGACGGCTTGGCCGAGGCGCCGTCACCTTCGGCGCCGCCATCACCATCCACTGCGCCGTCGTCAGGCGCAGGCGACGACGGCGTGGAGGGGGCAAAGCAGCGCTCCCACGAGGCAGCATGGTCCTCGAGCGCCGCCCACTCGCCGCTAGCGTCGAGCGGTGGTATCCGGTCAGTGGGGTCGCCAGAGGAGCTCAGGAACGGGCCGGGGGAGGCGTAGGCAAACGACGGCGCAAAAGGGTCCATGCCGGCACCGGCCCCGCCGCCAAGCCACACGCGACGGTGGCCGAGAAGCGAGGGAGGGAATCGGATGGGAGAGGGGCCGAGAGCAAAATGAAAAGCACAGTACAGAAGTGCGCACAGAGAGGGCACGGGGAGGCCGGCGTACCGCAAGACCCGGTGCGGCGATCAATGATGGTACATAGGGAGAAGGGGATAGAGGCGACAGGTGGTGGGGCGTCGGCACAAGACGTAGTGCGCCGACGGCGTCGCGTGCCCCTCTTGCGCCCCGCGTGGGATGTCACTTGAAAAGCTCACCGGTGTGCTTGCACCCGCCGCCACCCGACTGCGCTCCCCCACGTCACAGCGCTCTGCACTGGGCGTCGAGGACCCCCGCACGCGTACCCTGTCAGCCGACTTTCGACGCCAAATTGGGTCCCCGTGTCCAGTTACAGCCAATGAGCGGAAGGTGAGGACACACGGCAACGTGGCGTGGCCAACGCCGCCGGTCTGTTCCGGGCACCGGCACTGGGGCCCACAGCGTAGACCCCCTCGGTGCGCCTTGCTGTCCGACGAGGAGCGCCCTGCATGCTGCGCGCAGGCCACCTTTGTACACACACACGGCACCAGAAGAGCACTGGGAATCACCCCCTTTTTGCCAGACCCCCTGAAGGCGTCCCGTTCTGGCCACGGAAGGATCTGGAGTGGGGCCCACTCGCACGAGGCGCAATGCCTGTTGGGAAGCTGCGTGTCGCCTCTCAGCTTGGCGGACAGCCACCCGCTGGGCGGGTGGCCCGCCCGAGTGCAAGGCGCTTCGTGCAGAATGTGGGGTTTCCGTCGTCGCTGACGCAGCGTGTCCCGGGATTGGTGGGCGGGTGCCGCCCCCCCGCGTGGCCGTTTCTGTCGAGGTGCGCCCCGCGTCGCCAGCAGCGCACCGAAAAAAGCACCGAGATTCCGTGACGACCAGAGAGAAGAGAATTCGGCCGAGCGCGCGCGTCCTGACAGCCGTGCCATTCAACGGCGCGTTGGCGTCGGTGACGCCCCCGCGTCTTTGATGGGGGGGGGGGAAACCGTCGGCCCCGCCCGCCCAGTGCCGACGTCGCCGCGGGCGGCGCGACGCGGTTTGGCAGCTGACGTTGCCCGCCCGTGGGCGCGGCGGCCCCCCCCCCACCCCGCCGCCGTCACCACCGCCCGTGACCGTCAGACAAATTGACCAGCCCGACGGGAGGTTTTCCCGTGCAGGCGCTCGTCGCTGGACAGGGCTGCAGACGGGAAACTCCCGTCATGGACATTGTTCGGGGGTGTCTCGAGTTTCCTTCGGTGCACAGGCCTGGTGGGCTTAATTGCGCTAATGAAAAACGGCATAAGGACGTCCCAAGGACATGTTCAATACCCTCCTCAGTTCCCGGATTTACCGTTGCGGCGGGGCCTGCGCTTCGTACGGCACCCGTACGGTACGCTTTAATCGTGCTGATTACGCATCATATTATCTGTGCGTGGCGGCCCTCATGCTCGCCTATTGTTCCCTCGCATGCGTAGGAGGCAGGCAACCAGCGCAAACAATGCTGACCCCGAACGAGCAAGCACAGAAGCTCGAACCTAAAAAATGAACAAAGCGAGACGCCCGAAACACCAGGGGAGGGCAGCTACGGGAGGCACGACGAGCAAAAACCCAAGCGGACAAGAGGACACTACAGCTCCTTCTCTCCCACGTCAATCGGCGTTACCCATGAGCACGCGCGCCGCCCCGCGGCGCGCGGCCGCCTCGCGCATCTCCATGGGCGTGCGCTTGCGGCGAGTAGGCGCCTCCTCCTCATCCTGGTCCGAACACGTGACCATGTCGTCGCTTGAGTCGTCGGCGGCGCGTGCGGCCCACATGCCCTCGGGCACCCCGCCGTCGGCGGCACGTGCCGCCCAGTTGCCCTCGCGCGCCCGGCCGTCAGCGTCGCGTTGCGCCGAGTTGCGCTCGGGTGCCAAGCCTGCCCCCCTCTGGGCACGCGACGCGGCATCCACGTTGATGCCGTCACTGCCAAGCGACGACAGGGCAGCACAGGAGCGCTCTTCGATAGCGGGAGCAGAGACTCGAGCGGCTTCACGCCCTGCCGTAGAGGACGCCGCTGGGGAAGGTTGAGGGCGAGTGGCGTCAGCGCGAAGTGGATTGTCGCCGTCCGTCACGTGCAAACCGTTTCGCACCGATGCTCCCTGCGGGGCCAAGATCCTGCTGACAGTCTGCAGCTCAATGATCCACTCCGGGCGATGCCCACTGTTGAGGCAGCCCGCCCCGCCCACCGGGGAGGTGTCGACCTCTGCATCGTCGGCATCCTCTTCGCCATCCTTGTCAGCCGCTGCTTCGGTGCCATCTGCCGCGGGCTCACCGGCCTTGGCCGAAGTGCGCATCTTCAGATGAGCACGGATCTTGGTGGCGGCCACTGCAAAGTACGCAAGGCGACAGGCGACAGCGCGCGGTCCCCCCTCCGTGGGGCCGCTCTCCGAGAAGCGGTGCAGAACTCGGAAGTGTGAGAACACCGCCGCAACAGCCCGCACGAGGCCTTCGCAACAGGAGTGGTCAATGAGGAAGCGGTCATCATCCAAGAGCCACTTGGCGTCCTCACGGGAAAAGAAGATCTCAAATTTGGACGTGGTTCCGCGCAAGCGGCGCAGAGTACCCTTTCCCAGGTCCTCATTCACGTGCGATGCGAAGGCCGAAACAATCTTGGCGCCTACCTTCTGATAGAAGTGGGAGATGACGCGGTGAAGGTACTGGTAAGCAATGGTGCCAGGCATGGATGGAGCGTCGGTCGGTGGCGTGCTCTCGGCGCTGGGAGCTGCCCGACGTCGGGGGCGCCGCGGCAATCGCCACGAGCTCTCCAACATGCGCACCGCCTCCTTGGCGCTGACCCGAAAACGATTCATAGTCCAGTCTCGGAGGAAGATGTTGACGTCCTTGGTCGACAGCCAAACGTCTGCGGTGCATGTGCTGTTGAGGAACAAGCCACGAACCCACTCGCCAAGGTCGGTCTTCAACTGCAGCACCCACTTGGCGTCCTGGGTCTCCATCTCGTCCTGCGTGCGCGGGTCTGGCAGCGCCGCCGAGGCGCCGGCAGCAGTGGCGCTGTCCGGCGCCAACGCTGCCGAAGCGATGCCGCTTGTCGGTGCCCGAACCGCCAAGGCGCGCGCCACGCTGGCAGCGACGTCCGCACCGACCTGCACGACGACGCGGCGCTGCAGGATCATTGCAACAGACAGCTGGTCGGCGACCTCGGCGACTTGATCGGTCTTCTGTGTGAGCGCTCGGATATTGCTGTTGGTCACCGCGAGCTCCTTGCGTGTCACTGTCACCTCCCGTCGAACGCTTGCCATGGCCTCCTTGTGAATGCGGCCCATCTCGGAAACCTCCGAGGCGATGACAGCAGTCGCGCCCAAAGGAGCAGCAGCAGCAGACGAGCCTGGCTGCGGGCGTCCATGTGGCGGATTGTGCCGCGCACGACTGGGCGGTGGGCTTGGAGACCGACTGACGGCGGCCGCACGGCCGCGGCGAAACCCGACAGGAAGTGTCGACACAGGACCTGCCATGGGTCTCTGCAGTGACGACTGGGGAGGCTGGAACGGGGCGCGGTTTCCACCAGCGGCGCGATGATCAACGTCGGCGTTGTAGCCGTCCTCCATCGCGCCGCCGTCGATGGCCTCGGACAATGAGCCGCGCACGGGCGGGGCGGGTGTCCATGCCGCCACGTCCGCCGCGCGAGGCGCGGGCGGGGCGGGCGTCCATGCCGCCAAGTCCATTGCGCGAGGGCGTGGTGTGGTGCAGACCGGCGGCACACCAGGTGATGCAGGTGGTGTCCAGTTTGGACGCGCGGCAGGCGGCGCGGTCATCCGCGGGGCGCGTCGCACCGCGCGGCGCCGCGAGCGCGCGGCAGCTGCGACAGCGGCTGCGTCTGCGGCACCCCGGCCGCCGCCGTGCATCCGAACGCCACTAGCGGCGCCCATGCTCGATGTGGCCAAGCCATTGTTGAGACCCTCAGCGCCGTTGCCCACCGCGCGGGAGCCGCCACGAGAGGCTGCCGCCGCCGCCGACTGGCTGAGTTGGCCCAGAGCCGCCCCCGCAAGGAACGGGCGGGCGGCGGGTCGGGAAGTGCTAACGGGGGGAGCCGTTGCATGCTGACCCGAAAGGAAGACGTACTCGTGCTCGGCGCCGTGACTGTACGACGAAGGGTGGGGCACGCCTGCTTCACGGCGTCCGGGGGCCGGTCCTTGGGGTGGAGGCGGGGGCGGGACGACGGCCGCAGTTCTGCTGGAAAAAAACATGCCGTCAGGAAGCGACATTGTGCATCAAAATGGGAGGCAGCATGGAGGCAGAAATCAGGCGGTGAGGAAGCAGGTTGGAGGGGCGAGCCGGGGGAGGAAGTTGGAGGTGTGGGGGATGAGAAAGGGGGGAGGGAGGGGGGGGAATGTCGGGGCCAAGGGGTTGGTGGAAAGAGGACGCGGCAGCAGACGACAAAGACAGATAAGCGAAGTGGATGCACACAGGTGGGCGTGAGCGGTTTGGCAGCTCGTCAGATGCAAGCGCAGCGGAGGGTCACGCCCGTACAAATACCCTCGGAGGCATGCTGGAGACGGCTCTGGCTGCCGCGGTAGCGTGACACGTCCGTGGCCCATGCGGCGCGCCCCACGGAGCGGCTGTGCGACAGGTCCACGCGCAAGCAATGGTCTCCCCGGTCCGCCTCACATTCCCCGAGGCAACGCACGAGGAGATATGGCACGACACACGACGAGTGAGCAGCGGGTGTGACGTGGGTGGAGGAGTGGCGACGCGGACGCGGCGCTAGGCTGCAGAGTTCCTGCATATCGTCGGTGAACTGGTCGGAGATCGGCGGGAGCTAGCTGTTGCCGGTCCAGGAATGCGGCGGAGGTGGCGGATAGTCACTTGGACATCTCTGTGCGTGGCGGCGCCGAACGATTTTGGAGAAGCGGATCATCGCTGACGATGCATTGGCTTGAAATGAAGCGCTCGCGAAAAACATATCCGCAACTATAGGGGTGCTACTGGGCCCACTCGATGCAGCCATTGGTCGGTGCCGAAAATGATGAAGATGCCTGTCCAAAAGGGAGGTTTCTTCGGCCGGCAAGTACGACTCAGACAGCACTCTCTTGACCGGCAATGCCACTTACACGTAAATAAAAACCGCATTCCCGCGTACGCGCCTCTGCGAAGCGGCCAGAAGCGCCTCTCATCCGGCAAAAAAGCACTCGTCCTCGCTGCCGCAGGTTGACCCGACCAGCCCGCGCCCGTTCCGTAGGGTACAAGACGTTTTCTAGCAGACCGCGTGAGTGCATCGTCTACCAACATCGTCGCCTTTCATTTTCTTTTGTGGGAGGGGGGGGGGGGGGGGGGGCGAGACGGGCGCCGTCCCGGCCAGATTGCTTGCTTGATTTCCGGGGTCGTCGAGGGCGTCTCGTGCGGCTGTGTCTGCGGTCTTGGTGTGTCACTTGGCCACGCAAGTGATTGCCTTCTGGCCGCTCCTGCCGCCTTGTGCCATGTACGGGAGCCATAGCGCCAACAGGCCTAGTGCAAGCGCCGGGCGAGTGCTGCGGCCTGAGCCGTTGCCGGGTACGGGAGCTCGACTCGGTGTTCAACTGGATCCCCGCATCGGTCGAGCACGGCAACCTCGTCGGCGTGCAGCCCGCCACTGAGCAATGAGGACCGTTGGTCGCGCTGGGGCCTGTAGCAGACTGGGTGTGTGTCGTTGGCGGTACTCTTGCGGCCAGTTGTATGCACTGCTCACCAGGCTGAACGGGCACACGGCCCCTGAGGTTTTATTCTATTCGTGCCGCTGTTTGAGGCAGGCGCAGCGCTGCTTCTTTGTGTCTACGTGAAGGGGCATCAGAGGAGTTCATGGCCTGGCTCGATGGACACGTCCTGATGGATGGTCTTTGTCGTGAATGAATACAACACCACACCGGGCATCGTCGGCACTCGCCGGTCGTGACTCCATTGTGATGCCGCGCAGACGGCCTGGTAGCGGTGTGGCGGTGTTTTCTGTACGTCCTTCTTTTGCCTTGGAGTCTCGTTTTCGGCTACACTCACTTATGTTCAGGTTCGGAAGTTTGCGTGCTCCCTTCTACTGTTTTCGCGTCGAGAGAACCGTGCGGGGGCGGTGGGGCGAGCTCGTCGTGCGCGCGCCGTGGGTGGTGGAGGGTGCCGCTGCTGACGCGAGCTCAGTCGACTTTGCCGCTCCAGTCGCCCAGACTCTCGTATATAACGTCGGCTACCCTTCCCTTTGCGCTTGTCCGACGACTGCAGCTTCTCCAGTCTTCCATACAGAGCACTCTCCGCCGCCACCTACCCACTTGCCCCTCCTTACCACGCCCATCGACCACCCACTACAACACCCACGCCATGTCTTCGCCGCCGGCTTCCATCCGTCCCCGTGTTCGCTGTGACTACTGTGTTGCCACCTTCGCCACGGCTGCCAACATGGCGCGCCACGTTCAAGCGTCCCATCGTAACGAGAGCCGGCTCGTCGGTGTTCGTGCGCCGCGCGCAGTCGTCGACATTGTCTTCGGAACGTTTGGGGTCAGCAGCGCTGTGGGCCCTGACCTGCTGGACGAGGACCCCGCGCCGGTCCCGCTGTCGTCGGACGCGCGGCCGCTCTTCTCAGTCGACGTCGACGCCGAGGTCGTCGCCGCTGCCGACTGTGCCACCACCGCGGATTTGCGCACGCCTGTGGCCACGGGCGTCGCCAATACCGAAGCCACTGCGGTGGTACAGGCGCCCGTCATGGAGGGTGTCACCAGCTGCGCGCCTCTTCTGCAGGAGTCTGGCTCGGAGGGCGACGGCCTGCCTCCCGCGCTTGTGTCTGACTCGGAGGACGACGACTTCCATGAGCCGGTCGTTTCTTCCCACATTGTCGACATGGACGTGCCCCCGCTCGTCGACGATTCGGATGACGACGGCGCGCACCTGCGCGTGGATGGTGCGGATGCTGGCGACCATGGCGTCACCTCGTCGCTTCTACGCCTCGTACTCGATACGGACGATGAGAATGACGATGGTGCTGGTGGCAGCTACACGTCAGAAAGTGGTGGTGCCGCAGAGTACTGTGTGTTCGATGACGTGGACAACTACCTCAACCCGACTGTTGGAGGGTCATCGGCAGACCGTGCCTTCATGCCCCGGCACGTGTTCATGAGCAGCACGGCGGCGCGCATCCGGGCATATTACGAGCGCCTGCCCGAGGCGTCCATGTCTATGCCAGTCGTCGACTCGGCTTGGGTGTCCCGCCCCACCCGGTTTAACTCCCCCGCGCTACGCGGCGCGCTACGCTTTGCCTTGACGGCGGGCGGCAGCGGTCTCAGCGAGCCAGACCAAGTCCGATACGCCCAAACCTTGCGTGCTGTTGAGCGCGAGGCGACAAGTGGAACGGACACCCGTGGCCCCGTCACATCCATGTTTGAGTCATCTCACAGCTTCTTGACGGGCACGCGTCGCGAGGTCAACCGCGTGCTGTCGGAGCGCAACTGGCAGGTCGTGCCGATTGACGTCGGCGGTCGAACGTTCCAGTTTTACTACCGTGACATCCTCCTCGCTGGCATCGACGCGCTCGGCGAGGCCCAGTCTGTTTTTTTCGGCCCGAATGACGCAGCCGCCCGCGCGGACGAGAACAATGTGGTGGCCCGGCATGCCGCCGTCGACTTGGACGGTGACGACCATGGGCGCGTGCGCCGCGGGTCGCTAGACAGCGACCTCTACCTCGCGAGCGAGCGCGAGGTGAAGAGGCTGCACGGCGCTGAAGCGCGGGTTATGGGCGTGCACCTTCACGCAGACGAGGCGCTTGTATCTTGGTCAGGTGCCAACTACATGTTCCCCATCCGGGCCAAGTACATCAATGTCGGCGACGGCGGTGGGCACTGGGTGACGGTCGGCTACGTCGAGCACGTGCCCAAGCCCGTGGAGAAGACGGTCGCGGCACGTGTCGCGGCGAGTGACACGCGCAATGATCTGTTCCAGCGCTGTCTGGCCGTGTCGTTGCGCCGGTTGGTGCGCGCCAGTGAGACTGGTATTTCTGCACAAGTGGCGGGCCACGGGACGGTGCGCCTCGTGCCTCGCGTGCTGGGCCTCGTTGTCGATCAAGTCGAGGAACGGAACGTGCTCGCACTCATGGGCAACCGGTGCAACTACTTCTGCTCACAGTGCATGGAGGACAAGCGCGTGGCCGGCTCCCTGATGGGCATCCGCGCTATTGACCGCGACGTCATTACTACACTTGATGCGCAGCTGGCCGCCGCTCTTGTCCGTGAGCAGGACCCACGACAGTGCCGCCGCCGCGCACTTGGTCAGCAACACAGCGCCCTGGCGTTTGTGCCAGCCCTCGGCGCCGTCCACGGCCTCTCTACCGGCGGGAGGGACCTGTACCGCATTGTCTCCTTCGATGTGCTGCACGTTTGGAAGCTTGGATTCCTTCGTCTCCTCGCGCAGCGGCTGCCGTCTGTGCTGATGGCTTATTGCAGTGGCAGCGGAGGTGCTCGCCTGGGGTCCGTTGCGGCCACTTTGGACGCGATCAACCTCCGTGGTTTCCACCTCGGTCGCAACTGCAAGGCCATCCCCGCGCCTCCCGGGTATGTTTTCCTGCGTCGTTGAATCATGCGCGACTGCGCCGAGGGCGAATCTCTGCACTTGAATATGCATGGACGAGCATGTGGGGTCGACATCCAGCGCGTTCGAAGGGGTGCTTGCGGCCACGAACAGCTCTGACCTCTGATCGTAAAATCTGCTTCCTTGCGCCCCGTTTCTTGCATCCTTCGTCATCGGTCCCCCTCTACAAGTGCTTCGTGACCATGAAAGACGCACAGGCAACGATGACGGGTCGCAGCTGGCGCCATTTCAGCTGTTTCTGGCCATTCATCGTGGCGGGCGCCCTGGGCCCTGCCGAAGCAGCCAGTTCCTCCGACTCCGGCTTGGACGGTGACGCTGTCGCTCCCGTCAGCGTCGCGCTGGCGGCGCGCGCGCCGCAGTCCCAGACAGGCAGTGAAGATGACGGCAGCGAGCTGTCGCTTGTGGCCGACACTGCCGATGCCCCCGAAGAGATGCGCGACACGAGTGGCACCTCACCAGGTCCAGACGTGATCGACACGGACCGCTACCGAGACGTCTTCGGCGACGTGCAACTGCACGACGCCATGTTGGAAATGTTTTGCCAGGCGGCCCAGTTGGGCGGCAACCTTTTCGGCGACAACGTCGCGGACACGGCGGTCACGTCCGAGGAGAAGATTGAGCTCATGGAGGCCCGCGCCACGGCTCTCGGCGTGCACTGCCTGCAGACTTTGTACGGCCACATCAACACTTCCAAGGTGCATCGCCTCGTCCGGCATCTGGGCGACGAGCTGCGCGGCCGCGGCAACCTCTGGGAGGGGGATACATCCGAGAACGAGAAGCTGCACTCGAGCTGCAAGCGCATGTTTCAACGCAGCAACAAGCGCGGCCCGACGGTGGCGCTCCAGATGATGCGCTGTGACGAAGCGCAGTCTGCCGTGCTGCGCGAGTTGCAGGAGGCGGACATCGGTGCTGCTGCACAGGCTTCGCCGGACTCCAGCCGTGGCAGTGGGAACGACGCAGCCTCTGAAGAGCCTACCACGCTCACCGAGCATCTGTCGTTCACCGGCCGCGGCCGCCGTGAGTACGTCGGGAATGTGCGCATCTCCCCTGACCTCGAAAAGTTGGGGGTATTGCTCGGCCTAGGCGACGGGGACTGGGTGACCGTGCATCGCACCGCAAGGATCATGGCACGGTTTGAGTGGGGCGCTACGACCGTCATGCAGCACGTGCGCGCTGCCCCTAGCTTCATGGGGAAGCCGTGGTTTTCTTCCGTGCGGTACGAGGCGCCGGACGGCGCGCTGCAGTGGGGCCGGGCGCGGTTGGTGCTGCGGTCGATTGGTGGCACGCGAAGGAGCTGCATCGTCGTGCAGCGCTTGCGCCGAGTCGAAGCGCGTCCCGGGTGCGTCCTTTCACGATTTGGGTGTGTTCGCCTCGCATGGGACTTTGAATCGGACACCGATGCCCACCCCGCCCTTGAGCTCGTGGACGCGACGCGCGTCCTCCGCGTGGAGGACCTCCAAGTCGACTGGTTCGAGTTGTCGGACCGCCTGGGACTCTTTGCGACTCCTGCGAACCAGCGCTCCACTGCGGAGGAGCGACGCGCTACACGTTTCTTCACCAATGTCTTTTACCCGTGGACAAGCCGCTCGATGCGGCCCGGCTTTTGATGCGCACAGGGTTTCCCATTTTCTTTGCGCGGCGTGTGTTGCATGCGGCTGGGGAGTTCTTCCGCGGTAGCGTAGTGTTTGCGTACATCTGGACCACGTCACACGCTTGTCCCCATTGTCCAGAGCCCCATGCTACTGACGTTACCTCCCCTCTTCGGGTGCGCCGTCTTGAGGATATCGCCCGGTGGCGGCGCGTTCGCTTCCTCGCCCCGTCCTGGTCCCTTCGCCCCGTCTGTTAGCTGGAGGAGTGCGGGAGCCGTCATCGTTGACCTCCCCCTCTGGCAGTCAGACCTCCTGCCTCGCGTGTCGCACCGGTGACGAAGTGTCGTTTCTTTTTTTTAGCTTGGCCGTGGGACAACGCGAAAATCGCACGGGACCAGCATCAGCGGCCTCAGTTAATCGCGATGGAGTTGCCGATCGACAGCTGGTACTGAAGGTCGTCTTATTCTCCTTCCCACGGGCTTGCCTCGCATTTGGTGCCCGATACGGCGCACTCCAGGCCATCGAGCATGATTATGAGGACCCACGCCCTGTAAGAGTCCTCATTGGTTGATTATAAACCGGACTACAGACGTGGCCTCGCCAAAGGCCGCGAAACCACGAGACCAAATAAAGAAAACGGCCAGTACCTTGCACGAAGCAGCCAAACGGGAGTTTTTCCCGTTCAAGCTCCCGTCACCGAACAGCGACCTCGACGGGATTCCCCCCGTGCAGACGGCCCCTCGACGAAACTTCCGTCGGGCGCCCCGTCCTGGTGTCCAGTCTTCTGACGACGGCGGTGGCGACCGCGCCCGACCCGGTGCCGGCGTGGCGTGTGCCCCTGCGGCCGGCGGCCACGCGGCGTCGCGCCGACCCGTTGGCGTGCCCCCCCGTGCGGCGGCGCCCCCACCCCACGGACGGGGTCCGGCCGCGTGTGCACCGCCGACGGCGGCGCGTCTGCCTCGTCGGCGGCGCCGCCGGTGCGCCCGGCAGGGTCGACCCGACGGGGAGGGGGCGCGGCCGCGCGCCCGCGGCCGCGCCCGTCCCCTCGGCGCGGCGCCGCGCGTCCCCGCCG
>ENA-ORXT01001840-ORXT01001840.1-marine-metagenome-genome-assembly--contig:-NODE-1840-length-27094-cov-3.812599_pt1 | contig 27094 bp, 25 predicted proteins | sample MGYA00237868_ERZ511482 | MGnify/ENA metagenome assembly ERZ511482
CGAAAGCGATATCTTCAAACGGCAAAAGAGCAACGTCGCCTAATCTGCTTCTAATGTCAGCTGAAACATTTGACCCAAACCAGCACTCATCGAGAATCTCTTCTTTTGAATGGATCCATGCTTGATGGCTAAATAATTCTTTTGAAGCTGCAAGCACATCGTTAATCTTGGTTTCATCACAATGAAGCCAGCGAAATCTCCCCTCGCCTGACAACAAGTTTACGTTAGTCATCATTTCTTGAGGAAGAGATATTAAGCTATCGCCACAATCAACCTGACCGTGATCTGCAGTTACTACTAAGCGTGTCCCCTCAGGCAGAGCGGAAATGATGTCGGAAACCAAGCTATCTGCAAAAGAAACTTCCGCATCAAAGTAATTTCCAAAACCATATTCATGCGAGACTTTATCAACTCCATCGTAATAACAGTAAATAAATTTTTCTCCATCAGCGGCAAGTGTACGGACATTTTCAACTAGTGTCGAGATGGTTCTATAACCGCTTAGCTTACTCCCTCTCCATCCAGCTGAAGTAAACCCTGTATTCTCAAATTCTGCTTTTGCTACATAGGCTATAGGGTTCCCAAGAAATGGATCATACGGCTGGACCATAGCTGGTGGTACTATTTTTCTTAAGTCAGAACCTTTTGTATCAGCCCACCTTAGGGCATTTAAAACATATCCATCTATCAAAAACCTGTAACCCACTATTCCGTGTTCCCCAGGAGGTAGAGAAGTTGTAATCGACGTTAACGCTGCTGAGGTTGTAGAGGGAGCAACAGTAGTAATTGGCCCTCCATTTAATCCACTGAGACATGGAGTTATATCTGATCTATCTTGTAGCTGTTCCCAACCTAATCCGTCTAAGACTAATAATACCGTCGGCCCATCATGTGGAGATAAGTCGGCTGGCAAGACGGTGGGATCACTTTTGCCTAGCAGTACCGATATTAGATCAGTTACACACCCGTTATCGAATGCTGGTAATACTTTCTCTGGCACAAATTACTCCGTAACTCACTTGCAATTAGTATTAATCTAATACCAAGACTAGATCATTCACATTATTCAAGAAAATTATTATATTTCTTCGGCTAATGTTACATCATCAGGCTTTGACTCTTTTGAATTCAGCAGAAGACCAATTGCTCCTACAACTATCAAACAATCAGCTATGTTGAAGATAGGCCACCAACCAAGATCAATAAAATCGACGACTCCACCGTCTAGGAATCCAGAAGTATCACCTCTGAAAGCACGGTCTGCAAAGTTACCTAAAGCACCACCTGCAACCATCCCAAATAAAATAGAGTTCAACTTATTTGTAGATTTCCAAGCAAGATATAGCAGCACAACAGACATAATGAGAGCAAGAATTCCGAACAGATAACCCAGACTCTCACCACTACTGAATGCTGCGCCTTTGTTATATGCTAAATGAAATCTGGCACCGAAAATTAAATCGATGCATGAATCAGTGCTGGTAGAACAAGCACCAGCATCTAAGCGGCTCTCCGCCCAACTCTTGGTAATCTGATCAAAGAAGATACCAACCCCGGTCACCGCTAACGCAATTCTTAATCCGGGAGACATGTACTTATCTCTAATATCTTGTAAATTTTCTGACATGTTTGGATCACCCAGCGTTAAACGCTCTGGGCGAAGCGGATATATTATGAGATCTATAATTTGCTAAGATATCTATTGTTAGAAACATTTACAGAAACATCGATGTTTTATGTTCAACACATACAGAAGCTTCAGGAATGAACTCAAGCCTTGCTTTTGGAATCACATCGCCAGCTGAAGTACATAGGCCATAAACTCCTTTTTCAAGTCTTTCAAGTGCCATATCAATTTCTTCAACAGCTTGCCTAGCTTGTGCAGAGAGGGCTAAATCTCTGTCTCTTTCGACTGCTAAAGTGTCACCTTCACCTGATTCTTCATCAAATTGAACATCACCAGGATCTCTGTCTTCCATGAGGGCTCTAGCTTCTTCGGCAAGCCGATCTGCAGATGCGGTATACGTAGCTCTTTTAGATACTAATTCTTCTTTTTGTTTCTTCAACCAACCCTTGTCTTTTAAAAATTTTGCTGAAGCTGGAATCTTTGGGATAGTCGCTGCGCCTTTAGAAGTCACTTTTTTTGCCACCTTTTTTTTCACAGTCTTATTTTTAGAAGACTGCTTTTTTGTTACGTTTTTCTTTGAACTTGACTTCTTCTTTACGGAAGCTGATCTCTGTTTCTTAACAGTTTTCTTAACAGTTTTTTTAGATGACGTTTTTTTTACCGGTGTTTTCTTAGTCTTCTTATTAGCAGAAGCCTTCTTAGCAGAAGCCTTTTTAACAGACTTTTTTACAGCCTTTTTAGGCTTGACAACCTTTTTTTTGCTCTTTAAAGAACTTTTACTTACTGGCTTCTTCTTTGATTTTGTTGATTTCTTAGTTGCCATGCCTATTACCATCCATCCGGGAAAGTGAATCACCCAAAGATTAACTAGTCGCCGTATTATAGGATATAAATTTAACAATCACTCCTATTAGTAGTAATTATGAAAAATTTTATATTGGTATGTTATTTTTTTCTACCAAACCAGCCGCTGCTTTTATCAGAATCATCATCTAAGAAGCTTGTAATTGGATCTCCATCTAAAGGATCTTCGGTGGTAACCCTTCGAAGCTCTTCTAAGTATGGATCACCCGCTGACGAACCGCTATTGCTACCAGGAGGTGGAGGAGGAACAATTTTCTCTGCTTCATCTAGTTCTTCTAGGTTCTCTTCAACAAACTCTACATCTTCAACTTCAAATGAATCAGCTGTAGAATCAAAATCTTCAATTGAATCACTATCAAATACTATTTCAGAGGCACCATCATCAACATCATCGTTGTCTTCAGTTATTTCTAATGCATTCAACTCTTCAGCATCGATTAACTCTTCTTGGGTAGTAGTTTCTATCGAAAGGTTTGCTTCTTCTTCTAGAGCAGTTACAGATTCAACGTCAAGGCCTATCGGAGCGTATTCATCTGCATCAAAATCTGGAATCTCAGCTGACTCAATTGGATCTTCAACTCTTAATCGTTCAGGATCATCAAGGACTTCTGTTATCTCATTTAGAGCTTTTCTAACATCTTCTCTTCTGCTCTGCAGGTGATCTTCGAACCTAGTAACATCTTTTTGAAGAAGGTTATGGGTACCTTTCAAATCAGAAATTTGTTCTAACAAGTTTGCTCTCTCTGATTCGTGGGCATCAACAAGTTCTTTCTCAATCTTGTCTTTTCGCTCTTTAACTTCAGCTGCGGCTGCTTCTAACAACCTAGCTCGTTCACCTTCAGCTTCAGCAACAAGGGTATCTCTGTGATCTTCAGCTTCTTTCTGCATTTCACTCTTTTGCTCTTTTGCTTCTGCCAACAAAGAATTTGATTGGAACTCGGCTTCTGTTCTTAAACGTTCAGCTTCTTCTTGAGCATTGCGTATTGTTGTATCAGCGTTACTCTGTGCTGACACTAAAGTATTTCTTAAGGTTTCATCAAAGTCTTGTGAGATTGTAGGCATAGCTGGTGCTACAACTTCTGTAGGTACTTGAGCTTCTACTAGACGAGCTTCAGCTGCTAATGCTCTTTCTTCGAATTCTGCTAACTTGTTTTGCAGTCTTTCAATCTCGTCAGCCAAAGGAGGCAACTTCGCTAAAGTTCGTTGAACTTGCTCTTTAGAAAAGCCTCTCGATTCTTTCTGAAATTTTATTTGAACACTGTGCCGAAGGAAACTGATTGTATCGCTGTTTAGAACCATGTAGCTAAGGATACAACAAAGTTGTAGAAGATAAAGTAAAAACTCTCGAGAATTTTAAAATCTCTGAAAAAATTCTTGTTTTAGGCCAGTATCTTAAAGCAAATACCTAAATAAAAATAGATAATATGGATTACTTAAGCCAGAAATAACAATTCAAGCCATCATGAGGTAGATTTTATTTATTATGGCAGACAGATACGCATTTACAAGCCCATTTAGCAAAGGTGGAGAACCTTGGTTCAAAGTTGGCCAAATAGAGGTAACGACCACTGTAGCCTTGTTAATACTTACAATAATAGCAATGTTTTGGAGCGCTATCGAAGGCTCAACAGCATTACAATACCTACCCTTGGCAACAGACTCTGTTACAGAAGGCCAAGTCTGGAGAATAATATCTTGGCCTTTTTATAATGATATTAGTCTCTGGACATTCATCTCAATCGTGGTTTTATACCTGTTAGGTTCACAACTTGAGTTACAACTCGGCAAAACCGAGTACATGATTTTAATTTCTACAATAATAATTCTTCCTGCAATAATAATTTCTATTAGCGCATTTTTTACTAACCAGTCTGACGTCTCAATATTTGGAATTAGATTTATTACTCTTGGCTTGATAATTGCTATTGCCGCAATGAATCCATTTGCAATGTTTTTTCTTCGAATACCGGCATGGGTTCTAGCCGGGGCATTTGTACTGTTAGAACTTCTTAGCTACTTAGCTGAGGATGAAAATCTAGCAGCTTTATTTATCATAATTATCAGCGCTTCAATAGTATTAGCTTTGAAGTCGTTGGGCAGAGCCCATCCAACATTTGATTGGGTTCCAGCTGTACCTTTGCCAACAGAAAATACTGTCCGAAATAAAAAATCAAAAAAGTCTAAAGCAAAATTAGATTCTATTCTCACCACTCAAGATGAAGTAGAAATGAATATCTTATTAGACAAGATCTCTCACTCTGGAGAGAAATCGCTCTCAAAAGCAGAAAAGAAAAAACTAAAAATATATTCTAATAAAATAAAAAATAACGGAGAATTATAAACGTTCTAAGTCACCAAACTCAGAATTAAGTTTTTCCATTTCACTTCGAGCAAGCTTTACATCCTTCGGAACGATTAAGAAAACTTTGCTTCCTAATTTCTCCATACCTCCACCCAAGGCGTAACAAACCCCACTCGAAAAATCAATAAACCTTCTAGATAAATCTTTATCAGCAGATCGTAGATCCATAACAACGGGTTTCTCTTTGACAAATTCATCAGCAACTTTACTAGCGTCACTAAATGAATTTGGCTTTACAACTAAAGGGCCTTTAAGAACAGACTCCCACCGATTAGCAGAAGTAGGTGTTTTTGTAGTCGCCCTTAGATTTGGGATTGATTCTAGTTTTTTCTTAAAACCTGAAAAAGTATATGAATCACTTTCAAAAGTTTCATCTTCATCTATCTCTAATTCTTCTATCTCTAAATCATCATCGACTTCTAGTTCATCAATAGATTCTTCATCAGAATCAAGTTCGTCTTCAGCCCCGATAAAAGCCTTTACTGATTTAAACATTGACATCTAAAATCCTCCAAGATCATTGTATGAGAAACCTAAGATCTCTGCCCGAATAATGCTGAACCAATCCTAATATGTGTACTGCCCAGTTCAACGGCAAGTTCAAAGTCATTGCTCATACCCATCGAAAGCGAGCTTAATTCATTATCTTGCGCTAACTGGGCAAGCAATTCGAAACAATACCTCGGATCATAGTTCTGATCCCCCATTGTCATTAAACCTAAAACATTCAGATCTGCCTCTCTAGCTTTTTCGACGAGTTTTGCTACATCTTCGACTCTGCACCCAGATTTTTGGGTTTCTTCAGTTGTATTTACTTGAATGAATACCTCGGCATTTAAACACTTCCTACCCAATTTCTGTGCCAAAGAAATTCGGTCTATGGAATGCCATACGCTAACTATTTCTGAAAGTTTAGATATTTTTTTGCTTTGAAGGCCACCTATAAAATGCCATCTTGGATTTTGATTCTCACAGGTATCCAAATGTTTAGATATAAGTTCTTGACTGTAGTTCTCACCAAAATCTTCTAGACCGATGTCCATTGCATTTGCAACACTTAGAGATGGGAATGTTTTAGTTACACCAATCAAAGTAACTGTTTCTTTTGATCCGCCTGCTGATTCAACTCTCTGCCAAATTTCTTCTAGATTAGATTTGAGATCTATTTTGTCTAACATCGTTTAAGCACCTCAGCTACCTGATAGCTGACATCCATACAACTGCAACTTGTCTGGCAGCATCTTTTCGTACCCTGTGACTGAACCAATTTTCATCTGAGGTACACGCTGCTGGTTGAGGAACGGGCCAACCAACTTGTTTACAAGCTGAAGAAACACCTTTATACATATCTAAAGCTGGAAGGCTATTTGATGTTTCCCCAATGATCTCATCCCCAAACTTGTTAGCCATCAAGTCTAAATCATTTTTACCGAACTCATATTTAGAGACACTAATGTGAGGACCCAACACCGTTGCGATTGGCGTTGATCCAAGTTTTTCTAAGGCTAAAGCCCCTTGCTCGATAATTCCTGCTTCAAGACCTCGCCAACCAGCGTGCAAAGCAGCTACAGCATTCGAACCAATTAAGATAACTGGCGAACAGTCTGCAGTAGTGACCGATACAGGGCAGTTAAATGAATTGGTTGCAATACCATCTGCATCTGCAATGAAACCAGTGGCTTCATTAATTACAACTACCTTTGATCCGTGGACTTGTCTGACCCAACTCCAAGGAAGATCAACAATGTTTTTTCGGTTCTTATCTAGAAGTTGTGGATCAGAATCTAGTTTAAAATTACCATCCGAAGCGTCAGAAAAAACAATGTTGTATTGTATGTTGTCTGTTGCTATACGTCTTATGTCCATTTACTTCAAGAACGAAGGAATATCAAAATCATCATCAATTTCACTTGACTCACCAAAAAAGTCTGCCATTTCTTTATTAGATTCAGACACAGGTTTTCGAGTTGTTCTTGCAGCAGATTTTGTGCGTTGCTCGCGAACATCTACATCACGTTGAGAAGACTTCCTAGTAGAAGTATCCAAATCAATATGATCAAATCCTGTCGCTATCACAGTTACCTGAATATCGCCATCCAAATTCTCGTCGACAACAGTACCAAAAATGATGTTGGCATCAGGATGTGCTACATCATGTATTATTTCAGCAGCTTCATTCACTTCAAATAATCCAAGCTCGCTTGAACCAGTAATTGTTAGCAATATTCCTCTGGCTCCATCGATCGAGGCTTCTAATAATGGGCTCGCTATAGCTGAACGAGCAGCTGACAACGCTCTACCTTCACCAGAAGCACGCCCAATCCCCATTAAAGCACTTCCAGCATCGTGCATAATCATTCGAACATCTGCAAAGTCTGTATTAATTAGACCAGGAGTTGTGATTAGGTCTGCAATACCAGAAACACCCTGTAAAAGAATTTCGTCCGCCATTCTAAACGCAGAAACCATAGAAGTATTCTCATCAGCTATTGAAAGTAGCCTGTCATTTGGAATTACTATTTGGGTATCAACTTTTTCTTTAAGTTTATGAATACCATCTTCGGCTTGGGTAGCTCTTCTACGACCTTCAAATCCAAACGGTCTGGTTACCACAGCAATAGTCAACGCACCCTGACTTTTTGCTACCTCGGCGATAATTGGAGCAGCACCTGTCCCGGTACCACCACCTTCACCTGCAGTAATAAACACCATATCTGCACCATCGAGTGCGTCAGAAATTTCGTCACGGTGGTCTTCAGCTGCTTGTTCGCCAACCGTAGGATCGCTGCCTGCGCCCAGCCCCCTAGTTAAATCTCTACCTACATGTATCTTTGTTTCAGCATCGCTCATCAAAAGAGCTTGCGCATCAGTGTTAACTGCAACAAACTCAACACCGCGCAAGCCGGCATCAATCATTCGGTTAACTGCGTTACAGCCTCCGCCGCCTACTCCTACGACCTTTACTACAGCTACATGGTTTTGGGAATTCATTTATTTCCTTGATATCTAAATACAACTAACTGTGAGCTAGTTGACTCTAATGTAGGCATCAATTTCAGAAATTGAAATTAATACATACAAAGAAACCTACACCAAGTAAACACCTAGGGCTAGCACTAGGGATCATTGCTTGGGGCAGGTTCGGTATCTAAACTCCTAATATCGCCATCTGGGCAGTTTTCTAGCCTTGTCACAGTTGGGAAAGAAGGCACTTGAACATCAATGGCTGCTAAGCAAGTTAAGTCAACTTTCTGTAAAATCGCTTCCAAATCAAGACTTTTTTCGGCTATGTCTTCGCCTAGACCGAATTCAACTGAACCACCACTCTTGAGATCTGCAACCATCCCACCATTTTCATTGACCTGATAGTTCTCTAACAGTTCTTTGTTGTTTGCACTGAGTTCTGTCCAAAGGTTTACAAATCCCCCTATATTATTTGAAACGGGAGTACCTAAAACTCCATCTGATGATTCTGCTGATAGAACTGGATAGTTCTCTGGAATCTCATTCACTATTTCTAACTGGATACCGTCTGAATCTATTAAGATGTAGCCGGTTTCGCCAGGAACAACTGCAAATGGAGAACGTTCTGTAATTGAGATTATTAGATCACCTGAAAATACTCTTCTCTCAATATCGACCGACCGGACGGTGCCAATATCTAAAATTCTTGCTTTAATCTCATCTACTCCAACATCGTACATTGGCTGGCCAATAGTAACCTGTGCGGAATTTAAAATTGTGTTGTAGTCGGTACGCGTGTTGCCTTGCACTACAACCCGCTCAACATCTGTGAGAGGTGAATTTGCAAAAAAAAACCCACCTAGAATCAATACAATTAAGCCGATTAGAATAGAAATTGTTTTGTAACTTCCTGTACGTTGCTCACCTGTGCGACGTTTCTTATTCTGACGGAGGTTCCCCGAATATGATGACTTACGCACAGGCACAAAAAGATTCTAGATCAAGATGAGAAAAAGAACTACATATCTGTAATTTAAATAGACTTCTGATGCGGATAATTTTGGAATGAACCAGAATTGATGGAAATTACATTATGAACTTAACATGAACATTAAAAAAGAGTATTCTTTTGTGCTCAAATGTTTGTACAGTACTATCAGAGTATTAAAATTATTAAGGCGGATTATCACATGGCAACCACTACTAGAGAGAATTCTACGAGTGAAAAAATACTAAACCTAAGTGAAAGCCTTGGTCATTTAAGTCAAGCCATAAACAGATATAACAGATCTATTGCTCCTTTTATTCGTGAAGATCAAAACCAGCTAGCTGTACTTGGTCATATCAAAGTAGTTCGAGAAAATCTGAAAACATGTCAGGGTGAGATCAGCCAGGCCTTAATTAAAAGAATATCTGAAGATTTAGATAACCTTAAAAAACAAGTTGATGCTCGTGTTCAAGCTACTCCTATAAAAGACGACAACATAACTGAACTACGTACAGCTCTTAAAAAGGCAGGCCTCGCTGCTTTTTCTGCAGATGAACCTTTCGTCGCAGATGTGACTACGTTACCCGTACCTGGTCCACCTGGAGCAGCTAACGCTGCTAGGAACCACATCCTGTAAAGACATCGCCACTCTCGCCTAGCTAGCTAAAACCGATCAGTTTGTTCTCTGGATGGAGTTCAAAGCCTGTTTTTTCACGGACTTTTTCTTGTATTGCCTGAATGAGCAAATAAACATCTTCTGCTTTTGCATCACGATCAGCTTGGATAAAGTTTGCATGCTTTTCTGAAACTTCGGCAGTACCTATCCTGAAACCTTTTAAACCACAATTATCGATTAGCCTCGCCGCATAGTCTCCATCTGGATTTGCAAATACACTTCCAGCGTTTTGTCCACCTGGTTGATTCTCTCTGCGCCATTTAACAATATTGCTGATAGCGGTTTCTGAAGTTTCTTTATCTCCAGGTTCAAGTTCAAAGGTTGCAGAAACAACAATTTGATGGGGCAACAAATTTGAAGTTCTATAACCAAGCTCCATAGCTTTTGGATCTAACGATGTTAACTCCCCAGTTGCCAAGTCATATACATCTGCGGTAACTAATGACTCTGCCATGTCTGAGCCATGGCCACCTGCGTTCATTCGTACAGCTCCTCCGATAGAGCCAGGAACCCCAACCGCCCACTCAAACCCCGCTAGAGAAGCAGCCGCTGACTTTCTGGCTGCAATTGGTAGGAACGTTATTCCTCCAGCTATTAGACGATTTTCTGTTATCTCAACAAAGTCAAAACCTGAACCAAGCTGAATTACAAGGCCACGAAACCCGCTATCTGAAACTAACAGATTAGATCCTTTACCGACCACTAGAACATCTAAATTAAATTCTTTAACAACTTCAGATACATCTGAGAGCTCTTCTACATCATGGATCTCAACAAACACATCGGCTGACCCCCCTACTTTATAGGTACATAAAGATGCCAGGGAATAGTCGAGTTCTGCAGGCAAACCATTTGCAGCTAAACAGGTCTGTACTTTTTGAGGATCAAACTCGCTCAAGATAAACCTTTCAAAACCTGATCTGGAATTTCTGTAAGATCGCCGGCTCCAAGAGTCATACACAGATCTCCATCTATCAATGTCGCTACGAGATGAGTCACAACGTCATCAAGAGATTCAATATAAGTGACATTTGCTGAAGAATCTTCTTTTTCGACAATATCTGCGATCAATTTGCCTGTAATTCCTTCTCTTGGTTTTTCTCCACTCGAGTAAATACCAGTAACAATAAGTTCGTCGGCTTCTGCAAACGAAGTTCCAAACGAATCCCAAAGCTGTTCTGTGCGACTATAACGGTGAGGCTGAAATACAGCGACGAGACGCTTTGGGTTAGTACTTCGACCAGCCGCTAACGCTGCTTGCACTTCAGTAGGAAGGTGAGCGTAATCGTCCACTAAAGTAACACCATTTGCATTTCCACGTTTTTCATAGCGTCTACCAACACCACCAAAATTTGCTAGCCCGGCAACAACTTTATCTATATCAGCACCAAGCTCGTAAGCCATCGCAATCGCAGCAACTGCATTTAGCCCATTATGTAAACCAGGTTGCGGGATTAGCACATTGTAGGAATCTGTATCGTGAGTGACTGTAAATAAAATACCTTCCGAGCTAGATTCAATATTGCCCATAACCCAGTCAGCGTCTTGTGAAGTTCCATAAGTTGTGCACGTGGAGTTCTGTTTTACTAGCGTGACAAGTTCAGCGGCTCCAGAGTCATCTAGACACAGAACTTTAGGGCCTTCACATTGTGAAACAAACTGCACAAATGCTTTCTTTAGATTTTCAAATCCACCGTAATGTTCAAGATGATCGGGTTCAACATTTGTGACAATAGATCCAAATAAATCAAGCTCAACAAAAGTGCCATCTGACTCATCAGCCTCAACAACTAAGTATTCGCCATTACCTACGCCAGCGCCTTTGCCGAGCTCAGCGATGTTGCCACCAACAATGTGTGCTGGATCTAAACCAGCGGCCTTTAACGCCATGGTGAGCATTGCAGACGTAGTAGTTTTTCCGTGGGTGCCAGCCACTGCCAAAGACTTCCAATCTCTTGTAATAGCTGAGAGCATTTCGGCTCGACGCAGCACCGGCAAGTTTCTTTCTTTGGCCTCTACGAGCTCTGGATTTGTTTCTGGGATCGCTGTTGAATGAGTAACTACATCTACCTCACCTAAGTTCGCTGAGCTGTGACCAACAAAAGTTTTTATCTCGCTACTTCGTAAAGTTTCAAGAACCTTTGAATCATTCAAATCTGATCCAGAAACTGTGTGGCCTCGGCCTTGGAGTACTTCAGCAATAGCGCTCATACCGGCACCGCCAATCCCAACTACATGAACTTTAAGTGGCTGTGATAAATCAACCGACATCGATACCTCCAACTTCTATCATTATCTTAGCAACATCGCTTGCAGCTTCTGGTCTGGCAACACTTAAAGCCGCTTCAGACATTTTCAGAATCTTTGTACTGTCAGAAATAATCGGATCTAGCTGCTTCTCTAACAATTCACTAGTCAGATCATCGTCTGAGATTATTATTGCGCCACCTACTCTTTCAAGTTCTCTGGCATTAGCTGTTTGAGCATCACGGGGTGCTATAGGCAGCGGAACAAGAATTGATCCTAAACCAGCTATTGCTAACTCACAAACGGTTGATGCACCAGCTCGACATACAGCAAAATCGGCTGCCGCCAATAACTGAGCCATATTGTATTCATACTCTAATACCCGATAATTTGAATTGCCTTCGGCGCTGTAGCTATCCCAGTCACGTTTGCCAATCACATGATAGATGTAGAGATCTTGCCTGTTAGACCACTCATGAGCGAGTTCGTTCACCGATTTGTTCACACTTGTTGCACCCAAAGAGCCAGAGAATACTGCAATTAAAGTTTTATCTTCTGGAATATCTAGAAATTTTCTTGCTTCTACTTTTGATTCTGGAGTTGTTTTTTTAATCGAATCTAATGCCGGGTTGCCTGTTAACTTTCCTTTGGGAAGATCGGTATCTGGGAAAGGGAGGGCACAAACTTTTGCAAACTTTCCAAACAATCTGTTAACCGCACTACTTCGTGCGTTTTGTTCGCTAACAACAATTGGTCGAAACAAAAAAACAGCGGCCAAACTAGCAGGAAATGCAGCATAGCCACCTAAACAAAGAACAACCTTAGGACGGATCTTTAAGATAAGAAAGAAACCTTTGATAGCCCCCAATAACAAAGAAAGAGCAGCGGTTAAGCTTACAAAGCTAATTTTTCTTTGGATTCCCCTACCGGGTAAGAGTGAAATTGAAAAACCTGCTTCTGGAACAAGTTTGCCTTCGTTGCCTCGCTTACCACCAATAAAATGAATATCATCGACAGGTACTCCTTGAGCCACGAGCTGTTGAGCAACCGCTATCCCAGGGTTTGTATGCCCGGCTGTGCCGCCTCCAGTTATTACAACTTTTTTACCCATACAAATAGAATATAGCACTCAAGTAATCATTCATTGAATACGCTGTAGAAAGACTCAAAATGGTTCTAGAAAATAGTTAGATACCTTGCAAAAGTGCCTGACCCCAATGACAGGTTAAGGTTTTGCACGGCGGGCTACATTAGTCAACAAACCAGCCGCAGCTAACATCATTACAAGACTTGAACCACCGGCAGAAATAAACGGCAAAGGCACCCCAGTCGTTGGCACAACACCAAGCACAACACCGATATTTAAAAACGCCTGAGTAACAATCAAACAAGTCAAACCAGTAGCCAACAACATGCCAAAACGATCAGGCGCATTCATAGCTGCACGCAACCCAAACCAAGAAACCAAAACATAAAAACAAATAACAGCGCTAGAACCAAGAAGCCCTGTCTCTTCAGCCAAGTTTGCAAAAATAAAATCAGATTCAACCTCAGGCAAAAAACCATACTTAGCACGACCAGCACCAAGACCAACTCCAGTAAGACCACCAGAAGCAGCAGCAACCTGGCTCTGAATAGTCTGATAAGCAATACCTTGCTGATTGGCCATAGGATCTAGAAAAGCCTCAATTCGCTCACGAGCATAAGGAGAATTCATAACCGCTAAAACAAACGCTGCTGACCCACCCGCAATCCAAGGAAGCAGATAACGAAACTTAGCGCCACCAATAAAAGCCATAGTCATAATAGTGAGAGCTAAAACAACAATAGTGCCCAACTTAGGCTGCAAAATAAGCAAACCAGCAAACACCATAAACACTAACATTATTGGGCGCACAGTTAACTCAGGTTGATCCATACGCCTTTCACGCAAAGTCAACAGATGCGCTACAAACACAATTAAAGAAATTTTAGCCAACTCAGCAGGCTGAATAATCACCGGGCCAATAGAAAGCCAACGACTAGAACCATTAACATTAACCCCAACACCAGGAATCAGAACAAGAAACAACAAGCCACCAGAGACCAACAACATCAAAGGAACAAATTTTCTTAAAATCCTATAATCAATCTGAGACAATACAAAGAAACACACACACCCAAGCCCAGCCCACACAAGCTGACGACGAAACATTTGCATAGAATCGCCAAGCTCATACTGCCCACTCACAGAAGACGCTGACAACAACACAATTAAACCAAATAAAGTCATCCCAGCAAACAACAGCATCAAATACAAACCATGAAGCTGGCCTAGCTCAGTGACCCGAATAGACTGTGTTCGTTTTTTTCTTCTAGATTTTTTCTTCTTAGGAGTATTCGAACCAGAAACAGGAGGATGAAAATATGATGCTTTTGATCGAGAAGAACTTCTATTTCTAGCTGAACCTCTCTTAGAGCTAATTTTTGTAACCGAAGCACGCTTTTTAGAAACGGTCTTCTTTCTAGAAGCCGTTGAACGTTTCTTAGCAGCAGACGTTTTACGAGCGACCGGAGCCTTTGAACGTTTCTTAGCAGCAGAAGTTTTACGAGTTGCGGGCTTCTTCTTGACAGCTGAACTTTTTCTAGCAACTGTTTTTTTAGTCGCAGAAGCCCGCTTAGCAGACGAAGAAGACTTAGAAGCTGTTGAACGTTTCTTGACAGTAGTCTTCTTACGAGCCACTGGCTTTTTCTTGACAGCTGAACTTTTAGATCTTGAAGTAGCAGGACGCTTCTTCACAGCAGCTTTTTTAGTCGGAGCTTTACGTGCAGAAGAAACTTGATCAGTTTTACGCCTAGACATATTCGATTTTTTTGTTGCCTTACGAGGAGTAGCTCGTTTCAATCCAGGAGAACTCACGTAACCACCGCTCTGTAATCGGCATAAAAAATGCCCAAACCAATAAGAGTCAAAGCACCCGCAATAATCCAAAAACGAATAATAACTTTTGTTTCAGCCCAACCACCCAATTCAAAGTGATGGTGAATTGGAGCCATTCTGAAAAGACGTTTACCCTTAGTTATCTTAAAGTATCCAACCTGAGCTATAACCGACATTGTTTCTACAACATAAACGCCACCAATAATCGGAAGAAGCAAATGAGTATTTGTAGCTAAAGCCAAACAAGCAAGACAAGTTCCAATTGCCAATGAGCCAGTGTCACCCATAAAAATATCGGCGGGCGCAGCATTAAACCACAAAAATCCCGCACACGCAGCCAACATAGCTGCTGCAACCACAGAAAGATCAAGAGCGTGCTCGATCCCATAAATATCAGGCCCATTATCGTTCATCTGACGAAATATCCAAAAACAAATAAGACCATAAGCGGCAAAAGAAAAAATTCCACCACCGGCTGCTAGACCGTCCAAGCCATCAGTCAAATTAACAGAGTTAGAAGTAGCATAAATTAAAATAATCGCCCAAATAATCCAACCATAGGAGCCAAGATCTATTCCAAGAACACCAGACCTAGCAAAACTAACCTCAGTAGATACAGAAGTTAACTTAAGAGTCAGAAACGCAAACAAGAAGGCAACCAAAATCATTCCAGCTGTTTTAGTTTTTGCATTCAAGCCAAGGTTTCTTTCACGAGAAATCTTAATCCAATCATCCAAGAAGCCAACAAACCCAGCGCAACAAGTTGCACCTATAACTAACAAACCAGTCCTTGTGAAAGCAGAATAAACCCCGTCACTGCTACCAAAAAACGAACTAATAACACCGCTTAGAAGATAACCAAGCAGCGCACCAAGCACAATTGCGACACCACCCATAGTTGGTGTTCCTGCCTTTGTAATATGACCTTGAGGCCCATCTTCGCGAATTGGTTGACCTATTTGAGATATACGTAAAATATCAATTAGAAGTTGAGATAAAAAAGCAGTAGCACCGAATGAAAGACAAACAGCAATAAGAATTCTAATCACTTGATAGCCCCCAAAATTTCAGTAGCAACTTCAACATCATTAAATTCGTGAACAACATCACCAATTGTTTGACCCGATTCATGGCCTTTACCAGCAATAACTACGACGTCACCATCTTCAGCTTCAGAAATAGCAAACTCAATCGCTTTCCTACGATCTGGAATTTGAAAAACAGAATCAGGATCTTGAACCCCTGACATAACTTCAGCAGCAATATCAGAAGCATCCTCAGAACGAGGATTATCAGTTGTCAAAACTGCTAAATCTGATTTATCTTCTGCCACATTACCCATTTCGGGCCGCTTCTTAGCATCACGGTCACCACCACAGCCAAATACAACAATTACGCGATCTGACTTAGATATTTCCCGAGCAGCTTTCAAAACGGCTTCTAACGCATCTGGAGTGTGAGCATAATCAACTGTCACCCAAAAAGGGTGGTTATCCGAAACAATTTCGAAACGACCCGCAACTGGACGCGTTTTTTCTAAACCTTTAACTATCGAACTAACTTCAACCCCAAGCATCTTTGCTGCTGTAGATGCAGCCAACGCATTGGACACGTTGTAAGAACCAGCTAGCGAAAGGCTGACCTTACTTGACTCCCAAGTATAGGTACTATTAGGTCCATCAATTATTAAATCTTCAGCGTCAGCAAGTGAATAATACCTACAATCTGGCAATTGGGAACCTATTTTTTTTCCATAAGGATCATCAGAGTTAACTACACCCCTTGAAGTGAATTCTGAAGTAAACAATTTTGCTTTAGCATTAAAATAGGCTTCCATGTTTCCGTGGAAATCAAGATGATCGTGACTCAGGTTAGTGAAAATAGTTAAATCAAATTGAGTTCCATTAACACGACCAAGTTCTAAAGCATGAGAAGAAACTTCCATCGCAATTGCATCAACACCTCTATCAACAGACTGCCTAAACAATCTCTGAAGATCTGGAGCTTCAGGAGTTGTCCGTTTACCCTGCAAAGTTCCAAATATCTCTGATTGGATCCCAGACTCTAACCAAATATCCTGAAGCATTTGTACAACAGAACTTTTTCCATTTGTACCTGTCACACCAATGATAGTAAGTTCTTTAGATGGGTGATCGTAAATAGAACTAGAGACATATCCCATTGCTTCGCGGACATCAGAAACAAGTAACTGAGGCACATCAAAATCCAACCTACGTTCCACTAAAAGAATACAAGCACCTGATTCAATCGCAGCAGAAGCAAACTTATGTCCGTCAACGTTTTCACCAACAACACAGCAAAACATAAAATTGGTTTCAACATCACGAGAGTCATGTGTAATTCCAGAAATATTTATATCTTTATCACCAAAAAACTTAGCTTCTGGAAATACCTCTAAAATCTCTGAAATGCTGCTATTCACTGCCCCTACCTGCCCCAGTATCTTTAGTTTCGTTTGATTTGGCAACTATATCAGATTCAGGCTCGAGAGTTAAAGGGCCCGCAGGATTTGATCGAACTTTACCAGAGCCACTGTTATCTATTATTGAATCATAGGTTGGAACAACTCCAAGTAAATTCAATCCGTAAGAACCGATTTCAGAAAAAATAGGAGCAGACACTTTAGAAGAGGTATCAAAAGTTTTTGGTTCATCGACCATTACTGTGATTGAAAGAACAGGTTCATCAACTGGCACGAAACCAGAAAAAGTAGTTACATACTTTCTGTTACCATCGCTACCATATGTAAATTTGCCTTCAGAGTTCTCAAATACTTTCCACGCTGTACCAGTTTTTCCTGCAACATCAAATCCATTAATCTTTGCGTTGGTTCCAGTACCATTCTCAGTAACTTCTTTCAACATTTTTTTAACTTCAATCGAAGCATTCTGATCAATAACCTGAACTCGACTCCCATTCTCACGCAACAAATTCCCACCTTGCGGAGAACGTAGAGATTTAACAAGCGTAGGCTGAGAACGAATCCCATCATTTGCAATAATATTAAACGCAGAATTTATTTGAAGTACGTTTGTAGTTAGACCCTGCCCAATTGGAATTGAACCTGCATCACTTCCCCACCAGTCTTCAGGTTTACGCAATGAACCTCTGCTTTCACCCTTAACATTCAACCCTGACATTTCACCAATACCAAAGTTTTTGAAATAAGAATAAACCTCTTCTTTACCCACAAGTTGAGCCAATTGAATTGTGCCAACATTCATAGATTCAGCAATAATATCTTTTACTGGATAAACGCCAGATTCATGATGTAGTTCATCAGAGAAAGTTTTATCACTAACCTGTAAACGATTAAGTACATTAAATTCTGTGTCAGCTGAATATCCGAGCTTCTCAACTGCAGCTGCTGCCACAATGGGTTTAACTACAGACCCAGGTTCGAAACTGTCTACAACAGCTTTATTGTATCGTGCAACAACACAGTCATTATCCTTGTTTCTTTGCACAGACGCCATGGCTAAGATCTCACCCGATGAAGGGTCAGATACTACCGCTGTTGCTCCTTTTGCCTTTTGAAACTCACAATGATCAATTAAAATCTGTTCGGTAGTAAATTGAAGCCTATGGTCAATAGTAAGCATGACATCAAAACCTTCTAGAGCTGGTTTGACTTCTGATTTACTTATGCCGATGCTGCCACCAAAGTTATTTCTTTCAAACTCTTCAGTACCAGCAGCACCTGTCATGATTTCATCAAATTGATACTCAACACCAAAAACACCAACTTCATCTGGGTCTACTCGACCCACCAGAGACACTCCCAGTTCTTCAGCGGGATAAGTTCTTAGTTGTTTAGACCTAAGGAAAATTCCTTTCATTGAACCAGGTTCGACTTCTTGAATTCGACGAATTTCTGCAGCTGCATCTTCATCTATAGTAGAAACCAGCAAAGAGTAGCGGTCATCGGGTCCATCTCCAATCAGTGCAGCCTCAAGCTCAGCAAATTCCATACCAATAACTGGCTCTAACAAAGAAGCAGTAACTGAACTATTAGAAATTAATTTTGGATCAGCGACTAACTCATCGGTTGATACAGAAGCTGCCAAGGCATAACCCGTTCTATCAAGGATAGAACCGCGTTTAGCATCTAAAGTTCTTTTACCAGTCCTTTGCGATTCACCGATACTGCGAAATTCATCAGACCTAACAGCTTGCAAATCAACTAGTACAGCAATAAACCCACAAGCAACGACCAAAAAAACTGCTAATAACCCAATTAAACGGTTCCTTGGATTCAAAGGCTTCGAAGTATTTTTAAATCTTTTTTTTCTTCGATCAGCACCGGTCCTAGGTTTATTAGCCATTCAAACCACTTTGAGGATCAAGAGCAAGTTGGACAGGAGCAGCAGCTCGAATCATTCCAATTTCTTCTGCCCTATTTACAATTTTCTTAGGCGCTGATGCTTGACTCACAACATTTTCCAATTGAACTTTTTCATCTTGAAGCTCCGTAATTCGGTTCGTTATCAAATCTAAATCTTGCTGATAAGAAACAAGCTTTGCTTGAGCAAACGCGACCAAGAATAACACAACAAGCCCAAGAGTAAATGCACCTAAAACAATTATTCTATTCCTTAAACCAGACCTAGATTGTGTCTGTTCTAAAAGTTTCAAACTCACTTTAAGTGGCGGATTACGTCTAGATTTATTTCTTGTTCTTGTCTGAGTTCTTACCGCTACCATATTTGCCTTTCTAAGCAGCTACTTTTAATATCGTTCTTAAGCGTGCGCTTGAAGCTCGCCTATTGTTTGTAATTTCTAATTCACTGGGTTTCATTGCCACGGGACGCGGAATTGAAAAATTCGGTATATCAACTTGTTCTGGAAACCCAGGAGGATCACTCGATTCTGAACATGACCTAAAAATTGACTTAATAATTTTATCTTCCCCACTGTGATAGGTCAGTACAAATCCTTTTCCATCGACATCCAAACAATTCAAAGCTTGTGTGATTGCTGGTTCAAGAATTGAAAGTTCATCATTTACTTCAATTCTGATAGCTTGAAATGTCCTCTTCGCAGGATGTCCACCTTTTCGGCGTGTAGCAGCTGGAATTGCTCCAACAATAATTTCTGCAAGGGCAGTTGTTCTGTTAATAGGTCTGGCAGCGATTATTGCGTTTGCAATTCGGGCAGCAAACTTTTCATCAGAATAATCTCTAATAATTCTAGTCAAATCAGAAAATTCGTAACTATTAACCACATCGTGAGCGCTTACCCCAGAACCTTGGTTCATACGCATATCAAGTGGTCCATCATTTTTATAACTGAAGCCCCTATCAGGGTTATCAATCTGAGGTGAACTAATTCCTAAATCAAAAAGGAAACCACTCAATTTAACCCCTTCTAGGACTTCTGACAGTTGATCAAACCTTGTGTGAACAAAAGTCACTCTGTCTTTAAACTCCTGTAAACGATCTTTCGCAGCAGAGATAGCAATAGGATCACGGTCAACACCTATTAATTTTAAAGATTCATTTGTCGCAAGAATTTTACTGGCGTGACCTGCGCCGCCTAATGTAGCATCCAAAAAATATCCAGCCGGCAACATATCGGTTAAAGAAACTATTTCATTCACCATCACTGGTTCATGAATAAATTTACTTTCTGAAGGATTAAGAACCATATTTGGTTAAGAGTTTTAGGATCCTGATTATCCCCCGAGGTGCGATAGATGACACTATGTATGTCACCTGGAAGAAAAAGCGGGCGGAGATTGCAAATAGCTTCCCCACATCTCGGAAGATAATCCGAACCCTATTAAATTAACTCAATCCTTTCTTATTATTCAAACGATATTTCATCTACAAGCCCAATCTTGCGACTGCTTCTGCCAGCTCTTCAGCTGCATCTTCAGTATCTTGATCTTTTTCATAAGCTTCAGCTGGCCAAATCTCAACACGATCAAAAAGGCCACTAACAATGACTTGAGAACTGAAGTTAAGCTCTTCCAAGAGTTCACTAGGCAAGTTAATGCGACCAGCAGAGTCAAGTTTCACTTCTCTTACACTGTTCATCAATTTTCTAAACACGCGCATTGAAATTCGTGATGCTTCAGACTCTGCTTTCCACTTCTCAGCTACAATCTGAAACTTTTCAGCACTCCACAAACCAATACACCCATCCAGAAGAGTCACATATCCACGATCTGCAACGAAAGCACGGAATGGTGAAGGTAATACAACTCTGCCTTTTTCATCTAAAGCATGATCGTATTGACCAACAAACATGGTACAGACCCCATAACTTGCAAAAACAAGTAAAACGCTAATCCATAGCCCGCCTCGGGGGTTAGTCCGAAGCGGGCGAAAAAGCCAGCGCACAGCCATCAGACAACTTTATGGATAAAGCCCTAGTTGTCTTCCGCAGGGTAGTTCCCCACTGCCTGACACATTATGACACTTTGCCACACTTTGCAACCCTTTATTGCAATAAATCCACTTAAAGTGTCAGCATCACCACAAACAGCGAAACCAACAAGAGTATTTAAAGACACATAAGGAGCTAATGGGTTATTTAAGTTCGCAAATATTAAAGTGGGGCGAAATGTCAGAGATTGTTTGTGATTGATTTCTTTGAACTAAAGATGCATTCATATAAAGATCACGATAAAGCAGCGAAAGCTCTATAAATGTTTGATATGTTCAGGAGATGGAAAAGCGTGAAGGAAATAAATCAACTGAGCACACTCCAGAACAAAATCCAACCGTAATAGTGAATGAAGTTACAGAGCATTTAACTAACAACCCGTCAAATCAAGCTGGACAAATATCTGAACAAAATTTTTTAATACCCAATTCATCTAATCCCAAGAACATTGGTTTGATGGTTGTAAGCATAATTGCAGGCATCTTAGTTCTAGTTGCCTGCGGGTTAACTATTTTTGCCTTAACAAGCAGTGATGAAAAGACAGTAACAACGATATCTACATCCGATCCATCAACCGCTGAGACTAATGCAACTAGCACCACCGCAAGAACTACGACTACAGATAACGCAACAGAAACAACAACCACAAATCCAGAAACACTAAGCAAATATGATTGGCAAGAGTTCAGTTCTGAAGAAGGAAAATTTTCTGCTGAGTACCCCATTGAGCCAGAACGAATAATTAACAGTGGTCTAACATTTTGGATTGCTGAAATTGGGAACTCAGGTTACTCAATAAATTATTTTGATATTGCACCAGAAACTGAATTCGATTTAAAAAATAGTTTAGACAGAGCTTCTGAATCTGCGTTCGGATCTGAAATAATAGAATCAGAGCCTAAGGTTGTAAACGGCCAAGACTGCCAAACAGGCTATGCAGAAGGGACAAGGGACGCAGTATTGGCTGCGGGAACAATGCTTGTTTGCAGATCCACTTCACGTGTGTATTTTGTTCAAACCATAGGGGTAAAGGGCGAATTAGAACAAATCGATATAGATAGATTTATGAATTCGTTTAAGATAAATGATTGATCTTTGGACAGTTGAACAAAATTTTGGAAATGTTCAAGAACTACACTCAACACAAATAGAACCTAATGAAACCTCAAGAATAGTAGTAAACAATTCTGAAAGTGATGCAATCGTTCTTGGGAGTTCACAACTAATAAATATCTTGAATGAAGACCTAATTAAGCGAAACGGAATTCAAGTTACAAAAAGAAAGTCAGGAGGAGGACTCGTCTATATAAAGAATCAAAAAGACTTATGGATAGATATTTTTATACCAACTAGTTCAAAACTATCTGTTCAAGATTTAGGCGAATCATTCCTTTGGATAGGACAGGTTTGGTTAAATGTTCTTCAAACTCTTATGCCTAATACAGATTTTTTCATTAAAAAGACAAAACAAACCCGAAATGAAATCTCAAGCTTGATTTGTTTCGCAGGTATTGGACACGGAGAAATCTATATAAAACAAGAAAACCTAAACCAAAAGATAGTCGGACTTTCACAACGCAAAACAAAATCGGGTTCAAAAATTCAGTGCCTGGTTTCAGGCCAAAACCAAATAAACTCACTATTGCCTTATCTGAACGAAAAACCACAGACAGAAAACTTCAAAATCAAAGATACTGAATTACCACACAATAAAAAAATCTTAAAAACTTTCTTAAAAGCCTTACCTAACCCAATATGAAATTAAGATACAGAATTTTGGCAAATTGCCGATTAGATTTATTAACTAAACCGCTATCATTTGTACTGTATATATACAAAGGTAAACATGAGTAACCCAACAGCCCAAACTTTCGACCCAAACAAAGCACAAAGATTTGCATCAGCATTCATTGCCATAAGAGACAATATGCAAACTGTTATAAGGGGAAAGCCACGCCTGGTAGAAGATACATTATTATGCCTTTTGTCTGGCGGACACATTCTGGTAGAAGATGTACCAGGACTTGGCAAGACATTACTCGCTAAAGCACTTGGTGCTTCCATAGGAGCAAACTTAGGGAGAATTCAGTTCACTCCCGATTTGCTTCCAGCAGATGTAACTGGTGTAAATATTTGGAATAGAGAAAATTCAACTTTTGAATTTAGACCAGGACCTATCTTCACAGAACTTGTTTTAGCTGACGAAATAAACCGAGCCGCTCCCAAAACTCAATCAGCGCTATTAGAAGCAATGGCAGAAGGCCAAGTAACTGTAGATGGAAGAACCCATAAACTCCCTGACCCATTTATGGTAGTAGCAACACAAAACCCAGTTGAACAGGAAGGCACTTATCCCCTTCCTGAAAGCCAGCTGGACCGGTTCCAATTAAAAGTCTCTGTAGGATACCCGAGCAGAGAAGATGAATTGGCAGTCCTTCAAACTCACGAACGTGATGACGTTGTTGAAAAACTACAACCTGTAGCGAGCATGTCAGACATTATGAAAATGAGCCAGATGGTAAACGGAGTTGAGATTGCTCCAGCATTACGCAACTATATTGTATCTTTAGCTGCTGCAACTAGAAATCACTCTGCTATTAGTCTTGGCGTTTCACCACGTGGAACTCTTAGCCTTCAAAAAATAGCCCGAGCCAGAGCAGCATCTCAGGCAAGAACATTTGTAATAGATGATGATATTAAATCTGCGGCTGTTGGAGTTATGGCTCACCGCATTATTCTCACTCCTGAAGCTCAGTTACAATCAGCAACACCAGAATCTGTTATTAATCATGTACTACAATCTATTCCCGTACCTAACGCTCGGATGAAATGAGAATCACAAAAGCAGGTATTGGATTAATTTTTACTGCAATTATGTCAGTTGTCATAGGCAGAATTTTTGGAATGACAGAATTATTTTTGTTGACTGGGATGTGTCTAGCAGCCATCTTACTTTCCGGATTTTATGCACTATTTGCTTCACCGAAACTAGATATTCAGAGGAGAACTAAACCTGCAAAACTTCGTTCAAGAAACAAAGCCCAGTTAGTTTTAGAATTAAATAACAAAAAAAAGACTCCTTCGCCAATACTTTATGCTGTTGATACAATTGCAGGAAGAAAAAATGTTCGTTTAACCTTTGGGTCAATTCCATCAAACGAATCATTAAAAATTGGGTACTCAACACCTGAGTTACAAAGAGGAATCCTTGAAGTTGGTCCACTGGAATTAAGTATTCAGGATCCCTTAGGTCTTGTTCAAAAAAATCTAAAAGTTGATTCTTCAACAACTTATCTAGTACGCCCACAGTTTTTTGAATTAGCGCCCATAACTGCATCATCGGGCCGACTAAAAACTACACATAAACGGAGCCGAACAAAAAAACCAGGCGACGACGAGTTTTACGCTTTACGCCCATACGTTGTCGGCGATGACTTACGCAAAGTGAATTGGCGGGCGGCAGCTCGCAGCGACAATCTTCTTATCCGTCAAGATCGAGAGACACAGCTAGGAGCAGTAACAATCGTCCTTGATTCAGCACTCGAGAACCATACTCCAGAAAGTTTTGAAAGGGCAATTTCAGCCACAACAAGCATCTTACACAGCGCTTATAAAGGCGGTGACTTAGTGAAGTATTACTCTTCTGAATCACCAACTTCTCACACTTTAGACACTGAAGAAGAGCTTGATTCAATAGAAAAACAATTGTCGTTACTCAAACCAGATCCAAATGCTGATGTAACAAAAATACTAGAAGTCTTATCACGAAGGTCGGTAGGTGGATCATTGGTCATGATAATTGGATCTGCAAATGATAAAAATGCAAGAGCCATTGAAAACTGTCGACTTCGCCACCGTCAAATAATAACAATTTGTTGCAACACCCCAACAAATGCTAAATGGGTGATTCCCTATGACGGAAGAACTCCACTACCATTAGTATGGAGCAAAGCTTTAGCGGTGAGCACAAAATGAAAACCCATCTAAGACAACCAATATATTTAGAAGCTTCAGTAGCCGCTTTAGTTCCAGCCGCTACTTTTAGTTTAATTAGGATATTTGAATCCAGAACCGATGTTATTCCATTGATGGCAGCAGCATTAGTTTCTTCATTAATTTGTTTTGCTGCAAGATGGATCGGATTGTCTTTATTCCCTTCACTTATTCTATCTCTTTCCCTTCTTACACTAATTGCAGGCTCAGTTTATGCTTCTGAAACTACTGTTGCTGGAATTATTCCTACACCTGAAACTTTAAGTGGGTTTCGAGATTTAGCAGTTAATACTGTAAATGACTTTAACAATCAGGCAGCCCCTATTGAAGCTACAGATTCATTTCTTTTTTCTGGATTCATCATTTCTTGGCTTATGACTTTCCTTACTGACTGGGGTGCTATGCGCCTTAGATTAGCTTTCGAAGCTGCTTTGCCTGCAGTTCTTATATTTATTCTTGCATCCGTGGAAACTGTGAATACAGGAAAACACACGCTATTGACTACAGTTATTCTTGGTCTGGCAATCGGAATGTGGGCTGTCTCTCAGAGATACCGCAGAATTTCATCAGATAACCTTGTTGTTTCTAAACCTAATAAATTAAATGGATCACTGAGAACTAATAACAGGCTGGTTCTAGCGATCTTTGCAAGTGGACTGTCGGTTATCATCGTAGCTGTTTCTGTAGGGGCAGCTTGGGGTAGGTTTCTCCCCTACGCTGAAGAATCCGCAATATTAAGCTTCAATAACACAAGTAGAGTTCGAGAAGTTTCTAATCCCTTTATCGACCTTGAGCAAAGACTAGTAGAGCAATCTGATCAATCTCTTTTTACAGTAACTTCTTCTGAACGGTCATATTGGAGAATTGTTGGACTAGATAAATACAGAAACGTATCTTCGAGTGGTGGTGATGCTTCTGTATGGGAAGTCAAACTAGGTGGAGATGACAAAAAGGAAACAAAATTTATTCAGCCAGAAAAATCTCTAGGAACGCCACTTGAACAAACAATAAGTATTGGCTCTCTGGATTTGCCTAGTACCGGATCAGGAAGCGGAGAACCTAACGTGTGGGTACCAGCTGCAATGGCACCCACACGCATATTAGACGATGGTGGAGCACCATTAAAAATTGATGATATAACACAAACAATCACAAACTCTGAAGACGGAACAACCTCTCTCGACTATGTTGTTTTATCAAATACGCCCAGTTACACGGCGGAACAATTAATTACAGCTTCGCAGAACCTCTCCCCACAAGCTCCAAATAGCGATATTCTTGTTGAACTTCCAGAAAAACCAATTCCTGATTCAGTAAAAGCTTTAGCTAGAGAAATCACTTCTGATTCAGATAACAGATACGAAAAGGTAGTGGCTTTACAACAATACTTTCAAGATTTTGATTACGACACTAACCTACCACCCAGGACTCAAGGTACAGATATAATCGAACACTTTCTAGAAACCAGAGTAGGATTTTGCCAACAGTTTTCTGGAACATTTGCAATAATGGCTAGAGAGCTAGGGATCCCAGCGAGAGTAGCCGTTGGATTACTTGGGGAGATGAGATCTCAAACGAAAACGGAGAAATCACTTATCAGGTTAAGGGGAAACACGCACACGCTTGGCCTGAAATTTGGTTTGGCGAAGAACTAGGCTGGGTTCCATTTGAACCCACACCAGGTCGAGGTATTCCAGGAGGCAACAACTATACAGGGTTACCTGCAAACCAAGACTCTGATGTTCCTGAGACCCCTGACCCAGCTCTTGAAGAGACTCCTGAAGATCCTGATATTACAGAACCAGAGATGCCTGAGCCTGAAGATGTTGAACCTGAGACCCCTGAAGAAGAAATGAATGCTTTAGATCCTAATGCTTCTGTAAAAGTAATTAAATTATTAAGCTACTCTAAAGCTGATTCTTTAGCAGAAAAAATCTTACCGTTTTCCCCGAGTAAATTACCTTGGAAATGGATGGGCTTATCTGCTCTAATTCTCGCCTATCCTATATTCATGCCATCTTTCTATTTTTTAAGAAGAAGCT